>Ga0326728_10000112_pt1 | contig 326323 bp, 296 predicted proteins | sample MB3enrmetagenome_FD_207602 | JGI IMG/M metagenome (GOLD analysis project Ga0326728, IMG submission 207602) | Lab enriched peat soil microbial communities from McLean, Ithaca, NY, United States - MB31MN | ecosystem: Environmental > Terrestrial > Soil > Wetlands > Peat | place: USA: New York...
CAAGGTCATCATCAAGGATGCGATTGCCGACATCACCCTGCAGCAAATTTTGACCCGCCCCGACGAATTCGACGTGATCGCCACCATGAATCTCAACGGCGATTACATTTCGGACGCGCTGGCGGCTCAGGTGGGCGGAATCGGCATTGCACCGGGCGGCAACGTCAATTACATCACGGGCCACGCGGTGTTCGAAGCCACCCACGGTACGGCGCCCAAGTATGCGGATCTCGACAAGGTCAATCCGGGATCGGTGATTTTGTCGGGCGAGATGATGTTGCGCTACATGGGTTGGCTCGAGGCCGCCGACGCCATCATCGGCGCGATGGATAGGACCATCGCGCAAAAAACGGTGACCTACGATTTTGCGCGCTTGATGGCCGGCGCCACCGAAGTCAAATGCAGCGAGTTCGGCAATTTGATGATTCGCAATTTGTAGCACCCAAGGGTCATCCCACGGCGCGGGCGAGAGTCACCTTGATGGGCTGCGCCTCGGTGCGCTGCCTCATGATATCGAAGGCGGCGATTCGATAGGCTTCGGTCATCGTGGGGAAATTGAAGATTTGCTCCACGAAAAAGTCGACGGTCGCGGACATCGCGATGGCCGCTTGCCCCAGATGCACGAGCTCGGTGGCGCTCTCGCCCAGCACCTGAACGCCGAGTATCCGCGTCGTGCTGCGCTCGCAAACCAACGTCAAGAACCCGGCCGGCTCTCCGGCGATGTGTGCCCTCGCGACTTCGCGGAAGTCGGCGCGTCCGACGATGACCTCGATTTTTTTCGCGGCTGCTTCCGTTTGCGACAGACCGATGCACGCGATTTCCGGGATCGTGTACACGCCGGTGGGCACCAGACTGGTGGTGGGGGGCGGGGGTAGTCCGAAGGCGGCGAGCGCGGCGCGCCGCCCCTGATCTGCGGCTGCGCACGCGAGGGCCGGAGGCCCGATTGCATCGCCCGCCGCATAAATCCCCGGAATGTTGGTCTCGAAGCGCTCGTTCACCTGGACGTGGCCGCGTGCGCTGATGCCGAGCTTGAGCTTATCCAACCCGATCCCGTCCAAATTCGCCACCCGGCCGAACGCGGCCAACACGATCTCGGATCTCAAGACCTCGCCGTCGTTGAGCAGCACTTCCACCTGCGAAAATCCATCGAACCGCGCGCCGGCGACCTCCAAGCCGCCGCAATAGCGGCCGCCCATCGAGCGCAAGGCATTGAGAAATCCCGCGCGCAGCGCCGGGTCCAAAAAACCCAGCGGCTCGGCCGCCTTGTCAACCACCGTGACCGCGCAACCCAACGCCGCGAATATCGATGCATACTCACAGGCGATGACGCCGCTGCCGAGGACGATCATCGTTCTCGGCAAGTAGGGCAGGCTCAGGATCGAGTCGCTGTCGACCACGTGTTCATGGTCCACTTCGATATGGCTGACCTGCCTCGGTCTGGAACCCGTGGCGAGAATGATTCGCGGCGCATGCAAGACGCATCGGGTTCCGTCCAGGCGCTGCACTTCGACGCGGTTGGCACGCTGCAGCACGCCTTTGCCGCGGATCAGTTCGACTTGATTGCGCGCAATTTGCGCATGCAGATAACGGTCCTGAGAAGCGATCACCGCATCGACGCCCTGCAGCAAGGCCGACAACGGCGCATCCCCATGCAGTTCGATCTCGATCGAGGTGGACTCGCCCCGCGCGCGCCGGTACCGCAACGCCTGCTCACGCAACGCTTTGCTGGGAATGGTGCCGGACAGCAGGCAAGACCCGCCCATCTGCGCCTCGCGTTCGATGATTGCCGCATGAAATCCGGCTTTGGCCGCCTGGATTGCGGCCTTCTGGCCGGCGGGACCGGACCCCAGGCAAATCAAGTCGAATTCGGCGGGTGGCTGCATGTCACAGGCCTGCGAGACTGCACACGTGATCGCGCTTGGCCAGCATGGCGCGGCGATCATCGGGGAATACACCCAATTTTTCGAACACGGGATCCCCGAGCACGATTTCTTCGCTCAATAACTGCGGATACATGGTGTGCGTCGCCAATATGTGAGCAGCGTTCACCGTGCCCGCCAGATCGCCATGGGTCGAGTTCCGATAGTCGCGCCAGTCGCTCGCACCGTCCTGAACGTCGCCGGGCAGGCTCCAATTATTCATGAGGAGGCGGCCGAACGCGGGCTCGAATTCCACGACCAGATCGGCAAAGGAGCGCGCATCCATCACGGTACGCTGTTCCACTTCGAAGCCTGACAAGATCTTCAAGGCAAGTGCGGCGCCGGTCCGATGCATCAGTGCCGCCAGAAAGGCACTTTCGACGTGTTTACGCCGCTCGCGCGCGATCTCCTTTGCCCACAGACCGGCCAGCCACGCCTCGCGCCACAGTTCCTCGGACTCGGGTTCATGCCCGGGTGCGACGAACACGTCGCCATGCAGCATCACCGCCATGGCGATATTGCGGACCTCGGCAACGCCCAGCCACGATACGGCCTGTCGCAGCGAGACCACCGCTGACCGGGGCCGCAATGCCGGGGAGTTCGCCACGCGCATGACCTCGCCGGCCAACGCCAAATCGGACTCGATCAGCCGTGCCAGCTGTGACGCATCGAATGCTTGCTGCGCGGTCAATTGGGCAAGCTCGGCGCAGACGCGCGGCAGAGGCGCAATGTGTTGCGGCTTGCCCAAGGAATCGTGCAGATACTGCCGCGCCGACTGGCTGTGAAGCGAGGACAGAACGACCATTGATTCGAGACTCACGGAAAACCCCTCAACTGCGCCGGTACCGACATCGTTAGATCGGCATGCGGCGCCATTGCTTGAGGGCGAACTCCGTCAGGGAGTCGGCACTATGTCAAATGCTCGATCCAGGGCCTGGCCCAAGTCCGCCACGAGATCCGAGACGTCTTCGATGCCGATGGACAACCGCACCGTGCCGGCGCCGATGAGCGAGGCTTCGCGTTGCGCCGCCGTGTATTCCTGGCCGCCCAACAGCTGCGGCGGCATCACCAGCGAGTCGCTCGACCCCACGCTCGGGGTGATGGAAAAGAACTTCAAGGCGTCGGCGAACCGGCTGCCGCGGTCGTAGCCGCCGTCCAATTCGAAGCTCACGACACTGCCGAAGTCCTGCATTTGGCGTTTCGCCAACAGATGCTGCGGATGGCTCTCGAGACCCGGAAAGAAGACGCGCTTGACCTTCGGATGATCATGCAGGAACCGGCTCACGGCGAGGGCATTCGCGCACTGACGCTCATAGCGCAGGAAATAGGTACGCATGCCCCGCTGAATCAAGAAGGCGGCATGCGGGTCGAGCGTCGGACCCATGGAGACCACATCCTTGCGCATCGCGGATATCAGCTCGCCGTTCGCGATAATGGCGCCGCCCATGACGTCGCCGTGACCGGATGCGAACTTCGTCAAGCTGTGCAAGAAAATATCGATGTCGTAGCCGCCATGGTTATGGAAGCCGGCAAAGGTGTTGTCCATGACGGTGAGGCATTGCGCGCGCCGCGCATGCGCCGTCAGGTGTTCGATATCCGCAATTTTGGTCACGGGATTGGTGGGACTCTCGAACACCACCAAGCGAGTCGGCGTGCCCTCGAGCACGCGCTCGATGCCGGCCAAATCCTCGATCGAGAGCAAGGTATGCGTCACGCCGTATTTGGCCAAGAGATGCTGCACGATGTAGCGCGTCGGCCCATAGGACTCGATGAAGGCGAGCACGTGATCGCCCTGCTTGCACAGCGACAAGAGACTGGCGGCAATGCTGGCGACTCCTGAGCCGACCAGCAGGCAACCCTCCCTTCCCTGCATTTGAGCCAGCGTGAGTTCCAATTGCTTCAAGGTGGGGTTCGAGTTGCGCGAGTAGAAAAAACCTTCGCGCTCGCCGCGCAAATTGCGCAACGTCTCGCGCGAATCATCGAAGGTAAACTTGACCGACTGATAGATCGGCGCCACCAACGGCCGATTGTCCGCAGGCACCTCGACTTTCGGCGGATGGTTTACAAAGGTGTTTTTCTTCATGCGTGCCGCGATAAAATCAAGGGCTCGATTGTGTGCGCCTTCGCCGACGACGGCAACGTGTACACCAACATCCCTGTGATCGTGCTTGCAAGGTCTCAAGCGCTTTCGCGAGGATGCCGACCTCGATGCCGATTACTTCGTCGTTGAGATGGCGAAGAATTTGCTTGGCCCGGACTGGCTGCACCTACGTGCGGCAAGCCAATCAGGGCGGGATAGAACGAGTACTCGTCTGATCGACAGTGCATTGGCTAGCGGCCTCTAGCATGTCATCATGACGGTATCATGTCATTCGACGTAATCTCGTGGTGGTATTTCCTGTGCGCCGTTGGCGTATTTAACATAATCGCCTGGCTGCTCTCAGCGGTAGCTCTCAATCGCCGCCAGCCGGTCATGCATGGGGACCTCTACAGGATGCGCCGCCTGCAGCTCCTCTTATCCGCCGTCTACGTCTTCGGATGTGCTTTTCGCTGTGCGTTTCCCGTGTACGACGTCCCACGCATCTGTTTGTTCAATCATTGGCTATCGAGCGTCATCGTCGGCCGTTCGGTCGCCACGGCCGCCGAATTGTGCTTCGTCGCGCAGTGGGCGCTGATGCTGCACGAGATTTCTCGCGCAACGCGCAGCATCGTGGGCCGAATCGCATCGCTGGCGGTGGTTCCGCTCATCGCGATCGCCGAAACTTGCTCCTGGTATTCGGTGTTGACGACCTCGAACTTGGGTCATGTGGCCGAAGAGTCGATTTGGGGCCTGTGTGTCGCGCTCCTGGTTGGCAGCGTCGTGGCGATTTCGCCACGATGCGCTGCCCGTCGGCGTCCCGTGCTCGTTGCCTGGTGCGTCGCCGGGGTGAGCTACGTGGCCTTCATGTATTCCGTCGACGTCCCCATGTACTGGGCTCGGTGGCTCGCCGACGAAGCCGCCGGGCGCCACTACATGAGCATCGTCCAGGGCGTGGTCGATGTCGCGTCGCGCCGCGTCGTTTCCCACCGCTGGGGGGACTGGAAGAATGAGGTGGCCTGGATGTCGCTCTATTTCAGCGTCGCGGTCTGGATCAGCATATCGCTCATCCATGCGCCGCCACCTGAGGCGCACCTGGCGAGCGACGAGCGCAAGCGCTTGCCGACGGCCGGCCGGTTACGCATTGCAGGCCTGGACAAGCGCAGAGCCTGACACCGCGTTGCGCACGAGGTCGCGGTGCTCGGCACAGTGCCGTCGTCCGACCAGCGAGAAACCCACGCTTGGATCGCAGATGCTCGCCACCAGCACGTCGCTGCCGCGAAACCGAACGGCGATGCGCTCACCCGCATCCAGCAGCGAGACGGATGCCTCGGCATCCAGCCGCCGCGGCGCGTCTTGGCGCACGATGCGCCAGCCGGCAGCTCTTGCGGCGCATAGAACCGCGTCGAAATTCGAGGGCGCATCGGCCGCCGTGGCCAGCCGCGTATACTGCAAATCGCGGCGTTGAGCGCGCCAGAACACGAACCCGAGCCCGCCGGTCAGCAGTAAGCCGAAGACGCCGGCCACGGTGACGGCTACCGCATTCTGCAAGCTCACCAGGAACGCCGAGGTGATTATGAGCACGATGCACACGCCCGCAAGGTAAACGCAGATCGCCGTCGGTACGAAGTACCGAGCCCGATCCACACCTGCAAGTTCCATGCGCTCCGAGGTCATCGCTAAACTGTACCTTTCTATGCTCGAGCGGGACAGGAGTCGCGGCCCGGCGGCCCCGCCGACCGCGTGCCGCGCGTCACGGAATTGTAATATTCCCGCCCTAGTGTGGTCGCCGTCCCGGACCAACAAACACAATAGGAAGCTTCCGTGCTCTCAACCCTCGGCATCGACATGCCCACGGCCATATTGCTGTGCTTGGCCGTTTTGCTCGCCTTAAGCTTCGAATTCGTCAATGGATTTCATGATACGGCCAATGCCGTGGCGACGGTGATCTATACTCATTCGCTGAAGCCGAGTCAGGCCGTGGTCTGGTCGGGCATGTGGAATCTCATCGGCGTCCTGACGTCGTCGGGGGCGGTCGCCTTCGGCATCGTCGCGCTGCTGCCGGTGGAGCTGGTCATCAACGTCGGATCGGGCGCCGGCTTTGCCATGGTGTTCGCGCTGTTGATCTCTTCGATCGTTTGGAACCTCGGCACCTGGTATCTCGGCCTGCCGGCATCCAGTTCGCACACCTTGATCGGTTCGATCGTCGGCGTCGGCCTGATGAATTCACTGATGAGCCCGGACAGCGCGTTCGGCGAGGGCGTCAACTGGGCAAAGGTCGAGGATACGGTCAAGGCGCTGATATTTTCACCGCTGCTCGGATTTTGCGCTGCAGCATTGCTCCTGCTTGCGGCGAAGGCATTGATCCGCAATCCCGCGCTCTATCGGGCGCCCGAGGGCAATAAACCGCCGCCGATGTGGATCCGCGCATTGCTGGTGTTCACCTGCACCGGCGTGAGTTTCGCCCACGGCTCGAACGACGGACAGAAGGGCATGGGCCTGATCGTGTTGATCCTGGTGGGCATCGTCCCCACCGTGTTCGCGCTGAATCTGGACACCTCCAGCGACGCGCTGCATCGGCTCGCCACGACGGCCGCGACGTTTTCGTCCTCGCTCGACCGACTGCCGGAAACTCAAGCAAGGCCTGCCAACCTCGAAACGGCGCACAAGCAGCTAACCCAGTACCTGCGCTCCGGCAAAGTCGCGCCGGAGACCCTGCCCGCTCTTGCCGCCGTCAATGCGCGGGCCGCGCAGCGCCTGGCCTCCTTGGACAGCCTTGCGGCGCTGCCGCCCGCCGATCGTGTCGCACTGCGTCTCGATGCGTATCTGGTGGCGGAGACGGTGGCGCGGATGCAGAAGGCCAAGCAGCTGCCCGCCGCGCTCGACGCCGGTCTTGCCGCGGGCTACCAGAAATCGCTGAAGGCATTGACCAACTTCATTCCTCTCTGGGTGAAGTTGGCCGTATCGCTGGCGCTCGGGCTCGGCACCATGATCGGCTGGAAACGCATCGTCGTGACGGTGGGCGAGAAAATCGGTAAGGCGCACTTGACCTATGCACAAGGCGCGTCCGCCGAATTGATCGCCTTCGGCACCATCGAGGCCGCCGATATACTGGGGCTGCCCGTGAGCACGACGCACATCCTGTCGTCCGGCATCGCCGGCACGATGGTCGCCAACGGCTCGGGCATCCAAAAGGAGACCGTCCGCAACATCGTGCTCGCCTGGGTGCTGACTCTCCCGGTGTGCGTATTGCTCGGTGCGGCCTTGTTTGGCGCCGCGCTGTTCTTCGTGCTGCGAATACTCGGCGTCCACTGAGCACGGCGCCGCGCTTGCAGTGATCAGCCGAGCGCGCCCTCGACCGCGAGCGTGAACTTTGCAACGAGCTCGCGCAATTCATCATCGGAGGCGTTGTAGGGCGGAGCAATAATGACCGTATCACCTGCCGCATTGCCGACGTTGCCCGCACACGGGTAACAGATCAAACCGCCCTGGAACGCCTGCCGCCCGACGTTGTAGCTCAAGGCCCGCTCCACCGGAAACGGCTCTTTGGAGATTCGGTCCTTGACGAACTCGACGCCGATCAGATATCCGCGCCCGCGGATATCGCCCACTTCGTCGAACTTGCCGAGCGATTCGGTGAGCGCCGCCTTGAGGATCTCGCCCTGTTTGCGCACGCGCGGCAGAAGGCCCTCGCGCAGAATGATGCGCTGGACGGCGATGGCTGCGGCGCAAGCGGCCGTGTGACCCGAATAGGTATGACCCGTCAAGAACGACCCGTGCCCCTGCAGCATGGTGTTGCCGATTTCGTTGCGGCAAATGGTCGCGGCAAGCGGGATGTAGCCGCCGGCAAGCCCCTTCGCGACCGTCATGATGTCCGCTGCGACAGCGTCGTGTTCGAGCGCGCGCCACGTCCCGCACCGCCCGGCGCCGCACATCACTTCGTCGGCAATCAAGAGCACGTCGTGCCGGTCACACACGGCGCGCATCGCCTCGGCGTATCCCGGCGGCGCCGGAACGACTCCGCCGGCGGCTCCCACGACGGGCTCGAAAATGAAGCCAGCCACGCGTTCCGCGCCTACCGACCGGATCTGCGCATCGAGTTCGTTGGCCAGATAGTTCGCCAATTCCGGCTGCGCCACTCCCGGAGGGCGGCGATAAGCATTCGCGGCGGAAACGAAGGAAACATCGAGCAGGCTTCCCTCGAAAGGACCGCGTCGCTCGGCAAATCCGGACACCGACAACGCGCCGAGCGTGTTGCCGTGGTATGAGCGTTCTCGAGCGATAAAATGCTTCTTCGCACGCATGCCCCGCGCCGCGAAATACTGCAGGGCAAGCTTCAACGCCGACTCGACGGATTCCGAGCCGCTGGACGTATACACGATGTGGCCAAAACTCGGCCCGCAAGCATCCAGAAGCATGCGCGTGAGTTGTTCGAGTGCGTCGCTCGTAAACAAATATCGATAGGCGCAGGCGATCTGGTCAAGCTGCGCGGCGATGGCTGCATTCACCTCACGGTTGCCGTGCCCGATGCTGAACGCCGCGGGACCGCCCGAGCCGTCGAGATACCGGCGGCCGTGTTCATCGAATAAATAACTGCCCTGGCCGCGAACGATGCGCGGCATCTTGTCGATGCCAAAGCCCACCGCGCGGATTGTGGTCACGCCGCCGCCTTCTCCAAGCGGCTCGCCCGCGCCATCCAAAAGCTGACCCCGACTATCATCAGGGTTACGACGCCGATGGTCAGTGTTGCGAGCACGTTGATCTCAGGGCTGACCCCTAAGCGCACTTTGGAGAACACCACCATCGGCAGCGTGCTGCTGCCGGGACCGGAGGTGAAGCTGGAGATCACCAAGTCATCCCACGACAGGGTGAATGCCAATAGCCACCCCGACAGGATGGCGGGAAGAATAATGGGCAGGGTGATTACGAAAAACACCTTCAACGGGCGCGCGCCAAGGTCCATGGCCGCTTCCTCAAGCGCCCTGTCGAAGCTGGCAAGCCGCGATTGCACCACCACCGTGACATAGGCCATCGAAAACGTCATGTGGCCGATGGTCATCGTCGTGATGCCGCGCCCCGCCGGCCAACCTATCGTCTGCTCCAAGGCCACGAATAGCAGCAGCAGCGACAGACCGGTGATGACCTCGGGCATGACCAACGGCGCGGTGGTCATGGCGTTGAGCATAAAGCGACCGCGGAACTTCGTGAACCGGCCCAGACCGAAGCCGGCAAGCGTACCCAAGATCACCGAGCCCGATGCGTTGATCACCGCAACCTTCAATGAAATCCACGCGGCGTCGAGAATCTCCTCGTTATGAAGCAGCGAGTAATACCACTTCAGAGTCGGGGAGTTGGCCGAATCCCAGACGGTCACCAACTTCGATGCATTGAAGGAAAATACCACCATCGACAAGATGGGAACGTATAGAAATGCGAAGCCGAAGGCGATGCAGGTGACGATGAAATAGGAACGGCGATAATTCATCGTGCGCCTGCCGACTCCCGCGCCTGCACGCTTTGGTACCACATCATGAACGGCACGAGAATGACCAACAACAAAATCGCCACCGCGCTTGCCACCGGCCACGCACGATTGGAGAAGAACTCGTCCCACAGCACGCGACCGATCATCAGCGCGTTCGGACCGCCGAGCAGCGCGGGAATCACGAACTCGCCCACCGCCGGAATGAACACCAACATGGAACCCGCCAGCATGCCGTTGCGCGACAAGGGCAGCGTGATCTTGTAAAACGCCTGATAAGGCCGGCAGCCCAGGTCCTCGGCCGCCTCCAGCAGAGTCCAATCCATTTTTTCCAAGTTGGCATACAGCGGCAGGATCATGAACGGCAGATAGGAATAGACGATGCCGACGTACATGGCGAACGGCGTGTACAGCATGGTCAACGGCTCGTGAATCGCACCGGACCAGATCAACAGGTTGTTGATGACGCCGTTGGCTTTCAGCAGCCCGATCCACGCATAGACGCGGAGCAGCAGCGAGGTCCAAAACGGGAGTATCACCAGCAGCAATAGGATATTCCGGGTCGACGGCTTGGAGCGCGCAATGCCGTAGGCCATCGGATATCCGATCAACAGACACAGGAGCGTGGAGATGAACGCGACCTTGACCGAATTGAGCATCGCGTTCAAATACAGCGAGTCGGTGAACAGAAACACGTAGTTGTTGAAGTTCAACTTGATGGCGAGCGAGTACTTGCCGATCCACTCGAGGAGCGGCTTATAGGGCGGAATCGCCAGATCGATGTCGGAAAACGAAATCTTCAAGACGATGACGAACGGCACGACGAAGAATAGAAGCAGCCACAGATACGGGAGCGCCACCACGAGACCGCGTCCCGTAATGCCGAACCGCCGCAGGTGTGGGGTCGTTTTCATCGAATCAGCGGGTCACAACCACCGGGCTCGACGGATCCCACGTCAGATACACTTGCTGGTCCCACGTAATGGCCTCGGCATGGCGCGACGTATTCGGCTGGGTTACGCGTACGACCTTGCCGGTGGCCAGCTTCACCAGGTAGATCGACAGATCTCCCAGATAGGCAATGTCCTGCACCGCGCCCCGCACTACGTTGTCGCTGCCTTCCGGCTGCGCCGTCGACATGAACACCTTTTCCGGCCTGACGGCGGCCCACACGACGGCCTCCGGCGCCGCACTGATGCCATGGCTGACGTAGATGGTGCCGCCGAGTTCCTCGGAGGCGATGCGCACGTATTCCGGTTCGTCCTCGATGAGCTTGCCTTCGAAGATATTCACCGATCCCACGAAGTCCGCGACGAACTTGGAACTCGGAAATTCATAGATTTCGGACGGCGTGCCGGCCTGAACGATTTCACCGTAGTTCATGACGCCGATACGGCTCGCCAGGGTCATCGCTTCCTCTTGATCGTGCGTGACGACCACGAAGGTGACGCCGAGTTGGTCCTGCAGGCTGATGAGCTCGAATTGCGTATGCTCGCGCAATTTCTTGTCCAGTGCTCCCAACGGCTCGTCGAGCAGCAGGAGCTTCGGGCGTTTGACCAACGACCGTGCGAGCGCCACACGCTGTTTCTGGCCGCCGGACAATTGATGCGGCTTGCGCTTGGCGAACCCGCTGAGTTTTACCAGATCCAGCATCGTTGCCACGCGTTCCGCAATCTGAGGCCTGGGCACGCGATCTTGCTTCAAGCCGAAAGCGACGTTCTGTTCCACGGTCATGTGCGGGAACAACGCGTATGACTGAAACATCATATTGACCGGCCGTTCATACGGAGGCACCCCCGTCATGTCTTCGCCGTCGATGAAGATGCGCCCCGAACTGGGCGTTTCGAAACCGCCCAGCATGCGCAGCAACGTGGTCTTGCCGCAACCCGAAGCCCCGAGAAGACAAAAGATCTCGCCCTTGTAGATCTTCAGGGAGACGTCATCGACCGCCTTGAAATCGCCGAACGACTTGGAGACGCGCAGCACTTCAACATAGGGACGGGCGCTGGGATCATTCCAAGGAGCGGCTTTGACGGCGCCAGCGGAAGTCGCCATGGCCTATTGACCCGTCTTGAATTTTTGCCACATGCGCGTGATGGCGCGAGTCTGGTCGGCCGTATCCGACAATTGCACCGCGAGCTTTTGACGAACTTCGGGCGGCGGGTAAATGCCGGGGTCATTGAGCACCGCGGGGAGAACCAGCGGCTGCGCCGCGCCATTGGCCGTCGCATAGCGCTTGAAATTCGATATGTCCGCGCTGACCTGCGGCGTCATGATGTAATTCATGTAGGCATAGGCGCTGTCGGGATCCGGGGCATCCTTCGGCATCGCCAGCATGTCGAACCAAAGTATCGACCCTTCTTTCGGGACCATGTACTTGATTTCGATGCCCTTATTGGCTTCATGGGCGCGATCGCGAGCCTGCAGCACATCGCCGTTGTAGCCGACGGCGACGCACAGATCGCCATTCGCCAGCGCTTCGATGTACTCGGAAGAATTGATGTTGCGGATATAAGGCCGGATCTTGAGCAGCGTGGTTTCCGCATCGGCCAAATCCTTGGGCTGCTGCGAGTTGGGATCCCTGCCCAAGTAGTTCAACACCGCGCGCATCATTTCTGCGGGCGAGTCCAACACGCTGATGCCGCACTTGGCGATCTTCGAGGCCACCGCGGGATCAAATACCAGCCGCCAGCTATCGAGGGGCGCGTCGGGCAGGAGTTGCTTGATCATTTTCTCGTTGTAGCCGATACCGTTCGTGCCCCAGGTGTAAATCACGCCGTGGGCATTGTCCGGATCATGCAGAGCGACTTTCGCCATGAGCTGCGGGTCCATGTTCTTCAGGTTCGGCAGCTTCGACTTGTCGAGCGTGAGATACACGCCGGCCTTGATCTGACGCTCGAAATACGACGCGGTGGGCACGACGATGTCGAAGCCGCTATTGCCCGCGAGCAATCTCGTCTCCAGCGTTTCGTTGGTATCGAAGTAAGAGACGTGCACCTTGATGCCGGTCTGCTTCTCGAAATCGGAGAGCGTGTTGGGCGCTAGATAGTCGGACCAGATGTATAGATTGAGCACCTTCGCGCCGCCGCTCGGCGGGGACTTTGCGCCGTCGGCGCTCGAGCCCGCCCCTCGGCCTGGCGCCCCCGGACCGGGCGTCTCCGTCGCGGGTTTGCCCCCGCCGCAAGCGCTCACCAATAACGCTGTCCCCAGCGCCAGAATCGCCGCCCGACGAAAACTGAACATCAAACGAGTCCCCTTCATTTTGCTTCACAGACTTAAGGCCCGCGCGCGGCGCATATGACCAGAGCCGGTAGTTATATCGCAGCCGGAGCCTCGGGGACAGAGCCCAAGGAGCCTAAGCTCCTTAAACGTTCAGCAGCAGGTGCTCGCGCTCCCAAGAACTGATGACCTGTGCAAAGGTTTCGTACTCGGCTTCCTTGACAGCCGTGTACGCCAGAACGAAGCGGTCGCCGAACAGATCGACCAGTGGTTTGGACTCGCGCAGCAGGCGCAGCGCCTCGGCCAAGGTGCGCGGCAGCGCGATCGCAAGGTCGTAGGCGCTTCCGGAAATGGGTTCCGACGGCTTGAGCGCTTCCACCATTCCCAAATAGCCGCAGGCCAACGAGGCTGCGATTGCGAGATAAGGATTCGCATCGGCGCCGCCGACGCGGTTCTCGACGCGGCGCGCTTCCGGGCCCGACATGGGCACGCGCAGGCCGGCGGTCCGATTGTCATAGCCCCAATGCACGTTGATGGGCGCGGACGAGTAGCGACTGATGCGCCGGTAGCTGTTCACATTGGGGGCGAACAGCGACATGGCGCCCGGGAGGTACTTTTGCAGCCCGGCGATATGCCCAAAGAACAGGGATGAGGGCGAGCCGTCGGAATTGCTGAAAATGTTCCTGCGGGTCTTTGCATCGACGATGCTTTGATGCAGGTGCATGGCGCTGCCAGGCTCTTTGGCCATGGGTTTGGCCATGAAAGTCGCATACATCTTGTGGCGCAGCGCCGCTTCGCGCGCCGTGCGTTTGAAGAGAAACGCCTGGTCGGCGAGGCTCATGGGATAACCGTGCAGCAGGTTGATCTCCATTTGCGCCGCGCCGGACTCGTGGATCAACGTGTCGATCTCGATATCCTGCGCTTCGCAGAACGAATACATGTCGTCGAACAGCGGATCGAATTCGTTCACGGCCGCGATGCTGTACGCCTGTCGGCCAATTTCCGGCCTTCCTGAGCGCCCGATCGGGGGCTTCAGCGGATAGTCGGAATCGATGTTGGGTTCGACCAGGAAGAACTCGAGCTCCGGTGCCACGACCGGCTCCCAGCCGTGCGCTTCGTACAACTCCAGAACCCGGCGCAGGACATAGCGCGGCGCCATGGTGACCGGCCGACCATCGCCGTAGAAGCAATCGTGAATGACCTGCGCGGTGGGCTCGGCTGCCCAAGGGACCACGCGCACGGTCTTGGGATCGGCTCTCAGCACGATGTCGATGTCGGACGGATTCATCGCGCTCTGGTCGTCCGGATAGTCGCCCGTGACCGTTTGCAAAAAGATCGCCTCCGGAAGGCGCATGCCTTCTTCTTCGGCGAATTTCTCGGCGGGCATGAGCTTACCGCGCGCGACGCCCGCCATGTCCGGAATGATCGCCTCGACCTCCGAGATACCGTGTTCTCTCAGGAATTGTTGAATCGTACTGGCCATAAATCACCTTCGAATCGACGCGCGCCGACTAGCTTCACCGAATGCCGCAAACAACGCGCTGGAAAATGGATTCACTTCAAAATGCCATTCGGGATGCCACTGCAGGCCGAGCGCGAAATTTGCGGGGCCGGCCACGCTGAACGCCTCGACGACGCCGTCGGGTGCACGCGCCTCGACAGTCAAATCCTTGCCCAGCGTTTCTATCCCCTGCCAATGCAGTGAATTGACTTGCAAACGATCCCGTCCGGCGATTTTCTGCAACCTTCCTCCAGGCTCCAACAGGACTTCGTGAGCCGGCCCGTACTGCACGTCGAGCGGGGCCGCTTCATCTTCGCGATGATCGAGGTACCCGTCCACTTCATGCAGGCGTTGATGCAAGGTGCCGCCATAGGCGACGTTCATTTCCTGGAATCCGCGGCAAATGGCCAGCACCGGCAAGCCGGCGGCGACCGCCCGCGGAATCAGCGGAAGCGTCGTAGCATCCCGATTTGGATCATGTAATGTGCCCGGCTCGCTCGCCGGTCCTCCGTAGTGATGTGGTTCGACATTCGATGCGCTTCCGGTGAACAGCAGTCCGTCGCATGCATCCAGCAGGGATGACAAATCCAACTCGGACCCCAAAGCGGGTATGAGCACCGGTATCGCCTTCGCACCGACCGCGATGGCTTCGATGTATTTCTCGCCGACCATGTGGAAGTAATGCTTCCCATAGAGCCGGCGGTCGGCTGGAATTCCGATGAGCGGCAAGCGCGACATGTTTAATATATTGAACGCCCAGATGAACGACTAGGCTTTATAAACGGATATATTACACCACACCGGCATTGTTCCGTCCCGCCCCGCCGCGCAGATTTGGCTAAGAATTAAGCATATCCAGCACTTAGCAACGATTGATGCGATGCAGTAATCTTGCGCTTGGAGCGGTTAACCCGTTAGGCTCTGGCGCCGAGCCTTTTGTCAATAGCAACAAGATTTTAAACACCAAGCGGATAAAGAGCTGTCTTGCGACTATCGAATAAGCCCGCTCCGTCGTACTACGCCGCCACCGCACCGACCGCCGATGCGGACGATCGCCCGATGTTGCAGGGGGACTATCGGGCCGACATCGCGGTGGTCGGCGGCGGCATCGCCGGATGCTCCGCCGCCCTGCATCTTGCAAAGCGCGGCTTCAAGGTGGCTTTGCTGGAGGCGCGCTTCGTGGGCTACGGCGCATCCGGGCGCAGCGGCGGACAGACCATTTTCGGGCTCGCAGCCAGTCAAAGGGCGCTCAGCGCCCAAGTCGGCCGCGAGGACGCGCGGCGCCTATTCGATCTTTCCATCGAGGCCTTGGACTGCACTCAAGCCCTGATCAGCACCTACCGCATCGACTGCGATTACCGACCCAACCATGTGCACGTCGCCACCAAGCCGCGCCATGTACGTGAGCTGGCAGAATGGGTCGACGAGCTGCACGGGGAATATGACTATCAGTCAGCGAGCCTGTTGAACCGCGACGAACTGCAGGCGCACGTCCGCAGCGAGCGTTATCTTGCGGGGCTGCTGGATTCGCGCAGCGGGCATTTGCATCCCCTCAAATACACACAGGGCGTGGCACGGGCGGCAGAACTGCAGGGCGCCAAGATTTTCCAGAATACGCGGGTACTGCGCTATGAGAGCGGCCGCGAAGTCACCGTCCACAGCGCGCATGGCACGGTGCGGTGCAAGCACTTGATCCTGTGCGGCAACGCGTATCTCAACGGCGTCTCACCGCTTTTGGCGCGGCGGATCCTGGCCGTGGGCACCTACATCATCGCCACCGAGCCATTGGATCCGGCGCGCGCGCAAGCGCTGCTGCCGAGCGATGCGGCAGTCGCCGACATCAACTGGATCTTGGATTACTTGAGGCTCACGGCCGACCATCGACTCCTGTTCGGTGGCCGCGTGAGCTACAGCGCGATGCAACCGGCGAATCTCGCCGAATCGATGCGCAAACGCATGGTCCGGGTGTTTCCGCAGCTCGCCGATGTCAAAGTGGACTACACCTGGGGAGGCTACCTCGACATCACGATGAGCCGTGCCCCGGATTTCGGCAGGCTTGCGCCCAATGTTTTCTATCTACAGGGATTCTCCGGGCACGGCATGTCCCTCACCGGCTTGGGCGGCAAGCTGGTCGCCGAAGCGGTGTCAGGCACGGCGGAACGTTTCGATGTCTTCGCGCGACTGCCGCATCGTGACTTTCCCGGCGGCGCGCTGCTGCGGCGGCCCTCGCTGATCTTGGCCATGCTCTACTATCGGCTGCGCGATTTGCTGTGATCGCGTGCTACTGCAAGCCAGGTTTCTCCTGGGCGCCGAAATTTGCCTGGTTCCTTGCCGGCAGCTCGAACCGCTGCGGCCGGCATGCCAAGCGCGATTACAACACACGCCGCCACGGCCGCAAGCAATCCAGAGGTCGTCGTTTGCTTTCCCATTGAAATGAGATTACCGCAAGCCGCGGTGCGGTTCACCGTCAATTACCGCTACCGGCGCAAACGGGTGCAGCTCTTTGAACCGCACCACGAAGCAGCGATGGATCTTCGCGTGACGCTCGAAATCCTTGGGGATGGTTTGAGCGCTGATGTCCTCGATGTTCAAGTCCTCGAGGGCCGCCGCGTCGAGCTTGAAGCGCGTGTAGTTGGTCGAGAAGATCAGGCGTCCGCCCGGCCGCATCAGTTTCAAGGACCGGCGAATCATGCCCACATGGTCGCGCTGCACATCGAGCACCCCGTCCATGCGCTTGGAGTTCGAGAAGGTCGGGGGATCCACGAAGATCAGGTCGAAGCGCGGCCCCCACACCGCCTGACTTTCCAGCCACTGCAGGCAATCCGCACGAACCAACTCATGGTTGGCGCCGCTGAACCCGTTGAGCAGCAAATTCGCGTGCGCCCACTCCAGATACGTGTTGGATAGATCCACGCTGGTGGTGCTGCGAGCGCCGCCGGCGGCTGCATAGACGGTCGCGCTCCCCGTATAGCAGAACAAGTTCAGAAAATCCGCATCCATGGCCCACTCGCGCAGCATCCGGCGCATGATGCGGTGATCGAGAAACAGTCCCGTGTCCAAGTAGTCGCGAAAGTTGACCCAGAACTTCAGGCCCCCCTCGCGCACGACGTGGCGCTCCGCGACGTTTTCGCGCTTCTCGTATTGCTCGCTGCCCTTCTGCGGTTTTCGCACCCTGGAATGCACGTGCTGCAACGGCACCGAGAGCACGTCCGGCAACACCGCCAGCACTTCGCGGCGGCGCTCGCGCGCGCTCTCCTGGTTCACGGTCTTGGGCGGGGCGTACTCCTGCACATAGACGTGGCGACCCTCGCGGCCGTACAGATCGATGGCAAATGCGTATTCCGGCATGTCCGCGTCGTAGACGCGGTAGCAATCGATGTGTTCCCGTTCGGCCCACGCGTCCAGCAGCTTGAGGTTCTTGCGCAGGCGATTGGCGAACATTCGAGCGCCGGGCCGGGCCGACCAATCCGAGCGCACCGCCTCGGCAGGACGCTGTTCGCTGGCCTCGTCGAGATCGAAGCGCAGCAGCCGGCACTCGATGGTGCCGTTATATACGCGATGCGTCCGCTTGGCGTAGATGCCTAAATTCCGGGCCAACGGCGGATTTCCCGTGAGAACGGCCGCCTGCCAGCCCCTGAAGCGCTCGCGCAAGATGCGGCCCAGTTCCAAGTACAATTCGGACAATCCCGATTCGGCGCCGATGCGCTCCCCGTAGGGCGGATTGGTCACCACCAACCCTAAGTCGCTTTTCGGCCGCGTCACCTCGCCGAGCGCGCGCTTCTCCACATGGAGCCAATCGGAGACGCCGGCTTGGGTTGCGTTCAGGGTCGTCATGCGCACGGCATCCGCATCGGCGTCGGATCCCAGAATGCAGCGTCGTGCAACCGTCGCCGCGCGGCGCGCACGGGCTTCGGCGCGCAATCGCTCCCAAAGTTCGGCGTCGTGGCCGCGCCAGCCCGTGAATCCGAAGTAGTCGCGGGCCAGCGCCGGCGCGGCGTCAGCGGCGATCAACGCCGCTTCGATGAGAAACGTTCCGGATCCGCACATGGGATCCACCAACATGCCGCCGGCGTCGTTGATGGCCGGCCATCCGGCGCGCAACAGCACGGCTGCGGCCACGTTTTCCTTCAGCGGCGCACGACCGCCCTCGATGCGATAGCCGCGCCGGTGCAAGCTTTCGCCGGAAAAGTCCACCGACACCAACGCGGTGGTCCCTTCCACGTGCAGATGCAACAGCACATCGGGACGCTCGGGCTTGATGTTCGGACGTTCGCCGGTCGCGTCGCGCAGGTTGTCGCACACCGCATCTTTGAGCAGCTGCGAACCGTAAATGGTGTGACGAATCGACTCGTTGCCGCCGCTGCATTCGCACGCGAGCGTCGAGCCCGCCGCAAGATGCTCGCGCCAATCGATGCGCTTGACGGCTTCGAACAAGTTCTTCGAGCTGCTCGCATCGATGGAGCCCACGCTCAGCAAAACCCGCGTCGCCGTGCGCGACCACAGGCAGGCGCGGTAGCCGACTTCGAGCGTGCCTTGAAACTTGACGTCATGGCTGCGCTCACGAATGTCGCTCGCGCCGAATTGCGCCAATTCCTCGGCGAGCACCGAGGCCGCCCCCACCGGGGCGGTCGCGATCCAATAGCGAACATTGTCGTTCATGTCGCGAACACGGGTTGGGGCGTGGCGCCGCGCAGGTCGTGCCAGTCCACGTGGGGATTTTTCGCCAAATAACGCACCAGGATGCGATAGACGTCGACGTCGAAGGCCGCGGGCGCTTCCGTGGCCGTGAGCGTCGCCAGCTCTTCCTCCGAGCGAGCGGTGCCCAGATAAACCCAATGATCGAGAACGTGGCATTCCGAACGACCCTCTTTGAGCGCCACGCGCCCCGGAAACGGCCACGGCTTCAAGCGCAGCGCGGACAACGCCATCATGAGCCGGGTACCGTGCAGTATGAGAGGTTCCTTACCGATGCACGCTCCCTTGCACTTCCCGATCTGATAGGCGACACACGAACCCGCACTGTCCTCCAACCCCAGGATCTTGAGGCATAGCGAATGCGCACGCGCAATCTCCACGAGCGCCTTGCGCCCATCCTTCTGCGCATGAAACACGCCGAAACAATCGCCCAACTGGGCTGCGCCGAGATCGCCGATGGCCCTCAAGTGGACGCCATGTCCATTGTCGGCCGCCTTCCAGGTGAAGTTGTCCGGCTGTAGCTTGAGCCGCTTGTTGTAGAGGGGCTTCTGCGCTTTGATCCATTGCGCTTCTTTGAGCTGCGCGCCGAGATAACCCGCGGTCTCCACCCAATCGATGCGGCGCGTTTGCCGGGCTTTCTTCTGTTCCTTGGCATCGGCACGCTCGGCGGCGAAGTGGCCGAGAATACGCGTGCGCAGGGAATGACTCTTGCCGATGTAGAGCAGCACATCGTCGTCGCCGAAGAATCGATACACACCGGGGCCCTCGGGAAGTTCGTCCGCCAAATCGGGCGGCAGATGCGCCGGTAATTTGTTCGCGCCGATCACGAGCTGCGCCGCGGCGGCAAGTTTTTCCTCGGGTATCTCGCCCAGCAGCTTGGACCAGAAGTCGCCGAGTACGCGCGCATCGCCCAGGGCCCGATGCCGTGCAGTGCACGTCAACCGATGCCGCTCCATCACGGCATCCAAGCTGTGTCGCGGGTACTCGGGAAACAGGCGCCTGGAGAGCTTCACCGTGCACATCACCTTGGCCGAGAAGTGCACGTCCAAGCGGCGGAATTCCGTCCTCAAGAAGGCGTAGTCGAAACGCGCGTTGTGCGCCGCGAAAACCGGCGACCGCAGCTTCTCGAGAACCAGCGCCGCGATCTCGGCGAAACGCGGCGCGCCGGCGACCATCTCGTTGGTGATACCGGTAAATGATTCGATATACGAGGGGATGCGGCATTCGGGATTGACGAGGGAACTCCACTCGTCCACCACCGCGCCCTTTTCCATCCGAACGATGCCGACCTCGGTGATGCGGTGATGGGCCGCGTTGCCGCCGGTGGTCTCCAAGTCCACGAACACCAGGTCTTGCGGAAGAATGAAAGCCGCCGTCGCGCAGGCCTCAGCCGCGTCCATCGAGCGACATGAGCGGGTAATACAGATCAGGGCGCCGGTCGCGGAATACGCCCCACGCCTGCCTGTACCGCCGCACCTCGTCCAGGTCGAACGCGGCGGTGAGAACCGTCTCGCTGCTGCGATCCGCCTCGGCGAGCTTTTCGCCCGTCGGGGAGGCAATGAACGAAGAGCCGTAGAACGTCATCGTGTATTTTTCGCCCTCTTCCGTGCCGATGCGGTTCGATGCCACCAACGGCACGATGTTGGCCGCAGCATGGCCTTGCATGGTGCGCTGCCAATGCGCGCTCGAATCCAAGTTCGGATCCTGCGGCTCAGATCCGATGGCGGTCGGATACAGCAATATCTCCGCGCCCATCAGTGCCATGCAGCGCGCCGTTTCCGGAAACCATTGATCCCAGCAGATCGCCACGCCGAGCTTCGCGAACTTCGTGTCGAAGACTTTGAAACCGGTGTCGCCGGGCGAGAAGTAATATTTTTCGTGATATCCCGGCCCTTCGGGTATGTGCGACTTGCGGTAGCTGCCGAGTACGGAGCCGTCCGCATCGACCATCACCAGCGAATTATAGAAGACGTTATTGGCATGCTCGAACACGCTGACCGGCAGCACCACACCGAGTTCGCGCGCCAACTTGCGAAAATGTTCCACGGCCGGGTGACCATCCAGGGGCTTGGCGAGTTCGAAATGCTGCGCCGAATGATCCTTGCAAAAATACGGGGTCTCGAACAACTCTTGAATCAAGACCACGTTCGCGCCGCACGCCGCAGCCTCGCGGATCAATTTCTCGGCGCGCGCCACATTGGCGTCGCGATCCCAACTGCACGCCATTTGCGTGGCGGCTACCGTTATCTTGCTCATGCGATCGTGTTACCTGCTCGGGACTAAAACGTGGGTGGTGAACTGGCGCTCACGATCTCGCACTCTTCGCGCGCGGGATTGCGGAATCGATGTGGAATGGAGCTCTTGAAATAGTACGCATCGCCGGCGGCGAGTATCCGGGAATCACCGCCCACCGACAGTTCGATCTTGCCCTTGACGACCACTCCGCCCTCTTCCCCCGCGTGCGTCAGCATTTCCTCGCCGGTGTCCGCGTTGGCGGCATAGCGCTCATGCAATATCGACATGCTGCGTTTGCCCAAGCGTCCGCCGACGAGACGCAATTCCACCGCGCCCGAGCCGATATCCGCGAGTTCCGCCCGCGGAAAAAACACCTGCGGCTTGCTGGCGAGATCCAAGGTAAAAAAGTCCGCAAGCGCCATCGGGATGCCGTCCAGCACCTTCTTGAGAGAGCTGACCGACGGGCTCACCCGATTCTGCTCGATCAGCGAAATCAAGCCGTTGGTGACGCCGGCGCGCTTCGCCAGCTCGCGCTGCGACAGCCCGTACATCTGCCGGACCGACTTCAAATGGGCGCCGACATCCACGGTCATATTGTGCATTATATTAAACACTGCCGCTAAACAGCCAGCTAAAATTGAGGTTGGTGTCGATTTTCCTTATCATCCGGAGGCGCCCTTGGACTAAAGCCCTTAGGATGCCCAACGGCAGGCCCTACGGGACGCCCGGATCACACAAGGATTTTCTGCATGAACGCTCAGCCCACTCCCGCCCTGTCGCCTGCCGATCTCGACGCCTTTTGGATGCCGTTCACGGCCAACCGACAGTTCAAGGCCGATCCGCGGCTCCTCGCGCGGGCCAAAGGCATGTACTACTGGACGGCGGACGGCCGAGAAGTGCTGGATGGCGTCGCCGGCCTATGGTGCGTGAACGCCGGGCACAGCCGGCCGGAAATCGCGGAGGCGGTGGCGCAGCAGCTCAACACCATGGAATACGCCCCCACCTTTCAAATGGGCCATCCCATGGCATTCGAACTGGCGAGTCGGCTCGCCAAACTCGCACCTCCGGGCATGGACCGCGTGTTCTTCACGAACTCCGGATCCGAGTCTGTCGACACGGCGCTGAAAATCGCGGTTGCCTATCATCGCGCTCGCGGCGCTGGCCAACGCACGCGCCTCATCGGCCGCGAGAAGGGCTATCACGGCGTTGGGTTCGGCGGCATGTCGGTAGGCGGCATGGTCAACAACCGCAAGGCGTTCGCCGGTTCGATGCTGCCCGGCGTCGATCACCTGCAGCACACCCTGGATCTTGGACACAACGCGTTTTCGCGCGGCCTGCCGCATTGGGGCGCGCACCTTGCGAACGAACTCGAGCGTCTGATTGCGCTGCATGACGCGTCGACCATTGCGGCCGTCATCGTCGAGCCGATTTCCGGCTCGGCGGGTGTGATATTGCCGCCCATAGGCTACCTCAAGCGGCTGCGCGAGATCTGCGACAAGCATGACATCCTGCTGATATTCGACGAAGTCATCACGGGCTTCGGCCGCGTCGGCAAACCGTTCGCCGCCCTGGCATTCGACGTGACGCCCGATCTCATGACCACGGCCAAGGGCCTGACCAACGGATCCATCCCGATGGGCGCCGTGTTCGCACAGCGGAAGATCTACGACGCCTTCATGCAAGGTCCGGAGAACGCGATCGAGTTGTTTCACGGCTACACGTACTCGGCGCACCCGGCCGCATGCGCGGCGGCACTGGCGACGCTCGATATCTATGCCAAGGAGGGGTTGCTGACGCGTGCCGCAACGCTCTCTGCCCAGTGGGAGGATGCCGTGCATTCGCTGCGCGGCGTGCCTGCGGTGATAGACGTGCGCAACTACGGCCTGATCGGAGCGGTCGAGCTGGAGCCGCGTGCGGGCAAACCCGGCGCGCGTGCGTTCGATGTGTTCCTCAAGTGTTTCGAGCGTGGGGTGATGGTACGTCAGACCGGCGACGTGATCGCCATGTCGCCGCCCTTGATCATCGAACCGAAACAGATTGCGCGCATCGTGGAAACCTTGGCGGAAGTGATTCGCGGCATCGACTGAGGACGCGGCCGCCGCTCCGCAGCGGCGGCTGCGTTTGATTCCTAGCGCGAGCGTTCAGGCTTCAGGCTCGCCCGGCGCGGGCCGCGCTTCGAACACGGCATACCATTTCTTGCACGGTTCGACGACCTCCCATATCCCCTCAAAGCCTGCCGGCACGACAAACGCATCGCCCGCGCGCAAATCATGTTTCTCGCCGCTGATGGATTCGATCCGCACGCGGCCCTCGATGAGCACGCAGAACTCATGCTCGGTGTAGCGTATCCGCCACTTTCCGCTGGTGCTGGTCCACAGGCCGCAGAAGAATTGCTGCGTGTTATCGGTATATTGATTCGACACGCGCGTTCGCGGAATGCCGGCGAGGATTTTCTCGGGAGAGGGATTTGCGGATTCGCCCGTTTGCAGGCGGTCCATCACCACGATTCTTGGCTGCTCACTCATGCCCTATCGTAGGCATGCGCCGACCGGGGATACAAGAGCGGCCCCGCACGTACCCGTACCGGGCCGCTGGCCGCTACTCGTTTTCAGTGACTTGCAGGGCCGTCCCCTGCCCGTCCACCAGCGGCGAAGTCCTCGCCGGGAGCGCGCTGCCGCCGGTCTGCGCGCCCTCTGCGGCGCCCTGGGCCTGCAAGGTCAAGCGCACTCGGCGCTCGAGTGCGTAACCGTCGCTGTCCGCCGCAACGCTTTGGCTCTTGCCGTAAGCGTTGATTTCGAGCGCCTCATCGCTGACGCCCGCGGCGAGAAACAAATCCCGAACTGCATCGGCCCGCGCCTCGGACAGCGCGAGGTTGACAGCCGCCGTACCGCGCGGGTCCGCGTACCCGTCGACACGCACTTTGAGCGCCGGGGATTTGGCCACCGCTTCCGCCAACACTTGGATGCCCTTCGTCATTTCCGGCGTGATGTCGGCGCTGCCGGTCCGGAACAAGACATCGCCTTGCAGCCCGTCGAGCACTTTGGCCGCCTCGTCCCGCGCCGCATCGTCCTCGGCGGTTTGCGCTGCTTCCACGCTGTGCGATAGCTGATCGAGCCGCCCCGTCAACGCCCGATTGGTCTGCGATAAATCGCCCGTCTCGGCAACCAGTGCAGCTTTTTCGGCCTGCAGCTGCAGCTTATCGCTTTGCAGCGCCGCTACTTGAGCTTCTGCCTTTTTCGCATCGCTCGCACGATGTACGCGATTGCCGAGCCAAGTGCCAAGCCCCGCCCCGATGACCGCACCCACGGGGCCGGCGGCCAGACCGCCGATCACGCCACCCGTAATGAACCCGACCGGCTCCTGCGGCGGCGTGGTCTTAGGCTCTGCAGCCATAGCCGCCACGCCGACGCTCATCAATCCCACCGTCCAACCGACCTTGCAATATGCAGTTGTCATAACAGCTCCTCAGAATTTTCACCGCTTCAGGCGACGACCTTCGCCGCCCTTGTGAGAGCTATTTCAGACCGGTATTCGGGCAGACCATGAGCGCATCAAGTGGCAAATAGTGGCAGCACGGCGACCAATGCAGGCGGCGGGCGAAGCGTAAGCCGCCGCGCTCCGCTTCAGGCTTTCAGCGAGAACGGAGTGAAATTGGTGTGCGTATCGTAGTAGTCCTCGTTTTCCGCTTCTTTCAAAAACGCCACGACTCGATACGTGAGCGGCGCAGCGATGATTTCCCAGCCGCTTGCCATCACGAAATCGTAATAGCGGTATTCACGGAATTCAGGTGCTGGCGGCATGTTGAACTCGAAGCGTAGTCGCAACTGGAAAAAAAAATATTCCGACGATATGTCACGCCGGCCGTGCTTTAGTCAATCTACCGGATGGTCAGATGGATCGAGACGCGGTGTCGCATTTTGGGGACGACCATCACACCAACTTTGGTTGCGGTCCTGTAGATATGTATCCTCACCCGAAAAACGATTGGATCTATGGAGCAGGGCAAGCCTTTCAGCGCATCGGAAAGTCCGATCGTCGACTTCGATGGCGTTTGCCAAAATGTGCGTGCGGCGATCGACGCAACGCGTGTTCACGCCGTATCGCTTCACGACGAAAAAGGCGACGTGCTGTGCCTGACCGAGAGTTCGATGGGGCCGGACGAGCATAACGCGGTCCGCGAAGCGTTCGACGCATTTTCCATCGCCAACGGCCGGCCCATCGTGGCCTACGATCTTGGCGACTCACGGTCCGCGGTGCTGTTCCGTGCCGTGAACGGCGGCCGGACCTTGGTGGGCGCGATCATGGTGGTCATGGATACCCGGGGCATCCAGCGCGACGACGCGGGCTTGGCAAGATTGATGACGCCCAAGTTGCGGCATGTCCTGTCCGATTTCGCCGCAATGCGTACCACCGCTGCAACGCCGCCGCCGGCGCCGCGTGCCGCCCAGGCCAAGCTATCAGCGCCGCGCGCAGCCGGGCCCGGGCCCACCGGCATGGTGTCCGCCGAGCTGACTCTGGCGGATTCGCTGCGCATGCCGAAGCCGGCCATACCGCCGCCGCCCCGTTCTGCACCGCCCCTAGCGGCGGCGCAAAGGCGCCCGATACCGGCGGTTACTCCCGATATCGATCGGTTGCACGCGGCCATGCGCCGCAGCCCCATCGCGCTTTATGTACAGCGTTTGGTGCCGCTTGCCAAGGGCAGTCAACTCAGGCGCTACGAAGTGCTGCTGCGCTCCAAGTCCGAGGACGCGCCCAATGCCGCGCCCCAGGCGATGTTGAAGGCTGCGGTGGAAAACGGTCTCGGTTCCATGATCGACCGGCGCGTCCTCACCCAACTCATCGCATGGCTGGTGCATCACCCGGAGGTGTGGAAAACCCAAGCCGTGCTGTTCTCCGTTAATCTCACGAGCACCGCGTTGCGCGACGAGCACTTCATCAAATTCGTCGGGTTGTGCTTGGCGAAGTCGTCGCTGCCGAAATCGATGATCGGGTTTGAGATCGATGTACCGACGGCGGTCATTCTCGGCGACAAGGTTGCCGAGGTAGCCGCTGCCCTGCATCAACTCGGTTGCCCGCTGGTGCTCGACGACTTCGGGCTGCGCACCGAGTGCTTCAACCTGCTGCGGCTGCCGGCGGTGCGCTACGTCAAATTGGCGGCCGAGATCACGGCAAAAATGCGGTCGGACAAGCTCTCGCAAGCGGCCATCACCGCTGTCGTGCAGATGGCAAGGGTTCTCGGTATGCATACCGTGGCCAAGCGTACCGAAACCGCGGCCGAACACGAATGGTTGACGGCGCTGGGGGTGGACTTCGTGCAATCCAACGTGCTGTCGCCCGCAGTGCCGATCGACTCGTTGTTGAAAGCGCCGAAGCCGAAGCGCTAATTGCCGCGCGACGACGTGAGCTGACCGGCGGCGATCAGTTCCTGCCAGCCGCCCCCCAGCGCCTTGACCAGGTAGACGGCTGTCAGAAACTGCTGACCGTGGATCTGCACCGCTTGCCGTTGATTGCCGAGCAACGTCTGCTGTGCCGTGAGAACGTCCAGGTAGATGGCCACGCCGCCCCTGTAGCGCTCGTCGGCGATATCGAAGGCGCGCTGTGCGCTCTGCACGCCGGCGTCAGCCTGCGTCGCAGCCCGTTCTAGGGAGGTCAGCCCGGTAATTCCGTTTTCCACCTCTTCCATCGCGCTGAGCACGGTTTGCCGATACGTCGCCACGGCGGCCGTATAATCTTGTTCCGCGATGTGTACGTTGGCGCGGATCCTGCCGGCATCGAACAACGTCTGAGTGGCGGAAAGACCCGCTGCCCAGAGCTGGCTCGGCGCGTTGAACAAGGAAGCGACGGCGCTGCTTTCCCAGCCGATGTTGGGTGCCAGAGGCGTCAATTGGATCGCCGGGAAATAAGCCGCGCGCGCGACGCCGATGCGCGCATTCGCCGCGGCCATCGCCCGTTCCGCCGAGGCCACATCCGGCCGGCGTTGCAACAGATTGGATGGCAGTCCGACGGGCGGCGCCGGCAGCGCGTCCTGCACCGTCGTAGGCGCGATGCGAAACTCCGGCGCCGGTGTGCCCACCAATGTCGCAATGGCATGCTCATTCTGGGAGCGCTGCACCTGCAGTAATTCCAGCTGCGCCGCGCTGTTTTGCACCAGCGCCTGTTGCTGCGCCAGGTCCAGCCCCGTGGCATAGCCCAGATCGTGCCGCGATGTGATGAACGTGAGCGCATCCCGCTCGAGATTTAAACTGCGGTTCACCACGTCGATTTCGGCATCGAGTTCACGCAGCGTGAAGTAATCGCTGACCAACTGCGCAGTGAGCATCAAGCGCGTGTTTTCGAAATCCGCCGCCGCTTGTTCCGCCGCGGCACGGTAGCCTTCGACTTGCCGCCGCACTCGGCCGAACAGATCGAGTTCGTAATTGACGGTCGGACCCAGGATGAAGTCGTTCTGCACCGTCGCCTGATTGGGGACCGAATAGGCGGACAAGGGACGATCGGCGGAAGTCCTGCCGCGTACCGCGGACGCCTCCAGGGCGATGCCGGGATAAAGGTATGATCGCGCGACGGTCACCTGGCTGCGGGCCTGGTCGAGCCGCGCGGCGGCCACGCGCAGATTTTCGTTGGCCAGCAACGCACGCTCCACGAGGCTGCTCAGAGTGGCGTCTTGGAACAGCTCCCACCAGTTGCCCTTGAGCGCCGCGTCGCTCGGCGCCGCCGCGTGCCACGGCTCTGCCGGCTCCCACGACGGCGGCACATCGGCCGCGGGCCGATGATAGTCCGGACCGACGGCGCAGCCGGCGGCCGACGCCAGCACGAACCAACCCAAGACCTTGAATTCGCGCCGGTGAATCAACCGCATCGCGATCAACCTGCGTTCTGCGCCGCGGCTAACGTCACGACGTCGCCGTCTGCGAGCGAATCCGCCGGATTCAGGACGATTCGGTCGCTCGAATTCAGGCCGCTCAGGACCTGCACCATCGTACCGAAATCCGTTCCCAGCTTGACCAGGTTCAAGCGCACGTGCCCGCCGCCGTCAACCACTGCGACATAGCTGCCTTGGGGCCTGAATAGCAACGCGTTGGTGGGCACGACCAAACCCGTGTTGTCACCCTTGATCGGCAGCAAGACCTGCACGTACGAACCGGCGATGAGTTCGCCTTTCGGGTTGGGCACGCGGACCTCCACCTGCATGGTGCGTGTCGTCGTGTCGATCGCTCGAGCAGTGCGTGCAATGGTGCCCTGGTATTGTTCACCTCGGCGCTCGGCCAGAGTGACGGTAACGGGGTCGCCGATCTTGATCTGACTCGCATAGGTTTGCGGCACGTAGACGTACAAACGCAGCGGATCGACCTGAGCCACGGAAAAGAGCGCCCTTCCCGTGCCGCCGCCGTTGCCCGCGTCGACCAAGTCTCCGACATCGATATTGCGCCGGGTCACGACTCCATCGAAGGGTGCTACCACCCTGTTGAATCCCTGCAAGCTGCGTAAACGCAAGACGTTGGCTTCGGCGGCAGCGAGATCCGACTGCGCTTGTTTGGAGGCGCTCAAGCGCTCATCCAAGTCTTGCTGCGTGACCGCGTCCTTCTCGCGCAAACTCTGCCAGCGTTGCGCAGTGCTCTTTGCGAGCGCTTCGCTTGCGGCCGTCTGGGCCCGCGTCGCTTCCGCCTGGTGCAATTGCTGATCGATTTCCGGCGCGGTGATCTCCGCCAGGAGTTCGCCCTTCTTGACCGACGCGCCGATATCTTGGGTCCAACGGACCACGTAGCCGCTGCTGCGTGCGTATACCGTCGCTTCTATCACGCCTTGCAAAGTCCCGGGCAGTTTAACCGGCAAACCGCCGCTATTCGTTTTGGGCGTCGTGGTCGCGACGTACAGTTTTGCGTGCAGCTCGGTGGCTCGCTCCAGAGCGCCGGCATGAAAGCTGCGCAGCATCAGGACGGCGATCGCGCTCACCACGAGGACCACCACGATTCCCGTGGCGAGATATTTGGCACGCTTCACGATCCGGAACGACTGGACATCGGACATGTAATTGATTTCCCTACGCACTCGGCATCGCCCCGGGCGAAGGCACACCCTTGCGCTGAGCGAGGCGACTATGGATGCCGGCAAAAATCACCGGGACGAATAATAATGTTGAGACGGTGGCGAATAGCAAGCCGCCGATCACCGCCCGGCCCAGCGGCGCGTTCTGTTCCGCACCTTCGCCCAATCCCAAGGCCATGGGAATCATGCCAATAATCATCGCCAGCGCCGTCATCAACACGGGCCGAATCCGCGTGGCGCCGGAGTCCAGAGCGGCCTTGACGGCATCGAGCCCTTCGTCCATGCGCTGGCGGGCAAACGACACGATCAAGATGCTGTTCGCCGTCGCGACGCCCATGGTCATGATGGCCCCGGTCAGCGCGGGCACGCTCAGCGTCGTATTCGACAGCAGCAACATCCAACAGATCCCGGCCAGGGCCGCTGGCAGCGCCGTGATGATGATGAAGGCATCCACCCACGATTGGAAATTGACCACGATCAACAGGTACACCATGACGACGGCGAGAATCAGCCCGACACCGAGCTGCGTGAACGACGCGGCCATCGTCTGCACTTGTCCCAGAGTCGCAATTTGCGTGCCGCGCGGGAGCTCGAGCCGCAAGGCATTCACGAGTTGCTTGATGTCGTCCGCGACGCCGCCCGTGTCGCGGCCTTGTACGCTCACGTAAATATCGGTAGCCGGCGCCAAATTGTACCGCGATGCCACCGCAATCTGTTCCGTGGGCGCGACGCTGACGAGATTGCTCAGAACTTGCGGACCGGCGGCGGCGGCGCTTCGCACCGGTGTCTGCAGCAGCGCACCGATGCTGTCCACGGCGTACTGGGGAGACTGCACGGTCACGTTGTACACCACATTATTGGCCGGATTGAGCCAAAAACTCGGTGCTATCTGCGAAGTTCCGGACGTCGATACCAATAGGTCCTGGGTCACGTCCGTAGCGGTCAGCCCCAACTGCTGCAACTGGGTTCGGTCCATGACCAACGCCAACGCCGGCAGGTTCAGCCGCTGATGGATGTGGGTATCGACGGTACCAGGCACCTTTTGGATCTGCTTCATGAGCTTCGCGGCAATCTCGTAGTTGCCCCGCAGGTCGGCACCGGTGATCTGCACGTCGAGCGCCGCCGGTAAGCCGAAATTCAAGATCTGCGTCACCATATCGGCGGGTTGGAAGAAAAACTCCACCCCCGGAAACCGCTTGGGCAGCTCGCGACGCATTTCCTCGATGTAAGACGCGGTGGGTCGATGATTTTCGTTGAGAGATACTTGGATTTCGCCGTCCAGGGAGGAAATGGTGCCGGCGTTGCTGTAGGACAGATTGATGCCGCTGTTGGGCAGACCCAGATTGTCCAGAATGGTGTTGAGGTCCCGTTGAGGAATGATGGTGCGGATGGCCGCATCCACTTCGTCCGCCACGCGCGCCGTCTCCTCGATGCGCGTGCCGGTCGGCAACCGCATGTGCAGGCGGATGAGCCCGGCGTCGACGCTCGGAAAAAAGTCCCTGCCGAGAATGAACACCAGTCCGCACGACAGTAAACAAAAGCCCAGAAAGATGCCGGCGAACCACCCGCGGGTCGCCAACGCGGCGTCGAGAATGACCGTGTAATTGCCGCGCAGCCTCTCGAATTGCGCGTCGAAGGCGCGATTCAAGCGCTTCAGCAGGCTGGGCGCTGCATTTGCCGCGGGCACCGCATGGTCCATCATCAGCATCACCAGGGTGGGGACGAGCGTACGCGACAGCAGGTAGGACGCCAGCATCGCGAACGCGACGGCCTCGGCGAGGGGCGCAAACAGAAACCGTGCGACACCCGACAGAAAGAACATGGGAACGAACACGATGCAGATGCAGAGCGTGGAAACCAATGCCGGAACGGCGATTTCCCCGGCGCCCTCCAATATCGCCTTGTGCAAGTCGGAACCGAGATGCAGGTGGCGTTCGATGTTCTCAATGGTGACCGTCGCATCGTCGACCAAGATGCCCACCGCCAGCGCCAGACCGCCCAGCGTCATGATATTGAGCGTCTCGCCGGTGACGTACAGAGCGATGATCGACGTCAGGATGGACAACGGAATGGATACCGCAATGATGCAGGTACTGCGCCAATTTCCGAGAAACAGCAGGATCAACGCGGCGGTGAGCGCCGCGGCGATCACCGCCTCCCGGACCACGCCGCTGATGGCGGCGCGCACGAACCTTGATTGGTCGAACAGGGGGGTGATCTTCAGATCCTTGGGCAGGATCTGCGAAACGATGGGCAATTGCGCGAACAGACCGCTGACGATGTCCAGGGTCGACGCGCCGCCGTTCTTGATGACGGAGATCAGAACGCCGCGCTCGCCGTTCTGCCGCACGATGTTGGTTTGCGGCGAAAAACCGTCGCGCACGTGTGCAACCTCCGATAGAAGCGTGGTCGCGCCGTTGCGGGTTGCGACCGGAATGCTGTTCAGCCCCGCAATCGTATCCGGCGAGCCGTTCGCGGCAAGAACGTACTCCGTGCTGCCGATCTTCGCCGTGCCGGACGGCAGCACGAGATTCTGCGTATTGACCGCATTGACCACGTCGGTGGGCGTCAATCCCTTGGCGAGCAATGCACTGGTGTCGAGATCGACCGAGATGAGTCGCTGCTTTCCGCCGTAGGGCCACGGAATCGCCACGCCGGGAATGGTCACCAAGCGCGGGCGCAGAAAATTTACCGCCGCGTCGAACACCGCCTGTTCCGTCATCGTCGTACTGGACAGTCCGAGTTGAATGATGGGGATGCTGGATGCCGAATACTTGATGACCAGGGGCGGGAGGATTCCCGGCGGCAACTGGCGCAGGATCGACTGTTCCTGCGACACCACTTGGGCGATGGCGGTGGCGATGTTCGCCGTGGGCTGGAAGAAAATCTTGATGACGGCGACGCCGGCCAAGGATTGTGATTCGATGTGCTCGATGTCGTTGACGGTGGTGGTCAGACTGCGCTCATTGACCGCCGTGATGCGGTTGCCGAATTCCTGCGCCGACAGTCCCCCGTAGTTCCAAACGATGCTGATCACCGGAATGTTGATTTCCGGGAAGATGTCGGTGGGCATCTGGAACAAGACCAGCGGGGTCGCCAGGAGGATCAGCAGCGCCATCACCAAGAACGTATAGGGCCGCCGCAGCGCTACTTGAACGATCCACATTACCTAGACAACCTCTTTGCCGCCTCTAAAGCCGATTCCATTCGCGCCACGGATACCTGCCATCGGCCTGCACTCGCTCGAGGCCACTCGCCGCACCGACATACACAATGGAGCCTTCCGCCAATAGAGCCTTCCGCCGAGCCGCAACGGCCGCGCGCAGGTATTGATCGGATGACTCAGGAATTTTAAGCCCAGGACGAGCCAGTTAGAAGCTAATTCGAGACGTCTATGCCTGAAAAGTTCCGCATCCTTGAGGCGTTGCCTCGCGGACCAAGCTCATTGGTTCGCGGACCAACCTGTTGAAGTATTGCATTTCCCGGTTGGCGACGCTGGCCGCGTAGCGTGGCGGCAACCGCTTCACCAATGCCGTCCCGCTGCTGGGGAAATACATGACACGCCGCGGATGGCTATCGCCTAGTTTCTCCTCCACCAGCGGTCCATGTTGCCGAAGGAACTGCCGTACGAAGGCGATGGTCTTGGCGGCCGCGTCGGTTACCCCTGAGATGTTTCGGCCGCCGCCGAACATCTTTGCCTTCAAGCGGGTGCGGTTGGCCGGCGGCGCCGGTTCAGGGTCGCGATGCGCTCTATACATCGTGCGTGAAGTTGACATCGTGCGATTCTCCGCCCTATCGCCGGCTTATCGGCCGCACTTTCGCAAGGTTTAGTCCCGAGGAGAACCGATGCGCGCCGATGGCTCGGGCTCGCAGTGCGCTTAAGTTTGCGTCATCTGCAACACAACACTTGCAAATGATCGCGATCGCAGCAAACAATAGGTTGTCTGCAACGAGACACCGGGACCGAGCTGAGTGTTTTGTTAGTCCCATGAGGTTCGGTTCCGGCTCCCGTTGAACTCATCGCCCATGACATTCAATGCACTGATCGTCGTCGCAGGGCTCACCGCTGTTCTCTTCTTCATCGCCGCGGTCCGCAACCGAAGCGGGCGGCGCATCGCCGGCGGACTGTTGAAAGGCTCGGTATCCGCAGTGCTTTTTCTGGTCGCGGTCTGCGCGGTTTTGGTGAGCGCAAATCTGCGCACCTACCATGGCGGAAGGTGCTCGCTACGCGATCAGCGTCTTACAAAGCGGCCTGATTGCTCGGCCCGTCAATCAATCGGCCATCGCCGCAGTCGGTGACTGGCACTAGCCGCGTGCGCTGCAAAACGAACAGCCGAGCGTGGTGCCCTCGTTCACGTTATCGGTTGCCTTCCGGCGGATCGTCCGAGCGCTCGATGATCCATAAATAAACCAACAGCCCGGCTGCGGTTGCGATCGCGACCGCCACGCCGGTAATCATCGCAAGTTTCATGATGAACGGCTTCTTGGTGATGTGAAGTGCCATGGAGACCCGGCCAGGTGCTCGCCAGAAAAGTGTAGGGAAGCCGGCGGCGACGGCAACTTCCGGGCGCGGCAATGTTTGCAAAGCGCCGGCTGCGGTAGAATGAGCGCCGGACTATGCATCGATCAGCGTAACTCTTTGATTCGCCGGCTTAGCACAGTGGTAGTGCAACGGTTTTGTAAACCGTAGGTCGGGGGTTCGAATCCCTCAGCCGGCATACCCCGACAAGGGTCCAGTAGACGCAATAGGACTCGCGCCGATCATCGGCCCCCATTGTCGACGGCACACAGGCCCAGCAGATTCAAAGTGTCTATCTCCAGGACGAATGGAAGCCATTGACACCCCTCACGATCAATTACGGCTTGCGCTACGATCATTACAGCGCGTATTCGAGATTCTGGTCGTGACCGCCAGCATTGCGTATGGGGCTTGAGCGAAAGAGGTCAATCGCAGCCGATCTGCAGTTCGCCGGCGCCGACCTGGACCGACCACTTTGGCAAGACCACCTCGGGCGCAAGCTTCAATCGGCGGGCGCGGCGCACAAATCCGCGGTCATCGAAGCTCATGAACTGACTGCATGCCGCGCCGCTTGTCCAGTGAAGCGCGTCGGCAAAGTCGAGCCCGCGCCGATGCAGATTGACCGCGTCGTTGACGGCCTCCCAACGTTCCACCGTGACGTGCCGCATCCCCAGCAGATGCGCGATGGCGTCACAGAAGGAAGCCGGTTCGGCTTCGTAGAAACCACGCATCACCCACTCGAACTCGAGAATGACGGTTAACGGTACGAAAATCGCCTCGGACTCCACCATTACGCGCTTTGCTACGATCTGCTGCCGCTTGGCTTCGGGGTCATCTGGATCGTCGCAGTAGAAGCGAGCGAGAATGTTGGTGTCGACTGCAATCATGTCTTGCGACGCGGCCGTTTGAGCAGGTCAGCAGAATCAAACTCTGATAGCCGCCGCTGGCTTCCGGTCTTTGTGCGTTTGACCTTTACGAGGCCGAAGCCTGCAACCGGGTCGGACACAGGTACCCGCCGCCGGATAAGCAACCGAATGACGCCTCCCTCATCGACGAATTCCACTTGCGTGCCAGGGGTCAGTTCGTAGCGGGCTCTGATATCGGCCGGAATGACAATCTGGCCCTTTTCCGTGAGCGTAGCTGCAGACATAGCGGTATCCCAAGTATCGAGTAAGACAGTATTATATCATTTGGCTTACCGGGTAAGCGAACACCCTCTGCGCAATCCAAATCCCCGGTTCACCTCCGTGTTATCGGGAGGACAATATGCATTCCCTGGAGGCGAAGCTCTCCATTTTCCGATGCTACGAAGCTGCCGGTCGTGAACGGCTGCAGGTTCCGGCGCGCCCAGCAAGAGCCTCCAAGCATGCTCTCGCCCAAGGGCAATCCGAGTATGGGTAATCCGTCCGCGATTTCTTGGCGCAATTGGCAGCCGCCCTAAAGTGGGGCTTAGAGAGTTCATAACAGTTCGCGCCACATAGCCTGAAGGGGAACGCTTGCGGTCGGTCTACCGCCTGATGGCGTCTCTTTTTGGGATATAGGCTATTAATTCGACATTTGCAGAGGCTACCCACGGTTAACCACTCCGCGCACCCGACTAACATAATGGCCACTTGGATTCGTCGATGGGTCCGTACCGACGGTTCGACAAACCAATCTCAACCAATCAGGACTTCAGAGGCAAGGGATGGCCATCGCCACGGTACTCAGCCGAGCACAGCGCGGAATCGATGCACCTCAGGTTCGAGTCGAAGTCGACATCGGCTCCGGACTCCCAGCCTTCAACATCGTCGGTCTACCCGAAGCCGTGGTAAAGGAGAGCAAAGACCGTGTGCGGGCGGCGCTTAACAACTCCAAATTTCAATTCCCGGCCGGGCGGATTACCGTCAACCTGGCTCCAGCCGATCTGCCCAAGGAAGGTGGCCGTTTTGATTTCCCCATTGCCATCGGTATCCTCAGTGCCTCCGGTCAGCTGACCGACGCCCGTTCCGAGCTGCAAGGATGCGAACTCTACGGCGAGCTCTCGTTGAGCGGCGAGTTGCGATCGATGAAGGGGGTGCTGCCGGCGGCCCTCGCCGCTTCCTTCGATCGGCACCCCGTGATCGTGCCCCACACGAATGCTGCCGAGGCCGCGTTGGTCAAGGATTGTGAGGTGATCGCGGCGCGAGACATTCTGGAAGTTTGCGGTCATTTCGGGGGCTTCGGCCGCCTGGGGTTTTATCGGGCGAAGTCGCCGTCCGGAACACCGACAGTGCTGCCGGATTTGTGTGACGTGCGCGGCCAGCCGCATGCTAGACGCGCGTTGGAAATCGCAGCCGCGGGTGAGCACAGTCTGTTGTTATTAGGGTCGCCGGGGGCGGGAAAGAGCATGCTCGCGCAGCGGTTGCCCGGCATCCTTCCGCCGATGAGCGACGCGGAAGCTATGGAGGTGGCGGCCCTGCGCTCGATTGCCGGCCGTCCGCTGAAACCCTGCGAGTGGCGCGCGCGGCCATTTCGCAGTCCGCATCACACGGCCTCAGCCGCGGCCCTCGTGGGTGGAGGTGTCTACCCGCGGCCGGGAGAGATTTCCCTGGCCCACAACGGCGTACTGTTTCTTGATGAACTGCCGGAATTCGAGAGGCACGTGCTGGAAGTGCTCCGCGAACCGCTGGAAGCCGGCGCGATTACGATTTCGCGTGCGGCCCGCCAGGCCGAATTTCCGGCGCGCTTCCAGTTGATCGCGGCCATGAACCCTTGTCCTTGTGGTTATCTCGGCGACCCGATCGATAGCTGTCACTGCACCGCTGATCAGGTGCAGCGCTATCGCGCTCGCATTTCGGGTCCGCTGCTCGATCGTCTGGATCTGCACGTGTACGTTCCGCGCGTAGAGTTCAAGAGCCTGCGCGAGCCAAGTGGCGGCGGCGAATCCAGCGCGGAGGTCGCCGCTCGCGTCATGCGGACGCGAGAATTGCAGATTCAGAGGCAGGGGACCTGCAACGCTCACCTGAACAATGCGGCGGTGGAGCGTTACTGCACGCCGAACGCGGCCGGTTTGAGCATCCTGGAACGCGCCATGCAGCACCTCGGTTTATCGGCTCGCGGCTACCACCGGGTCTTGAAGGTGGCGCGCACCATCGCGGATATGAGTGACAGACCGCAGATCGAAACCCGACACATCACCGAAGCGCTGACGTTACGCTCGCTGGATCGCCAGCGGGCGAAGTGAGCGCCCACAGAAAGATTTGACGGAAGAGCGTTCAAGCCTGCCCTGCGGCATGGAGATCGGCCGCAAGCCATTGACCGATTCCTTCGCATTCTCTCTGCAATTTGAATCAACGGGTCATCCTCACACGTAGGCTTTGGACCGACTGCAGGCGCATTAGGCGAGTCCCGGCCTGAGACTTCGAACGTCGCGAGAAGAGACCGCGCTCAGCAGCCGATCATTCTCATCGGTGATGGGCAGCGCTCGAAAGTTGTAGCGTTCGAACAGCATCACAGCCTCTCGCAGCGTCGCATCCTTCGGCAGCGCGATCACATGCTCCGTCATAATATCGCCGAGCGTTTGCCCGGGTTCTGCCGCAACGATCTCCCGTATGTCCACGACACCCTTCAGGATTCCCGCCGCGTCGGTGACATAGACGTACATCACGACGTCCTTGCCCGTCGCGAGTTCGCGATAACGGTCGAGCACCTCCGCAGCCGGCATCGTGGCGGGTAGTCTGATGAGTTCAGGAGACCCGTAGAGCAGGATTTGGTCGTCGTGCTTCCCGATGATGTGCTCGACCTTCGAGGATTTTTCTTGATCGAGGAGCTTTAAAATCCCACTGGCCTGATCGCGCGGCAATATTGCGAGGATATCGGCGGCCTGGGCGGGACTCATCTCGTTGATCAGCAGCGCGGCGCGCTCCTTTTCGATGGCGCGGATTAACTCCCTTTGCACCCGCGGCTCGACTTCCTCGAGCGTGTCGGACGCCTGTTCGGCATCCAGAGCATTGAACAATGCGACGCGCTGGCCGCCCTCGAGTTCCTCCAGGATGTCGGCCAGATCCACCGGATGAATATCGCTGAGGCCCGCCTTAGGGACCTTAAGCTTGATGTTCCCGGCAAAGCTTCCCAACTGCTCCGGGAGCGGCTGCACATAAAGCCAGGACACTCGGTCCTCTTTGTTGCGATTCGTGAGAAGTTTGGCGAGCTTGCGAAGACCCAGACGACGCAGGGCTCGATAGTGGCTGAAGTCGACTTCGGCCGCGTACAGCTTACCGTTCTGGAAAGCGAGTTTTACATCGTAGACAATCTCGACCTCATGATCGTCCATGTCGAGAATCTTCTTGTCGAGTATGTGGTCCTGAAGCAGGATCAGATTCTCCTGCGGCGCGCGCTCGAATTGAGCCATGGCCGCTTCGTCGATGTCGAGCACGACCTCGTTATTCGAGATGAGCAGCACCTTATCCCAGGGAACCGTCAGCGGCGGGTAGCCGAACGGCCGCGAGACGATGACCTGCGTGACTTCGGGGAGTTTATCGGTTTCCACAATCGCAAGATCACTCAGGCGGCCGATCCGGTGTTTCTTGACGAAGACGCGCCGGTCCAGGATCTCGCTCAAGTAAAACTCATGCTCGAGTACGGTAACCACGGCCCTAGCCCTGCCGCACAATCAGAACGAACTTATAAATCATCAACGCCACCAGAGCGAGCAGGTACACCCGAAGCACCATCAGCGAGATCCGGACGGTGCCGGACATCTCGATGCGCGGCTCGCGATAGCGGGCGTTGATCGCGGTGATCTTCTCGAAGAGATTGCGCAATGCGCTCATGATGCCCTACTCAGTTATTTGAACAGATTGGGAAACAACACGGAGAAGCCGTACAAGGTCGAGAGGACGATGATCGACACGACGATAAAGCCGCCGATGAGATTCTGACCGGGCGTGTTACGACGTTCGCCCATCGTTGTCCGGTCGTTGAGCAGCAAAATCAGGAACACCAGCGCCGCCGGGAGCAGCGTCACGGCGATCACCTGCACGAACAGTGTAATGAGGACCAGCGGCGCCTTCGGAATCAGCACGACGAGACCGGCGGTTACCAGCATGAAAAAGTACGTCGCGTAGAACCACGGTGCCTGGCGAATCTTGGTATTGAGGGAGTGGGCCCAGCCGAAGATCTCGCCGAATGCCCAGGAGCTCGCCAGCGAAATGCAGATGGCGCCCAGCAGGCCGGCATCGAACAGTCCTATGGCGAGGAAAGTCCCCACATAGCGGTCGGTCTTCATCAGTTCCTGAGCCGCCTGGGCCGCACTGTCAATGTCGATGCCTGGAAGCACGGTGCCGGTCACGATGACGATGAAGACGGCGACCACCACGGTAACGATCGAGCCGAGTAAGGTGTCGAACCGGCCCCACGGGATGTCCTTCTCGAGCATCCCCTTATCGACGACGGCGCTTTGCTGGAAGAACAGCATCCAAGGAGCGATCGTTGTCCCGATATTGGCCATCAGGAAAAAGAACAGCTCGCCGTTGAACCCGCCGGCAAAATTCGGAATCAAACCCTGGTGCAGTACGTCGCGCACCGACGGATGCACCAGAAAGGCACCGGGGATGTAGATCAGGTTCAATGCGCAAAACAGCAGCGCGAGCTTTTCAAACGTCCAATATCTGCCATTCACGACAATGACGGCCATCAGCACGATGACTGCGGCGACGGTAATCCACGGGGGCACGCCGAATAGGGCAAGGGCCGCGGTCATGCCGACGAACTCGGTGACCAGCGTCAGCCAGTCGACGATCATCAGATCAAGCAGCGAAAACCAGCCCCAAAATGCCCCGAAGCCGTCAAAGATCGCTTCGGCGTGTCCCCGCTTGGTGACGGCACCGAGGCGCACGGTCATCTCCTGAACGTAGTAGGCGACGGGGATCAGGAGCAGCAGGAACCAGATCAGGTGGTAGCCGTACTTCGCGCCCGTGGCCGCGTAGGTGGTAATGCCCCCCGCGTCGTTGTCCGCCACCATGACGACCATGCCCGGCCCGGCGATGACCAGGTAAAGTCCCACCGCCTTCCATGCCTTGCGCAGGGGATAATAGAGTTTCGCAAAAAAATTCACTGTTTCGCCCTTACCTTACCTTCCATTCCACTCGTCAACTATTCGGCGATTGCTTCGACCCGCCAGCGCGCCGCCGTGACCGACGGTTCCAGACTCAGCCGAGCGCCACCAGAGTATTCGTGCGCAGCCCCGCCAGGCGCTGGCGCCATTGGCGTTCAAACCCGATGACGGCCCCGAGCGCCACGGCTACGCCAAGATCGAGGGCCGCCTGTGCAATTCCAATGGTCATACAAAATCCTCTGGCTAATGATCATTAAAACTGCGCATGCAGACGTACGGCGACAATCGATACGGGGCCACGGTCGGTGTTGTAGCCCGGGTTTTTGACCCATTGGTAATCGAGACTGAGGTAAACCTGCGTTAGAACGGCGAGGCTGTAATACGTCTCGACGATTTGCTCGGCTCCCGGATGAGGTAGCCGCCCATCGCCGACCAAGACGCCGAGACCGCCCGCATTCAAATACTGTACGCGTTCTGCCGAAATCTCATTATCGATGGCGGCAACGCCGATGGTGTCTTCGGGACGATGCCAGCGAGGTCCCTTGATCGAGACACCCATTGCGACGGTGCGATCGATGTCCGTGAAATCGTAGGTCTCGACATTGCCCGCTGCCTTGCCGACACGTGCGAACACGCCCAAGTCCGAGGTGATGGGTTGCTCGAGATCGAGACTCACGCCCAAACGGCTCCGGTACTGACGAACGTCTGCGGGGTTCGGTGTCGTGCCAGTCAATGCCGCGAGTTCGATTGCCTGATCGAGGAGGGCCATCCGGCCGCGGCTGTCAAACCCGGTGACGAGCATACGGCCGGTTTTCCCAAACAATTCATACCGCTTCTCGATCTCGGCGTCGATTTGGAATTCGTGAAATCCGGGATCCAGATGCACGCTGTTCGGGATGTTGGAGAGATCGAACACCCCGGCGCGCAGCGTCCAGGATCCGAGATACCGCTCGGCGGCCGCACCCACCGTAAAGCCCCACGCGTCCGCAGCGTAATCGAACGAGCCCGCATCGACTGCCGCCCAATTGAGGAAATCGCCTCTGGGGTCGTGGGCGTATTGGTTGGTGTCGAACACGTCGGTGACGCTGAACTTACCGACCGTGAACACCCAGCGATCGGAACTGCGAGAACCGCCGAGTTGATTCGCCGTGGCCTCGACCGCCTCCGTGGCATCGCTCAAGTTCACGGTCTGACGCACAAACGCGCGCGGTAGGCGCAAATACGGCTGGTTCTTACCGACTTTATAGGCTTCACCGCTCGGGAATCCGGCCACGCCGAGGTCGTTATCCAGTCCAAAGCCCTGATCAATTTCCGGCGTGATCCAGCCTTCAGCCCCAGGCCAGAGTCGCGCGCCGAGGAAAAGTGTGGCATCGACCGTCTCACGACCGCTATCGGGCGACAAACTATTCGGGCCGCTGTAGGGTGCCCGGAACGAGTCCGTCTCTTGCTCCACGTAAGTCATTTGTTCGTGAATCGCAAAGCGCTCTTCGGGCATGGGTTGCGAGGGGCTGACTTCGGACTCGCCGGCTGCCACGGCATTCGGCCCATGACCGCATAACAAGCCGAATGCCAGCACAAGAATCAGCGGGCGCGCCACCGTGCGCCCAAGGCCTTGCGCGAGCAGTCGCAGTTCGTTGCTGCGGGATCGCGCAGCATGTTGATTGTCGATCAGCATGGGCCGCCCATCAAAAAAAGAAGCCGGCCATCACCAGCAGCAAAAACGCGAGCGCTAGCACCGTCCACAGGAACAGAGCGATCTCGCCGGCTGCGACTATCACTCGCCTTGCGGCCTCGGCGAGATTGGCTGTCCGGCCCTGGGTGACGCGTGGGGTGGAAACCCCCGATGCGCGCTGGGATGGGGCGCCCCGTACAAAGCCATGAAAACTGGAAAATGCAGCCATGATCACTACTCCTCGACATGCTCAAGCGTTGTTGCTCGAGCCCGGGAGGGGTGGCTGCGGGGATTCAGCAGATTAGCGCTGAGTTCCCCCCACTGACTCTCTTCCGGGCCTTGAGTCCGCCCAATGATTGGCAACACAGTCGCGTCACGAGGCGGCTGGCTGCGTCGATGGCCGGGGTGCTAGGTTGGGGGTCCATAGGGTCTGTAAGTACTCCGTCAATGTGAGACATCACCGTACTTTGCCAACTAAGTGACCTTGTACGCCGCAGACAAAAATATACTCTACCCTGGTATAGTAAGGCAATAGGAGCTTACGTTATGGGTCACGTTGCGAAAGAAAAGGCCAAACTGCTCAATCGCCTCAAACGTCTGCGCGGCCAGATCGAGGCGATCGAACGCGCGGTTGAGGCGGACGATGAGTGTGCCGACGTCCTTCAACAGGCCACCGCAAGTCGGGGCGCTATGGACGGATTCATTGCCGAGGTCATCGAAGACCACATCCGCGAACATATGGTCGATCCGCAAGCAGGGCGTGAGGCTCCGCAGTTCCTCGCGGCCGAAGAACTCATTGAGATCGTTCATAAGTACCTGAAGAAGTAGACCGCGCTGATGAGGGCACGGGTCAATCCACTGGGGCACGAACTTGTCGGGAGATTGTAATGGCGCATGATCACAAGACAGTGGGCCGGCATGCCCATGGGAATAACGACGACCATGGCCACCACCATGATCACGAACATGGCCACCCCAGCGATCATGGACACGAGCACCAATCGATACAGGGGCATGATCACGCACATCAAAAAGGACATCACGGACATACTCACGGGCCGCCGGCCAGTCAATCCAAGCTGTTTTGGGCTCTCCTCTTCACGGGTGGCTGCATGGTCATCGAGGCGGCGGGAGGAATCATTGCGGGCTCCCTGGCGCTCATGGCGGATGCAGCGCATATGTTGACGGATACCGCATCGCTGGGACTGAGCTACGCTGCGATGCGCGTGGCACTGAGACCGGCAACGACCCAGCTCAGCTACGGGCACCATCGCTGGCAAGTGCTGGCCGCATTTGTCAACGGCATGGCATTGATCGCGCTCGCGGTCTGGATTCTGATCGAGGCAGCGATCAGGCTTTTCTCCGGCGCTCACGTCAATGGCGGCGTAGTCGCCGGAATTGCGGTGCTTGGTTTGGCCGCCAATCTCGGCGCTTTTGCCGTTTTATCCCGGGGGGAATCAAATCTCAACGTGAGGGGTGCGCTCGCACACGTTATCGGCGACATGTTAGGAAGCGGTGCTGCTTTGATCGCCGGACTGGTCATCATGGCGACCGGCTGGATGCCGATCGATCCCTTGTTGTCCGCTGTGGTTGCCGTCCTAATGATCCGTAGCGGCTGGGGTATCTCGCGCGAATCGGCGCATATTCTGTTAGAAGGTACCCCCGATGGAGTCGATCCGAAGCAAGTCGAGCAGGCGCTGCGCGCTGCGATTCCGCAGCTCGACGGGATCCATCATATGCACTCGTGGTCGCTAACCGACGAACGGCCGATCGTGACACTGCACGCCACCATTAAACAGGGAACCGACTCCGATCAGTGCATCAAAGACATTACCCGGGAGCTCGAGCGGTCTTTCAACGTCAGCCACGCGACCATTCAAATCGAGTACGACAAGTGTAACGATATGGCCCACTGAACCAACGCGTGCGCCCGTGTATCGGTTAAACAGTAGCGTTGCGGTTCATCCGCCCATGGTCTCTCCGAAGTTATATCCGGCAATATAAGCCGCGGACTTTCCTACTACCAGATCACCGGTAGATTTCCGGTAGACTTCGACGCCGAAAAGAGCTGGTGTCTAACAGCGATTTATGTCGTTGTTCTCGCCAGTCGGGCGCCTCGGCGGCGACTGAGTAAGCCAAGTCCACCGATTGCACTCAGCAAGAGCCATCCGGATGCGGGGAGAGGCACCGGGGGCGGCTTGTTTCCAGAATCCAAGCTGGATGCCACAAGCCAGCTCCCAGATGAACCTGCTGGACTTCCAGAAAGCACTCCGACATAAGCCTGCCCACAGTCAGCACTGGTACATCCGAATTCGCCGGTCGCGTTCAGCCGGTATTCCATTGTGAACGCGTCATTATCTCCGGCATACACACCGCCGACTTGCGCGTACGGACCAGAATAAGAACCGTTGCTGAAGGTGCCGCCGCTCGTTTGGCCAAACGCTGAGACTATGGCGGCTGCCCCGGCGTAATTCCCGGCGGTTAAAGCATTAGTAACGTCAGTGATCCCCGCGTCAGAAAATAATGTACGCACCTGCGAATCTGAGGCATAAGCGAAGTTCCCGGCCAGTCCGGTTGCAATATCGGTCTGCACGGTGGCGTAGGCTAGGCCTAGAGTTTCAGTCGGCTTAACCCAGTACAAGCCGGTATCGGTGTCAAGGACGACCGATGATGCTCCAAATACACTATCGCTTTCGACGACAAACGCGGCTTTTACCGTCGGCGAGGCCAGCGCCAAAAGCAAGATCGCGACGCAAATCACCGCCACGCCTGAGCGGCTGTTCCTGCGAACGAATACCGGCGATTCTTGTTTGGTCACTGACTGGCTTCCCGATGCCGCTGCAGTTCTCTCATTGTGGCTCGTCATCACAGTGCTCCCTTAAGGTGCGTTCAGCGCTGCCGCGACAATCGTTGATAGGTTGCTTTCGAGACCGCCGCTGACGTACGCGGTGACGGCGAAATACAGCGTTCCCGGCATTAGATTGGGCACCACGTAACTCGAAGCCGTAGGATCGGGAATATCGATACTCGAGGTCAGCGCCATCGGGTTCGGACCGAAGTAAATCTTGTATCCACCCAAATTCGTCAGCGGCATTCCAGTGGACGTCAACGTCACCGGCGACCAGGAGACAGTTGCAGATACAAACAGTGGCGACGATGCAGGAAGAGTTCCCGCCGCCGTGCCGTCGGAGATCCAATTCTCGTAACCAACCGTCGTGTCGTTGGTAAGTATGTCAAGTCTACCGTTCGTCACGCTCATTTGAAGCGGCGTTGCGCCGCCGAAATTGGACACCGGAGTCGTCCCGCTGGCAGTGCCGTCGGACCGCCATAACGCAGGGGGTCCGGCGCCGTTACTTGCGAAGAAGTACACGTAGCCGTCGTAGTCGATGAGTTGCTGCGGCGATGAACTGCCGGCACCAGGATTGATATCCGACACCAGACGGGTACCTGCGGCTGAGCCGTCGCTGCACCAAAGTTCGGTCCCGCTTACCCCATCGTTCGCCGCGAAGAACAACAGCCCGTTTACCACCGTCAGATATTCGGGATTGGATCCGTTTGGCCCGGGTGCGATGTCCGATACCATGTAGGTACCCCCTGCCGTTCCGTCGGACGCCCAGAGCTCCGGCCCGTGCGCACCGTCGTTTGCACTGAAGAAAACCTCGCCGTACATAGCCACAAGATTCGTGGGTGATGATCCGGGCATGCCGGGCCAAATGTCCGCGACCAGGTAGGTACCGGCGGCGGTGCCGTCGGAGCGCCACAATTCCACGCCGTGCAGCGCGTCGGAGGCCGCGAAGAATTTCACCGGTCCCACCCACGCAACGTCCGTCAGATTTGTAGGAACATAGGGTACGTTTTGCCCATGAGCGCAGATCGTCACTACTAGCATCGGCGCCATCCGGGCAGCCATCGTTGCAAGCGTCTTCAGTGCGCGGCTCAAATCCATCGTTCGTCCCCATTGGATTTTTTTGGAATCCTGGGGTGACATTGAGCGGGTTTAATTTTACAATAGTATTACGTCGCAGATCGACGACACTGCCGCGCATATCACTGCGTACGGTCGAGCACGCGCACAAACGTGGCACGTTTGCAGACACGCTGGAGATGCGCGATCACCCGAGTGGAGCCGAGACTGATCCTCATCCTTGCCGGAGAAATGTGCAGCGACAGCGCCAATGCACATTGAGACGAATGAACCGGACACGAATATTGCTCGCGCTGTTGGTGCTCGTCGTGCTGCTGCAGCTGTTTCCGGACAAGGCCCCAGTCATCAAATTGGTCTGGGTTACCGCCGGGGCGCTTTACGCGTTCGTCTGGGCGGGCGCCAAATACCTGGCAAATCACAAACTCAAAGCAGCCGAAGCCGCGCAACTGGCCGCTGACGATGCGGAATACCGGCAGTACCAAATGGAGTTGGATGTGATTCGCGCCAAGTACGATCCGCATCGCGACTTGAGCGAGCCCACATCGATCTCGCCGGAGTATCGAAATGAACTATCGGCCCTGCACGATAGGCACCACGCCATGCTCGAACGAAAATTCGGCCCGCGGTAATACCGGCGATCAGCCGCGGCCGACAAACGGCATCTGCGTCGCCATGACGGTCATGAACAGGACGTTTGCCGACAAGGGCAAATTGACCATGGCCATGAACGTCTCCGTGACTGCGGACAACTGCATTCGCGCTTCGGCCTTCAAACTGCCATCGGCCTGCGGCACGCCGCTCGTCATCCGAGCCGTCATATCGCTCTCCACGTTACCGATATCAATTTGGCCGACCGCAATATCGAAGGCGCGCCCATCGAGCGCCGCGGCTCGGGTCAAGCCGGTGACCGCATGCTTGGTCGCTGCATACGCGATCGACTTCGGCCGTGGCACATGGGCAGAAATGGATCCGTTATTGATGATCCGGCCACCTCTCGGTGTCTGTTCCCGCATTAATTTGAACGCGCCGGCGAGGCAGAAGAAGGCGCCGTTCAGGTTGGTATCCACGGCCTGACGCCATGCGCTTGCCGCCAATTCGTCGGGCAGCGCCGAACGGGAACTCGTGCCCGCATTGTTGAACAACAGATCCAACCGGCCGAAGCGGTCTCGAATCTGTCGGAACAGCTCCGCGACGGATTCTTCCCGGGACACATCGCAACCGATGGCGACGGCTCGTTCCGCAGCCGCGCCGGCGGACCCGATGGCGGAATGCAGAGCGTCCAGGCGGCGGCCGGAAAAAACGACGTGCCAGCCCGCAGCGAGAAGCGCCAGTGCGCAACCTCGGCCGATTCCGCTACCGGCGCCTGTGACAAGCGCAATTTTTTCGTTTTGACTCATAGCCGCGTTGCGATTGCTGTCGACGTCTCCTTGCATCGTACCGCATGCGCATGGCGGCCCGCGCCATTCCGAGCGCCCGACGGCCCGCAAGCCAGTTTAGTCCTACATGCAATGACGCTATGAAGGAATAGGAATTAGGGGGTACGCTACCGAAACTGCGGACCTGCCGGGCCGTTGAGCCGCAGGCGTGATGCACGGAGCTGATGAAATGCGCCCTTATTTCAATATTATTGGAGTGCTTATGCGGTCGAACCAAGCCATGCAGCGACAGAAGCGGTTGCGCCATGCCGAGTGAACAGGACGTCTATCTCTTCCGGGAGGGAACGCAGGCGAACTTGCACCGCATGCTGGGGTGTCATCTGCTGGACGCCGGCGCGGGCGCGAGCTTCGCCGTCTGGGCCCCAAATGCGTCCGCGGTGTCGGTGATCGGGGAATGGAACGGCTGGGACGCAGGCGCGAATCCCCTGTCGCCGCGGCCCGATAGCTCCGGCATCTGGGAAGGCATCGTACCGGGCGTGCAGCACGGACAGGCTTATAAGTACCGGATCGTGTCTCGCGACGGAACTCGCTTGTTGGACAAGGCGGATCCGGTAGGATTTTTTTGTGAGCGTCCGCCCGCCACCGCATCGCGAGCATGGACGCTCGAGCATGAATGGCGCGATAGCGCTTGGATGAAATCGCGCGCGGCACGCAATGGACTCGATGCACCGATGGTGATCTACGAGGCGCACTTGGGGTCTTGGCGCCGCAAAGACGGCGCATTCTTGAACTACCGCGAACTGGCCCACGCCATGGGCGATTATCTGAATGACTTGGGGTTCACCCATGTAGAACTCATGCCGATAACCGAGCATCCGTTCTACGGCTCATGGGGATACCAAACCACCGGCTACTTCGCGCCGACGGCCCGCTACGGCACGCCGCAAGACTTGATGTACTTCGTCGACTATCTTCATCAAAGGGAAATCGGCGTGATACTCGACTGGGTACCCTCGCACTTTCCGGCCGATGCGCATGGATTGGCCGATTTCGACGGCACGCACCTGTACGAGCACGCCGATTCGCGCCAAGGTTATCACCCGGAATGGAATTCAGCCATTTTCAATTATGGCCGCAACGAAGTACGCAGCTTTCTGATTTCATCCGCATTATTTTGGTTCGAAAAATATCATATCGACGGCATACGGGTGGATGCGGTCGCATCGATGCTATATCTCGACTACGCCCGCCAGCCGGGTGAATGGATTCCGAACTACTTCGGCGGCAGAGAGAATCTGGAGGCCATACAGTTTCTGCGCACGCTGAACGAGGCCGTCTACCGGGATCACCCCGATGCGACGATGATCGCGGAAGAGTCGACGGCGTGGCCGATGGTCTCGCGACCGACCAGCATGGGCGGCCTCGGGTTTGGCCTGAAATGGAACATGGGTTGGATGCACGACACCCTCGAATACATCAAGCAGGACCCGATTTTTCGCAAGTACCACCATGGTCAACTGACGTTTTCTCTCATTTATGCGTTCAACGAGAATTTCGTATTGCCGCTCTCGCATGATGAAGTGGTATACGGCAAGGGCTCGTTGATCGGAAAGATGCCCGGCGATGATTGGCAGATGTTCGCCAATCTGCGGGCGCTGTACGGCTACATGTGGGGACATCCGGGCAAGAAGCTCCTATTCATGGGTGGCGAGTTCGCACAGCGGCGCGAGTGGACCCACGAAGGAGAACTCGAATGGTGGGTGGCGACGCTTCCCGAGCATGCCGGCGTCCAGCGCTGGATACGGGATTTGAACCGTGTGTATCGCAGCGAACGCGCGCTTCACCAAGTCGATTTCTCCCACGAAGGGTTCGAATGGATCGACGCCTGGAATGCTGAAATGAGCATCACCGCGTTCTTGCGGAAAAGCCCCGGCGCACCGCCGGTGCTGGTTGTGACCAACTTCACCCCGGTCCCGCGCAGCAATTTCTTGGTTGGCATTCCCCACCGTGGCGAATGGCGCGAAATACTCAACAGCGATGCGCGCGAATACGGCGGATCCGGTTGGGGAAATCTGGGCGGCGTCGAATCGGTCCCGGTCAGTGCGCACGGACGCACCGATGCGCTCAACCTCAACCTGCCGCCGCTTGCCACTATCATGCTGCGCTGGGAAGGCCATGGGTGAGAAACGGCGCACAGGTGCAGTCAACAAGGGCGAAGTGAAGGCAACGCGCGCGAGCCAAGAGCCGCGCACGCGGATGAAAGCCAAGGCGTCTGCGCCATCGACCTCGAGTGCGCCCGTGCAGTCCGCGACCGCGGGAATTCCGGAAGGCCGCCTGCGAGCCGTGATCGACGCCGTTCTGCCGATGGTCGACGGCGGTCGGTTTCCCATCAAGCGCATTGCGGGCGAGCCCATCCGCATCGAAGCCCACTGTTTCACGGACGGCCACGATACGCTGCGTGCCGTGTTGCGGTGGCATGCCGTCGGCAGCTCGGAGTCCCATGAAGTCGACATGACGGCACATGTGAATGACGTGTGGACGGCAGAATTCACCCCGCCCGTTCCGGGACGCTATCGCTACACCGTCTCTGCGTGGGTCGATCATTTCGAATCCTGGCGCCGCGAGCTCGAGCGGCGCGACGATCGGGAAGATGTTCGCACCGCCTTGAAAGTCGGAGCGGGGTTGATCGAGGACGCGTCAAAGCGCGCCGGCGTCGACGACCAAGCCGCATTGTCGTCGTGGGCCAAGCTGTTGCGTGAGACCGCCGACGATGAGTACAGCGCTGCCGACACATCAGCCATGAAAGGGATGGCCCTCGACCCGGCGCGCGCATCCGTCGTGGCGCGCTACCCCGACCGCAGTTTCGCTTCCAGCGCCGCGCTCGAACTGACCGCCGACCGCAAACGAGCGCGATTCAGCAGCTGGTACGAGCTGTTTCCCCGGTCGGCTGCGGTCGACCCAGACGGACACGGCACGTTCCGTGACGTCGAGGCCCGCCTCGACTACGTATCCCAAATGGGTTTCGATGTCTTGTACCTGCCGCCCATCCACCCGATTGGCCGAATCAATCGCAAGGGTCCGGACAATTCCCTCGCGGCCGGCGCCGAAGACGTCGGAAGCCCTTGGGCCATTGGCGCCGCCGGGGGCGGACACAAGGACATCCTGCCCGAGTTGGGATCCTTGGAGGACTTCAGGAGCCTCATCCTGAAAGCTCGAGCCCTCGAAATCGAAATCGCGATGGACATTGCCTTTCAATGCGCTCCAGATCATCCGTATGTGCGCTCGCATCCCGAGTGGTTCAAGCATCGGCCGGACGGCAGCGTGCAATATGCCGAGAATCCTCCGAAAAAATATCAGGATATTTACCCGTTCGATTTCGAGAGCGCGAATTGGCGGGGCCTGTGGGATGAACTCAAGAGCATCATGGATTTCTGGATCGCGCAGGGCGTACGGATATTCCGCGTCGACAACCCGCACACCAAGGCATTTATCTTCTGGGAATGGATCATCGGTGAAATCAAACGCGTTCAGCCGGACGTCATTTTTCTCGCGGAGGCTTTCACCCGACCCAAGGTAATGCACCGGCTGGCGAAGCTCGGATTCACGCAGTCGTACACGTATTTCACGTGGCGCACGTCCAAGCAGGAACTCACCGAGTATTTCACCGAGCTCAGCCGAGGGCCCGGACGAGAATACTTTCGTCCGAATGTTTGGCCGAATACGCCCGACATCCTGCATGGATCGCTACAGTCGGGCCTCCGCCAGGTATTTGCCGCGCGACTCATATTGGCGGCGACGTTGTCTGCGAATTACGGCCTCTACGGGCCGGCGTACGAGTTGATGGAAAGTACGCCGCGCGAACCCGGCAGCGAGGAATACCTCGCCTCGGAGAAATATCAGCTTCGCCATTGGCCATTGAACCGTCCCGACAGCTTATGGCCGCTGATAGCGCGCATCAACCGCATACGCCGCGACAACCCGGCGCTGCAAGCCGACCGTAGCTTGACATTTTGCGCCGTCGACAACGATCAATTGATTGCGTACCTCAAGCACGATGCCGCATCGAAGAATACCGTGCTGACGGTGGTCAATCTGGATGCCGACAATACGCAATCGGGATGGATTGAACTCGATCTCGGCACACTCGACATCGATGAGGATCAGACCTATCAAGTGCATGACCTCCTGAGCGAGCAGCGCTATCAGTGGCGCGGCCGGCGGAACTACGTGATGCTCGATCCGCACCGCATGCCGGCCCATGTGTTTAAGGTACGCCGGCGTGTCCGCAGCGAGCAAGATTTCGACTACTTCATGTGACACGGGAGCCAATGATCGACGTTCAATTACCCTCGCTGGATACTGCCGCACCCGCGGGACTCATCGTTGACGATCCGCTCTGGTACAAAGACGCCGTCATTTACCAGCTCAACGTCAAGTCGTTCTTCGACTCGAACGGCGACGGAATCGGTGACTTCCCGGGATTGACGTCCAAGCTGGCGTACATCCGCGATCTGGGCGTGAACACGATCTGGCTGATGCCTTTCTACCCATCGCCCCTGAAGGACGATGGGTACGATATTTCGGATTACACGAACATCCATCCTCAGTTCGGCACGCTCGATGATTTTCGCTCCATGCTGCGGGAAGCCCACCGGCTGGGATTGAAAGTGGTCACCGAACTTATCATCAATCATACGTCCGATCAGCATCCGTGGTTTCAGGCGGCGCGCCGCGCGCCGGCGGGTTCGCCCGAGCGCGATTTCTACGTTTGGAGCGACACCGATCAGAAATACCTTGGGACGCGCATCATTTTCCTCGACACCGAGAGTTCGAACTGGACGTGGGATCCGGTAGCAAAGGCCTACTTCTGGCATCGATTTTTCAGCCATCAACCCGACTTGAATTTCGACAACCCGCGGGTCTTGAACGCGGTGCTGCAAATCATGCGTTTTTGGCTGGACATGGGTGTCGACGGCTTCCGCCTCGACGCGATTCCATACCTGGTCGAGCGTGAAGGCACGAACAACGAGAATCTGCGCGAGACCCACGAGGTCATAAAGAAATTGCGCGCCGCGATCGACGCGAACTATAAGAATCGATTCCTGCTGGCCGAAGCGAATCAATGGCCGGAAGACGTGCGCGAATACTTCGGTGACGGGGACGAGTGCCACATGGCGTATCATTTTCCCCTGATGCCGCGCATCTACATGTCGATCGCACAGGAAGACCGCTACCCCATCACCGAGATCATGCAACAAACACCGGACATACCGGACAGCTGCCAGTGGGCGATATTCTTGCGCAATCACGATGAACTGACGCTGGAGATGGTAACCAGCAAAGAGCGCGATTACATGTACACCACGTATGCATCCGATGTGCGTGCGCGCATCAACCTCGGCATCCGCCGACGTCTATCGCCCTTGATGGAAAATGATCACGACCGCATCAAGCTGATGAATAGCCTGTTGCTGTCCATGCCGGGCTCGCCCATCCTCTATTACGGCGATGAAATCGGCATGGGCGATAACGTCTTCATCGGCGACCGCAACGGTGTTCGCACTCCCATGCAGTGGAGCCCGGATCGTAACGCCGGATTTTCGCGTGCAGACCCGCAGCAGCTCTATCTTCCGCCGATCATGGATCCGATTTACGGTTACCAGTCCATCAATGTCGAAGCGCAGATCCGCGATCCGAGTTCGCTGTTGAGCTGGACCAAGCGGATGCTCGCGGTGCGCAAGACCAGTCAGGCATTCGGACGGGGCTTGCGTCGCTTTCTCAAGCCTGGCAATCGCAAGATCCTGGCGTACCTGCGTGAGTACAGGGACGATACCATCCTGTGCGTGGCGAACCTGTCCCGCTCGGCGCAGCCGGTCGAATTGAATCTTGCCCCATTCAAAGGCCGCGTTCCCGTCGAAATGCTGGGCCGAACGGCCTTTCCGCCGATCGGCGACGTGCCCTATCTGCTGACGATCTCCGCGTACGGGTTTTATTGGTTCAGGCTCACCACCGACGCGGAAGCACCGTCATGGCACGAACAAATTTTCTCGATCGACGAACGCCCCGTCCTGGTGCTGTTCGACGGATGGAGCAGTTTGTTCCGCGACCGGGTCGTGCCATGGCGCATCGCCATGGCGGAAAAAACCCGGCTGCAATTCGAGACCGATACGCTTCCTCGGTTCATCGAGACGCAGCGCTGGTATGCCGCCAAGGGCACGGCCATCGAACGCGCGCGCATCGCGGACCATGTGGTGTGGCAGGAAGGCAAGATAAGCTGGGTGCTCGCACTTCTGGATGTCGGCACCGCTGAGGAGCCTGCTTGGTATTTCATGCCGCTCGCGCTCGCCTGGGAGGAACGCGACGAGGAGCGCGTTCGTAATTTATCCACCTCTGCGATCGCCAAGATCCGTCAGCAGGCGAACATCGGTGTCATGGGCGATGCGTTTGCCGACGAGGCGTTTTGCAGAGCGCTTGTCGTTGCGATGGCACAGCGCCGCGACATCGCGACCGCGCACGGTAAGCTCGAATTCCGGCCGACCGCCGCTTTTGCGCAATTGGCGGGAAAGAACTTCGCCGCGTTGCCGGCCGCTCGGCCTCAGGGCTCCACATCCAATACCGTGGTCGTCATGGGCGAGCGGCTGATATTGAAGGGGTACCGAAGGCTCCGCCCCGGCGCCAGTCCCGAACTGGAAATGGGCCTTTATCTGACTGAAGTGGTCCGGTATCCGAATTGCGCGCCGCTGGCGGGAGTGCTCCAATACTCCGGAGGCGACGGGAAAGCCCATCTCCTCGCGCTCCTGCAGGCATATGTTGCGAACCAAGGCGATGGGTGGACGTATTCGCTGGAGTATCTACGGCGTCATCTCGAAGTGCATCGCACGGCACCCGCCACTGACGCTCTGCCCGTCAACGCCCACGAGGCGTATCTCATCATGGTTCGCACGTTGGCCAAGCGCACGGCCGAATTGCATCGAGCGCTGGCAACCCGCACGGGCAACGTTGATTTCGAGCCTGAATCGCTTACCCGCGCCGACTTCGATGGTTACCGCCAGCGCGCGCTGACCGAAGCGCATAACGCACTCGGCTTGCTGAAGTCGAGCATCGATGAAATCCCGGCGGCCGATCGCGACAAGGCCAACGAAGTGCTGGCGCACCAGGATCGGCTCATCGCACGGCTCGAAGCATCCGCTACGGAAGAAACGCAGGGCCAAAAGATACGCATCCATGGCGACTATCATTTGGGTCAGGTGCTGGTGACGCGGAACGACTTTGTGATCGTCGACTTCGAGGGCGAACCCGGCCACAGCATCGAACAGCGGCGTGCCAAGCAGTCGCCGTTGCGGGATGTGGCGGGAATGTTGCGCTCGTTCAGCTATGTCGAGCACAGTGCCTTGCGCACCGTCGCGCACAACGACGTTGAATTCAGCAAGCTTAGCCCGCTGGCTAGGGCCTGGGCCGCCGAGGTGCGCGCTGCCTTCATCTCGGCTTACGATGCCGAAGCGCGAAGCGCATCGTTGTACAGTTCGTTGCAGCCGGGACGGGGACTGCTCGGACTGTTCGAACTCGAAAAGGCATTGTATGAACTTCGCTACGAACTCAACAACCGCCCCACGTGGGCCGGCATCCCGTTGCAGGGTATCCTTGAATGGGGCGCCCCCAGTTGATCGAGAATCCCGCGCTGCGCCGCGAATCCGTCGGAGGCTTTCATGCAAAGCATTGATATGTTGCTCGACACCACGAGAGAATTTCTTCATCAGATTGCCGAGTTCCTGCCGCGATTGGCGTTGGCACTGGCGGTCGTCGCCGTCGGATGGCTGGTTGCCAAAGCGGTGCGCTTTGCCGTGGAAAAGGCATTGCGCGCAGTCAATTTCAACGTTCTGACCGAGCGCGCCGGCACCGACCGGTTTTTGCAGCAAGGCGGACTGCAGGGCGATACGACCACTCTGTTCGGCCTGTTCGCTTACCTGGTCGTGATTCTTGCGACTTTGATCATCGCCTTCAATGGACTGGGGCTCACCTACATCACCGATCTGCTGCAGCGCGTGGAGCTGTTCGCACCGAAGGTACTCGTGGCGATGCTGATCGTAGTCCTGGGCTCGTACTTCGCCCGTTTCATCGGCGAAGCTGTCCATACGTACTGCGTCGATGCGCAGATACCCGACTCCGACATCCTCGGCAAGATTGCGCGTTATCTGATTATGACTTTCGTCGTGATGATCGCCCTGAGCCAGGTCGAGGTGGGCGGCGACATCGTGCAGAGAACGTTTCTCATTATCTTAGCCGGTCTGGTACTCGCTCTGGCGCTGGCGTTCGGACTCGGCGGCAAGGAATGGGCGGCGGCCATGCTCGAGCGGTGGTGGCCGCAACGAAAGAAGGACGATCACCGAAGCTTTTGATTGGCCAGATACTCCACCGACCGGCTGACAGATTTGGGATACTGCGCTGCGGATACACGGCTGAAGGAACTTTCGTCCCATGAAAAACCTCATTCCCCGGTTGGCATTGATGGCGTCCACCGTGCTCGCGATGGGCGCGATCGCCGGCGCATCCGCGGCTGCGGCCTCGGCGGCCGCCCCAGATCCCGCGCTGACGGCCACCGTTGCGGACCCCGGAAGAACCGCCGCTTTCGTAGCCCGTGACAAGTCGCGTCATCCGGCGCAAGAGCTCGCCTTTTTTGGGATCAATCCCAGGATGACGGTCGTCGAACTCTGGCCGGGCGGCGGCTACTGGACCGAGTTACTGGCCCCCTACCTCGCCAAAGGCGGCGGTACGTACTACGTCGCGCTGAACGCACCCGGCGACGCCGACGAAGACAGGGGCGTCGCGCGTTGGCGCTCGAGAATGGCGGCGGAAAAGGCGCGTCTGGGAACGATTCATGAAACGACCCTGGGTCCCGCCCATTTCGACATCGCCCCGCCCGCTTCGGCAGACCTCATTCTCACCTTTCGTAACCTGCACAATTGGATGGACGACGGGTACGCCGAGCAGGCGCTGGCGGCATGCTTCAAGGCGCTCAAACCGGGCGGTATCCTCGGGATGGAGGAACACCGCGGCCGCAACGACAAACCGCAGGACCCCAAAGCGAAGGACGGCTACGTGCGTCAGGACTATGCGATCGCGCTGGCCAAGAAGGCAGGCTTCGTGCTCGTCGGATCGTCGCAAATCAATGCCAATCCGAAGGACACCAAGGATTGGGTCGATGGCGTGTGGACGCTGCCGCCGACGTTGTCGCAAGGGGATAAGGACCGGGACCGCTACGTCGCTGTCGGCGAAGCGGACAATTTCGTGCTGAAGTTTCAGAAGCCCAAGCACTAGGAGCCTGTCTGACAGGCTCCTAGATCCCCGGGCCAATGATGATGGATGAACCATCGCTGAATCGCGAAATGCGAAACGGCGTGGTCTCCACCGACGTTTTCTCATCGGTAGCGAGTTCAGCCGCAAGTTGACCAGCGCCGGGTCCGATGCCAAAGCCGTGGCCGGAAAAGCCGGTGGCCACGGTAAGGCCGGGAAGGTCCCCCACTCCGCTGATAAAGGGCACCACATCCGGCGTGACGTCGATGTAGCCGCCCCACTCCTGCACGATGGGCACCTGCCGGAACTGGGGATACAAGCGAGTCATCGCATCGAGCGCCACGCGATTCATGGTCTTGTTCGGCGCGGGATCCAGTACGCGAGTTTTTTCGAAGGGGCTGGACTTGTCCAACGACCAGTGACGCGGCGCGCGCAATTCAAAAAAAGATTGCGCGTTGACGCGCGGCTTCAGCGCGGCGGCTTCCTTGCGGATCGTGGGCAGAAATTCGCGAAAGTACCGCAGCGAATCCGGCACCAGCGGAACCACGTAGCCGGATCCTTTGGCGATGGTATAGCCGCCGTCGAGCCGTTTTCGGTAGCCTAAATCGGTCATATACGTGCAAGCGTCCGGACCGCCGCTGACCGGTGCGGTTCGCATGACCGACGATAACACCTTCAGTTGCGGCAACCGAATGCCTAGGTTCGCGCAGAACAGACTGGTCCACGCGCCGCCCGCCAGAATCACCGCATCGCAGGCGATGCGGCCTCGTTCGGTGACGACAGCGCTCACCCGGCCGGCGCCTCGGTCGATTCCGCGTACGGCACAATGCGCCAGTATCACGGCGCCCTTGCGCTGCGCGGCGCGGGCGATGGCAGGCGCCGCCTTTTGCGGTTCTGCGCAGCCGTCGGTGGGTACATACAGGCCGCACCGGTACGCCCGGCTCGCACCCGGCATCAGCGCTTTGAGTTCGTCGCCGCGTACGATGCGAGTGCCGATTTCGTAGGGACGCGACATCTCGAGCCAAGCGGCATATCGCTGCTCATCGTCCGCGGTTTCGCCCACGTACATGACCCCGCGGGTGCGAAAGCCGGTGTCGCTCTCGGTGAGTCGGTCCATGTCGCGCCAAAGGCGCAGGCTTTCGACGATGAGCGGCATTTCGCGTTCATCGCGTCCCGCCTGCCGGCACCATCCCCAATTTCGGCTGGACTGCTCGCAGGCGATGTAGCCTTTTTCGCACAGCACGACGGGTATGCCCCGGGAGGCGAGCGTGAACGCGGCGGAGACGCCGATGATCCCGCCGCCGATAATGACGACGCTGGTGGATGTCGGAAGTATCTCGTCTGATGTCACCGAATCGACATAAGGACCCATGAATTCACCTTGTGATTTCCGCCGCGGCATTATAGGCGGTACGGAGCAACATGACGGAACTCAGCATACCGGTGATCGATACTTCGAAAAGGGCCTATCGACATTGCGACAGATTCGCTACCCATTGCGGACTGATCTTGACCTCGCGGCCGCCATGAATCCCGATATCTGGGTGATGCCCACGGAGCGCAAGTCCATCCCATTTTTCTACGAAGCGCGCGCCCATGCACAGATCCGCCCGCTGCCCACGGAACCGGCCGATTCCTTCGAATCTTTTTCTAGCGATGACCTATGGCAAAGCACGACGAAGTTCGTCGAGTTCAAAGGCATGCAATCCCTGCGCAAACCCTTGCGCGGCTAAAGCCGGCCGCTCACGCGGCTTCGGTTTTCTTCGGTCACCTGCATCGCCTCGCTCTTGAACTCCGATCGTACCGCCCCAATCACGGCCCCTTGGAGATCACTCGCCCGTCATGAAATCCTCCCCTCGCATCAAGATTCGCCGGCGGTTCTTGCACCCGCTCTGGCTACTGGTCTCGTTGCCAGGCTATTTAGGCTGGCGGCTGCTTCCCGCGTTGGCGATCGGACCCATCGGCATCTTTCTCGGCGTCACGGCTTTATTGGCCGCCTGCGCGATCATTCCGTTGTCGCTGAACACGCGGTCAATGAAAAATCGTGCCCTCGCGGACAGAATCGCGTGGGTCGGACTCACCACGATGGGGTTCTTGTCATCGCTATTCATTGTCACGCTGCTGCGGGACGTTTTTCTATTGGGCGCGCATCTGACGTTGACTGCGGAGCAAGCCGCGGCGTTATCGACGCCGTCGGCGCGTTGGGCGGTGGCACTGACGCTGTGGTGCACGCTGATTGGACTGGCTATTGCGCGCAGGCCGCGCCTCGTCCAGGTCGACGTGCCCATCGAAAATCTGCCGCCGGCGCTGCACGGATTCTCCATTGCGCAAATAAGCGACCTGCACGTCGGCCCGACCATCAAGCGGGGATTCGTGGAGCGCATCGTAGCTCGTGTCAATCACCTCAAGACCGACGTGATTGCAATCACCGGCGATCTGGTGGATGGATCGGTGCCGGAATTATCCGCGCACACGGCGCCCTTGGCGGCCCTCACTGCCCGCCACGGCGTGTACTTTGTCACGGGCAATCACGAGTATTATTCCGGCGAGCGTGCATGGACTGCCGAACTCAGGCGCCTCGGGCTCACGGTACTCAAGAATCAACATGTCATTTTGCAGCACGATGGGGCGTCGCTGTTGCTCGCCGGGGTCACCGATTTTTCGGCACACCACTTCGATCCCGCCCAGCGCAGCGATCCCGCTGCAGCGCTGTTCGGATCGGCTGCCGCTACGAGTCCTAAAATTCTATTGGCGCATCAACCCAGCTCAGCCGCTGCCGCCGCGGCAGCCGGCTACGATCTGCAAATTTCCGGACACACGCACGGCGGACAATTTTGGCCCTGGAATTTACTCGTGGGCTATTTCCAGCCGTTTACCGCGGGAATGAATCGTCTGAAAAACCTCATGGTCTACGTGAGCCGCGGCACCGGATACTGGGGTCCCCCGAATCGGTTCATCGTACCGGCCGAAATCACGCGTCTGCGCTTGGTAGCCGCGTGAGCGCCAGTAACCCGTGTCTTTCAATGAAGTCCGTGATGGTGCCGACACCGTCGCCCGTCTTCAAATTAGTGAACACGAAAGGCCGTTCGCCGCGCATTCTTCTCGCATCCGTATCCATCACCTCGAGCGATGCACCGACGTACGGGGCGAGATCGATTTTGTTGATGACGAGGAGGTCGGACTTGGTGATGCCCGGTCCGCCTTTCCGCGGAATCTTGTCGCCCGCCGCAACGTCGATCACGTAAAGCGTAAGGTCGGAAAGCTCGGGGCTGAACGTCGCGGCCAGGTTATCGCCGCCGCTTTCCACGAAGATCAAGTCCAATTGCGGAAAGCGACGGTTCAAGCGTGCGACGGCTTCCAGATTGATCGACGCATCCTCGCGAATGGCGGTATGCGGACATCCGCCGGTCTCGACGCCCAGTATCCGCTCCGCTGCGAGCGCTCGGTTGCGCACCAGGAACTGCGCGTCCTCTTCGGTGTAAATATCGTTCGTGACCACTGCGATTTCATACCGATCACGGAGCGCGCGGCACAGCAACAAGGTCAGCGCGGTCTTGCCCGATCCCACGGGGCCACCGATTCCGACCCGCAAGGGCGAATGCTCTCGTGCAGTCATGACCTGAACAAACGCGAGTATTGAGTTTCGTGTTGCGACGATAAGATAGCGAGTCCCGGGGCAAAGTTCGAGCGCAATTGTTCTGTCTCCCTTTTCCACCGCCGTACGAGCATCGCGATCTGCTCGCCGACATGCAACAGCACACGCTGGCCCGCGGACTGGCCCAGCGGCACGCTCTTCATGGCCACCAACACTTGATTCTCCGCCCACGACCACACGTAGGCTGCCATTGACTCGAGCGGATCGATAACCCAAGCGCTGGCCGCAGCGCTCCACACGTAGGGCAAGCTCGGCTCATCGACCGATTCGAGGAGCGGCAGGAGTGTTCCGGGCAGCCCGGGCAGCACCGCCAACAGCGCCCGCATCGAATATCCCATTTGAACCGTGGCACTGCGCAATTCGGCGGTTTCCCGGGTCGCCAAGAACTGCTCGTTCAAATAGCGCAGCGTTTCAGCATCTCGCGCACCCCACGCGGCACCCATTTCCTGCAGGCAATGAACTTCATACGATCCTATCGAGAACGACAGTACGTCGGTGATCCATTGCCGCACCGATGTCTCATCGTTGATGAGCCCACCTTCGATGGCTGCCTCGAGGCCTTGCGAGTGGCCGTATCCGCCGATCGGAAATGCCTGGCTCGCGATCTGCAGCAGGCGCATTCTCGCGAGCAGGTTCATTGCGATGAAAACGAGTGGATCTTCGGACGACTCAAGGGTGCTTCGCTGCCGTGCGCATGGGTGTGGCCGTACGCACCCCCCTCGGGTTCGAACGGCGCAACGATCGCACTTACCGTCAAACCCAAACCAGCCACCATATCCGCCAGCACATGATCCGCCGCAAAACGCAAACGATCGGGCATCAACTGAACTGCAACATGGCGATTACCGAGGTGATAGGCCGCTTTCGCGATGACCAGCGGGTCTGCGCTGACGGCTTCGAAAAGAGACTCATCGGCCGCGACAATCTCGATATCCCGGCCATCGGTCAGCCGCACACGTTCGCCGTTTCGAAGCACCCGGCCGCGCTCGATGATGAGCGCCGCTTGCTCGCCGTTATCCAGCCTCAACAACAATCGGCTCTTGCATCGCTCATCAAAGGCGAGATGGGCCCGCAATGGCACCGCGGCACTCAAAACAGAAAATACCGCTGAGTCATCGGCAGCGTGATCGCCGGCTCGCACACCAACAGCTCGCCATCCGCGCGCACGGCGTAGGTCTCTGGGTCGACTTCGATCTGCGGGCAGGCGTCATTATGAATCATGTTCTGCTTCTTGATGCGCCGCGTGTTCATGATGGGCTCGATTCGCTTGCGCAATTGCAACGCATTAAAGCCCGCATCGTCCAGCGCCGCCTGGGAAACGAACGTGACCGATTTTTCCAGCGCTCGGCCGAAGGCGCCGAACATCGGTCGATAATGCGCCGGCTGCGGTGTGGGTATCGACGCGTTCGGGTCTCCCATGACGGCCGACGCGATCATGCCGCTCTTCAGGACCAGGCTCGGCTTGACGGCGAAAAACGCCGGCCTCCACAACACCAGATCGGCCAGCTTACCCACTTCGATCGACCCCACCAGATGCGAAACGCCATGGGTGGTAGCCGGATTGATGGTGTATTTCGCCACGTAGCGTTTCACCCTCGCGTTATCGTGGCGAGCACTGTCGCCGGGCAGCGCCCCGCGTATCTCGCGCATTTTATGGGCGGTCTGCCAGGTGCGGATGATGACCTCTCCCACGCGGCCCATGGCCTGTGAATCCGAGGACATCATGGAAAACGCGCCGATATCGTGCAGGATATCCTCGGCCGCGATCGTCTCGCGGCGAATTCGCGACTCTGCGAACGCAATATCCTCGGCGATGGCGGCATCCAAATGATGGCAGACCATCAACATGTCCAAGTGCTCATCGATGGTGTTGATGGTGTAGGGGCGCGTGGGATTCGTCGAACTGGGCAGGACGTTGGGGTGCGAGGCGATTTTGATGATGTCCGGCGCATGTCCTCCCCCGGCCCCTTCCGTATGAAAGGTGTGAATCGTGCGGCCCGCTATCGCGGCGACGGTGCTCTCGAGGAATCCCGACTCGTTGAGCGTGTCGGAGTGAATCGCCACTTGCACGTCGAACTCGTCGGCCACCCGCAAACAATTGTCGATCGCCGCCGGCGTGGTGCCCCAATCTTCGTGCAGCTTCAAGCCGACCGCACCGGCGCGTATCTGCTCGCGCAGAGGCTCCGGGAAACTCACGTTGCCCTTCCCCAAGAACCCTAAATTCATCGCAAAGCCTTCGGCCGCCAGCAACATGCTGTGGATATGCCAAGGTCCGGGTGTGCAGGTCGTCGCGCTGGTGCCGGCAGCGGGACCCGTGCCGCCGCCGATCATGGTTGTGATGCCCGACGTGAGGGCTTCTTCGATCTGTTGCGGACAGATGAAATGAATGTGCGTGTCTATGCCGCCGGCGGTCAGGATCATGCCCTCCCCGGCAATGATCTCGGTGGCTGCGCCTATGGGGATGGTGACACCGGATTGCACATCGGGATTTCCCGCTTTGCCGATTTCCCAGATGTGGCCGTCCTTCAATCCCACATCGGCCTTGACGATTCCCCAATGGTCGATGATCAGGGCATTCGTGATCACGGTATCCGCAACGGTGGCGGCGGTGCCCTGTCCCTGTCCCATGCCGTCGCGGATGACCTTGCCTCCGCCGAATTTCACTTCCTCGCCGTAGACTGTGTAGTCCTTTTCGACTTCAACGATCAAAGCCGTATCGGCGAGGCGTACGCGGTCGCCCACCGTGGGGCCGAACATTTCTGCGTAGGCTCGTCTCGTGATCTTGTGCGCCATCTAGAGAGGGCCCATGGTTTTTCCCTGAAACCCGAAAACACGGCGCAGGCCGCCGTACTCGACGAGCCGCACGGTTCGCGATTGACCGGGCTCGAAACGCACCGCGGTGCCGGCCGGAATGTCGAGTCGGTAGCCCAGACTGATGATGCGATCGAATCGCAAGCTCGAGTTGGTTTCGCAAAAATGATAGTGAGAACCCACTTGGATCGGGCGATCGCCGCTGTTCTCGACGCTGACGATCAGCGTTTTCCGATCCTTGTTCAATTCGATGTCGCCGTCGGCAACGAACAACTCACCGGGAATCATAGGACACCTCTATACAATCGGTTGATGCACCGTAACCAACTTCGTGCCGTCCGGAAAGGTCGCCTCGACCTGTATCTCGGGAATCATCTCGGGTATTCCTTCCATGACGTCATCCCTGGCGAGGATGGTCGCGCCGTAGCTCATGAGTTCCGCCACCGTTTTGCCATCGCGCGCACCCTCGATGATCGCGGCCGTAATCAGGGCCACCGCCTCGGGATAGTTGAGTTTCAAGCCGCGAGCGCGCCGTCGTTCAGCCACCAGCGAGGCCGTAAAGATGAGCAATTTGTCCTTTTCCCGTGGAGTCAAATCCATGTCGAGCTCGCCGCGTCAACGTCTAACATGCCCATACCCGCGGAACGCAGGCGACCTTGCCCAGCAACTCCGGGCGCAGGGCGCTCCATAAATCAGTGAACCAGGCAAATGCTTCCTGCGATGAATCGCCCAGATACCGGGCGATCAACATAGAGGGCGTACGAGTGATGCCCATTTCGCATTGGGCCTGTGCCGGCCAGACTTCTCGGCAGGTCTTGAGCAATGCACCGCCTACCTCGCATCCGGCCACGACGAAGGTCCCGCACACAGTGAAGCCGCGAAGCCCCACCGGCGATTGGGTAAACCCGTCCCGTGCGTTGACGTTGGCATTCTCGGACCATAGCAGGCGGTCCGCGCGTCGAATGCGCGTCTGTATCTGCAACGTGCCACGGCCCCACCTTTCGCCGGATGCCCGCCGCCCGAAACTCATGATTTCCCAGCCGAAGTACTTGGCATCGGCCGATAAGTCGGCATCGAGCTGCATCGAAATGCTCGAATCGTCAAAGAAGATGCTTTCGCGCGGCAACCACTCGACAACCGCATCGCCCTCGAGCATCAGATGAATCCGCTGCGTTGCTCGATTACCGTCCGAACGATACCACTTGGTTGCTCCGGGTGTGGTGAGAACGACCCGCGATCCGGGTGCACAGGATGCGTGAACGCATAGCGCATCGCCGCCGGCGATTCCGCCCGGAGGATGTAGTACCGCGACATGGCACGTGTCACGGCCTTCGGGGTATAGCGCCTTTTGTACTTGCAGCGGCCCCGTGTGCAGGTTGCGAGAGAGTATGGTCGTGTCCTCGCGGCGTGTGAATCCAAGATCCAGGTTCGCGCGCCACGTAGTCTGCAAACGCGATTGATTCATCGTTCCGATTCTGCCACCGGCACTGCGCGAGCACACGGCTATTTTCGCCGCACGTCAGCGCGGCGCTGCGGCCGGAACGCCGTGCTGCCACAAATCCCACTGCTGCACGATCGCGTCGACCAAGGGCATGCCGGCGTGCACGAGATTGGCGGCCGAGATGCGCACTGCATCGGGCAGAGCCAGCTGTGCCCGCAGGGATTCGAGCGCGCCCTGGTGCGGGTAGGGCCGATCGAAATCGGAACCGCTGCGCAGCACCGCAATGCGGCGCCGATCGATGAGACCGGACTGCGAACCGCGCGTCAACGCAGCGAGCACCGCATTGTCCTCTTGCTGCGTGGTGCAATAGACTCCTTGACCGCCCGTCAGCAAGCGCGTCCAGCGGCGCGCGCGCGCGCCCAACCGGTAGCCCATCCACCAGGTGTCCGAGGACAGCGTATCGCACTGGATCACGCCGGGCGGCCTGTGGGCCGCGGCTTCGCGGTAGTGTTTACGGTATGCGCGCAGCTCTTCGCTGTCCTCGAGCGCGGCCGACTGCGACAATGTGAGCGCCTTCTGCAGCAGGTCTTCGTCGAGGCGAAATACTTCGGTCCGATACTCGAGCTTCGGCACCTGGCCGGGTGCACTGGTGAGGACGCCGAAATAGCCGTCCTGCCAGCCATGCGGCAACTCACGCGCGTCGATTTCATGCGCAATGCCGCTGTCGACGACGTAGCGAGCCCAAGCGGCCGAACCAATGGTGCCGCGCAGAGGATCAATACCGGCAATGCCCGCTATGACGAAGTACGTCTCGTGCAGATCGAATGAACCGCTATACAGCACCGCCATCAACGAGGCCGCCGCGTTGGCGTGTCCCATGCCGGTGGTCATCTGGCAGACCGCGCTCGCGTTGCACATAACCTGCGGATAGTCGCTGGACAAACCTGGCACGCGGATCTCTTCGGTTGGCCGCAACGCTGCGAGCCAGGGCGCGGCTTCCAGGCCAAACAGATTGATGACGAGCACTTTCACCGGCAGCGGTGAGGCACGCACCGGCGCACTCGCGGTTTCGGCGGCACCGGCACTGCAGAACGTCATTGCGACCGCGAGTATGAACGATTTGCGCATTCCGGCTCTCACGCAAGATAAGCGAAGCGCACGACGCAGAGCGCCGCCAGAACGTAAACCAGCCAGTCGCGCACGCGAGCCTGGCCCCGTACCAATTTCAGTACTGCGTGGCTGATGATGCCGAACGCGAGACCGTTCGCTATGGAGTAGCTCAACGGAATGATGATCACGGTCAGAAAGGCGGGAATCGCGGCCCCCGGGTCGGACCACTCCACTTCGGCTAGCGCACCCATCATCAGCGCGCCCACCAAAATCAGGGCCGGGGCCGTAGCTGCGGCCGGGATAGCCTGCACCAAGGGTGCAAAAAACAGAGTGCAAAGGAATAAGAATCCGACCACGACACTCGTCAAGCCGGTGCGCCCACCCACCGCGACGCCTGAGGCACTCTCGATATAACTGGTGACGGGACTGGTGCCCGCCAGGGCGCCCACCAACATCGACGCGGAATCGGCCAGCAAGATGCGATTCAGGCGCGCAATCGTGCCGTCCGGAGACACCAGTCCCGCCCTCTTGGTCACCGCCATCAGCGTGCCGACGTTGTCGAACATATCGACGAAGAGAAACACGAAGACGATCTCGAACAGCGATCGGCCAATCCCGCCCTTCCAATTCAAGGCCGCCGGTATATCGAGCTTGAAGGCGGTCGCCGACAAGTCGGAGAGGCGGTAGGCGCCCGGCACGAAATGGGTCAGACCCAGGAGCCACGCTAGGGCGGCAGTCAGCAGGATGCCGAACAGCATCGCTCCCTTGACTCCCTTTGCCTGCAATGCGCCGATCACGAGCAAGCCCAGCAGGGAGAGGGCCGCCGTGGGCGCCGTCAGGTCACCGAGGCCCACTATCGTGCCCTGTTTGGCGACGATCACGCCGGCATCGCTCAAGCCGATGAACGCGATGAACAAGCCGATCCCGCCTCCCACCGCCGCAAACAACGAGCGCGGCACAGCGCTCATGATGAGCCGGCGCACACCGGCCACCGTCAAGAGCAAAAAGGCGACAGCGGAGAGGAAGACGCAGCCCAGCGCCGTCTGCCACGGCAGGCCCATGCCCTGCACTACCGTGTAGGTGAAATAGGCGTTCAGGCCCATTCCCGGAGCCAGCGCAAGCGGGTAATTGGAGACCAGCCCCATCAGAATGCTGCCGATGCCGGCAGCGAGGCAGGTCGCAACGGCCACCCCGGCCACTGGCATGCCGGCCGCACCCAAGATCAAGGGATTGACCACGACGATGTAGGCCATCGTAAGAAACGTCGTCAGGCCGGCGAACACTTCGATCGGGACCGTCGTCCCATAGCGTGCGAGACCAAAAAACCGTTCCAGCATGCCTGTCAGAACCTCGCCCGCAACTGCGCGCCGATGATCCAGATTAACGCATATGTCGCCTGAATTGGCGTGGATTCCAACGCAAACGCAAGCCGCCGATTGCCAAACAGGCGGTGTATGGCGCAGCATCGCCGGCCAACGCAACGCGGGACATTACTGGCACCGCCAAGCTAAGACCGGCCGCTGCGGGCAAGAAATATCCACTAGAGAGATTGAATACGCCAATGGACAAGCTCTTTATTTCGGCAAATTCGTTGCTTCGCGACTCGATGGAACTCGCCAGGCTCATTGTTCGCAGCGGCTTTCGGCCCACTTTCCTGGTGGCCATGTGGCGCGGCGGCGCGCCGATCGGCATAGCGGTGCAGGAGGTGCTCGAATATCACTCCATTCATGCCGACCATATTGCGATTCGCACGTCTTCTTATATCGGCATCGGCGAACAAGCCAAGACGGTTCGGGTCCACGCACTCGACTATCTGGTCTCCCGTTTGTCGGCCGAGGATCAGTTGCTGCTGGTCGACGATGTATTCGATTCCGGTCGCAGTCTTGAAGCCGTTCTCGCGGAGCTCAAGCGCCGCTGCCGCCGAAACTTACCGGACCAAATCCGCATCGCTACCGTGTACTACAAACCCGCGCGCAACCGCAGCGCTCTCGTCCCGGACTACTACGTCCAACACACCGATCGCTGGCTGGTATTCCCGCACGAGATCCAGGGCTTGACGCGCCAGGAAATATTGGAACACAAGCCCGTCGGGACGAACTTCTTCGATCCGATAGAGCCATGAGTTGCCGTTCGGATCCGCCACATCGCGACTGCTCCCGCTCATTCACCGGACGCTACTGATGGAGGATCGGCGGAGTCGGGATTGATCTCGCCGAAGCGAGCCGGAATACACGCGTAGAAGAGAGGAATCTTTTCTTGATGAATCAGATTGAGCAGCTGCTGCCCTTCTTGATCGGTCACGATGAATTCAACTTCAATGACCGAAGATCCGGCAAAGTCAAAGAACTTCTCCGCAGCGAGCGTGTGATGGCGCCCGAACCCTTTCATGGCCTTAAACGCTGAGCCACCGCGAATGCCGATCTTGTTGGCATGGATGAGCAGCCACTCCCAAACGACATCGTGGCGGTGACGCTGCCCTTCATGGACATAGAACCTTAAGAATGAACCTTGCATGGTGGTCTCTCCCCAGACTACCGCGTACGGCTCACACGCCGCGGGTAATGGACGGTGGTTCGGTCGTCTCCGGATCAATCACACCAAAGCGTGCCGGAATATGCGCGTAAAAGAGCGCGATCCTTTCTCGGTGAATCAAGCTGAGCAATTGCTGCGCTTCTTGATCCGTTACGATGAATTCAACTTCGACGGCGAGTGAGCCTGCAAGCTCAAAAAATTTCGCTTCGCTCAGTTTATGATGGCGTCCAAATCCTGCCATGGCGTGAAACGCCGAACCACCGCGGATCCCGAGCGTGTTAGCCGTTTCGAGGAGCCACTCCCAAACGAGCTGGCGGTGATGCCGCTGACCTTCATGTACGTATAATCTTAAGAATGAGCCTTGCATATCGACTCCTTCAGGATTTCCTGCCTATCCTAACTCCTGAACCATCCGACGGTGCCCGATGCCGGCGAACGTCATCAGCACCGAACCACCCAGATGGACAGCTGCCGCGCAACCCGCCCAGAGCGGCCGCCCTTCCTGCAAATGCGTCACAAGCTCCGATGAAAAGGCGGAGAAAGTGGTCAAAGTGCGCCGGGGCTGGCACCTAAAGAGATTGCGATGATTGATTTCAAAAATGCAGCTGTCTTGGATCAATATCGGACAGGTCGCGCGCATGACCACGCTAACGGTCCGGCTTAAGCGTAGGCATCATCAGCCGCAGATGCGGAGGTTCAGAGAGGTACGCCATCTCCTAGGGCCATATTCTTTCAGAGAAACGTACAAGGTACAACTTAGCCCGGACCCCCAGGGAAGTGGCGGTGATACGCATCGAGAGATTGTGACACTAGGTCCCACGTCCAGCGAAAATTATGATGCCTACATCTGACCATCTTGCTGCCGGATGCCTGCGCACGAAAGCCGCAATTGGACTTGCGTCGCTGTTGCTGCTGGCCGTGCCGACCCGGGCGCAAACAACTGCCGAAATCAACGTTTTCAGAAATACGGTGGGCCACAGTATTGAAACGGCGACGATTCTGGGCGGGGATTTCGGGGTCACTGGCGCCTCCTATAGCGCAGGACACGAGGGGGATATCAAGCTCGACAAGTTTGGGGGCGAGGGTACGATCGGCGACCCGCAACAGTTGGGAACGCTGCCCATCGGCTGGCAGCCGCGGTTGCAGGGTGAGATGGGCCGGCTCTCGGCCACGAGAAATTTCACTGCCGCTGATACCTATGGGGGTCAAAGCCTGGTGGGTGCGCAAAGCAAGTTCAAGGACTTCTCGATCCAATTCGGCGGCGGTGCGCGTTTCTGGTTCAGCGACCACTTCAGCATTGCACCTACGATCATGGGGATGTATGGGCGCACGGAAAACACTTTCGATGCCAATGGCAACCTTTGGGCGCAAAGCCAGCAGCAGAACGCCAAAGATCTGGGCTTGGTGGACTATACCGTGCAGACTTGGACCATCCGCTCCGCCGCGGACTTTCAATACTATTACACTTGGCGGCGCACCATCGTCACGCTGACCTCGGCCCCGACATATTTCCACACCGAGAGCTTCAAGTCCTCCAACCCCAACGTGAATGCCAACGGCGACTCGGAGACCTGGCTGAATAAAATTGACGTGGACGTTCCCCTGAACGCCGAGCTAGTGGGTCACGAATTGCGCACGGGGGGTTCTATCAGCCGCGCCGAACTTTATGGCGGCGTCCGCGACGGGTTGAACATTGACCATCTCTACGAAGTCCACGGTCGCCTCGTGCTGGATTATTTGAATCAGTTTTGGAAGGCGCAATGGTTCGGCATCGGCTGTTCCTATCTGTGGGGTCCCAATGGTTTCTCCGGGTTTTCGATCGGTGCCGACGTCTCGGTCCGGTTTTGAACCGGGCAGTTGCCTTTCCGGCCGATTTGCGCCGGCCGCAGTGGCCGTATTCAGTGAATCTCCAGCTCGGGACCTGACCGAAATACGCCAAAATATATGTAAGGCGTTGTTGCCCTGGTGCCTGGCGCTACTCGATTGGGCACTTGATGCTCGATCGCCGGAATGCTTCGCAGGTACATGACGATCGCATTCACGTCGTCGTCGGACATGTGCTGGTAAAGAGGCCATGACATCACATTTAAGTGCCCGGGACCGGAAGCGAGGTCGCCCGAGCGAATTGCCGCCGCTATCTGAACGTCGCTCCAGTTTCCGAGTCCGGTCGCTGGATCAGGCGTGAGATTCGATGGATAGGCGACCCCTGGGAACGTGCCGCGGAAGGGATTTGTATATGCGATACCAAGGTGCGAACCAGCAAGAAGCCTTGCCGCGTTTGGTTCGCCGATGAGAGCCCCATCGGTGTGGCAGCCTCCACAGCCGGCAATCTCAACGAGATATCGGCCACGATTCACGCCCGCGGCGTCAAGGTGCGAGAGCACCGCGGGATCGGGAGCGGGCGTTTCGAGGGCCGTTTTCGTATACACCGCCTCATAGTGCTCGAGCGGGTAACCGATCGAGCCGCAGCCGCTCAATAACGCCGCCGAGACTGAGATCCCCAGTCCAGGGCAGCTCTTCAGCACGCGATAACGGCGCCGAACCGTGGCAGGTACCGCAAAGGCTGCAAGCAGGGCGACGCACCAGCGCGCCAAAGCCAGCCCTCGCCGCCGTCTCCCGGCAAGTCGTTCGAGGTGGCCTCGATCCGCAACGATCAACATGCCTGCATGAGTCGGTTCTTGCCGGTGGTTCAGGTCGGGAGACATGTTCCTTTCAATCTGCGAAGCGGTCAATAGGCTTAGGAAATGGAGTTCGCTTGGACGAAGTCTTCTTTTCATCAATGGCTGGCTGGAGCAGCGGCGCCGACTACCTTTATATATCACCTCCCCCGCCACCCGCGTCAAGCGAAGAAAGCATCGTATTCATGGAGAAGGACCGTGCCTTTGGATTTCTCCCCACGGGCCCTGGATGATCTGCGAAGGATCGGTTTCACGCGTTGACATAACCCTGCTGCTCGCCTGCACTACGTCACGATCTCTGTTGAGACCACGTTTATCGACTGCAACCGCATCGAGACTGGTCTACCATTAATCAGCGCAATCTCACTGCAAGCCAGAAGTCCTAGAGACGGAAAACTGATGTCCAAGAAAACGAATGACGGTGAACCTAGGATTGCCCGCCTAACCAATGGCGAGCGTACTCCGCCACTCCTTAGCGAGAAGCTCATCGCCAAACTTCAAGGGGCCGTAGAAGCGGCACAACGCAAACGAATGCCGCCATCTAGTTACGTGACGGACCCCGATGATGATGACTCATCCCCGAAACAAGGGGTCGTGCGTGAACTCCGGTCAGCGATCAACGCCGCCACTCCAAGTCCAAATGATGCAGCACGACAGGATGAGGGTAACCCGGCGCACAGTCATGGCGATGAAGCTACCCGGTAACGGGGGCATCACCGAGTGTGACGGATCACTGCCGCTTGGCGAGCAATATCTCAATCTCACGGAGCAGGAGATTGATATCCACCGGCTTAGGCAGTATCCGGTCTGCAATTAACTTAGCCTTCTTCACGTGCGCGTCCGCAATATCACCGGTGAGCATGATCGTCGGGGGTGTGAATTGGAGCCGTGCTGCGATGTCGGCGACGATCTCGTCGCCAGTGAATCCCATTGGCAGCTGAAAGTCGCACAGAATCAAATCGGGGCGCAAGCCGTGGAGCAAATCCCGCCCGGCCGGTCTCTGTCGCGGCGCACGGTGCGCGCATATGGAAGTTTAGTCAATGAACGCCGCTGAGCGTTCCTCAGGCGGGATATCTGGGTCTAAAAGGCCCATTTCCCTCTGCCTCATTTGAGATAGCGCTAGGCACTACGTTCAAATGCGTATGGCAACTGCGCCGGTACTCTGTAGCCTTCGGTTAAGGATTTAAGACAATGGCACTATTCCCGATGAATACTGGAAGCGCGGGCTTGATTTTGCACGTGGACGATGAACAATCGATCCGCGCGTCCATGTCGATACTACTAAGCACCGACGGCTACGAAGTGAGCAGCGCTGCCAGCGGAGCGGAGGCACTTCAGCTCGCGGGTGCCGGCCTGCATCCGGATGTTCTCATCGTGGACTTCAATCTTGGCCAGCAGACCAACGGAGCGGAAATAGCTGAGCAGATTCGGAGAGTCCTCAGGTACGCCCCGCCCATTATCATGCTGACCGGTGATGTGAACCACGCGAAATTCCCGCGCATTGTCGAAGTGGTCGTTTGGTTGACACGCAAACCTTTAAATCCGAAGCTGCTGCTGGTCACTTTGCCAAGTCTCGTACAACTATCACGGGCGACTCGGAACTTGCTTTCAAGATCGTAGAGTCGCTGTAGGCGCGCCTAGCGCGCTCGACGCTCATCGATAATGACCCGACTCAGAAGGCTTCGCAACAAAGGGAGCCCTCAAATGCCGCACTTTGGTGAGCTGCAATATTGCGAATTTCGATTTCGGTCCCAGGCGGCCAATATTCCTTTGCATCTGCGGCGCTGTGTTTTATCTGCTGCGTCAAGAGACGCTTAACAGGCCAACTGCTCGCTATTATTCGTGCCGTCTCTGACAGCGGTACCTGTAGTGAAGCGTGGAATGCCCTCTATCAGCCGAAATCATTGCCATCGGCTATGAGCACACGCAGAGCCCGGCGTACGTGGCTTCGAATCTCAAAGCCGTCCTTCCATGAAAGCGTCGGCATCCCGGGTCAATACCCTAGCGCGGCCCCGTGGCATCTCACCCGGAGTTCACTTGCGGTTTGTCCGTACTTGTAGATGATTAAACGTTCGTTAAGTATATATCCGTGTTGATTGAGCAAGACGCCCTGGTCCTCAACGCTACAAAGTCGACAATGAAAGGAAGAATTCCATGAAACTGCACTGGCTGCTCATTACGACATTGGTCGCCGCGAACGTAGACGCCGCCGGAGGATCCGCTGCTACCGCGGATCAAACAGCCCCCGCATCTGCTCAAAAGGCCGAGGACAGCGCGAACAAGGCGGCAGCGGAAGCCAAGGACGCGGCGGAAAACGCAGCTAAAGCCGCGCAGTTGGCTGCGCAAAAGGCTGCGCAAGCTGCCCGCGAGGGGTCACAAACAGCAGCTGAGGCGGCTAAACGAGCGGCTCATGAAGCCGACAAGGCGGCAAGCCGGGCCGAGCAGAAGACTGCCAAGGCCGCAGAGAAGGCAGAGGAAGAAACGAAGGAAGCCGCGCGGAACGCTGCGGATGCGTCGAAGAACGCCGCTGCAGCCGTCAAAGATGCCGCTCAGAAGGCAGAGGACTCGGCAAGAGTGGCGGCCACGTCGGATAAAGCAGCAGCGCGCAAAGCCGCCGAGGCCGCCCAAGAGGCCGCGCAGAAAGCCTGGGAGGCTACCAAAGCGGCGGCGGACAAGACACTGGCGGCCACCAAGGGAACTTCTCAGAGCTCGAAAGATGCAGCGAAGAAGTAGCGATTGGCGGTCGGATGCTCGAGACTGAGAATGGCCGCCGAGACGCTGCGCACGATCTCCGCCGATCCGAAGCACTTGGGCCGCAACAACCGGCACTGCGCTTCGATTGCTAACGGACACTCACTGAACGGTAGGCGTCGGCCTTTTTCAGTGAATGACTGATGGAAAGAAGACCCGACGCGCGGGTCGCAATTCCCGATGCCCGTGGCCGCAATTTCCGCCGTAAATGCAGCGGAAAATCGCGCGAGGTTGATCGTGATTCGTCCCCAGAGTCCCGGAATTTGGCAGTAGTTTGGCAGTAGAGAAAGAGTCCGGTGACTCAAGTCTCAGAAACGATTCAAAAATTAAGTGGCGGAGAGGGTGGGATTCGAACCCACGTGCCGGAATTACCCGACCATCCGATTTCGAGTCGGCGCCGTTATGACCACTTCGGTACCTCTCCATTAACTTATGGCCGTAGCGCGTTAACTTAAGCGCTGAGGCCTATGTGACGCGATAGACGGATAGATAAAAAACGCATTTGTCAAGGGTCCATTGGGGTCAATAAAGGTTTATTCTAACGTATCGGCAATGGGCATGCCTCACGTTCAGGCATAGCCAGCAACACGGGATCTATATAGCTAAACGACCGTGCGTAACGTAAATATATCAATGTCGTGGGTGAGTTGCTCTAAGATCAGCATGGCGGTATCGGCCGCGCTGATATTGAGTACCTGTACCCCGCTGCCCAGCGTCATCGATCAAATCAAGACCCTCGGCGAACTGCGCGTGGTTACGCGCAATAGTCCGCTGGCGTACTACCGTGGCGCCGATGGCGCGCCGGAGGGACCGGAGTACGAACTCGCTCGCCAATTCGCCGACGAATTGGGCGTCAAGCTCACGATCACGCCCGTCCACAGCTACGCGGAGATTTACGGTGCGTTGGCCTCGGGCCGCGCCCACTTGGCCGCCGCCGCCTTGAAAGTGCCTGCGAAGCCGATTCCCAACGTGGAATTCGGCCCTGTGTATCAGCGCGTGAGAGAGCATCTGGTCTATCGACGCGGTGCATTGCGGCCGGGTTCGCTCGCACAGATCGGCGATGCTGACTTGGAAATCGCTGCCGGCAGCTCGCATGCGAAAACGTTGCGCGCGGCGCGTGACTCACTGCCGAATCTCGCATGGGTCGAAAACGCCAGCACTGATTCGCAAGTGCTGTTGGACGGCGTTGCGGATGGCAGCATCGATTACACCATCGCCGATTCGACGGAGTTTGCGCTGGCGCACGACGCGCATCCGGACCTGCGCATTGCTTTCGATTTCCCGGGCAGCCAGTCCTTGGCATGGGCTGCCAGCGCGCGCGACCCTGACTTCTTGCGCTACGTGAACAGCTATTTCGCGCGCCTGAATTCCACCGGCCAGCTCGCCGCGATCGTCAAGCGTTACTACGGCCGTTCGGAGGATTTGGAATTCGCTAGCGCTCCCGGCTTCATGCGGCATCTGCAGAGCCGTTTGCCGTTGTATAAGAAATGGTTCGAAGAGGCGGCCGCTCAAAGCAGTCAAGACTGGCGCTTGCTGGCCGCGATCGGCTACCAGGAATCGAAGTGGAATCCCGGCGCTTCCTCGGCATCCGGCGCCAAGGGCCTCATGCAGCTGACGACGGACACGGCAACGGCAACCAATGTAACGAACCCCGCCGATGCGCGGCAGAGCATCTTCGGTGGCGCGCGCTACTTCAGACAGGTCTACGCAAAAATACCGTCGCACGTTCCCGAACCCGATAGGACGTGGTTTGCACTGGCTGCTTACAATATCGGCTATGGACATCTCGAGGATGCACGCGTGCTCGCGCAAAAGGCCCGCCGCGACCCGGACTCTTGGCAGGACGTGCGTGAGTTTCTGCCGCTCCTCGAGCAGGAAGAGTGGTACACCCAAACCGAGAACGGCTATGCGCGAGGTTGGGAACCGGTGCGCTATGTCGACAACGTGCGCGACTATCGCGACATGTTGGAATGGGCCTGGGGCAGCACCGGCGCCATAGCGCTCAACTAGCGCCGCGCTTCGAAGAAACGCCGTAGCAGGTCGCTGCATTCCTCGCTGCATACGCCGCCGAATACGTCGATTCGGTGCGTCATCTTCGGTTCGCGCGACAAGTCGAACACGCTGCCGCAAGCGCCGGACTTGAGATCCCAAGCGCCGAAAACCACCCGCGTGACACGCGCATTGAGTGCCGCGCCGATGCACATCACACACGGCTCCAGCGTGACGTAAAGGGTTGCGCCCGTGAGCCGATAGTTCTGCAGCTGTAAGGCGGCGGCGCGCATTGCGACGATTTCCGCATGGGACGTAGGATCAGCGTCCGTGATTGGGCGGTTCCAGCCTTCACCGATTACGGCACCTTCCTGTACCACGACGGCGCCCACGGGTACTTCTCGATGCTCGCCCGCACGCCTCGCCAGTTCGAGAGCATGGCGCATGAAATCGACGTCGGTATGCACGCCGCTCACCCCCTTTTCTTTTCAGGACTGCGATACCAGCGGGCGATGAACATCGTGGCGATGACGGCGAACAGGACGGCCGCGCTCAAAGCCAACGAATCATGAATGCCCACGCTGGCGCCGAGCAGCCCCACGGAGAGACCACTGAACGTGCGCATACCCATTGCCGACATCGAAAACACGCCGATGACCCGCCCGCGCATCTCGTCGGGCGCGTGCATCTGCACCAGCGCTTGGGCCATCGAGTTGAACGCGAGTTCCACGAAGCCCGCAACGAACAATAGGCTGATGGCCAACGCATAGATATTCGCCCGGGCAAATCCGACGAGCGCGGCGCACCAGATCATTGCGAGGACAAACGCCGTGCGCGCGCGCGGGAGAAGCATGGCGCGACTCTCCAGCAGCAAGCCGCCCACGAGTCCCCCGCCCGCGTCGGCGGCCAGCAACACGCTGTACGCGAAGTCGGCCCGGCCGTGTCCTAGATCCCGCGCAAAGCCCGGCATTTGAGCCTGATACGCATTGCCGACGAAGAATGAGGACGCGCCGACCAATACCGTCATGGCGAGCAATACACGATTCTGCGCGACGACTTTCATGGTGGACCAGATATCGGCAACGCCATTCAACGCAGGCGGCGCCGGACGCCAGTTCGCGGCAGCCCTTCCGTAAGGCGCCTTGATCAGCCACACGGTCATGGGCGCGTAAATTGCGGCATTCGCCAAGATCCCATAGGCCGGACCCAGGATCAACAGCAGTCCGGCACCGACGGCGGGACCAACCAGGAAGCCCAAATATCGCCCGGTTGCGCTCAGTCGCACGGCGCTCGGCAGTTGATCCGCCCTGACGATCTGGTGAATGAGGACTTGCGACGCGGGAATCCAAATCACCCCCGCGAATCCGTGCACGACGAGCAGCAACATAGCTTTCCATAACGCCACGGAATCAGTCAAAAACAGGATGCCCCAGCAGACTGATACGCCGAGCAGCAACAGCATGCCGATCTGGATCAGCCGGCGGATGTCGAAGCGATCCGCCAACCCCCCGCTGAAGCCGGCAAAGAAAAGATAGGGCACCCAATGCGACACGACGGCAAATCCGCCGAGTGCGGGTGACTGAAACTTCTGGAAAATCACCCAGTAGCTGATGACGTGCTCGATATTGTCGGCCATCATCGCCGCAGTTGCGGAGAAGAAATAAATCCGGAAATTGCTGTTTGAAAAAGAGGAAAAGGCACGATGCTCGGCGGTGGGCGCCGGACTACGGACAGCGTTCAATTGGGTGGCGTCTCGATAGGGTGTTCGATGTGAATTGTAGCTTATCGCCCCGCGCGGCGCGGGACACGGTCGGGTGTGCGCGCTCGCTTGCCCGGCGGCATTTCATTTTCACGTAGAATCGCCCCCTTGCCGCGTGCAGAAGGCAAGAAACATACGAGGTTGGCATGCGAATCATAGTGTTGATGGTGGCGCTCACCGCATCGCTTGCGGCGTCGGCGGATGAAGGCATGTGGACATTCGATAATTTTCCCGTTGGTACGGTCGAAAAGACCTATGGCACCGCGGTGACCGCAGCATGGCTGGATCACGTGCGCCTATCGACGATCCGATTGACGAATTGTACGGCTTCCTTCGTTTCTTCCGAAGGCTTGATCTTGACCAATCATCACTGCGTCGAATCCTGCCTCGCTGAACTCTCATCCAAGGACAACAGCCTGCTCGACCGCGGGTACGCGACGGCAAAACGGACCGACGAACGGCGCTGTTCCACGCAGCTTGCCGACGTATTGGTCGGCCTGGAGGACGTTACGGCTACGGTGACCAAAGCGTTGCAAGGACTGGACGATAAGGCCGCCAACGAAGCGCGCAAGAAAATACTCACCGAACTCGAACAAGCCTGCGAACAATCGAGCGCCAAGACGAAGTCGGGCAAGCTCAAATGCCAGGCCGTCATACTGTACGAAGGCGGCCAGTATTCGATCTACAAGTACAAGCGTTATGACGACGTGCGGTTGGTGTTCGCGCCGGAAGCTGATATCGCCGCGTTCGGTGGCGATCCGGACAATTTTCAATTTCCGCGGTGGTCGCTCGACTTCGCGGTGCTGCGCGCCTACGAAAACGGCAAACCCGCCACAACGCCGAATCATCTGCAGATCAATTTCTCTGGGCCGCAGGTGAACGAATTGGTGTTCGTGTCCGGGCATCCGGGCACGACACAGCGATTGGCAACTCGCGCCCAGTTGGAGTTCGAGCGCGACGTATCGCTGCCGAGCACTCTGTTGCGTTTGGCGGAGCTCCGCGGCCGCTACATTCAATTCGGCCGAAGCACGCCCGTCAATGAGCAATTGGTCGAAGCACCGCTCAACGGCCTCGAGAATGTACTCAAAGTCCGCCGCAAGCTGCTGGATGCATTGCATGACGATGCACTGATGACGCGCAAGAGCGAGGATGAAAAAAATCTGCGCGCAATTTCGCAGATTATCGGCGTCGATCCCTGGCACCAAATAGAGGCGGCCTCCCAGCGCGAACGCGAACTGTACTTGCCGGACACCTTCATCGAAGGCGGCGCAGGGTTCAACAGCATTCTATTCCGTTATGCGCGCCTGCTCGTGCGCGGCGCCGACGAACGAACGAAACCCAACACGGCGCGGCTACGCGAGTATACGGATGCCGCGCTGCCGCGCATCGAACAACAGCTTTACGCCCGCGTACCGATCTACGGTGAAGTTGAAGTGCTCACCTTGTCATTTTCTCTGCAGCGCATGCGCGAGTTGCTTGGCCCCGATCATCCCGTCGTGCGGAAGCTGTTGACCAAGGATTCGCCCGAAGCCCTAGCCACCCGTCTCGTGGCTGAGACGAAGCTCGATGATTCCGCGATCCGCAAACAACTTTGGGACGGCGGCAAATCCGCCGTTGATGCGTCCCTCGATCCCATGATCGAGCTGGCCCGCTCGCTGGACGGAGATTCGCGCGCGATCCGCAAGCAGTTCGACGATGAGGTCGAAGCACCCATCGCCGCAGCCTCGCAACGGATTGCCGCTGAGCGCTTCAGAGCCTATGGAACGCACGTCTATCCCGACGCCACCTTCACGCTGCGCTTAAACTACGGCACGGTACAAGGATGGGTTGAGAACGGCACCCCCGTGGAGCCGTTCACCTATCTCGACCGCACCTTCGAGCGGGCAACCGGAGTATCGCCGTTCAAGATCCCGGATAGCTGGATGAAGGTAAAAGCGGATCTCGACCTGCGGACCCCCTTTTGCATATCCACGACCAGCGATATTGTTGGCGGCAACTCCGGCAGCCCCCTAATCGATGCGCAGGGTCGCATCGTTGGACTCATGTTCGATGGCAATATTCATTCGATATCGGGCGACTATTGGTTCGATGCGGCAAGAAACCGGGCGATCGCCCTGCATCCCGCCATCATTCGCGAGGCGCTCGACAAGGTGTACGGCGCGAAATCGTTGCTGGCAGAGATGGGCGCGCGATGAGCCCGCCGGAATCCACAAAGCTCGGTCAGCCCAGCGAGCCCGGGGAATACGATGAGGGCATGTTGGCGCTCCTCCAGATCATCTGGGGTGACGGATTTCTGTCCCCCGGCGGGGCCGACGAGCTTGCACGCATACTGGAGGGAAGCGACATCAAGGGCTGCCGGGTACTCGACATCGGCTGCGGCCTCGGCGCCGTCGATGAATTGCTGGTCGCACAATACGACGCATCGTCGGTAGTCGGAGTCGACATCGACCCGGCGCTGCTCGAAGGCATGCGCACCCGGATCGAGCGCGCGAACTTAGGGACCCGAATTCGCGCCGTCAAGGTGGAACCGGGTCCGCTGCCCTTCGCCGCGGCCAGTTTCGACGTGGTCTTTTCGAAGGACTCCCTAGTGCAAATCCCGGACAAGCCCGCGATATTCTCCGAAATCCTGCGGGTTCTAAGGCCGGGCGGCCGGTTCCTCGCGAGCGACTGGCTGCGCGGCGGCACGGGCGATTATTCGCCCGAAATGATGGAGTATTTTCGTCTCGAAGGCATCGCATACAACATGGTCACGCTCGAGCAGAGCGCCGCTGCGTTGCGGGACGCCGGCTTCGTCGATGTCGACGCCAAAGACCGCCATGTCTGGTACTTGAACCTCGCGCGGCGTGAGCTCGACGCCATGGAGCGGACCCTGAAGCCGACGATACTTGCCCGCATCGGCCCGGCGAGAACTCAGCATTTCCTCGACAACTGGCGCCAGCTGGTCCTCGTCCTCAATCGGGGCGAATTGCGCCCGGGCCATCTGAAGGCCACCAAGCCGCCGGACGCGTGACGAATACTGCGAAAATTGGACTAGAGAATTCCGATTATTCCATCTAGTAGATGAATCCCCGATCGTCTATCGTCGTTACCGTTCCATTTTCAACCACTCTCGAGGGCCGACATGAATTCGTTTTTCGCGATGCTTGCTCTATCCAGTTTTGCTGCAGTGGCGACCGCCGCGCCGACCAGCTACAACATTGATCCCGACCACACGCACCCCAGTTTTGAAGTCGATCACTTCGGCGGCTTATCGGTGTGGCGCGGCAATTTTAAAAGGACCACGGGTAAGGTCGCGTTGGATCCAGCGGCGCAGACCGGCAATGTGGACATCACCATCGACACGGCGACCATAGACTTTGCCCACGACAAGCTGAACGAACACGTATCCAGCGCTGAAATGCTCGACGTCGCGAAATTTCCCACCGCCGCCTACAAGGGCACGCTGGGAGACTTCAGCAACGGCGCTCCGACGACGATTGCCGGCAATCTCACGTTGCACGGCGTGACCAAGCCGGTCGCGTTGAAGATCAACTCGTTCAAATGCATTCAGCATCCCATGCTCAAGAAGGAAGTGTGCGGCGCCGACGCAAGCGGCGCTTTCAGCCGCGCTGATTTCGGGGTGAACTATGGCCAGCAATACGGATTCAAGCAAGACGTGGTTCTGCACATCCAGGTGGAGGGCATAAAGGCCGATTGACGTTGCGAGGCTTGCGCAATCCAAGCACGGGCGCCCGTGCCGCAGCGCCTAAAGCGCTCGCCCCTCAGACTTCCGCGCCGGTTCGGAACCCTTCGTAGACCGCTTCTTCCGCCGTGCGCGGCGCCGCCGCATCGCCGATGATCCGCACGTCGACGCAAAGATCTTCTATCGCGTCGGCAAGGTCCGTGACGGGTGCGTGACCAGTGCACAGCACCAGCGTATCGACCGAATCGACGACCACCGCTTCGCCGCTCGTGATGTGCTGCAAGTACACGCTGTCGGAATCGCTGCCGTACAGGCGCATGTACGGCAGGACCTTGACGCCGAGCTTGTGCAGCGATGCCACCGCGGCATCCCGAACATACAGCGGCAGAGTTTCTCCCGCGGCGACGCCGGTCACCGCCAAGCGTACCGAACGCCCGCTTTGCGCAAGGCGCTCCGCGATGCCCATCCCGATCCAGTCAGCACGCCAATCGATGACGACGACGGAATTCCCGGGCTCGACGGACTCGTTCAATACTTGCCAAGCGTCCACGATCTGCAGCTTGCCTTCGCTGGCAAATTGAGGACGGTACGGGATTGCACCAGTCGCCATCACCACGACGTCCGGCGACTCGTTCGCGATCTTCGGTCGGTCGACGCGTGCCCCGGTGCAAACCTCCACACCGGCGGCCGACAGTTCATGCATCAGATTCGTGACCAACCCGCCGAATTCCGCACGACCGGGGAGCAATTGCGCGAGCAGCGTTTGGCCGCCCAGGCGTTTCTGTGCCTCGAACAGCGTGACGCGATGGCCTCGCTGTGCGGCGATGACGGCGGCCTTCATACCGGCCGGGCCACCGCCCACCACCATCACCTTGCGCCGCACCTTGGCCATCGACAGGCGTCCATACGCAAGCTCTCGCCCACTCACCGGATTTTGGATGCAGGAGATCGGATACCCTTTATGAAAGTGTCCGATGCACGCCTGATTGCAGGCGATGCAGGCCCGAATCTCTTCGATAGCTCCACGCCGGGTTTTATTCGGCAGTTCGGGGTCGCATATCAATGCGCGCGTCATCGCACACACATCCGCCTGGCCGGCGACCAGAATGGCTTCCGCATCCTGCGGTTGGTTGATTCGGCCCGCGACGAAAACCGGTATGTCCACGCGTTGTTTGACGCTGGCGGCATAAGGAGCGACGTACGACGGACTCGACGACATCGGCGGCGCAATGTGAATGGCTCCGCCCAAACTCGCGGAGTTGCCCAGGGTAATGTTGACGTAATCGACGCTGCCGGCCACCCGCACGATCGCCTCCTGGCTCTCTTCCAGAGTCAGGCCCTGCTCGTCCCCTTCCGTTCCGGAGATCCGTAATCCCACGACGAACTTGTCGTTCACCTTCCCGCGAATGTCGGCGATCACCTCGCGCAAGAACCGCAGGCGCCCCTCGAGATCACCGCCATAGCCGTCGTCGCGCAGATTCACGCGCGGGTTCAAAAACTGTGACGGCAAGTACCCGTGACTTGCGACGATTTCGACGCCGTCCAAGCCCGCCGTCTGCATGCGGCGAGCGGCGTCTCCGTAGCCGTTGACGATGGCGCGAATCATCGAAAGATTCAACGGACGCGGCATGACGTGAAAACGCTCGTTCGGCACACACGATGGCGCGTACGCTACGCTGAGAAGTCCGCCATCCGCCTCAGCAATCTCACGTCCCGGATGGAACAGTTGCGCAAACAGAACGGTGTCGAAGCGATGCACCGCCTCGGCGACGCGTCGATATCCCGGTATGGCCGAATCGTCGGTCGCCATCAACACGTGGTTGGTATAGCGCGCCGTTTCGTGCACGCCCGATACCTGCAGCACGATGAGGCCGACTCCACCCCGCGCCCGCGCCTCTTGATAGGCCACCAGCGCCTCATTGACCGTGCCGTCGACGGGCAGCGTGGTGTCATGCCCGGTGGACATGATGCGGTTCTTGAGCGTACAGCCGCGAATCCGCAGCGGCTCGAAAAGACGAGGAAACGTTTTGCCCATTCGATTATTCCCAGACTGTCGACCGACGCATTGTCGCCTGACTTCAGGGGTTCGGGATACTTCTAAATGACCCGCCGCATCATGCGTGGTACCGAGTCGATCACATCATCAACCGAATGGAACTGCTCGGGATGCGTCAGCATCAGATGCGCCAGGGCCAGCGCGCTGGCTTCGCAGTCAGCGCGCAGAGCCGCATCTTGAATCGCGTCAAAGTCGATGACATGGGCGAAGCCAAGGATGCGGCGGATCATTTTGCAGGCGCCGAAGCCGAGCATGTCGGCAAACAGCGAATCGAGGAATGCGTTTCGCGCCGACTCGAGCGCCGCGGCGTCCGCGGGAGTGGAAAACATGGCGGCTGGGAATGCATCGCCCTTGGCGTGCTCGGCCCACAGCGCGCGGAAGCTGCTGCGGAACGTCGACCAGAAAATTTTCGCCTGTTCGAGAAGCCACTCTCGATAAGCGGCGCGGCCCTCATCCGGCGTTGCGTGCCCGGATTGCGAATACCAACTCAGCAAGAGATTGCCAAAAAACGCACCCAGATCGAAACCAATCGGTCCATAGAAAGCGAATTCCGGATCGATCACGCGGGTATCGGTTTCCGTAACCATCACCGAGCCCGAATGAAGATCCCCATGCAGGAGCGCTTGGGTCTGGCTGAGAAATTTCTGACCGAAGCGTGCCGCGGCCACTTTGAGAGGCCCATCGCGGCGCAGGTCCGAGACGACTTCGTCGAGTTGCGGTGAGGTGTGACGATTGCGCTCGCTGATCAGGTAGGGATCCGCAAAAATCAGATCTACAGAAATGCGCACCAGCGCCTTATTCCCGGCGAACAACGCGATTCCATCCATTTTACGTTCGAAGGGCCACGCCAAATCGGACGTGAAGAAGCAAGCCCTGGCAACATACTCGCCCATGTCCCCGGCCAGATTCGGGTAACGGCGCCCCGCGATCAAACCACGCCTCAAGATGATGTGCGGCGACAGCCGCTCCATGACCGTGCAATAAAGCTCCGCATCGTAATGATAGATCTTGGGAATCAGCTCTGCGACATACGGCGCCACGGCTCGGTAATAGGAGTTCTCGAAAAATGCCCGTTCCAGCGACATCGGCCAGGACGGCCCGGCGGCGCGCACATAGGGAAGAGCCTGTTTGACGCAGACCGACCCATCCGGCCCCTCCACGATGAACACGAGATTGAGATTTCCATCGCCGACTTCGCTGACCCGCCATTTTTCCGGCCGGCCGCCGAGCAGCGCGCGAATGTCGCCCAGATCTCCGATCCGCGCCACCAGGCTCTTCGAATCGAGGATCCGATGTGGGGAGAGCGCCTCTTCGGTCGGCATGATCAACTTCCTCCGGCGACTGCGTCCGGAAGATCCTTGCCGCCAAAATCCAGACCGGCCTCCGTGAGATCTTGCTTCCCATAAGTACGGAACTTCTCGATCACCTCCCGCATCGCCTCCTCATTGAGAATGCGCACATCTCCGACGGTCAGCGCCGCGCAATATTGTGCGGCAAGGTTTTCGACCTCGCCGGCGAGTGCGACGGCCGCACGAAGATTCGCGCCAACCGCGATGATGCCGTGATTCTCGAGTAGACACGCCCTGCGGCCGTTCAAGGCGGCAAGCGCCGCATTGGACAGCTCCTGCGTGCCGAAGGTGTGATATGGCGCGCAACGGATGTCGAGGCCGCCCGCAACCGCCACCATATAATGAAATGCGGGGATCCCTCGCGCGGTGCACGCGAGCGCCGTGGCATACCGGGAATGGGTGTGCACGATGGCGCCCACGTCATCGCGGGATTTGAGTATGTCGCGATGAAACCGCCATTCGCTCGACGGTCGGTGGCGGCCGAACCAGCGGCCATCCAGGTCCATGAGCGGCACATCGTCGGGCTCGAGAGCGTTGTAAGCCATGCCGGTAGGACTGACAAAAAAATGCTGCTGGTCGCGGCGAACACTGATATTGCCGGAGGTGCCATAGGTCAATCCGCGACGCGCGAGCGCGCGACAGGCGGCAATTACCGCTTTGCGCAGTTTCTCGTCACCGATCGCGCCGTCGGATGAAGTCATGGTGCCGCTCGTCCATCGAGATGAAGGCTACGCAAAGCGGCTGGGTTCGCCGGGCATACGCCGCGCTCGGTGATCAATGCGGTCACCAGTCTCGCCGGCGTCACATCGAACGCCAGATTGAGCGCCGGGCTCGCCTCCGGTACTACTCTTACGGTCACGGTGGCGCCGGCCGGGGTTCGTCCGGTGATATGGGTGACCTCCGTCGCCGATCGCTCCTCGATCGGGATTTCACTGCCCCGGTCAAGGGACCAGTCGATAGTGCTGGACGGCAGCGCCGCATAGAAAGGCACGCCGTTGTCGCGGGCGGCGAGCGCCTTGAGATAAGTACCGACCTTATTGCATACGTCACCCGCCGCCGTGGTTCGATCGCTGCCGACGATAACCATATCCACCTCGCCGCGCTGCATGAGATGGCCGCCGAGATTATCCACAATCACCGTGTGCGGTACTCCGTGAGCTCCCAGCTCGAATGCCGTCAGCGCGGCGCCCTGGTTGCGCGGCCGCGTTTCGTCGACCCATACATGGACATCGATCCCGGCGTCGTGCGCCATGTAGATGGGCGACAGCGCCGTGCCCCAATCGATGCATGCAAGCCAGCCCGCATTGCAATGGGTCAGGATATTCACTCTCCGTGCGGGCGTTTTGGCCAGTTCACGAATGAGTTTGAGGCCATGAACGCCAATGGCGCGGCATTGTTCCACGTAGGCATCGCAGATTATCTCCGCTTCTCGAAATGCCGCGTCGGCGCGCCCGTCCAGTTCGACCTCCGACAGCGCTCGGCGCATTCTGTTCAGGGCCCAAGCCAAGTCGATGGCCGTCGGACGCGTCGCTTGCAGTATCCGGGCGGCTTCGTCGAGGTGCACATCCGACGCGTTCGAGCGCAGCGCGAGTGCCATGCCGTAGGCAGCAGTCGCACCGATCAGCGGCGCCCCCCGCACCACCATCGTCCGGATTGCTTGCGCGGCGTCGTCGAGAGTATCGAGATCGATCGTCGCGAATTCAAACGGTAGCCGAGATTGGTCGACGACCCGGACGGCGCCGGTTGCCGTGCGCCAAATAGCGCGGTAGTGCTTCCCTAAGATTTTCATCGATCAATCGGCAGTTGAATTGAACAGGAGTTCAGCATGGTCCTCAACATGAGTTTAATGTAACACTTGTATCAATCCGCACCAGCGCCGCTCGCTCCCGCCTCCGTTTCCTGTACTCTCAACCTATTGTAAATGCTGGAATTATTTATTCCAGGAAGAACGCCTCACGGAAAGCATCTGCGCGCCCCGTTCCAACCTGCCCGAATTTGAAAACACGTGACTTCGTGTCGGGGCGCGCTAATTCTACCGTCACCTTTACCCGGCAAAATACATTGCTTTGGGGGGCGATAGGAGGCGATAGCTGCCAACAGGGTCGAGGTGCTTTGGCAGCCATCCGACGCGAACCTCGACCAATGGATCAGTGGCTGCCGAGAACCCCAGGCAATTTCATTGCTTCTACATCCCGCCATAGAATCCTGTGTCTTCCATCGTCAAGCCAGTTCGGCCATACATTGCGCCAGCGACATCACTTCCACCTTGGGACGGAGCGTATAGCGCACCGAGCCTGGGTAAACTACCAACAACCGATGTAGTTCAAGGTCTTTGAGCGCCGAACCCATCGACGGCGTCATCTTCGGTGCATCAGCCCGCTTAATCTCAATTCCAATACGCCGCCCCTTCAGAAACAGCAGCAGATCGAGTTCTGCTCCGGCCTGCGTTCGCCAGTAATAGGCTTTGGCCTTGGGCAAATGAGCGAGAAGTTGCTCGATAATGAACCCCTCCCATGACCCACCGACGACGGGATGCCCATCTAGTTGCCGACGATCGCCTATTCCGAGCAACGTATGCAGGAGCCCCGAATCCCGAATGTAAACCTTCGGGGACTTTACCAACCGTTTACCGACATTCGCGTACCAAGGCTCGAGCACGCGCACAACAAGCGCGCCGGATAGAGCGTCGAGATGGCGCTTGACGGTCGTATGAGCCTCGCCCAGGGATCGCCCAATCTCCGAGCTGTTCCATATGCCACCTGAGTAGTGCGCGGTCATGGTCCAAAACCTGCGCATCGTGCCGGAGGGCACTTGCACCCCGAGTTGAGCCAAATCGCGTTCGAGGAAAGTGCGGATAAAATCCTCGCGCCATGCGGTACTCGCAGCTTCCGTGCGCGCCAGGAACGAGCGCGGAAAGCCGCCGCGCAACCATAATCGGTTGAGATCCGGGCGGCTGAGCTCTTCAAGCGTGAATCCGGCCATCTCGACAATGGCTATCCGGCCCGCCAGGGTTTCGGAACTCTGGCGTAGTAACTCCGGCGATGCGCTGCCAAGAATGAGAAAACGCGCTCGAATCGGCTTGCGGTCCAACAATACCCTGAGAATTGGGAAGAGATCCGGATGACGCTGCACCTCATCAATCACGATCAGCCCGCGCAATGATTCGAGCGCCGTCATGGGTTCAGACAAGCGCGCCAGATCGATCGGATTTTCCAGATCGAAATAAGTACTCTGCGACTCCCCTGCCAGCTGCCGCGCGAGTGTGGTCTTGCCGCACTGCCGGGGACCCAGCAGTGCCACCGCAGGGCCGCTCTTTAGGCCTGCGCGCAGCCTAGCTAAGAGTTGGGGTCGTTTCAGCATACCTTGCATAATGAGCGACCACCGCTCAATATTCAAGGTGTCAGTTACGCCATTTCACTCCCTCAATAGTCTCCGGCCCCTGTAAGCATTTGAAAACAGGAGACTTCCTTTCGGGTCGCGCCAATTTTACCGTCAGCCGGCAAACAATGTTGCTTGGGAGCGATAGACGGCGATAGATGCCGAAGCCACGTTCATGTTCAGCGCCACTGTCATGCGACCCCGCTCGACATCCAATCCGCTCGCCGGTTCAGAACGACCATGCTCAGCCAGGCTCGACGGCGACACCCAGCGCTTTCGCAGCTTGGCGCACGCGCTCGTCGAGGCTCAGCAGTCGGAGGCCGACGACCGCGGAACGCGCAACGAGAAGCGATGCAAGGTGGATGGCATCGAGTGTTCGAATCGGGTCGCCGGGAAACGGCTGACGCGCGCGATCGATGATCTCGGCCGCAATTCGCAGGACTTGCCAATGAGCAGCAGCCGCGATGAGGTGCGCTCGGCGGTCGGCGGCTTCGGCCTCCGTCAGTTCCTTGAGCGCCGCCGCCCGCAGCAATACGCGATCACACTCGATCAGGGTCAGGTCGGACGCCACGATGACCTCGGCCTCGCCGAGCAGGCGGCGCACCGCGGGTGCCGTCGGCTCGTCAAGGAGCCATGCCAGCACCGCACTCGACTCCGCGTAGAGATTCACCGGGTGCCGCGCTCCTCGTCGAGCAATTGGGCGACGCTCCGCCGGCGTTCACCTTGCCTGCGCGGCAGCGCGGGATACAGGTCCGTTCCGGCCGGATCACCCAGGGTCAGAAGGCTCCGTCTAGCCAGCGCCTGAAGCCCCGCCGGCACGGACGAATCGCCCCGCCCTTGCCCAGGAGGCAGGAGTTCAGCCACGACCTCTCCCCGATCGGTGACCAGGACGCTCTCCCCCAGTCGCACGCGGCGAAGGTATTCGCTCAGCTTGTTCTTGAGCTCACGGACACCGACGGTTTTCATACGAAGCATTGTAGCTACCTGTGGCTACATCGTCAACGAAGTATCCCTGCCGGCGCAAATCAGCTAATCGACGACTCCGGCGGGCATAGCCTCAGTACGGTGAACCATCCTTGCGAACAACCTGGAGCCGACCGTCCGGCTTCTTATCAATCTTGATGTCGTCGTCAGGGTAGGTCACGACGTCACCGGCCGTCCGGTCGCCTATTTCCAAATAAACGGCCGTGGTATCGCTTCTATTACGAAGCTGATGGGCATTATCACTTCCCGCCTTGAAGCCCGCGCACATGCCGGGACGCAGCGGCATCTCACGGCCACTTGTTACCAGGATGGGCGTGCCCTCAAGAATGTACACAAATTCATCTTGATGCGAATGGGAATGCCGCGGCGCCGAGACGCTCCCCGGTGGAAGGTATGTCAAGTTCACTCCGAAATTGGTAATTCCGAAATGGGTACCGAGAGGATGTCTGATCCGATCCTTCATGAGTGACGCGAGCGGCTCTGGGAATGTAAACACAGGCGCCCTTGCTGGTGCGGATACGGCCTCGATGGCGGCAGTTGAGAAATCAGCAGGCATTGCCACTCCCAAATAGTTCGGTTGGACACCCTTCCATTCTCTCTAACCTTCAACCACATTGAATCAAACTTTCGAGACCGTCTCCGAGACCGCTAAGCTATTGTTTCAGTTGATGGAATATTTCCGGAGGCGATAGACGGCGATTGATCACCAGCTGCCCTCTGCCATCCGGCGCTGGCGTTCCGCCTCGCGCGAGCTTGTGCTGGGTTGCGGCCCGAATTGCGGGAAGGCGGGAAGCGTGCCGCCGGGCTCATAAGTCGCGATCACAGTGCCCTTTGCCGTGACCTTGTGATCGACCATCTTTAGCATGGTAGGTGTGCCATCGCCGAACAGCCGCTTGCCCTTGCCCATCGTCACCGGGAAGGTCATCAGCATCAGCCGGTCGATCAGCCCGGCGGCGAGCAGCCCCGGATAGATTATGCTCGATCCCTGGATGATGAGATCGGGGCCGTCGTCCTGCTTGAGCGCAGCGACATCGTCGATGGTCTTCAATCGATGGCTGTTCGCCCATTCGAGCGGCTGGTCGCCGCGTGTCAGCACGTACTTGTTCGCACGGGTGAACGCCTCGCCCATCGCTGCGCCTTCGCCTTCCACATAGGGCCAATAGGCGGCGAAGATGTCGTAGGTCCGGCGACCGAGCAACAAGTCGTACTCACCCGCGAAAAGCGGGCCGATCGCATCGCCCGCGGCTTCGTCCCAGAGCTTGAATACCCAGCCGCCTTCGTCGAAGCCGCCGGTAACGTCCTCAGTAGGTCCGCCCGGGCCCTGCATCACACCATCGAGCGTGAGGAAGACGCCGCCGATAATGTTACGCATCGGCGTGTACCGCTGCCTCGATCGCGGCAACGTCGATCTTCTTCATGGTCATCATCGCCGCGAAAGCCCGCTTGGCGGCTTCGCCGCCCTTGGCCATGGCTTCGGTCAACGCCTTGGGGGTGATCTGCCACGAGAGGCCCCACTTGTCCTTGCACCAGCCGCACTGGCTTTCCTGGCCGCCATTGCCAACAATCGCGCTCCAGTAGCGGTCGGTTTCTTCCTGGCTGTCGGTCGCGACCTGAAAGCTGAAGGCTTCGGAATGCTTGAACGCCGGCCCGCCGTTGAGCCCGATGCAGGGCACGCCGAGCACGGTGAACTCGACCACCAGCGCATCACCTTCCTTGCCGTTCGGGTAGTCGCCAGGGGCGCGCCGCACTGCGCCTACCGAACTTCCCGGAAATGTCTGGGCATAGAACTTCGCTGCGTCCTCGGCATTGTGGTCGTACCACAGGCACACCGTCGTTTTGGGGATTCGCGCGCTCATGCTCATGCTCCTTGCGGGCCCACTACACCAAAAGCCGCGCCCTGCGGATCGGCGGCGCGTCTAGCCGGCGTCTTCGGTACTGAGCCGGACATCTGGATCAACCTTCAGGCTCAGTACGATCTATGGCAGGTGAGGCAGCACGGACGTCCGAAGGTCAAACGCTTGGCAGCCTGATAGCCGGTCGAACTGAGATCGATGTCAAGCCGGCTGAACGGTTGTAGCTCAGACGGCGTCGTACTCTGCTGAATCGCGAAGGAGCCGATGGCGACATCACTCTACGACCTCAGTGTGCCGACCTTCCTGCAGACCGTGAAGGCCGTCGGGGATTTTCTCGACCGCGCGGTCAGGCACTGCGCCGAGACCCGAGCAGACCCGGACGACTTCGTGCACGCCCGGCTCTTCGACGATATGGCGCCCTTCCATTTCCAGATCGAAGCAGCGTGGCATCATTCAGTGTGGGGGCTGGAGGCCTTGAAGACGGGCGTGTTCGCCCCGCCCGCATTGGTCGGACCGGTTCCTTTCGCTGACCTGCAGGCCATGATCGGCAAGGCGGAAACGGCGCTGGAGGCGTTCACCCCCGACGAGATCAACAGCTGCGCGGGCAAGGACCTAGACCTTCAGATCGGCCCGCGGAGGCTAGCCTTCACGTCGGAGACCCTCATCCTTTCGTTTTCGCTGCCCAACTTCTATTTCCACGCCGTCACCGCATACGACATCCTGCGCATGCGGGGTGTGCCGCTCGGAAAGCGCGATTACGAGGGCCGGCTGCGCACTCGGACTGCCTAGACCAGTACCCGATAGGACGCTTTCGCGGAAACGACAGCTCCTGGCCCGAAAGCAGTAATTGCCAATTTCGCCCCAAGCCTCCGACGGCGGACCGTGCGAAACTGGGAAAGCGCCCCTGTCACTCCCGCTCGATCGTCTCCGGCACCTCTAAGCACTTGAAAGGAGATGACTTCTTGTCAGTGAGCGTTAATTTTACCGTCAGATAGACCATCGATTATTCTTGCTTGAGCGCGATAGCGATAGATGCCAAAAGGGTAGACATCTTTGCTTAGCCTGACGCAGCGGAGTTGGCGCACGCGCCGGCCAGAGGTATAATAAATATACCGTAATTATACCGGTCTCCGCATTGGCAGAGCAGCATGGGTTCGAATACGACCCGGACAAGAGTGCTGAGAACAAGCGCAAACACGGCATTGACTTTGAGGTGGCTCAGAGACTTTGGGCCGACGCCGGGGTGGTGGAAGTTCCCGCTCGCACCACTGATGAACCCCGTTGGTTGCTTATCGGAAAGATCGACGAGAAGCATTGGTCCGCGATAATCACTCGGCGCGGCGAGAATATTCGATTGATTTCCGTGAGGCGATCACGGGATGAGGAGGTGGAACTTTATGAAAGCGAAGACCTTTGATCGCAAATTTGATTCCGGCAGGAAAATCCTTGACCAGGTTGATCTCAGCAAAGCTCGGCGCGTCGGCACGGATGCTAAGCGGGTGAATGTGGACTTTCCTGCTTGGATGGTGGATTCCCTCGACCGTGAAGCGCGTCGACTCGGGGTGACGCGGCAGTCGCTGATCAAGCTATGGCTTGCCGACAAGCTTGGTCAGCAGGTCGTTGCCTCAAAGAGATGAGCCTGCGCGTGCGGTGGGCAATATTTGGAATTGGCCGAATCCATCAGGATATTTTGCGCAGCTTTACCGACAACAGCAATCAACGAGTGTTGGGAAGGTGATTTGATCCTCATCAATTTCCGGCGCCTTTAATTCGGCCGGGTTCTTGCCAAGTTCACCTCAATTTCACTGTTCTGCGGCAACCGGGGTGCGTGGCAAAATGATCGGAGATCCCCTTGCCACTCCCACTCAATCGTCTCCGGCACGTGTAAGCACCTAAAAACACGAGACTTTTTCTCAGAGTACGCCAAATTTACCGTCAGATCTACCGGCAAAAAATTCCGCTTGGGGCCGATAGAAGGCGATAGATGCCGAAAGCAATCGTTAATGCATGCTGCTCGTGTTTGATTAGTTCCGTCTCTGTGCCCGCCACCGACATTACATCTACATCCCACCATGCAATCGCGGGTCCTTCATCGTCACGCCAGCTCAGTCCCCGGCGGCCACGCACTGCGCCAGCAACATCGCTTCAACCTTGGGACGGAGCGTACATGGCACCGAGCCTGGGTAAACTTCCTACAACCGATGTAATTCCAGATCCCTGCGGGCCGAACCCATCTACGGCGTCATCTTCGGTGGATTAGTCCGTTAATCTCAATTCCAATACGCCGGCTTTTCAAAAATATCGGCAGATCGAGTTCTACGCCGCCTGCGTTCGCCCGTCATCGGCTTTGGCCTTGCGCAAATGTGCGAGGGGCTGCTCGATGATGAACCCCTCCCACGATCCACCGACCACGGGTAGCCCGTCGAGTTGTCGGTGATAGATCACGAAGGTCGCCGAGACTGACACCGTTCGCCCTTCAGGCGACCAAACGACGGCGCAATCAGTGACTCTCGCTTGGGAGGTTGACCTGATTGTTCCATTAATGCACCCGTGTTGTCCGATATTGCGGCTTCTGTTGCTCCTGCGCCATCACTAAAGTGGGACCGTCTGCAGGATTAACCGAGGAATCAGATGTCCCGACACACCGCCCAAGGGCACCCGGCTCCGGCGATCTCTAAGTCGCCCGCCATGGACGACGCACCAGAGGAGCGCAGTGCCATGGTCGCCACAGCACCGGGTGTTGTAGTTGCCGCGGCAATCAGTGCCTCCGCACACATCGCCACGGCAGTGAGTCGGAGTCCCTATTACGAAGTTAACGGGCTCGAGCCCGCACGAAGCATCGGCAATCTGCTGAAGCGCTGCGGTGCACAGATGACTCAACTGGCCGAACGACGCTTCGAAGCTCAGGAGCTTTCCTTTACCCAGTGGCTCGTTCTCGTCCAACTGCGGTTCCAGTCACTCGTTTCCATGACGCAGCTCAGCGAAGAGCTCGAGTACGACGCCGGTGCCCTAAGCCGCGTGGTCGATGCACTTGAGCGCGGCGGCCTACTCTCGCGCGAACGCAGTCGCCGCGATCGACGTTTCGTGGAGCTCGCGTTGACGCCAGCCGGCCGCGTGTGCATGGAAGCGGGTCTACATACAGTCGCTGGGCTCCTCAACGAGGTGGTGCAACCCTTCTCGCAATCCGAAATCGACCACCTCATTTCGTTACTGCAGAGGACTTTGAACCGCCTGCAGTTCCTCACCCACGAAAACACCCATCGGCCAGAGAGCGCCTCCACGGCACTGGCTTCCCAAGCTCAGGGCCCTGGGGGCGACAAATCAACCTACCGGAGCGCGACATGAAGCCCATCGCATCCATATGCCTGAGTCTCACAATTGCTGCCTTACTGGTAGCCTGCACCGTTGGCCGCAACTATCAACGCCCGGAACTGCCGCCCTCGAGTAGCTATTCGGCCGCAGCGCCCATAACCGGTTTGCCGCAGAGCCTCCAGTACGGCGCCGACATCGCCGACGACTGGTATACGTTGTTTCGCTCAGACGCACTCAATCAGTTGGTGCGTGCGGCGCTCGCGGAGAATCCCGACCTCAACGGCGCTCGCCACAGTCTTATCGCGGCACAGTACGAACTCACGGCCGTAGCCGGCACCGCACTTCCACAAATTGATGCCACCGGCGGGTTTACGCGTACTCATTCCGGCAGCGTTTCCGCCGGCTCGACACCCGGGCTCCCTCCAGGAGCAATTGACCACTTCGGGAACTCTGGCGCCTTCAGCTGGACGAGCAACCAGATGTCCATTGGGCCGACTTTGAGTTACCCGCTTGACGTATTCGGCGGTCTACGTCGTTCGATCGAGGCACAAGCCGCGACAACCGCCGCTACGCGAGATCAGGCGCTCAATACGTACATCACACTGGTCAATCAGGTGGTCGTAAACGCTTTCGATTATGCCGCAAGCCAGGCGCAGGTCGACGCGACCAAGGACTTGATAAGAGACCTCCAGGCACAAGTCGACCTGAGCCAACGGTTGGAGTCTGCCGGCAAAATCTCGCGTTCCGATGTCCTGACGGCGCAGTCCCAGCTGGAATCCACAGCGGCGACGTTGCCGAGCCTGGAAAAGCAACATGCCACCTATCGCAACGCGCTGGCGCAACTTGTCGGCAAAACACCTGGTGAATTCACACCGCCGGCACTCATATTGCGTGACTTCACACTGCCCGCTGAAGTGCCGGTTTCCCTTCCTTCAGACTTGGTCCAGCAGCGGCCGGATATTCTCGCGGCGCAAGATGCCCTTCATCAGGCCAGCGCGGCAATAGGCGTAGCGCAGGCCGCACGCCTGCCGTCGCTCAGCTTGACCGCGCAAATGAGCCAGCAGGCCGGGAAGCTCAGTCAGCTCTTCACTCAGGGGGCCAACGGCTGGTCAGCGGGACTCAACCTCGCGGCGCCGCTGTTTTCCGCTGGATCTCTGAAAGCTCGCTCGGAGGAGGCCAAGGAGAGGTATCTGGAAGCCGTCGCCACCTACCGCACCACTATCCTTGCTGCGTTTGCCGACGTGGGCAATGCGCTTCAGGCGATACAGTTCGATACGGCAAGCTACGACGCCTATACACGCTCCCTAAAGACAGCCGCCGCGAACCGCGATCTTGCCGAGCAACAGTACCGAGCTGGCAAGTACAACGAACTGCGGGTGCTCACCGCGCAGCAGCAGTACCGGTCTGCGGTTCTGTCGCAGGTGCAGGCCGACGCACAGCGCTTCACGGATACCGCCTCCCTGATCCGGGCACTGGGTGGGGGATGGTGGAACGCACCCCAGGATCCATCGCGGCTGCCAGATGCCGCAGCCGCGACCTTTCCCTCAAACGCAACGAGAGAATCCCGTACCGCGCAGGAGACCAATCATGACTGAGCTGAACCCCAATTCTGTCGCTCCGGCCAAGCGCAGCCGCACTCCGCTGATTGCCCTCGGCATCGTCGCGGTCGTCGGGCTCGCCGCCGGCGTCTATTTCTACGTCACGGGCCGCGATCGTGCGAGCACCAACGATGCCTACGTCGACGGCAACATCGTACGACTCACGCCGCAAGTCAGCGGCACAGTCGTGGCCATTGATGCGGCCGAGACGCAGTTCGTCCGCCAGGGTCAGGTACTGGTGCAACTCGATCGGCACGACAATGAAATCGCGTTGGAACAGGCGAAGGCCACGCTCGCCCAGACAGTGCGTACCGTCGACCAGCTATTTGCGAATGAACAGCGCGACGCCGCGGCGACGCGAACGCAGGAGACCGCTCTGAAGCAAGCCGAGGAGGATCTGACTCGTGATCGCAGCCTCGCCGAGGTGCACGGCGTGTCGGCGGAGCTTCTGCGGCACGACGAGTTCTCCGCTCGCACGGCTCACGCGGCGCTTGACCAGGCGCGTGCGACGCTGGCGGGCAGCCGTAGTGCGGTTGCCGGCACCACGCTTGAGCGTCATCCGCAGGTGCTTCAGGCGGAGGCGAACGTGCGAAGCGCATGGCTCGCCGCTGCAAGAACGACGATTATGGCACCGGTATCGGGCTACGTCGTTCGTCGCTCGGTACAACTCGGCCAGCAGGTGACGAGCGGCACTGAGCTCCTGGCGATCGCTCCGCTCGAATCCGTGTGGATCGACGCCAATTTCAAAGAGAACCAGCTATCGGACCTGCGCATAGGGCAGCCGGCGAAGGTGACCGCGGACATCTATGGCACTCGCGTGGAGTACCACGGCAAGGTTCTGGGATTGACGGCCGGTACCGGCAGTGCTCTCGCCGTGCTACCGGCCCAGAATGCCACGGGCAACTGGATCAAGATCGTGCAGCGCTTACCAGTTCGCATCGGCCTCGAGCCCAAAGAGCTTGCAGAACACCCCCTTTTCATTGGCCTGTCGACCACGGTGCACGTCGAGACTGGGGATCACCGCGGCTCGGCACTTTCCGAGCGGCCGGTGTGGCGCGTTGCCGCAGGGACTGATGTGTACGCGACCCAGGACAAGGGCGTCGAGGAGGCGATCCATGAAATCGTCAGCCGCAATGCCCGTAACTCGGCGGCCGTGACTGTGGCTGCGCTGCCGTGAGCGCTGCGGCTATCGCCGGCGCCGTCGAGCGACCGGTCAATCCCTGGTTCATCGCGCCGGTCGTGGCTCTGGCGGCGTTCATGGAAGTGATGGACATCTCGATTGCGAATGTCTCGCTGCCGCACATTGCCGGTGATTTGTCCGCAAGCCAGGACGAGTCGACCTGGGTGCTGACCAGCTACCTGGTCACGAATGCCATCGTGATGCCCATCTCCGGTTGGTTGTCGAACAGATTTGGCCGCAAGAACTTCTTCTTGTTTTGCATCGCGGGCTTTACGACGAGCTCATTGCTGTGTGGGTTAGCACCCAACCTTGCAACCCTTATTCTGCTTCGTGCGTTCCAGGGTGCGACCGGGGGCGGCTTGCAGCCGGCCGGCCAAGCCATTCTCGCCGACAGTTTCCCGCCGGAAAAACGCGGCATGGCAACCGCCATCTACGGCATCTCCGCGATATTCGCACCGACGATCGGCCCTACGCTTGGTGGTTGGATCACGGACAGCTTTGACTGGCGTTGGATATTTCTGATCAACGTCCCTGTCGGCGTCGTGCTATTCCTCCTTGTCAGCTCTCTGATCCGAGAACCCAAGGTGGCTCGCGCGACAAGCTTTGGAGTGGACTGGTGGGGCTTCTCTCTGGTGGCGCTGAGCCTGGGTTGCCTCCAGGTGGTGATGGACCGCGGCCAGCAGGACGATTGGTTTGGCTCTGCATTCATCACTGCCCTGACCATCATGTCAGTCGCCGCGTTCGCTTTTCTGATCTGGCGTGAGCTCACGACTGAGCATCCCATGGTGGACCTGCGTCTGCTGAGCAATACGGACTTTGCGGTCTCGTTCGTACTCATGTTGATGCTGGGATTTATGCTGCTCGGAAGCACTTACCTTGTCCCGGCCTACGTGCAAAGCCAGATGGGATACCGCGCCGTCGATTCCGGGCGCCTGCTCACGCCCGGAGGTCTTGCGACCATTGTGATGCTGCCCCTGGTCGGGCGTGCAGTAGGGAAGGTGGACCTGCGGATCCTCGTGGCAATCGGCATGGTCATTTGCGCGGGCAGCCTGCTGTGGATGACAAACTTCTACCTTGGGGTCTCGTTCAAGGTGATCATGCTGGCGCGCATGGTGCAGGGCGCGGGGATTGCGTTCCTGTTTATCCCGATCAACACCATGGCGTTTCGCAGCGTACCGCCGCACAAGATCAACGACGCCTCGGCGCTGGTAAACCTGGCCCGCAATTTCGGTGGCAGCATCGGCATATCCTTCGCGAGCACCATCCTCACGCGCCGGTCGCAGTTCCATCAGAGCCGATTGGTGGAAGGTCTGCATAATCTCAATCCGAACTACGTGGACTACGCTAACCAAATCGGTGACCCCGGGTCGACGGCCACTCTCGGCAACGTCTATCAGACCGCCGTCACGCAAGCGCAGGTGCTCTCGTACCTCGATGCCTTCTTTGCGGTGGGGTTGCTCTTTCTTGCGCTGCTGCCGTTCCTGTTGCTCGTCAAGCCAGGCAAGGGCGGTGGCGCGGTCGGTGTGGGCCACTAACGGCGTATGAACAATGCGTGCCCGCAACCTTTACTTTGTTTCTACGGGAGGATTTGTGATGTCGTCGAACGAACATAGCGAAGCTACGGCGGGTACACAGGAGTGCAAGGCGGAGCCAGGACGCTTCCGGCCCGTGGTCGACGCACGGCGCTGTGAAGGCAAGGCGGAGTGTGTGACGGTGTGCCCGTACAACGTCTTTGAAGTGGGACGGATTTCGGATGATGTGTTCAAGGCCATGCCGTTTCACGTCAAGCTCAAACTTCGAGTGCATGGTCGCAACACCGCCTACACGCCACGGGCCGACGCGTGCCATGCCTGCGGGTTGTGCGTGAGTGTTGCCCCGAACGCGCGATCAGGTTGGTGCGGAGCGCGACTGACTAACGCCTGAGGCGGCGCGTCGTCAGTCCCTGGCCTCAGCGTTTCGGACCTTCCCCAGCGCTCTGCATCCCCGCGACCAGTGCGGCGAGGAACACTCGCGTGCGCGCCGGCATCAGTCGGCGCCCCGGGAATACCGCCCAGCACGGGACCGGCGGGGCATTCCATTCGGGCAGTACGCGCACGAGACTACGACGCCGCACCGCCTCCTTTGCAAGAAAGTCCGGTAGCGCTACTGTGCCCACACCCGCCTGAGCGATACACATCAAGGTGGCCGGAGAGTTGGCGGCCGTGTACTGCTTCGGAATGCCCTGCCACTTCTCGTGCTTGTCCTGATTGCCGCGCTGGATCACCCACGGCCGCGGTTCGCCGCTGAGCGTCATTAACATCAACCCATGGACGGCATGAAGATCTTCCGGCTTTTCGGGAGTGCCGACGGCCTTCAGGTAGGCTGGGGCTGCATACAGGCCGGCCGTGATATCGAGGAGCTTTCGAGCGGCCAGCTGGCTGTCCTCCGCGAGCGCCCCGAGCCGCACCACCACGTCATAGTTTTCCCCGATCAGGTCGACGCGCCGCGGCGACAGATCCATCTCGAGGGTGATTGCCGGATACTTTTGCACGAATTCGGCCAGCATCCCTGGAAGCGAAATCGTCGTGAAGTCGCCGGGCAGTGAAACCCTTAGCCGACCGCTTGGCTTCGCCTGCCTGTGCTGGGCGAGCGCGACGGCGCCGTCCACTTCGGCCGCAAGCGCGCGCGCGTGTTCGAGCAGGTGGATGCCGAAATCGGTGATCGACAGATTGCGTGTGCTGCGTTGGATAAGCCGCTCGCCCAGACGCTTCTCCAGACCCGCGATACGCCGCGACACGGTGGATCTCGGCAGCCGCATGCGCTCCGCCGCGCGGCTGAAACTGCCGGTTTCCGCTATCCGCGCAAACAGCACCAAGTCGTTGGCATCCAGTTCGGCCATGCTTGAACTGTACCTAATTGTGCCATTAATGCAACGCAGTTGTGCAATATGCAGTCTTCTGTTGCTCCCCTAGGGACAATAGATTGGCGGCCATCCAGTCATCACGTAGGAGACCGCCATGAAAATTCTGCAGATCAATTCGAGCGCCAAGTCCGTTGTGAATGGGATGGGCTCCTATTCAACGCGTCTTGCGAACGAACTCGTCGAACGGCTGGTCGAGGCTCACCGCGATGCCACGGTAACGGTGCGAGATCTCAACCGCACGCCACACCCGGCACTCGACGAGGCGACGCTCCAGGCTCTCTACACACCCGCCGAGCATCGTACCTCCGAGCAGGCGGCCCGCGTCGCGCTCGACGATGGGCTGATCGCGGAAGTGATGGCGACTGACGTCATCGTCATCGGAGCGCCCATGTACAACTTCGCGATCCCCAGTCAGCTGAAGAACTGGATCGACGCGATTGCTCGCGCCGGTGTGACGTTTCGATATGGGGAGAAGGGGCCCGTGGGCCTCGTCCAGGGGAAGTCGGTCTACGTCGTGACAAGCCGGGGCGGTATTCACCGAGACCGACCGACGGACCAGGTCGTCCCCTACCTTCGCTTGACCCTCGGCTTCCTCGGCATGACGGATGTTCGCGTCGTCTACGCGGAGGGCTTGGCGATGGGGCCCGATGCCGAGGCCCGCGCAATGGCCGATGCCCGATTGCAGATCACGGAGATGGCACGGGCATCACAGGCCGCTCGATTCCAACCGGCCCCTCCGCCGGTGTTCATCAGATCCCCGTCCCAACAGAGTCATTGAGCGCCATCCGCCGTACCTGTAGTAAAGCCCCGCGAGCCCGGCTGAGAGCGCGGAAGAAATTGGAAAACTCCACCAGATGGCGTCGGCGTGATATTGATCGAGCAGCGCATTTGCAATGGGAAAGCGCACTCCAAGAAGCGCAACCGCCGAAATACAGAGCGGTACCAACACCGCGCCCGTGGAGCGCACCACACCGAACAGCACGAGCGTGATCCCGAAGAACACCCAGGAGCCCGTGGCGACCCGGTTCACGTGACTTGCGATCCGCATCGCATCGACGCCAGAGGGCAAGAAGAGCGTGAATAGCCGCGTGTTGAAGACCTCGAGCGCAATTACGCCGAGGGTCGTAAACAACAGGCAGTAGAGCACGCCGATGCGGGCGACCGACTCGACGCGATCCCACTTGCGCGCTCCCACGTTCTGAGCTGCCATGGCCGAGGCCGCCATGCCGAGGGCGACCGCCGGCATCTGCAAGTAATTCCACAACTGCAGCGTGGCGCCGAATGCGGCTGTCGTGTCAACTCCGAACCTGTTGACGAGCGAAATCATGAGCACACCGCTCAGGGAAAAGACGACCAGCTGAGCACCCATCGGAAGGCCTTGCCGAATAAGTGTCTTGACGACATCCCAGTTGAGCCGCAACAGGCCGAACTCGTTTTTGCGCAGGCACAGCGGGTTCTGCCGCCGGTACAGGTGCCATACCAACGCCGTGAGGCCAACGATTTGTCCCACGAGCGTCGCCAGGGCGGATCCGGCGATACCCAGACGCGGTATCGGTCCTACCCCGAATATGAAGAGCGGGTTCAGTGCGATGTCTAGGCTGACGGAGAGCAACATGAACTTGAACGGCGTCTTCGGATCTCCCGCGCCCCGCAGTACCGACATCGAAAACGTAAAAATCGCAAGGAACGGCAGCGCGAGGAAGATTACTCGTAGGTAGGTCACCGCAAGGTCGAGGGACTCCGGCGGGGTTCGCATGGCCCGTAGCAGCGGTTCGCACACTGCGAAACCGGCGATACTCATGAGAAGCGATACAGCCGCGAAGAGACTCGTGCCAGTTCCAACGATCCGCTTGGCTTGCGCGAGATTATTGGCGCCGATGCACTGTCCGACCAGAATTGTCGCTGCGATCGCAATTCCAGAAATCGCGGCAATCAACAGGAACATCACGGTGTTGGCATTGGATGTCGCGGTTAAGGCCGCTTCGCCCAAATATCTGCCTACCCAGATGGAATTGACAGAACCGTTCAGACTCTGCAGAACATTGCCCATCAGGATCGGCAGCGCGAACTGCAAAAGCGTACGCCCGATCGACCCTTCAGTGAGTGTGGGATTTCTTTCCATGATTACATTTCTCGCAAACCGGCGGTCACCGACATACGGGCCGCACGCATCGCCGGAAACACCCCACCGACAAATCCGATCGCGAGCGCCCACTTCAAGCCACTCCAAAGCAGCGACGGCGATACCCGGAAAGAGAACACGACTTGGCTGAAATTCATGCCGAGGGTGGAAGCGGAGTAATTATCAAAGACCGCCCAGGTAAGCACTGCCCCCAATGCCCCGCCAAGAAGCGCGAGCAGCATGGTTTCGAGGAGCACCGAGACGATCACGGACCCCCCGCGAAACCCGATCGCGCGCAAGGTCGCGATCTCGCGGGCACGCGCGGAAACCGCGGCGTACATGGTGTTTAGGGCTCCGAACACCGCGCCGACCGCCATGATGACGGCGATGGTTGTCCCGACGATGCGAATCAAACGACCCATCGTTTCGGATTGGCGGTTGTAGTAATCGCGGGTAGTCAGCACGTCCACCTTGAGCCGGGGGTCGCTTGCGAGTCCCGCTTTGAACGCATCGAACGATGCAGCATCTGTGAGGCGCACGACGACTGAGTTCGTATTGCTCCCCCGGCGGTAGGTCGCCCCGACGACGGGCGAGTCCCCCCAGACTTCCGAGTTGTGGGAATCTGATGAGTCAAACACACCTACGATGGTCCAGAGCTGACCGTTGAGCTTCAACGTGGAGCCCACATCGAGCCCCTTGAACTGCTCATGAGCATTCTTTCCGGCCATCAGCTCGCGAAGCCCCGGAGTGAACTGCCGGCCTTCGATGAGCTTGATGTTCCGGTGCAAGTCCCAGGCTCCCTCCCCCACCCCGCGCAGTTCCACGTTGGCATCCAGTCCAGTAGTGCGCTTCGGCAGCGTTGCGACCACCACGAGCTCCGGTGAGGCGATCGGATGTCCATGCTCGCTCTGGAGCACTTGGGGGGCCTGGGCGATGATCTGCGCCGAGGCGTGATCCACGATGGAATTTGTTTCCGCCTCGGCCCCTGCGCGCAGGACGATGGCCGTATCGTCGGTGCCGGTCTGCGCCAACGTGGATTCGAACCCCGCCGCCATCGCAAGCAGCGCCACCAGAACGCCTACGACTCCGGCAATGCCGATGACCACGACGGAGGAGGACCCCAATCGCTGCCCAAGAGTGGCGATGCCCACCCGCGCTATCGACAACGACTGTCGTCCGGCACGGGTCAGAGCCAACCAAACGGCGAATGCGGCGGCCGCAGCAACCAGTACCCACCAAGGTGCGACCAGCAAGAGGATCACGGGGACGATCAACGCGGTAGAGGTCACCGCGCTGCTTCTAAGAATTCTTTGAGTGTTCATTGGATTACCTGCACAGCGATTTCATCGGCCTGACAATGCGTCGACAATCTTCAGTCGCATTCCCCTCACGGCCGGTAGCGCACCGACAATGAGGCCCACGACTACCATCAGACACAGGCCCTGGATCCAGCTGGCCGATCCGACGGGCACCATCGGCGATGTAGGTCCCATCGCCGGAAGTGATGTGCGCAGGGCGTTGACGACCACGCCTGCGAGTGCGAGACCTACGACACCCCCAAGCACAAGCAGCAGCACGGACTCGGCCAGCACAAGGGCAAGAACGCCGCGATTGGTGAAGCCCAGTGTCTTGAGGATGGCCAGCTCCGGCACGCGCTCACGCACCGCCTGAGCCATCGTGTTGCCGCTCAGAAGAACGAGCGTAAAGAACACCGCCCCGATGATGGCCCCGACGATCAGGCCGATATCACCGAACTGACCTGCAAAAGCGGCGGTGAACGCCTGCTCGCTCTCGGTCTTGGTTTCGTGGTCTGAGTCGAAGGACAGTGCGTCAACTGCTCCGGCTACTTGGTCGGCTGCGTTGCGATCCGCCAGTTTTATGACATACCAGCCAACGGTTCCCTTGTCGATCTGCCGAGCCTCATCCAGGTAGTTCCAATTGAAATAGAAGTTGTTCTCTTGGCCGCGAAGGTTGGGATCTGCGACGCGGTAGATACCGACCAGGTCGAACGTCCAGGTGCTGGAGCCGTCCTTCTGCGGAACCAGCGCGGCCTGCAACGGCACCTTATCGCCGATTTTCCAGTGGTACTTCTCCGCGAGGCTGGCGCCCACAATGGCACCCGTACGGATGTCGTGAAAGGCCTTGCGTTGATCGGTGGACAGCTCCCATTCCGGGTACAAATCGAGAAAATTGTTGGCCACCGCCTGACTCGGAAAGAAATTCTTCGGGTCCTGGTAGATTCCACCGAACCAGTTGGCGTAGGTGACTTCAGCTATCCCAGGCTGTGCCTCGATCCTCTCAAGGAGGCTCTTGGGCAAGGACATGGTCATGCTGATCTTAGAGACGGTGATGAGTCGACTAGCGCCCGCCACGCTGTTTGAGGCGCCGGTAAATGCGCTGCGCACCGAGTTGAGCAGGCCGAACAAAAGGAACGCGGCCAGCACGGAGAGCAGGGTGAATGTCGTGCGGGTCTTGCGCCTGAACAACGCAGCCCAAACCAGTTGGAAGTACTTCACGGGTGCCAAGGCTCCAATGGATTTCGATTCTGTTCACGCATGGACTAGTTCGGCGCGCTCGACGAGCGTGCCTTTGTCCAAATGCAGAGTGCGCCGCGCATACTCGGCCGCCTTGGGATCGTGGGTCACCATGATGATGGTCTTGCCGTGATCCCGATTGAGTTGCTGCAGGAGCATCATGATTTCGGTGGCGGACTGCCGATCGAGGTCGCCCGTAGGCTCATCACCGACGAGCAGCGTTGGATCGGACACGATCGCCCGCGCGATCGCCACGCGCTGCTGCTGGCCGCCGGATAGTTCGGTGGGCTTGTGAGCAGCGCGTTCGGCAAGACCGACCAGCTGCAGCGCTATCTCGGCTTTCCGCCTCCGTTTCGCCGCCGACAGTCGTGTCAACAGCAGGGGCAGCTCGACATTCTTCTGTGCCGAGAGCATCGGCATCAGATTGTAGAACTGGAATACGAAGCCCACGTTGGCGGCACGCCACCTGGCGAGCGCGTCTTCGCTCAACCGCTCGATTCTCTTGCCGGCGATGGATAGCATTCCCTCAGTCGGAGAATCGAGCCCACCGATGAGATTGAGGAGCGTGGTCTTGCCCGATCCGGACGGGCCCATGAGGGCGACGAAGTCCCCTTCCTCGATGTCAAGATTGACATGATGAAGCACCTCGACGCGTTGCTTGCCGCGCACGTACACTTTGCTTAAATTGCGAATTTCGACCAGTGTGCTCACGTGTGTTTCTCCTGTCTGTTATTTGCCGGCGCTCACTCGGGCGCCGTCTTCTAATTCCGTCGGCGGCACGCGTACTACCCGGGTACCACTGCCGATCCCTTGTACGAGCCGAAGGTCGCCAAAGCTCTGGCCGGCGCTGACGGATTGCGCATGAGCCCGCTGTCCGTCGACCGAGAAGACGACGCTCTTGCCTTTGCGCTCGACGATGGCCGTTGCCGGCACCAGCACCCCCTGTGGGCCAGCGGCCTGCGCGGCACTCTTGTCGGCCTGATCGAGGAACGACACGCGTACGCCCATGTCGGGCAGAATTCGCGGGTCCTTGAGGTCGATCGCGACGCGCACCTTCACGGTCGCTTTGTTGCGGTCGGCGGTTGGCACGATCGCGACGACATGCGCGGGAATGTTCCAGTCCGAGTAGGCATCGAGTACGGCCTGCGCAGGCTGTCCGGTGCGTATCCGATTGAGGTAGGCCTCGTTTACATCGACGTCGATCTCGAGCGAATCCATATCGACGATTGTGCCCACACCGGTTCTTGTGAATCCGCCGCCGGCCGACATGGGCGATACGATCTCGCCTGGCTGAGCCGCCTTCGCGGTAATCACACCGGCGAAGGGCGCTTTGATCACCGTATAGTCGAGTTGCACCTGGGCGCCCTTGAGTGCGGCGCGCGACAGTTGCAACTGACCGCGTTGCGACGCTACCTGGGCCGACAGAGTCCGAACCTGTGTGCGTGCCGTATCGAAGACCTGTTGGGAGATCGCCTCTCCGACCAGGGTTTCGTCGCGCTTGAAATCACTGCGCGCCTGCTCGAGCTGCCCTTCGTACTGATCCAGCAGAGCTTGCGATGCATTGACTTGCGCTTGGGACTGTTCCAGTGCGGCCCGGGCTGCGGTGTCGTCGAGCCGCGCGAGGACCTGCCCGGCTTGCACGTGCTCGCCCTCTTCGATCAGCACCTGGGTCAAAGTCCCGGTAATCTGTGCCGAGGCGGTGGCCTCGCGACGCGCGGTGACGTAACCGGTGGCCTGCAAACTGGCCTTTTGCCCTGTGCCCGACGAGGGTGGTGCAGCGGTCGCCAGCTCGACTGCGAGAGCCTGGCTACGCGTAAAGAACAGGGCCCCGCCGGCGATCACGCCCAGCGCGATCAGGCTCGCGACCCCCACGGCCCACCAGTTGCGGCCTGACGCGGCTGTCTCGTCGCGCTCTTCGCGACCGATGCGAAGCTCATCCAACAGAACTCGGTTATCAGTGTCCATTTCCCACCTCCCTCAAAGAGCTAATCGTGATTGGTGATTCAGGGTTGCGATTCCACCAACCGCCTCCCAGCGCCTGAAATAGAGTCGCCGAGTCGCTATAGCGCGAGGCCTGTGCCACGACGCGACTCTGGCGTGCCTGTATGTATTGCCGTTCTGCAATCAGCACCGCGACGTGGCTGTTGACGCCCGCGGTGTATTGCCGACGGGCGATCGCGAGCGAGGCTCGCGCAGCCTCCTCCGCAGCCATTTGTGCCTTGAGATTGCGCGCGTCGCTCTCGATGGCCCGTAAGGTGTCGGCGACCTGCTGGAGCGCTTCGAGCACCGTCTCGCGGTAGCGGGCAGCGGCCCCATCCAGGTCCGCGAGCGCCGCGCGACGCTCGGCACGCAACTGCCCGCCGTGAAACAATGGCTGAGTCAGCGATCCGGCAATGCTCCAGACTCCGGAACCCGCCCCGAGCAGGTTCTGCGCCGTTGTGGAATCGGAACCGATCGAGCCGGTGAGGCTCAATGCCGGGAGCAGGTTCGCGGTGGCGACGCCGACCTGCGCGCTCGCCTGATGCAATTGCGCCTCGGCCGCCTGCACGTCCGGTCGCTGCCGAATGAGGCTTGCGGGCAGGGTCACCGGTAGTTCCGTGGGCAGCGTGAGCCCATCCAGCGCAATCCCCTGCAGTTCCTCATGATCGGGCGTCTCGCCAGCGAGCACCGCGAGTCGGTGGCCGGCCTGAACGAGTTGCCGCTCGAGTGGCGGAATGCTGGCCTCGGTCTGGGCCAGCTGCGCTTGCTGCGCGAGTACGTCGGCATGGGAGGCCGTACCTGCCGCGAACTGACGCTCGGTGACGGCGAGTTGGTCGCGTTCGCCGGCGACGATGTCGGCAACGGCTGCGAGTTGTGCCCTTAGACTCGCGATATTGACGGCCGTCGTCACAATGTTCCCAGTGAGCAACAGGCGGGCGGCCTCGAGCTCCCAGCGCTGGTATTCCGTCTGCGCCCGCAGACCCTCGAGCTGGCGGCGGGAGCCGCCAAACACATCCAGCCGGTAGGACACTTGGGCCGACGCGGAGAACTGGTTGTTGTAAACAGTGGCCCCGTTGGGCAGCCCGAACGAGGCCAGCGAGGTCTTCTCGCGCGTGGCGGACGCCGACCCGTCAACGGTCGGCAGCAGCAGTGCTCCTCGTTCGCCGCCGTAGCTTTCCGCCGCGCTGCGCAGGGTCGCCTCGGCCGACGCGACGGTCGGACTGTTCTTCAGGGCGCGCTCGATGAGCTCATCGAGCGGCTCGGAATGCAGTACGCGCCACCACTCGGCGGGCACCTCCCCTTCGGGAACGAAGTGCTGGGCAGCGCCGCCCGCCACCTCTTCCGTGCTCACCGTGCTGGTGGGCTGCGGCCCGGGCGTGTACCGCTCGGTGCTGGGTGGCTCCGGTGCGTGAAAGTTCGGGCCCACGGCGCAGGCGGCCAGAATGCTGGCGCTGAAAGCAGCCATGAGCCCGCTGCGCAGGCGGTGTAGGTTTTGCTCGAAAATGCTGTTCATGGTTAGGCCATCCACTCGTTGATCACTCGCCACAGGTGTCATCTAGAAATTAACTGAACGATACGGTTTCGTTTTATATACCCGGCAAAGGAAGCTGTCAAGGAAAAACTTGACGATACCGTTTCGTTCTATATTGCCCCGAAATTCGTTAGAATTGCGGTGGGTAATGCCCCAACGAGGGGTTCAAACGGACACGAGGTGAGTAGATGAGTAGCGGTCCCGTACCAGGCAAGCGGCGCCAGAAGCCTCCGGCAGTGCGCTCCGGACGGCCGCCCGGAAACCTCGCTGGGCAGGTTGACGAGCGCATTCTGGATGCGGCTCGCCAGCTGTTTCTGGAAAACGGGTTGGCCGGCGCGAGCATCGATGAAATCGCCCGGCTCGCCCAGGCGGGGAAGCCAACCATCTACGCGAGGTTCCCCACGAAGGAGGATCTATTCGCGGCGGTCGTGGCGCGAAACGCAACGAGGGTCAGATCTGGATTCGGGGGTCAGGCGCCAAGCGGGGCCACGATTGAAGAGCGCCTTGCCAATGTCGGCGCCAACGTTCTGAAGGGACTTCTCGTGAGCGATACCATCGATTTCATGCGACTTTCTGTCGCCGAGGTGCGTCGGTTTCCGCAACTGGCAGAGGTCGGACGTATGGCACGCCAGCGCGGCACGCACGCCGTTGCTCAAGTCTTGAGCGAGTTGGCGCAGTCAGATGAATTCCACGCGTATCCGGCCCTTGCTCCGGACCGTGTGGAGACAACGACCGGGTTCTTCCTCGATTTGGTCGTTGGACCTTTGTTGATGCGTGCGCTTTTCGGAGGAGACCTCAAGTTGTTGCGTGCGGAGATCGACACTCACGTCGCGCGGAGCGTTGCCTTTTTTCTTGCCGCTTGCCGAAGCGGTGGAATCACGTGAGCAGACTCGCGGCATGGCTTCACTCGAAATCAGCGTCGGGCGTCGTCTCCGACGGGGAGGTTTTTGCCTAAAATTGCCCAGAAACCCGGGGTTCCCCGTCTCTGCCCACCGTGCCACACGGGAAGCGCCCTGGTCACTCCCACTCGATCGTCGCCGGCGGCTTCCCCGAGATGTCGTAGACCACGCGCGATATGCCGGCGACTTCGTTGATGATGCGATGGGTGACCCGATCGAGAAACTCATACGGCAGGCGCGCCCAGCGAGCCGTCATGAAATCGATCGTTTCGACCGCCCGGAGCGCGATCACGTAGTCGTATCGGCGCCCATCGCCCATGACGCCTACTGAGCGAACCGGCAGGAACACAGCGAACGCCTGGCTCACCTTGTCGTAGAGCTCGTGCCGGCGCAGCTCCTCGATGAAAATGGCATCGGCGCGGCGCAACAGATCGGCGTGGGCCTTGTGAATTTCGCCCAAAATGCGCACGCCCAGTCCCGGTCCGGGAAAAGGGTGGCGGTGAACCATGTCGGCCGGTAATTCGAGCGCAAGGCCGAGCTTGCGCACCTCATCCTTGAACAACTCGCGCAATGGCTCCAGCAGCTTGAGCTTCATGTGCAGCGGCAACCCGCCGACATTGTGATGCGATTTGATCACATGCGCCTTGCCGGTCTTCGCCCCGGCAGATTCGATCACGTCCGGATAGATCGTGCCCTGCGCGAGCCACTTCACCTCCTCGAGTTTCGCCGCTTCCTCGTCGAACACCTCGATGAATACGCGTCCGATGATTTTGCGCTTCTTCTCCGGATCCGCCTCGCCGGCCAATGCCGCAAGAAAACGCCGTTCGGCGTCGACCCGTATCACGCGTACGCCCATGTGCTCGGCGAACGTCGCCATCACTTGATCGCCCTCGGCGAGCCGCAACAGACCGTGGTCCACGAACACGCAAGTGAGCTGGTTGCCGATTGCCCGATGCAACAACGCGGCCAGCACGGAGGAGTCCACTCCGCCGGACAAGCCCAGCAGCACTTTGTCCGCTCCGACTAGAGTGCGAGTTCGCGCCACGCTGTCGTCGATGATGTTGCGAGTCGCCCAGGTCGCCGCGCAGCCTGCAATCTCGCGCACGAAGCGCCGCAGAATTTCGCCGCCCTGCAGACTGTGCGTCACCTCGGGATGAAATTGCAGCCCGTAGAGCCGGCGCGACTCGTCGGCCATGGCCGCCAGCGGTGCATTGTCGCTCGCGGCAATCACGCTGAATCCGGGCGGCACCGCGACGACATGGTCGCCGTGACTCATCCATACGTCGAGTACGCGTCTGCCCGCGGCGTCGCGATTGTCTTCCAAGCCATCGAGCAGCCGAGAGGCCGCCGTGGGGCGAATTTGGGCGGCGCCGAATTCGCGGCGACTGGCCGACTCGACCTGACCGCCCAATTGAGCGGCCATGGTCTGCATGCCGTAACAAATGCCGAGCACGGGCACGCCCATCTCGAACACTTCTTTGGGCGCCTCGGGCGCTTTGACCGCGTAAACCGACTCCGGACCACCGGAAAGAATCACCGCCTTGGGCGCGAACCTCTTGATCGCCGCCGGATCGACGTCGCAGGCGTAAATTTCCGAATAGACGCCGAGTTCCCGCACGCGGCGGGCAATCAACTGAGTGTACTGGGCGCCGAAATCGAGTATCAGAATCCGATCAGCATGAATGTCCAGCATCAGCCGATCCGGTAGTTGGGCGCTTCTTTGGTGATCGTTACATCATGCACGTGACTTTCACGCACACCGGCGCTGGTGATTCGCACGAATTGCGGCCGCGTACGCATCTCTTCGATGCTGCCGCTGCCGGTGTATCCCATGGCGGCGCGTAAGCCGCCGCATAGCTGATGCAGTATGGCCACCAAGCTGCCCTTGTACGGTACGCGCCCTTCGATGCCCTCCGGCACCAGCTTCTCGAGTTCGGTAGTCGTATCCTGAAAATAGCGGTCGCTGGATCCATGTGCCTGGGCCATGGCACCCAAGGATCCCATGCCGCGATACGCCTTGTATGAGCCGCCTTGATACAGCTCAACCTCTCCCGGCGACTCCTCGGTGCCGGCGAACATGCCACCGATCATCACGGTGTGCGCGCCGGCCGCGAGTGCCTTGGCAATGTCGCCGGAGTAACGAATGCCGCCGTCACCGATGACGGGAACGCCCGTACCCTCGAGCGCCTTCGCGACCCGGGAAATCGCGCTGATTTGCGGAACACCCACGCCCGCAATGATGCGAGTGGTGCAGATGGAGCCGGGACCGATGCCGACTTTGACGCAATCCGCGCCGTATCTCACGAGGTCCAGGGCCGCTTCTGCGGTCACGATATTGCCGCCGATCACCTGAAGATCGGGGTATTGCTTCTTGATCTTGGCCACCGTCTCCAGCACGCCGCGCGAATGCCCGTGGGAGGTATCGACCACCACCACATCGACTCCGGCCTCGCGCAGCGCGGCGACCCGCTGCAGAGTATCCGGCGCGGTGCCCACCGCGGCGCCTACTCGAAGGCTCCCGACGTCGTCTTTGCATGCATTCGGAAATTCGGTCGCTTTCTGAAAATCTTTCACCGTGATCATGCCTTTGAGCTCATGATCGTCCGCAACCACCAGCACTTTCTCGATGCGATGTTTGTGCAGCAGGGCGAGTACTTCGTCCTTGGGCGCATTCTCACGAACCGTAATCAGGCGATCCTTGGGCGTCATCACCGAAGACACCGGCGCATCCAATTTCGTTTCAAATCGCAGATCGCGATGCGTGACGATGCCGACCACCTTGCTGCCGAGCACTACCGGCACACCCGAGATGTTCTTGGCCCGGGTCAGTTCGATCACCTCGCGAATGGTCATGCTCGGCTTGACGGTGATGGGATCGCTGATGACCCCGCTCTCGAATTTTTTGACGCGATCGACCTGCCGGGCCTGGTTGTCGATCGACATATTCTTGTGAATGATGCCGATGCCGCCCTCTTGGGCGATGGTAATGGCGAGACGGGCCTCCGTGACGGTGTCCATGGCGGCGGAGACCACGGGCAGATTGACGCGTATTTCCCGGGTCAACTGACTGGCGAGGGACACGTCGCGCGGCAGCACTTCCGAGTATGCCGGGACGAGTAAAACGTCATCGAAGGTGAGTGCCTCTTCAAGAATGCGCATAGGTCGCGTTCACACGTTCGTCTAAGAGGCGGCGCATTGTACCTTGCGCGTGCTGCGCGGTAAACCGCAGTATCATTTGCACATGAATCCAGATGAGCGCTTAAGGCAGCCTGCCCGCCCCGACCGCGACATTTACACGGTTTCGCGCCTCAATCGCGAGGTTCGAATGCTGCTGGAGCGAGGTTTCGCCACCTTGTGGATCGAAGCGGAAATCTCGAATTTCGCCAGACCGAGTTCCGGACACTGGTATTTTTCGCTCAAGGACGCGGGCGCGCAGGTGCGCTGCGCCATGTTTCGCCAGCGGAACATGTTGTGCGCATTCACCGCCCGCGACGGCCAAAAGGTCCTGGTGCGTGCCCGCATCGGACTGTACGAGCCCCGCGGCGAGTACCAGCTCATCATCGATCACATGGAAGATGCCGGCCGCGGCGCACTGCAGCGACAATTCGAGGAACTTAGCGCCAAACTCACCGCCGAGGGCTTGTTTGCAGCGGAGCGGAAACGTTTATTGCCCGGCGTTCCCACCCGCATCGGCATCATCACCTCGCCCAGCGGAGCCGCCGTACGGGATATCTTGCACGTGCTGGCGCGACGCTTTCCGGCGGCTGGAGTATTGATTTATCCGGTCCCGGTCCAGGGCGCACAGGCCGCCGCGGATATCATCGCAGCGCTCGAACTAGCGGGCCTGCGGGCCGAGTGCGACGTGCTGATTCTGGCCCGGGGCGGCGGCTCCCTGGAGGATCTCTGGGCCTTCAACGACGAACGACTGGCGCGCGCCATCGTCGCCTCACCGATACCCATCATCACCGGCATCGGGCACGAAGTCGACTTCACCATTGCGGACTTTGCGGCGGATGTGCGCGCACCCACCCCGTCCGCGGCGGCGGAGCTAGTCGTTCCCGACGCCGACGAGTGGCTCGGTGCTTTCACACGCTTGGGGACGCGCCTGGAACGCTGTATGCGGCAGCGGATCGAAGCGCATCGCGAACGGCTGCGCTGGTTGATCGGCCGCGCAGCATTGGTGAGTCCCGCCGCGAAGCTGGCGCAGCAAGCGCAGCGCTTGGATGAGTTGGAGCAATCGCTATCGCGCGAACTGCGCCGTCAGCTCCACGGATATCGGGAGCGCCTGCGGTGGCTGACGGGGCGCGCAGCGCTGGTGAGTCCGGCCATTCGCCTGACGCAACAATTGCTGCAATTGGAGAATTTGCGGCGGCGGTTGCATCGCTCATGGCGGCATGCCGTAAGCGACCGGCGTGCGGCGCTCAGCGACACCGAGAGCCGGCTATGGCAGGCAAGCCCCGTTGCGCAATTCCGTCACTCAGCCGCGCGTCATGCCGCGCTATTCGCTCGATTGCAAGCGGCGGGACTCTCCCAGCTTCGACGCAGCCGCGAAAGGTTGCTGCCGCTGGTACGTACGTTGAATGCCGTCAGCCCGCTCGCCACGCTCGAACGCGGCTATGCCATCGTGAGTACCGAGAGCGGGCACATTCTGCGCGACGCTGCGGACGCCAAGCCGGGCTCCATCATTGAAGCGCGCCTCAGCGTCGGCCGGCTTCGCGCCAAGGTCGAGGGCGCATCTTGATCGGCTCCCTCCGTATCGCGCTTTTAGGGGTTGGCATGGCACTCGCTTTACGCGCCGCGCCCCTATTCAGCTTCGATCTTCCGCATGAGGATGCCGTGCCGGGCGGCGTCAAAATCATTCGCCTCGACAACCGCGGTGCCTCCCCGCCTTACGTCGATGTCGACGGCCACCGTGCGCTCGTCATTCAAGACGGCGCGGACTGGGTGGCCGTTATCGGTATTCCTCTGTCCGCGTCGCTCGGAGAACATGGGATAACCGTGCGTGATGCCGGCGGCCGGCAGGAAATCAAATTCAACGTCGGCAGCAAACAGTACGCCAGTCAATCGCTGAAGGTCGCGCCGAGCCAGGTGAACTTATCCAAGGCAGACCTCGCACGCGTGAACGGCGAGCACGCTCGCATCGACCATGTACTCGCAGGTTTTTCGGAGCCGCCGCCGGAGACGCTGCAGTTGCCGCAACCCGTTCCCGGCCCGCGCAGCAGCTCATTTGGCTCACGCCGTATATTCAACGGCGAGGCGCGCAATCCGCATACGGGCATGGACATCGCCGCGCCCGCCGGTACGCCCGTTCACGTGCCGATCGCCGGTACCGTGGTCGATACGGGCGAGTATTTTTTCAACGGCAACACCGTCTTCGTCGATCATGGACGCGGACTCGTCAGCATGTACTGCCACTTGCGCACCGTCGACGTGAAGCCGGGACAGCGTCTCGCCGCCGGGATGCGCATCGGCGCTGTCGGCAAGACAGGACGCGCCACGGGACCCCATCTTCATTGGGGCCTGTCGCTCAACAGGGTCTGGGTGGACCCGGAACTGTTCGTGCGCTAGGAGCCGGTCCCGCTCAGCACCTGATCGACCGCAGCGCTTCCCAACGGAGCCGCGCTCATTGCGGCCTGCCGCAGACGCGCGCTGTGTTCTTGCACCGCCGCCCCCGATGGCTGCATGTCCACCTGACCCTGGAAGAACGCACCGTCCTGTATCGCGACGCGCGGCGCAAACACATTGCCCTTCACCTTCGCAGTTGCACGGATATTCACAGATTCCGTGGCGAAGAGGTCGCCCTCGACTTTGCCGTCAATGACAATGACCCGCGCACGAATGTCGCCCTTCATCGAACCGTCGGTGCCGATGGTGAGGCTCTGAGTATGGATGATGGATCCTTCGACGCTACCCTGGACGATGAGATCTTCCTGGGCCGATAGCTCGCCGCGAAAGCGTAAGGCGGGTCCCAACACGGAGGCACGCGGTGCTGCTTCCGGCGTGCGCACCTCGGGTGCCCGTACTTCAACCGGGCGCGGTTCAGTGGCTTTCGTTTCGGCCGCACGCTGCGTCGGCGTCCTCGGTTCAGCGCGCGGCTCTCGCGGTTCGGGACGCGCAGTCGATGGCTCCGACCCGCTGCGGCCGCTGAAATTGGCGTTCATCATTTGCGTTTCCCCCTCTTCGGACTTTTTGAACCAGGCCATTGTCAAGCGGCACTCGCGGAAGCTTTGACCGAGCGAATCGAAGTCGCGTCGGGCTTGGCCGATTGTTGAGCGGCTTTCTTGCCGTCCATGTCGATATGGCCGCTGAAGCACGCGCCTTCCAGGATGCTTACCGTGGGCGCGAAGATATTGCCGACAACTTTGGCGGTTTCTTTCACGAACACCGATTTTTCGGCCTGTAAATCGCCGTCAACGGTGCCTTCGACGATGATGAGCTGGGCGCGTATGTTCGCTTTGACGGTGCCTTGAGCACCGATGGTCAAGCGCTGGGTATGAGTGATGGATCCCTCGACTCGCCCCTGAATCAGAAGGTCTTCTTCTGCGGACAAGTCGCCTTTGAAAAATAACGTGGGACCGAGAACCGAAACGCGGTCGGTCGCGCTGTTGTGCGGATTGCTCATGAGATTTCTCCAGGTGTCGAAGACGGCAGACGCGGAGTGGCAGCCTACCTGGCATAATCGATTTGCGAGTGCGACGTGGATCACGAAATGCGGGAATGTAAGCCGTCGTCGATCCGCGCTGTCGCCGTTTACGGACGGAGCGGTTCCGGCGGCGCGCCGCCGGAACCGCAAGTCACCGCCTACTCGATACTTTCGCCGTGCAAAGAAATGTCCAAGCCTTCTCGTTCTTGTTCTTCGGTCACGCGCAGACCCATGGTCTTATCGATGATTATCAAGATCACATAACTTACGATAAATCCGTAAACCACCGTGACGGCGACGCCCTTGGCCTGGATCCATACCGAGCCGTCCACGCCGCTGATCTCCTTGCTGACGAACACACCGGTCAGCAACGCGCCGACGATGCCGCCGATGCCATGCACGCCGAAGGCGTCCAGCGAGTCGTCGTACTTGAATGCACGCTTCAACGACGTCGCGGCGATGTAGCACACGACGCCGGCCGCTAGGCCGATGACGACCGCCGGAGTCGGACCCACGAAGCCGGACGCCGGTGTGATCGCCACCAGCCCGGCCACGGCGCCCGATGCAATGCCCAGCACGCTGGGCTTGCCCTTGCTCACCCATTCCGCAAACATCCAGGCAAGCGCCGCGGCGCCGGTCGCCATCTGAGTCGCCAGCATCGCCATACCCGCACGACCATCCGCGGCGACGGCCGATCCGGCGTTGAAGCCGAACCAGCCCACCCAAAGCAGCGAGGCGCCCATGAGCGTATAGGTCAAGTTGTGCGGCGGCATGGCCTCCCTCGGATAGCCCAAGCGCTTGCCCAGCACCAGGCAACTGGCCAGGCCGGCCATGCCCGCGTTGATGTGCACCACCGTGCCGCCGGCGAAGTCCAGCACGTGGCTAAGGTTCAGCCAGCCCGTCGGCTCCCACACCATGTGCGCGATGGGTGCGTACACCAGCAACGACCAAACCGACAGAAAGACCAGCATGGCGGAGAATTTCATGCGGTCCGCGAATGCTCCGGCGATCAACGCCGGCGTGATGATCGCAAACGTCATCTGAAACATCGCGTAGACGGTCTCGGGAATCGTCGGCGCCAAGTGCGACACCGTCAGCTTGTTGCCGGCATCGCTCGAGATGAACGTCATGCCGTTGAACAGCGCTCGCGTCGCCCCCCCGATGAAGCCGCTTCCCGGAGTGAATGCCCACGAATAGCCGATCACCCACCATAGCAGCGTCACGATGCAGCAACAGGCGAAACTTTGCATGAGCGTGGCCAGCACGTTCTTCTTGCGCACCATGCCGCCGTAGAACAGCGCAAGCCCCGGTATGCACATCATCAGCACCAACGCCGTCGAAGTCAGCATCCACGCCGTGTCGCCGCTGTTGATCTTGTCCGCGCTGGTGATGAACGGCTCGGTCGGGGCAGCGGCAGGCGCTGCCGTGGCCGTAGCCGTCGCGGCGGCACTGGGTCCGGCGGCGTCAGGCGCTGCGGTGGCCGCGCTCGCCGGCGCATCCTCAGCCCATGCCAAAGGGACGCCGAACGCGAGCAGGCTGAGAAAAACCAATCGAGACAATATATTCATCGGCGAATCCCCTTGCTCATACTTTGATGTCTAAATTGCGCTCGCATCCCGTTCACCCGTTCGGATGCGCACGATTTGCGTCAGGTCGAAGACGAAGATTTTCCCATCTCCCACTTTACCGGTTTGCGCGGATTTAGCGATCGCGTCGACCACCTGATCGACGAGTGTATTATCGACGGCAATTTCAATTTTGGTTTTGGGTACGAATTCGACCGCATACTCGGCACCTCGATAGATCTCCGTATGGCCACGTTGCCGCCCGAAACCACGCACCTCCGTCACGGTGACCCCGTGCACGCCCACATCGCTGACGGCTTTTCGAACGTCGTCCAGCTTGAACGGTTTGATAATCGCCATGATGAGCTTCATTAAAAGTGTCCCTCACGCGGTTCTCGAATCTTGGTGCTGGCCGCGCCTGAAGCACCGTATGTGCCATCGCTTGAGATCGTAGCGTGATCAGCGGGTTATCTCGAATTTGGTTTGAGCGGAAGTGATTGCTTGCACCGTACGAGCGCACGCGCTGCCGCCGATGCATTATTTTGAGGCGCGAAACCCCGCCACCGCTTCATCATTGGAGCGACAGCTCCAGGCGCACCACCCCGTCCTTGACGGTTGCCTTGTCGTTCCCCACCAGGAACACTCGCTCCGCGTCCACCTGGGTGTCCGCCAGCAATCCCTGCTGCAAAGCCAAGGCGCGTTGCTGGCCCAGGGCCTGCAGCTCAGCGTCGCCGACTTGAATGTGCTCGCGTATGGCCTTCATCAGGAAATCGATCTTGGCTGCATTGACTTCCGGCTTTGACTTGAGGCTGGTCACGGTATCGGGAAACTTCGGTTCCGCGCCGAAGTCCTTTGCATAAAGCTGGGTCAGAAGCTCGAGTTGTGCCGCCGGATCGAGTTGATCGTAGGGGACCGGCGCACTGGCGGCGGCGCCCTTTTTGCGAGCGGTTAGGGTCGCCTGCATGGCGCTGAGTTCGGCATCGTAGCGCGCGGCGATGAGCGCTGGGCGGTCGACCTCGGCCACCGCGGCGATGGGAACGTCGATCTTCAACTGCGGCCGCTCGATCAACGCTTTGGCCACGGCTTTGACTTTGTCCGCGGCCGCCGCATCCAATGTGCTCACGCCCGGCTGGAAGTCGATGAATTGAATATCCGGGCCGCCTCCGAACAAGGAGCCCAGGAGAGCGAACGGCGCGGTTACAGCCTTTTCCAACAGGTTGACGAACACCTTCCAAATGATGGGGCCCAAACGAAATTGAGGATCGTCCAGTGAACCGGTTACCGGCAAATTCAAGTCGATGACGCCATTCCGGTCTTTGAGCAAGGAGACGGCCAGCTTGATCGGCAGCGAGACCGCATCCTTGCTGGCGGTCTTTTCTCCGAATTCGAGTTGCTCGATGACGACGTGATGCTGCGCATCGAGCTTACGCCCGTCGACCTTGTAATGGAGTTCGGTATCGAGTTTGCCCTTGCTGATGTTGTAGCCGGCGAACTTGCCCGAGTACGGATTGAAGATGGGCAGTGAGATATTGCGAAAGCTCATCCCAACATCAGCATAGAGCTTCGGACTCAGTACGTTGAATTCGCCGCTAATCGATACCGGCGAAAGCTTGTCCACGGAACCGTGCAAATCGATCGTCGCGCGCGAGGTCGGTTTGGATGACAATCCGGCGATGGTCCCCTCCAGCTGTTGAATCCCCGCCGAGAAATTGGGGTTGACGGACAGGTCCGAGAAATTCGCCTGGCCTGCCTGGACGACGATTTTCTTGATCGACATGCGCATGCTCTGCGCTGCGGGACCGGCTGCGGCGGTTTGCGGCGTTGCAGGCCCGCGCTTTTTGGTGGGGGCGGGGCCGTTGGCAGCAACTCCGGGCGTCGCCAGAACCCGCTTGACGTTCATGGTGCCGTCCGACTCGATGATGACTCTCGCGTACGCCTTTCGCGCCACGATCCGATCGATATCGAGGCGGTCTGGGCCTTGGGTGTAATTCAGCCCGCGAATTTCCAAGCGGTCCCAGTTGATGAAATCGTCATGCAGCGCATTGTCGACGGTGTGCAACTTCTCGATGTCGATGTTTCCCGAGAATTGTACGGCCGGCATGTTCTTCTGCACGCCGTAATGTAGTTTCGCCTCGGCGCCCAGCGCGCCGTGCAGCAGCGTCATGGCGCTATGCTGGGCGATGTAGGGTTGGATCGCGTCCAGTTCGACGCCCGCCAGCTTGAGGGTCAGATTGGCCGTTGCGGGTTGCGGCGTGACCTCGCCACTCAACGTCAGCGATCCCTTTTCATTGATGCGGGTATCGAGCGTCACACCGACCGGCTTGCTCAAGTCCTGGCTTGCCCCATTCACCTGCAATGCCAACGGTGCCAGGACCACCTTCACGGCCGGGTGAGCGGTGCGATCCTCCACCGATAGGTTGGCGTCGCGCAGATCGAATTGACGCAAATCGAGCCGCCACGGCGGGCTCGCATCGGGGGCGGATGTGGGGGCGGCCGACGGCCCATTCGCCAACTTCAATAAGTTGAACGAACCGTCCGGTTCCAGCCAGGTCAGCAATTTGATCCCCGTCACTGCGATCAGATCGACGTGCGCCTGACGCTTGGCAAGGTCCACGGTGGTGCCCGTCACGCTGAGATTCGGAACGGTAATCCAATCCGTTTCCGAGTCTTTGGGCCGAATGGTCAGATCGCTCAGCGCCATCTTCGATGAATCCACCCGTAAGTTGGCAGGGCGGCTATCCGCGGGGGCACCGTTGGCTGGGCCGCCACCCGCAGAGAATTTATACGTCGCCGCCAGATCGATGCTGCCCGAGTTGACCACGAAATTGAGCCGATCCTGCAGGCTCTCCCAGAGCGTGTGGGCGAGCAAGCCGTCAATCCGAAACTCGCCGTCAGACTCGATCGGCTCAACCGACACGTGTCCGTGCCACTCGATCCGCTCCCCGAGCTTCGAGGAACCCGTAAGGGTGAATTTGCCGCCCTCGATCCCGGTCGTGAACTCGCGCAGTTCGAAATTGACCGGTTCGAGCCGTGCGGCGAAAACATCCGCTTGGCTGCGATCCTCGTACGTCACCGCGCCTTGCGAAATCTTGAAGGAGCCGATGCGAATTGCCGGCAAAGGCCCGGGCTTTTCCTGCGGTTTGGGCGCCCCCCTCGATTTCGGTCGCAGCTGCATGAGGTTGAGGGAGCCGTCTTTCGCCACCGCTGCGTTGACATAGGGCGACGTGATATCGATGTTGCCGAACGAATAAGCGCGATGCCATATCGAGGACAATTCGAACTCGACGAACAAGCGCTTGAATCCCAGTAGTTTCTCGCCGGCCGCCCCTGCGAGCGAGAAGTCATCGAACGTGACCTGGAGGAGGAACGGGTTGATGCGGATCTCGCCGACCGCCGGGGTGACTCCGATACTCTCAGGGATGTCCTTGAGCAGGGCGGAACGCATCAGTTTCGGTGCGACCACGAAGCCCGCTATCGCATACAAGGCGATGAGGACCGCGACAATAGCGAGACCGATGAAGGTTTTAGTTTTGTAGAAACGCACAGGACATCCCAATCCGCCGCCGGTACGGCCCTATCCCTCTGCGTATACTAGCAAATCTCCACTCAACGCTTGTTGCGTTGGATCAGCCGCTTGCGCTTGCGGACCTGTCGGGGAGTTAAGGGATTACGCTTACCCGCAAAAGGATTTTCCTCGCCGCGGAAGATAACTCGCACGGGCGTCCCCATCAGATCGAACGCCTTGCGATACACGTTGACCAAGTACCGCCGGTAAGCATCGGGCACGTGATCGGTTTGATTGCCATGAATGACGATGACCGGCGGGTTTTGTCCGCCCTGGTGAGCATAGCGCAGTTTTATTCGGCGACCGCTCACCAACGGCGGCTGATGGCTTTCGATGGCCGCCTCCAGGACCCGGGTCAACTCCGGCGTTGCCATGTCGCGCGTGGCGGCAGCGTAGACCTCGCGGACCGTGGCGAATAATTCACCGACGCCGCTGCCATGTCGCGCCGAGATGAAATGCAGCGGTGCGAACGATGCAAACTCGAGTCGCTGTTCGATTTGGCTGCGGATCAAATCGCGCTGTTCGGCAGGGATGTTGTCCCACTTGTTGACGGCGAGCACAAGGGCTCGGCCCTGCTCGATCACGGTGCCCAGGAGGCTCGCGTCCTGCTCCGCGACGTTGTCATGCGCGTCCATCACCACCACGACCACATGAGCCGTCTCGATCGCCTGCAGCGTTTTGATGACGCTGAATTTTTCGACCGCCTCCTCGACTCGCGCGCGGCGCCGCACGCCGGCGGTGTCGATCAGGGTGTAACGCTCGCCATCGCGTTCGAACGGCACCAGTACGGCATCGCGCGTGGTGCCCGGCTGATCGAAGGCAACCATCCGATTTTCACCAAGCAACCGGTTGATCAACGTGCTCTTGCCGACATTCGGGCGCCCGATCACCGCGACCTTGATTCCCGTCATCTCCGGACCGTCATGCGGATCCGGCGTCAATCCCTCGAGCGCGGCTTCGAGCAGTGACACGACACCTTGATCGTGCGCGGCGGCGATGGGATGCGGCTCGCCCAAACCCAGCTGATGGAAATCCGCAACCGCGACATCATGGTCGAAGCCCTCGGTTTTATTGACCGCCAACCACAGCGGCTTGCCGCTGCGCCGCGCCAGCTGGGCGACGAATTGATCCTGGGGAGTGACGCCTGCTCGTCCGTCCACCAACACGATCAAGCGATCGGCCTCGGCAATGGCACGTTCGGTCTGAGCAATCATCAGACCTTCGATGACGTTGGCGTTCTCCACGAGACCACCCGTATCCACCACGATGCAGGGGACATCGGTGCGGCGCGCGAAGCCGTACTGTCGATCGCGCGTCAGTCCCGGCAAATCCGCAACCAGCGCGTCGCGCGTGCCCGTCATGGCATTGAACAAGGTCGATTTGCCCACGTTCGGTCGACCGATCAATGCGACTACCGGCAACATGCTGTGTCTGCTATTTCTGCGGCGGCGGAGTATCCGCGGCCGGCGCTTTGGCTGGCTTGGACTTCTTGGATGCCTTGGGCGGCGGGGGAACGGGATCGGGATGCGGCGCCGTGGCGGCGGCGGGGTTGGCGCGAAACGCCGCCAGTTTGCCGCCGTCGTCCAATACCACCACGGTGTCGTCCACCGCCACCGGCTGATTGCTCACGCGAAACTTCGAGACTCGTTCGCGTGCGACGAGGTAACCCGTGTTTTTATCCAGCCAATGCACGTAGCCCTGGTAGTCCGCAACCGCCACGGCCGTGCTGATTTCGACCGGCGCGGAGAGACCGCGGCGCTTGAGGCTTTCGTTGCGCCAGATTTCGGAGCCGTCGCGCTCCCGCAGCGCGACCACGACGCCGTCGGACTGGGTGACGAATAAGGTGTCCGCATCGGCCGCCAGGCCGCGATAGCTCGACATGTCGTGCGCCCACCAGATCTGGCCGGAATCGAGCGCCAACATGGCCGTGCGGCCCTGGAATCCCGCGGCGAATACGTCATCGCCGGCCACGCGCACGGCGGAGTCGATATCGACCAGCCGGTCCAGTTCTGTTCGGCCATGCGGGGAAGCGAGCGTCGTATCCCACACCGTGTCGCCGGTGGCCAGCGACACGGCCATCACTTTGCCGTTGTCGAAGCCGCTGATCGCCAATTCCTTGGCGATGACGGGAATCGCCGTGCCGCGCAAACTCAGACGCGGTACTTGCTGCTCGACCTGCCAAAGTTCCTTGCCGCTATCGGCCGCCAACCCATGCAGTCGGCCGTCGACGGAGCGCATGACCACCACCTTCTCGCCGATCGCCGGTGCCGACAGCAATTCCGAATTCACATGCGTGCGCCAGCGTTCCTTGCCCGTTGCGGCGTCCAGCGCGACGATCGCACCCTTGCTCGAACCGACGACGATCATCCCGAAGCCGGCGGCCGGGCCCGCCGACAGCGGTAACTTCAGCTTCTTCACCCACTGCTGCTTACCGGTATCCAGAACCACCGCAGCCACCTCGCCCTTATGCGACGCGGCGAAGACCAACCCATTGTCGATTGCCGGCCCCAGGCCTAAGCGCAATTTGACTTGTTTCTTGCCGCCGCCCACATTGTCGTCCCACAGCTTTTTCACCGGCAGCGTCGCAGGAAATTTGAGCAGGGCTGCGGGCGGTTCGACGTCCTTGTCCTTGGAGCACCCGGCTGCCATCAACAGCGCGGCGAGACCCGCGAGAAGCACTAAGCGCATCAGGGTTTAGCCTTGTTGGGTGGGACGCCAGAGGGAGGTGCGACAGCCGGTGGCACCGCAGCGCCGGGGAGCATCGCGGTCGCGGGCGCCGGCGCGGGAGGTGTACCCAAGTCCGCTATTTTCAATTGCAGTAATGCGGAGTCGACGCCGCCCGCATCGCCGCCCAGGAGCGCCTCCCTGTATTCCACCACGGCGTTCTTGAAATCCTTCTTCGCGTAGAATGCATCGCCCCGAACTTCGTGCGCCCGCGATGCGAACGCGCCCGGCGTGTCCTCCGCCAACGTCTTGATGGCATCGTCCGGCTTGCCTTGATCGATCAGAACCCTCGCCAGGCGCAGCCGCGCTATGTGTCTGAGTTCGTTGTCCTTGGAATTGTTCATGACCTGCATCAGCGGTCCGGCCGCATCGCTAAGTTTCCCCTCGTCGACGTACAAGCGCGCCAGCACCAATTGCGCCTGATCCGCATACGGCGAGGTCGGAAAATCCTTGATGAGACCAGCGGCGATTTGCCGCGATCCGGCCTTATCGCTGTGCTCGAGCGCCGACGTCATGTCGTCGAATTGCGCGGCGGCGCGCAAGGCACGGTCGTTTCGGTAGCTGTCGTAATAGCGATACCCGAAAATGAGCGCCGCACCCAACACGATGCCGCCGGCGATCCACAACCAGTTCTCCGCAACGACGCGTTTGACGTGTTCGAGTTGTTCATCGTCGGTCAAATAATCTTCAGCCATGGTTACTCCGCTATTCCAGCCTTGAGACCCAATAAGGCCCCCAGGCGTTCACTGATTCGATCGATGGCGCATTCCTCTTGCGCCACGTCCCGGCGCAAATCCTTCAGCGCCGCGACCCCACGCGCCACCTCGTCGTCGCCCAGCACGATCGCAAACTGGGCGCCGCTCTTGTCCGCGCGCTTGAATTGCGTCTTGAAGCTGCCGTTGCCGAGATTGATTTGCAATTTCAGATCCGGCCAGGCATCGCGCAGCCGTTCTGCCAATTGGAAACCCGGGATCTCGGTCCGCTCCCCTACCAGCACCAGGTAGACCTGCGGCCGATCGCGCAGGGCGCCGAGACCCTGCTTCTCCAGCAGCATCACGATCCGCTCTTGCCCCATCGCCCAGCCGATACCGGGGGTGCTGGCGCCGCCCAACTGCGCCACCAAGCCGTCATAACGGCCGCCGGCGCACACGGTGCTTTGCGAACCCAGCGCATCCGTGGTCCACTCGAAAACGGTTCGTGTGTAGTAATCGAGCCCACGCACCAGGTGCGGCTCGACATGATACTCGATGCCCGCGCTCTTGAGGTGAGCACACAACATCTCGAAGTGTGCCTTCGATTCCGCATCCAACGACTCGACCAGGCGCGGCGCACCGGCCGCGATACGCTGCACGTCAGGGTTCTTGCTATCGAGAATACGCAGCGGATTGCCGCGCAGCCGCCGCTTGCTGTCCTCGTCCAAAGCCGCTTCATGCGCGCCGAAATAGGCCGTGAGCTCCTCGCGATAGGCGGCGCGCGACGCCGGTGTTCCCAGCGAATTGATCAGCAACTTGAGGCGCGTCAAACCCAATCGCCGCAGAAGCCGCGCCGACAACAGGATCATTTCCGCATCGATGTCCGGACCGGGGAAACCGAATGCCTCCGCATCGATCTGGTGAAACTGGCGATATCGCCCCGCCTGCGGACGCTCGCGCCTGAACATGGGACCCATGCACCACACGCGCAGCCGGTTCTCCCGAAGCATCCCGTTCGAAATCACGGCGCGCACGATCCCGGCGGTGGCCTCGGGGCGCAGGGTAATGTGGTCTTCACCCTGGTCGACGAAGCTGAACATTTCCTTTTCGACGATATCGGTAAAATCGCCGATCGAACGCTTGAACAACTGAGTTTGCTCGATGATGGGTACGCGAAACTCCTCGTACCCATAACCCGCAAATACTTGCCGCGTAATGCGCTCCAGGTGCTGCCACGCGGCTGCGTTTGCCGGCAAAATGTCGTGAACGCCGCGAAGGGGCTCGATGATCTTACCCAAGGGTACTCCGATCAGCCGCGAGGATGCGGATTGCTTGCGGTGGCAGCGTGTGCGTCGCGGCGCAGTACGCCGTCGGCGCCCGCTTCGAAGCGCGCAACGTCGCCGGCTACGAATTTTGGGCCGATGGCGACCGCGTGGTTGTTGACCTCGAGTTGCACTCCGCTCGCGAACCCAAGATACACCTTCATGGGAGCCGCGCCGGCAATGGTCTTGACGCTATTGGCGCGCCCGTTGCCCGCGAATAGGCGCCGGCCCGCGGCATCATGCACGTCCACCCATGAGTCGGCCGAGAAACTCAAGCGGAGCCTCGCGGGCCCCACTCCGGCAATCGAATCAGCATCGCCGCGCGCAGCTGCGACGGCGCCGGACGCCGCCGTTGCAGTCATGGCGCCGCCGGTCCCCGCATCGCCGAAGCGACCCGCACCGGCCTCCTCGGCATTGGCCGCAGCGGGCAGGGCGCCGTCCTCGGCGGTCGAAGCGGCGCTCGCAACCACCGGCTCGGAAGGCGCGTGGCTGTCGGTCGGCAGGGCGGCCACGCGCGGCTTCCAGGTCGTCCGCCAGTAAACGCCGGCGAGGACCACCGCGACGGCGAGACCGGCGAGAGGCACCCACCGCGACTGCTGCCCCCCGGAAGCCGAGGTTCGCAATCGCAGCGTCGATGGCTGCGTCGCTGCGGCCGCCGGCGCCGATGACTGCATAGCGTCGGCGCCGAGTATTTCGGAGGGCGGCAGCCCGATCAGTCCCGCATACCGCTTCAAATGCCCCTTGACGTAGACCGACGGACCGATGCGCAGGTAATCACCGCTCTCGAGCGCTTCGATCACCCAGGCGTCGAGGTGCAATTGGTCCGCAGCCTTCTGCGCGCTCAAGCCCTTGGCTTCCCGGGCGGCCTTCAGGCGCTCGCCGAGCGTTTCCGCCGTCTCGCTCATCGATCGACGCCGGATCGCATCAACTTGGCCTGTTCAGAATTGGGGAACTCGGTTTGCACCCGTCGCGCGAAAACGGCCGCCGCGGTGGCATCGCCCAGTTTGCGTTGCGCGCGGAATCCCAGCCATAGCACTTCCGGAGTCGCGGGGTTCACTGCGAGATAGCGTTGCACGTAGTCGAGTGCATCGGCCCCATCGCCCGCATCGATTGCCACGTTGCCGAGCTGCAACAGCGCCTCGGGCATGTTGGGACGGACGGCCAATGCCCGGTTGAAATAGCGCTGCGCATCGAGCATATCGCCGGTACTGCGCACGCAAACGCCGGCGTTGACGAGCGCCACCTCGGGAGTCTGATACAAAGGATTGCGTGCCACCTCGACGAACAGTTTTTCGCCCGCGGCGTTCTTACCGGTACGGCAGAGAAATCCCGCGTAGTCATTCTGGATGTTGGGATCGTTTTTCCCCAATCGCGCGGCGGTGGCATACGCCTTTTCCGCCTTCGGCATGTCGTTGAGCCGCTCGTACACGAGGCCTGCGGTCAATTGCACGTTCGCGTTGCCCGGATCCTCTTTCAGTGCGCGTTCTATGAATTCCTGCGAGTCCGCCAGCTTGTTGAGCTTCATGTACTCGATCGCGAGCTGCACGTTGGTCGCCGCCGCTTTCGCCGGCGTCGCCTTTGGGCCGAGTTGCCCGCTGTGCGAGCAGGCACCCAGACTCGAGCCGAGCATGACGACCACTACCGCAATCACGCCACTGATCTTCATCAGACCTCCGCCGACGAATGCGAAACGGTATTGAGCCGAGTTCCTAATCGCACCAGGGTGCGATCGGTTACTTTCCCCGCCAGTTGCCCGCAGGCGGCATCGATATCGTCGCCGCGAGTCCGCCGGATCGTCGCGATGACCCCGTTATCGTTCAGAATGTCGCGGAAGCGCAGAATCGCAGCCGCTGGCGAGCGCCGGTAGGCCGTGCCGGGGAACCCATTGAACGGGATGAGATTCAGCTTCGCCGGCCGCCCGCGCAATAACCGCGCCAGCTGTCTGGCATGCTCGGACTTGTCGTTGATGCCGTCGAGCATGACGTACTCGAACGTGATGCTGCGGCCGTTTTGCTTGTCGATGTAATGCCAGCACGCCGCGAGCAATTCGTCGATCGGATGTTTGCGGTTGATGGGCACGAGTTCGTTTCGCAATGCATCGTTGGGCGCGTGCAGAGAAACCGCCAGCGCGACATTGCACTCCTCGGCCAATTTGTAGATCTGCGGTACCAGCCCCGAGGTGCTCAACGTCACGCGCCGGCGCGACAAGTCATATCCCAAATCGTCCGTGAATACCCGCATGGCCGGCACGACGTTGCGATAGTTCGCGAGCGGCTCGCCCATTCCCATCAACACGATGTTGGTGATTCGCGCGTTGGGGCCGCCCGGGTCGCCGGCGTCGAGTTCGCGGCGCGCCAACCACACTTGCCCCACGATCTCCGCGACGTTCAAGTTGCGATTGAACCCCTGCTGCGCCGTCGCGCAAAACGAACAGTCCATCGCGCAGCCCACCTGGCTGGAAATGCACAAGGTCCCGCGGCCGGGTTCGGGAATGTAAACCGTTTCGATGCCCTGAACCTCGTCCATGCGCAGCATCCACTTGCGCGTCCCGTCGGAGGATCTTTGCTCGGTGACGATTTCGGGCACCGAAATCTTGGCAACCTCGGCCAGCTGCGCGCGAAAATCCTGCGCAAGATCGCTCATCGACGAGAAATCGGCGGCGCCGCGTCGATAGATCCACTTCATCAACTGGCGCGCGCGAAACGGCTTCGCACCGAGGCGGGAGGCCACGAACGCCTCGAGTTCGGTGCGCGGTAAACCGAGAAGATTTACGCGTTCGTCGGCCACGTCAGTGCATCTTTCCGATTGAGCCCCCACGCATACGCTAGCGCGTACGCGGGCAGACCTCAATTTCACGGAAGAAATAGGAGATTTCGCGGGCGGCCGTCTCCGGTGCATCCGATCCATGAACGATGTTCTCATCGATGCTGGTGGCAAGATCGGCGCGGATGGTGCCCTTGTCGGCTTTCTTCGGATCGGTCGCGCCCATGACTTCGCGATTCTTGGCAATGGCGCGTTCGCCCTCGAGCACCTGCACCATCACAGGACCGGAGGTCATGAACTTCACCAGATCCTTGAAGAATGGCCGCTCGCGATGCACTGCATAGAAGCCCTCGGCTTCGCCTTGCGACAAGTGCATCATGCGCGCCGCGACCACACGCAAGCCCGCCTGCTCGAACCGGCGATAGACCTCGCCGATCAAATTACGGCCGACGCCGTCCGGCTTGACGATGGAAAGAGTGCGCTCAATTGGCATGATGACCTCGGGTGCGGTGGGCCCTTAATGTGGGCCCTTAATAAGGACAATGGCCCCAAAAGGAGCCGGCAAAGACCACGAAGTGTACTGGAGCGCAAGCGCCCAAGCAATCACGGCGGCAACCGAAGTCCCTGTATTGCTTGGAAAAAACTAGCCCGGCAGGAGGGGAGGATATCGAGGCGCCTCCCGGCGCCGTCCTACGGCCTAATCCCCCGAATCAGACGTTGAAGCTCTCGCCGCAGCCGCATTCGCCCTTGGCCTTCGGGTTCTGAAACTTGAAGGCTTCGTTCAAGCCCTGTTTGACGAAGTCCACCACGGTACCGTCGATCAGCGGCAAACTCAGCGGATCGACCACGACTTTCACGCCGCGCGCCTCGAAAACGGCGTCTCCAGGGCGAATCTCATCAGCGTAATTCACGACATATGCAAATCCGGAGCAGCCGGTTTTCTTGATCCCGACGCGCAGTCCGAGCCCACCGCCCCGTTTTTGCAGGTGCGAACGGACTCGATCAGCAGCCGACTCGGTCAACAGTATCGCCATCGCCTAATACCCTCTCAATGACCCATATAGCTATACATAACATGCAGTCACCGTCTCTGCACGGAACTCGAGCGCACTTTTTTACATTCCCTTTATGCACCACCTGCCGAAATGCGGCCGTCAGGCTTCAAATGGGGATGATAAGGCCGCTATCCAGGCATCTTCGATAATCAAGAGCCGGCCAAGCTTCTCGATCGGTACGTCGAACCGCTCGCACAGCGCCTGGACGGTCTCGGGCAGAACGGGCTTGGCATCCCGCCCCACTGCCGCCTGCGAAACCCAATCCGATACGGCAATGACATGAGGACATCCAAAAGCCAAGAACCGTACGGCTTCGACGGTCGAATCCTGATCGCCCAAGGCCACTTGTACATCGAATTGCACCCACGTGCCTTGCGTTCGGCTGCCTGCCGCACCGCGGCGTACGGTGGGGCCCGCCAGAACGCCGGCAGCGGCCGCGCTCGTGAAATGCCGCCACGTTAAATCACTGTAATTCATGGGCCGCGCGCGCCCCGGTGACCGGCAATCCGGCGCAGCCTCCGCACCGCCTGAGCCACCGCAGCCAGCGCCGCGTCAACATCGGCCTCGGTAGAAAAGCGGCCCAGACTGAACCTCAGGCTGCTCTCCGCGAGGCGCTCGTGGCGGCCCAGGGCCCGCAGCACATAGGACGGCTCCCGAGCTGCCGATGTGCAAGCCGAGCCGGTCGAGACGGCGATGGAGGGCCGCACCGCGGCGAGTAGGCTCTCGCCTTCGACATCCTCGAAAGATACGTTGAGCAGGTGCGCCACCGCGTGTGCGGGCTCCCCGTTGCGCAGCACGCCGCCGAGCGCCTCGAGACCATCCCATAGTCGATCGCGAAGCGGCGCGATGCGCTCGACCTCTTGCTCGCGGGCGGCCGTGGCCAGCGCGAACGCCGCTCCCATGCCCACTACCTGGTGCGTCGCCAGCGTACCGGGCCGCAAATTCCGCTCCTGCCCCCCGCCGAATTGCAGCGGCTGAAGTTGCACGCCACGCTTGCGCGAAATCACCAGCGCACCGACGCCTTTTGGACCGTACGCCTTGTGTGCAGACAAAGACAGCAAGTCGAGCCCTAGGCTCGAGAAATCCAACGGACACTTGCCGACGCTTTGCGCCGCGTCCACATGCAGCCGGGCCGTGCCGTGCCGCGCGCACACGCCGGCGATCGCAGCAATGTCTTGGATGACGCCGATTTCATTGTTCACGTGCATGACCGACACCAACACGGTGTCGGACTGCAGCGCCGCGGCGACTTGTTCGGGATCGAGAACACCACCCCTGCCGGGCGCAAGGTACGTCACGCGCCAGCCACGCCGTTCGAGTTCACGACAGGGATCGAGCACCGCCTTGTGTTCCGTCCGAACGGTCACCACGTGCCTTCCTAAATCGCGGTAATACGTCGCGACACCGAACAAGGCAAGATTGTTCGCTTCGGTGGCGCCCGACGTCCAGATGATGTCCGTAGGGTCAGCGCCCACGGCAGCGGCCACCTGAGCACGCGCAGCTTCCACCATCGCATTTGCCGCATCACCGTAATCGTGGCTGCTGCCCGGATTGCCGAAGGTCCCCTCGCGCGTGAGGCACGCCGCCATACGCGCTGCGACCCGCGAATCCACCGGCGTGGTCGCTGCATAATCGAGGTACACCGGAGCGGCGGGCACGCTGCCTCGCTAGTCGGACGAGCGGCGCGAGGACTGCCCGCGCCGTCCCTGCACGGCGGAGAGGATGCCGCGCATGATGTTCAGTTCGTTGCGGTCCATCTGCGCCCGGTTGAACAGGCGCCGTAATCGCTCCATCAGATGCCCGGTTCGGTCTGCAAAATCGATCTCGTTCAAAACCTCGTTGAGGTGCTTGTAAAAGTGTTCGACATCGCCGGCCGGCGCGAGCGGCAGTTCCAATTGCGTCCGGGAGCGCGGCTGCTCGCGCGCCATGAAAATCTCATAGGTCAGAAGCTGCACGGACATCGCGAGATTCAGCGAACAATACTCGGGGTTCGCAGGTATGCGAACCAACACGTTGCAGTATTGTAGGTCATCGGTGCCCAATCCGTAGCGCTCCGAGCCGAACAGCAGTGCCGCGCGAGCATCTTCAGGCAACGCGACGAGTCGCCCCGCCACATCCCGCGGCGTCGTGAATTCCCAATAGTACGATCGAGGTCGCGACGTGGTTCCCGCGACGAAGACGCAGTCGGCGACCGCTTCCGACACGCTCGATACCACACGCGCATTCGCGAGAATATCGTCCGCACCCGCAGCAAGCGCATTCGATTCGGCGTGCGGAAAGGACCGGGGCCGCACCAGAACCAAGTCCGTTACGCCCATGTTTTTCATGGCGCGGGCGACGGAGCCGATGTTGCCGGGGTGGCTGGGGTCTATCAGGACGATGCGAACGAGCGCGGTCATGCTCTGGTATTCTACCGCCACCTTATGCAACCACTGCTCAATATCGGAATGCGCGCCGCCAGGCGTGCCGGTGATTTGATCGTGCGCAGCCTGTCGCGTCTCGATTCAATCAAAATCGATACCAAAGGCCGCAACGATTTCGTGACCGACATCGACCGCAAAGCCGAAGCGGACATTATCGCAACGATCCGCCGGAGCCATCCGCAGCATGCCGTACTCGGCGAGGAAACGGGCCGCAGCGGTGACAGTGAGTTCGTCTGGATCATCGATCCGCTCGACGGCACCACCAATTTCCTGCATGGCTTCCCGACTTTCGCCGTATCGATCGCCGTCGAGCACAAAGGCCGGTTGGAACACGCGGTGGTGTACGACCCCATGCGGCAGGAATTCTTCACCGCATCGCGCGGCGACGGCGCACAACTCGAGGGTAAGAAAATTCGCGTCAGCACCCAGCGCACGCTGGAAGGGTCGCTTATCGGGACCGGCTTCCCCTATCGCATGGCGGCGGAGCACATCGATCACTACCTCGCCATGCTCAAAGTCATCATGGGCACGGCCGCCGGCGTGCGTCGGCCCGGCGCAGCCTCGCTGGATCTCGCCTACGTCGCCGCAGGCCGAATGGACGGGTTCTGGGAGTTCGGCCTTAAGCCTTGGGACACTGCTGCGGGCGTACTGCTCATCCAAGAGGCCGGCGGCCGGGTCGGCACGCCAACCGGGGCAGACTATGCCTTGGGGCCGCACATCGTCGCCGGAAACCCGAAAGTCTATGAGGGGCTGGTTGAAGCGCTGGGTCCGCTCACCCCGGAAGGCCTTCGCTAGCTGGGCTTGGGTTTGGGCGTGAGCGTCGGCGGCTTTGTGTCCGTGGCCGCCAGGGCGCTGTGCCGGTATCCGTACAGCGTGTACACCAAGAGTCCGAACGCGGCCCAGCCGAAAAACACCAAGATGGTGAAAATCGGCAGCAGCGCGAACAGCACCACGCAGCCGATGAGGGCCATAGGGCCCACGACCCAAACGAACGGCGTTCTGAACGCTCGCTTTCGAGCCGGGTTCGTCACGCGCAAGATCATGACGCCCAACGCCACCGCAAAGAAAGCGACCAGCGTGCCGCCGTTGGACAGGTCCGCCAACTTGCCCACCGGGAAAAAGGCGGCCGCCATGATCACCACCGCTCCGGTGATGACGGTCACTACGTGCGGCGTATTGAAGCGCACGTGAATCTTGGTCAGCACGTCCGGCAGCAGCTTATCGCGCGCCATGCAGAAGAAGATGCGCGTTTGTCCGAAGATCATCATGAGGATCACGGAGGGCAGCGCCAGGAACGCGGCGAGGCCGATGAGACGCGACACCTTGTCCCAGCCGAGTTGCCGCAGCACGTGCGCCAGCGGTTCTTCGCTGCAAACCAGCGCCGGCGCTTTTACCGGGTCTTTGCACGTCTCGAACAGTTCGATGGAGCCGGGCTCGAGCCCATGACCGGCCGCGTCCATCATCGGTTGCGCACCGATCGAACCGATCGCGCCGGCGGCCACCAGCAGATAAAAGACCGTGCAGATCAGCAAACTGCCGATGAGACCTATCGGCATGTTCCGCTGCGGATTCTTGGTTTCCTCCGCCGCCGTGGAGACCGCGTCGAAACCGACGTACGCGAAAAAGATGGACGCCGCCGCGCCGCCCACGCCCAGCACCCCCAGCGGCATGAACGGATGAAAATTTTCCATCTTGATGACCGGGATCGAGAGCGCGATGAACAGCACGAGAGCGGCCACCTTGATGCAAACCAAGATCGCATTCACCGTTGCGCTCTCGCGCGTGCCGAGCACCAACAGCGCCGTGATCAAGACCGAAATGCCGACCGCCGGCAAATTGATGATCCCGCCCGCGAAGTAGCCCTTTGCGAGGTAAATGGGAATTTGAACGTCGAAGCTATGTTGCACCAACGGCACGAAATAATTCGACCACCCGACCGCCACCGCGCTCGCCGCCACGGTGTATTCCAGGATGAGCGCCCACCCGACGATCCACGCGATGAGTTCGCCGAGTACGGCGTAGGAGTAGGTGTAGGCGGATCCGGATACCGGTACCATGGAGGCGAGTTCGGCATAACACAATGCGGTGACGGCGCATACCAAGCCGGCGGCCACGAACGACAGCATCATTCCGGGTCCTGCCTTCTGGGCAGCTTCGGCCGTCAACACGAAAATGCCGGTGCCGATGACCGCGCCGACTCCGAGCATCGTCAACTGAAAAGCGCCGAGCGTGCGAGCAAGGGATTTCTTCTCGGCACTCGCCAGGATCGCGTCGAGCGGTTTGATGCGCCAGTTCATTTAGTCTCCCGAGAGGTCAAGGCAGCGGTTGCGACGGCGTCGACTGTAGCGGCTTTCCCGCGCCGCATCCAAATATTTTGGCGAGCCCGTCAGGCCCTCTTCAGCGTTGCGCCCCCGTCTTGGTCCGCCGCCGCAAGCGCATATTGAGCAACTCGACGACGGCCGAAAACGCCAACGCAAAGTACAAGTAGCCCTTCGGAACTTCCCGGTCCATGGACTCGGCGATCAGGGCGCCCCCCACGAGCACCAGAAACGCCAATGCCAGCACCTTGATGGTCGGGTGCCGGTCGATGAATGTGCTGACGGCCGACGAGACCACCATCATCACCAGGACCGAGGCCACGATGGCCGCTATCATGACCTCGATGTGATTGGCCAGCCCGACGGCGGTGAAGACGGAATCGAGCGAGAAGATGATGTCGATGACGCCGATCTGCGCGATGATGAGCCAGAAGCTGTTCATCAATCCCCGCTTGACTTCGGCCCCATGGCCACTCCGCGTATCGCGGATTTCCATGATGCTGTTGACGATCAGAAACGCGCCGCCGCCGAACAGGATGAGGTCGCGGCCCGTGATCTCGTGCCCCAGTACCGTCAATAACGAGGTACGCATGGCGGCGAGCCGCACGACCGAGAACAGCAGCGCAATGCGCGTCAACATGGCGAAACCCAAACCCAGCAGCCGCGCACTCCTGCGCTGCGATTTCGGCAGCCGATCGACGAGAATTGCCAGGAAAATGACGTTGTCGATACCGAGAACGATCTCGATCGCCGCAAGCATCAGGAATGAAGCCCACGCCTGTGGGTCGGACAACACCGCCATGGAATCACCGGGCTCCTATGGCAGGCCGTCGACCTCTTCCGGCTTGGTGAGCTTGCGCTCCATCAAGTCGTCGGTGCGCAAACCAAAGTCGAGCGCCAGCGCCGCCGAAATATAGATGGACGAATAAGTGCCCGCCAGGATGCCGATCACCAGCGCCGCGGAAAACCCATGCAGCGTCTCGCCGCCGAATAGCAGCAAGGCGACCACCACCAGCAACGTCACCAACTTCGTCATCAACGTTCGCGACAGGGTCTGATTGATGGACTCGTCGATCACCTGGGCGATGGTGAGTTTGCGTGCGATGCGCGCACGCTCGCGCACCCGGTCGAACACGATCACGGTATCGTTCAAGGAATAGCCGATCACGGCGAGGATCGCGGAGATCGCGGTAAGATCGAAAGTCACCTGGCTCAGGGCAAAGAATCCGAGCACGCAGATCGGGTCGTGCAACACGGCGAAGATGGCCCCCATCGACAGCTTGAACGTAAAGCGAATCAACACGTAGATCAGGATGAGCACCAGGGTCGCCACCAGCGCCCAGCCGCCTTTGACGAACAATTCTTGCCCGACCTGCGGACCCACGACTTCCGTGCGCAGCAGTTTCACGCCCTTATCCACGCTGCCGAACACCTCCAGGATGCGGGCGCCGATCTGGTCGCCCTTGGCGTTGGGATCGGGCGGTAGACGAACCAGGATATCCCGCGAACTGCCGAAGGCCTGCACCTGCGCTCCGTCGACGCCCGATTTGGCCAGCGCCGTACGCAGTTGTTCGATGTTCGGAGCTTGCGGAAAACTCGTCTCCACCACCACCCCGCCGGTGAAGTCGACGCCGAGATTCAACCCGCGTACGGCAACCAGGCTGAGCGAGGACAGGATCAACGCGGCGGACAGCGCATACCACACCTTACGGGTGTGCATGAACGGGAAGCGCGTCACCTTATGAAAAAATTCCATGTCTTCGATCCTCGGGTCGGCGTCTGCCGTTAAATCGACAGGCGTTCGACCTTGCGTCTACCGCCGTAAATGATCTGCACCAATGCACGGCTGCCCATCAGCGACGTGAACATCGAGGTCGCGATGCCGAACACCAGCACGGTTGCGAATCCGCGCACCGCACCGGCACCGAGGAACAACAACACCAGACCGGCGATGAAGGCGGTGACGTTCGAGTCCGCGATGGCCGAGAACGCACGGTCGAAACCGGCAGTGATGGCCGCGCGCGGCGATACGCCGTTGCGCAATTCTTCGCGGATACGCTCGTAGATCAAGATGTTGGCGTCGACCGCCATGCCTACGGTCAACACTACCGCCGCGATGCCGGGCAGCGTCAGCGCCGCACCGAACAGCGACAACAGCGCCGTCAGCAACACCACGTTCGCGGCCAGCACCACGTCCGCGATCAAGCCGAACACCTTGTAATACACGGCCATGAAGACGAATGCGGCCAGCATGCCGAACACCATGGCGTTCACGCCCTTGTTGATGTTGTCCTGACCCAGCGTGGGCCCGATGGCGCGCTCTTCGACCGCGGACAACGGCGCCGCCAAACCACCTGCGCGCAACAGCAGAGCGAGCTCTCGGCCTTCGATGGGATTCACGCCGGTGATCTGGAAGGTGTTGCTGAACACGCCGCGAATGGTCGCGCGGTTGATGACCTCCTCGGTGGTTTTGTCCACGTCCTCGCCCTGCGCGTTCTTTTCACGCGAGCGATCGATGAACACCACCGCCATCAAGTGACCGATATTCTCTTGCGTGTTCTTCAACATCTTCGCCGCGCCGCGGCTGTCGAGGCCGACGGAGACGGCAGGGCCGTCCTGCGTGTTCGGCTGGAATGAGGCGTCGGTCAGCTCGTCGCCCGTCACGACCACGTCGCGCTTGAGCAGCACCGGCTGCTTGTCCCGGGTGTAGTACAGCTTGGAGCCGAGCGGCACATGCCCGGTCGCCGCCGCCTCCAGCGGGTTGTTGTTTTCATCGACCATGCGAAATTCCAAGGTCGCCGTCTTGCCGAGGATTTTCTTCACCTCGGCAGAGTTCTGCAGTCCCGGTAACTGGATGGCGATGCGGTCGATGCCTTCGCGCGCAACCTGCGGCTCGGACACGGCCAGTTCCGGACTGTTCAGCCGATTCCGCAAGATGATGATGTTCTGCTGAACCGCATAATCCTGGCGTTCCTTGATCTCCAGCGGCGTCAGCGTCAGTTCCAGGGCGGGCGCGCCGTCGAAGGTGGTGTCGGTCAAGTTGATGTTGCGGTTTTCGGCCACGATCGCCGCCTTGCCCTTGGCAAGGCTGTCCGCGTCCTTGAACAGAACACGCACCCGATGGGTCCGGTAGTCCACCTGGACGTCTTGATAGGGAACACGGGCATTGCGCAGCGATGCACGGAAGTCCTGCTCGTGATGATCGAGGTCCTGCTTGACCGCACCCTCGACGTCCACTTGATAGACGAGATACACGCCGCCCCGCAAGTCCAGGCCCAGTTTCAACGGACTCAATCCCAGGTTGCGCATCCAGTCCGGCACGCGCGAGGCCTGCGACAGGGCGATGGTGAACTGATCGGGCCGCGCTTCGGCGATGATGTCGCGGGCCTTCAACTGATCCTGCTTGCTGCTGAAGCGCAACGTCAAGCGGCCCTGATCCAGAAATGCGCCGCTTGGGCTGACGCCTTTATCCTTGAGGAGTTGCTCGACGCTGGTCCGGTCGCCCGGTGTAACCACCGCACGATCGCGAGCGAGCTGCAGAGCACTTTCCTCACCGAACAAATTCGGCAGTGCCAGCAGGATCCCGACGGCCATCACGATCGCCACCAACGCGATCTTCCATCGCGGATAGGAGATCATGCGTTCTTGACCGTGCCCTTCGGTAACACCTGCGCGACTTGGAATTTCTGCAGCTTGACGCTCACGCCGTTCGCGATTTCCAGCGTCAGAAACTGGTCACCGACCTCCACTACCTTGCCGAGTATGCCCCCGGTGGTGGCCACTTCATCGCCCGCCGCGATCTTGGAGAGCATTTCTTTCTGCTCCTTGGCACGTTTGTTCTGCGGCCGGATCAGCAAGAAATAGAACACCACCAGCAGCAGTACAGGCAGCATCAGGGCACTCAAGATACCTTGCCCGCCGGACGCGCCGGCAGCCTGCGCATGGGCTGAATTAATGAAGAAATCCATAGAGTTACACCCATTTTTTGCGGCGGACGCCGCGACACAAAGCCGCGTAGTATACAGTAGGCTGCAATAAACTTAAGTTACGTTACTTAAGTCCGGCTGATCTTAAGGATACCGCGGCGGCGTCCTCAAGCCTCATCGCCGGCTCGCAGGGCGTAAAATTCGCTCGCGTACGCCTCGAAGCGCCCTGCGGCTATCGCCGCCCGAATCTCCGTCATGAGCCGCTGATAGAAGTACAGATTGTGGACGGTGTTGAGGTGCGATCCCAGTATCTCGCCGCATTTATCGAGATGCCGCAAATAGCTGCGACTGAAATTCCGGCATGTATAACAAACACATCCCGGTTCGACGGGCCCGGTGTCCTTCTGATGCACCGCGTTGCGAATATTGAGCACGCCAGCGCGAGTGAACAGATGGGCATTGCGCGCGTGCCGCGTCGGCATGACGCAATCGAACATGTCGATGCCGCGCCGCACTGCCTCGACGATATCCTCCGGTCGTCCGACCCCCATCAGATAACGCGGCTTGCGCGCCGGCATATGCGGCAACAAGCCGTCGAGCACCCCATCCCGTTCAGCCACGCTCTCGCCCACCGCTAGGCCGCCGACCGCGAGTCCGGCAAAGCCGATGTCCTCGAGCGCCGCGAGCGATGCCAACCGCAGATCGAGGTGAATGCCGCCCTGCACGATGCCGAACAAGGTCCCCGGCGGGTCCGTCTCGTAGTATTTTTTGAAACCGCGCGAAGCCCAGCGCATCGACAACTCCATGGACGATCTCGCCTCGGCCTCGGTCGCCGGATACGGCGTGCATTCATCGAAGCTCATGGCCACATCCGAACCCAAGGTGCGTTGAATACGCATCGACTCCTCGGGCGAGAGAAACACGGGCGCACCGTCGACCGGTGAGCGAAATCGCGCTCCTTCCTCGGTAATTTTTCGCATCTCGGCGAGACTCCAAACCTGAAACCCGCCCGAGTCGGTCAATATCGGCCGGTTCCAATGCATGAAGCGATGCAGCCCCCGGTGAGCCTCGATCACGTCGAGACCCGGACGCAGATACAGGTGAAAGGTATTGCCCAAGATGATCTCGGCACCGATGCTCTCGAGATCCTCGGGCGTCATGGCCTTGACCGTACCGTACGTGCCTACCGGCATGAAGGTGGGCGTCTCGACCGTACCGCGCGCGAATTCCAGCCGCCCGCGCCGCGCTTTTCCGTCCTGCTGCAATAGCTCGAAACGCATCTGCGTCATGCGCGCTCCAGCGCGGAGTGCATCGGCGTCAGAAACATGGCATCACCATAGCTGAAGAACCGGTAGCGCGCTGCAACCGCATGCGCGTAGGCCGCGAGCAGCGCATCGCGGCCGACGAATGCCGCGCACAGCATCAAGAGCGTCGACTCAGGCAAATGGAAATTCGTCAGCATGGCGTCCACCGCGCGAAATCCATGGCCCGGCCTGATGAAGAGGCGCGTCGCGCCTTGGTAAGGAACGAGCTGCGTACGGGGACCGCGAGCCGCTGCAGACGCGCCGGCCGCCGCTGCGGCGGCTGTTTCCAAGCTTCTCACCACGGTCGTGCCCACCGCGATTACGCGGCCGCCGGCCGCACGCGTGGCGTTGATTGCATCGGTAGTGGCCTCTGGCACCTGCAGGTATTCTTCGTGCATCACATGCCTCTCCAAGTCGTCCACCCGCACCGGCTGGAACGTGCCCGCCCCGACATGCAGCGTGACGAACGCGTGCCGCACGCCGCGCGCCGCGAGCGCGGCAAAGGTCGGCGCGTCGAAATGCAGCCCCGCCGTGGGGGCCGCCACTGCGCCGGGTGCGCGAGCGTACACCGTCTGATAGCGCTCGCGATCCGCGGCTTCCGGCGCTCGGGCCACATAGGGAGGCAGCGGCATGTCGCCGTGAGCCTCGAAGTACGGCAGCACTTCGCAGGAGAATTGCAATCGAAACAAATCCCCCTCCCTGCCCAGCATGCGCGCGCTGGCGCCCCCGGGCAGCATCACTCGGGCCGGCGGCTTCAAGCCCTTGCTGGCCCGCGCATGCACCAGCGCGGTTGTCGAATCGAGCGCGCGCTCGAGCAGGATCTCGATCTTGCCGCCGCTTTCCTTGACCCCATGGATGCGCGCCGGCACCACCCGCGTGTCGTTGAAAACCAAAAGATCTCTGGAGGTCAATAACCCGGCGAAATCTCGGAACTGGCGGTCCTCGCGCGCACCGCTCGCGCCGTCGAGCACCAACAACCGGCTGGCAGAGCGTTCCTCCGCAGGTCGCTGGGCAATGAGTTCTGGGGGAAGCTCGAAGTGGAAATCCGTGCGCTGCATAAACGACTAATACTACCTTGCGCCAATCGCATATACTGCCGGATCTGGCATGCCCGGATGGCGGAACTGGTAGACGCGCCGGACTCAAAATCCGGTGGTGGTGACACCGTGTGGGTTCGATTCCCTCTCCGGGCACCAGACCTTTTTATTTATGGACACGCTTTGAATTTCTGCAGTAATTGCGGCGAATCCGTCGTTTCGAAGATTCCCGATGGGGACCACCTGCCGCGCTTCGTATGCACGAGCTGCGGGATGATCCACTATAAGAACCCGTTGTTGATTTTGGGGTGCGTGCCGCAGTGGGAAGACAAGATTCTGCTGTGCCGGCGCGCCATCGAACCGCGACTGGGGTATTGGACGGTGCCCGCGGGCTTCATGGAAAACGGCGAGACCATGCAGCACGCGGCGGCGCGTGAATGCTATGAGGAGGCTCTGGCGAAGGTAATGGTCGGCTCATTATTGGCCGTGGCCAACGTGACCCACGCCTGTCAGGTGCACGTCATGTTCCGCGCCAGGTTGTTGGCGCCGGAATTCGGTGCGGGCACGGAAAGCTTGGAAGTCGGTTTGTACACCGAAGCGGAAATCCCCTGGGCCGATCTGGCGTTTCCCAGCGGCGAATTCACGCTGCGTAAATTCTTCGCGGACCGCGCCGCCGGCCGCGAGGATTATCACTTTACGGAACTCACGCGTCCGATGAAGTCCGGCGGTGGCATTATAGAGTCACGTTCAACTGGTCAAAAAGAAGGGTAAGTCATGGCGTTCGTGGTCACCGAAAGCTGCATCAAGTGCAAATACATGGATTGCGTGGAAGTCTGTCCCGTCGACTGTTTTCACGAGGGTCCGAATTTTCTCGTGATCGATCCGGATGAGTGCATCGATTGCACGCTGTGCGAGCCTGAGTGCCCGGTCGAGGCGATTTTTTCCGAGGAAGAAATTCCCACCGGTCAGGAAGACTTCAAGCGGCTGAATGCGGAACTGGCCAAGAAATGGCCCGTCATCAGCGAGAAGAAAGATGCGCCGGCGGACGCCAAGCAATGGGAAGGCGTCAAAGATAAGATCACGTTGCTCGAACGGTAGACCGGCCGGCGCGCCAGGAGCCTAGCTCTTTCCCTTGGCGGCCTGCAGGTCTCTGAGCTCTTTCACCAGATCTTGCGGCGGCATGTACCCGTTGATGTAGTCGCCGCCCTCCGTGACGATCGCCGGTGTGCCCTGCACACCGATGCTCTGCCCCAACGCATATTCCCGCGCCACCGGCGTCGGTCCGCAGGTCTTGGTCGTGTCCACCGCGCCGCCGGCCTTGGCGCGCGTCAGCGCCGCATTGCGGTCTTCCGAACACCACACGGCTTCGGCCTTGCGCCAGCTTTCGGTATTCGGCCCGGTGCGCGGATAGAACATGTAGCGCACGCGGATCCCGAGTTTGTTGAGTTCCGCCATCTGGCTGTGCAGTTTGCGGCAGTACTGGCAATCGACGTCGGTGAACACCGTGATGGTGTACTGAGGGTTCTTCGGCGAGAAGATCAGCATCTGCGATTCCGGAACCGCATTGATCATCGCGATTCGCGCCTTGGTCCGGCGTTCCTCGGTCAGATTCTCGCGGGTATGCATGTCATAGACGTTGCCGTCGATGTAGTACTTGCCATCGGCGGTCAGATAGCTCACCTCGGCGCCTTGCGAATACTCGTAGATGCCGGGAATGGGCGAAGGCCGCAAATCCTCGAGTTTCGATCCCGCCGGCAGCAGCTTGAGCAGGCCTACGCGCGGATCGGCAGGTTCGTCAGCCGAGTGGGCGCTTGCGAAGAACCCAAGGGCACCCAACCCAAGAAGCAGGACGGCAAGGATCTTAGACATGGAAGGCTCCCACGGATTCGACAGTATTCGACCCCGCCGCCACGGGGAGGTTCACGAAATTCTATCAGAGGATTGCTCAGCCGCCCCGATCGAACCCATCAGACGCGCTGTCGATTGGCCGCCTGCAGGCCGCGCAGCTCAGCCGCGCGGGTGATGCTGTTGATGCAACTCTTTCAGGCGCTCACGGGCGACGTGGGTGTAGATCTGCGTGGTGGACAGATCGCTGTGGCCCAACAGCATCTGGACGACGCGCAGATCCGCCCCGTGATTCAACAGATGGGTGGCAAATGCGTGTCGCAAGGTATGCGGCGACAACTCCTTGTCGACGCCGGCTTTTTTCGAGTAACGCTTGATGATGTGCCAGAACGCTTGGCGCGTCATGCGATCGCCCCGCCGTGTGGGAAACAAGTAGTCGGTCTGGCGTTCCAGCAAGATCTCAACGCGCGGACCCTGCATGAACTGCTCAACCCACTTGACCGCCTCATCCCCCAGGGGGATCAAGCGCTCGCGGTTGCCCTTGCCGACCACGCGAATCACGCCCTGATTCAAATTGACTTGATTGTGCTTCAAGCTGACGAGTTCCGAGACCCGCAGCCCGGTCGCGTACAAAACCTCCAACATGGTCCGATCGCGGTGCCCCAATGGATCCGACACGGTAGGCGCCTCGAGCAGCGAATCGACCTCGGCTTCCGTCAGCGACTTCGGCAGCGACCGACCGATTTTCGGCATTGCGATCTGCGCCGTCGGATCGACCGTAATCAAGCCCTCGCGCATCATGAAACGGAAAAAGCGCCGGAAGCTCGACAACTGCCGCGCCGTGGACCGCGGCCTCGATCCGCCCTCCACCCGCGCCGCGATGAAGCCCAGCAATTCGATGCGGGTGGCTTTGAGCAGGGCGCTGTCGTGCTCTTCGAGCCAGCGTGCCAACGCAGTGAGGTCGGCGCGATAGGCCGCCAGCGTGTTGGCCGACAGGCCGCGCTCCATCCATACTGCATCAAGGAACCGCTGCAAGGCGGGATCGGCAGCTTCGCGCGCCGGCGGTTCACCCTTCCCCAAGGTGCGTGTATAAACCGATCGTTTCAGAGCCGTCGCCATATATTCCCGATTGGTAATCGCACGAAATGGTGCCGTACGCGTAATCTGCGGTGAGTATGCGAGGGGCGATTGCGGGTCGGCGTGAGCGGTCTCACAGTATCTATTAACTATTAACATAAGGAGAACCAGATCACAGATCTTGAGCCGTCGGCACCTGCCATCCCGACCCCGGCATCTCCGATACAGCGCATGTATGCGCTGTATTGCGTCGTTCTCTTCACGGTGCTGGTGACGACCACCTTGATCGTCAATCTGTTCGTGCCCGGCCGGCGCCGTCGGCGACACGTGGCCGGTGCATTTTCGCGCGGTTTCTTGTACGGGTCACGAATTCCGTTCACGGTTCAAGGAAGGGAGCGGCTGCCGCCCGTCCCTTGCGTGGTCGTCGCCAACCACGCAAGCTACATCGACGGGATTATTGCCATCGCCGCATTACCGCCGGACTTCGCGTTCGTCATCAAGAAGGAGATGGTGCGCGTGCCCCTCGCGAGCTTATTCCTCCGGCGATTGGGCTCCGAATTCGTGGAGCGCTTCAACCGGCATCAGGGTGCATCCGATGCGCGCCGCGTATTGCGTGTCGCGGCGACAGGTCAATCGTTGGTTTTTTTTCCCGAAGGCACGTTCGATGAGCGCCGCGGCATCCGCAAATTCATGGGCGGCGCATTTGCGACGGCGCAACGCTCGAACATGCCGGTCGTTGCGGTGGCAATACATGGCTCGCGCGAGTTGCTGCCGCCGGGCGGCCTGATGATCTATCGGCGGCCCATCCGCGTCGAAATACTCGCCGTGCTCGACGCCAAGGATGCGCGCCAGCAGAGCCGTGAACTGATCGCCCAGGCCATCGGCGAGCCGCTGGCGTCCGATGAGTTATAATTTGATGATTACCGGTTGCGGAAGCTTGCCATGAACCCAGATCCCGTGGTCATTCTGTCGGCGCGTCGCACACCCGTTGGAGCTTTTCAGGGTGTCTTCGCCACCGTAACCGCACCGCAGCTGGGTTCGGTTGCGATCAATGCCTCCCTTGCGGATTCCGGATTGGCGGTCACCGATATCGATGAAGTGATCATGGGCTGCGTGCTCTCGGCCGGACTCGGCCAAGCGCCGGCCCGCCAGGCGTCCTTAGGCGCCGGAATACCGCCCGGCACGCCCGCGACGACGATCAACAAAATGTGCGGCTCCGCCATGCGCGCGGTGATGTTGGCATCCGACCAAATTCTGGCCGGATCCGCCGAGGTCGTGGTGGCCGGCGGACTCGAGTCCATGACGAACGCGCCCTACCTGCTTCCCAAGGCCCGGGCCGGCTATCGGATGGGCCATCAGGAGGTATTGGACCATATGTTCTTCGACGGACTACAGAGTCCGTGGGACGGCCAGCTCATGGGCTGCTTCGCAGAGGCTACCGCGGGTAAGTACGAATTCACGCGGCGCGCGCAGGACGATTTTGCGACCGAGTCGGTGCGCCGCGCCAAGGCCGCCAGCGCGGGCGGCGGGTTCAGCGCCGAAATCGCACCGGTGACCGTGAAGACTCGTAAGGGCGAAACACGGATCGATACCGACGAGACGCCCGGCACGCTCGACGTATCGAAGATTCCTGCGCTGAAGCCGGCGTTCAAGAAGGACGGTACGGTAACGGCGGCCAGTTCAGCCAGCATTTCCGATGGCGCCGCCGCCGTCGTACTGGCGCGCGAGTCGTATGCAACGGCCAAGGGCTTGAAGCCGCTGGCGCGCATCGTGGGCTACACGAGCTTCGCCCGGGAACCGGAATGGTTCACGGTGGCGCCGGTCGGCGCCATACGGAAGTTGCTCGCGCGGTTGAACTGGCAAACCTCCGACGCCGATCTCTACGAAGTGAACGAGGCCTTCGCCGTGGTCGCGATGGCCGCCATTAAAGATTTGGGATTGGACTACGCCAAGGTGAACGTCAACGGCGGCGCCTGCGCGCTCGGCCATCCCATCGGCGCCACCGGCGCGAGAATCTTGACCACGTTGATCTACGCGCTGCGCAGCCGCGGCAAGAAGCGCGGGATCGCCAGTTTGTGTATCGGCGGCGGCGAGGCCACCGCCATCGCCGTCGAACTGTATTAAGTGGGCGTCCCTGCCCGAACCATGCCCAAAATCCGTTGGCCATCCTGGTTGGCGGCGTCCGTGGCCTATAAACATGGTGATCCTAGTAGGTAAAGCGACATACGTACGGTAATCCCCTCACGGTCTGTCCGCCTGTTGGTTTATTGCCTCGCAGCTGCCGCCGACAGCCTTTTATGGTCTACTACCGCGCCATTTTCCCGTGAACCGAAGCGATTCGAGGCCTAGGAGCCTGTCTGAGTATTCCCCGTGGCCGCGACCGCGTCAGATTTCGCTTCAGCCGAGGCGGAGCCGACGTGGTTGGGTCAAGACCCAATGAGGAGGCGACAACGATGGATGAAGCGAAATCTGGCCGGTCCCGAAGGGCTGGCTTGGTGAGGGGTGTCTGCGGCGTTGCACGGCTTGGACGTAGCGTCCACTACGTCCTGCACCGTGCGCCTTGCATCCGCTCCCTCACCAAGCCAACGCGGCTCACGCGGAATACTCAGACAGGCTCCAGGTGAAGTCGATGAGCGAAATCCAGCGTGATGTCATGGAATATGAGGTTGCCATCGTCGGCGGCGGTCCGGCGGGTCTGGCCTGCGCGATCCGACTGAAACAATTATCGCCGCAGAAGTCCGTTTGTCTGCTGGAAAAAGCCGCGTCCATCGGCGCACATTCGCTGTCCGGTGCCGTCCTCGAACCGGGGCCGCTCGAGAAGCTGCTGCCCGAGTGGAAGACCGAATACCCGGGGATGAAGGTTTCCGCAGTCGAAGATGATTTCCGGGTGCTCACGCCGACGGGATCGTTCAAGCCCATTCCTGATTTTTTGGTCAAGATGCTGCCCGACCGCGTGACCCGGGGCACGCCCGTCAATAACCACGGCAACTGCATCATTTCCCTGGGTCAACTGACGCAGTGGCTTGCCGCAAAAGCCGAGGCCTTGGGCGTCGATATTTTCCCGGGCTTTGCCGCCGCTCAAGCGTTATATGACGAGAGCGGCAAGGTTATCGGGGTTCGCGTCGGCGATATGGGATTGAGCCGCGACGGCACGCCGGGACCGAATTACGCGGCGGGCGTCGATATTCACGCCGGTATGACCGTGCTTGCCGAAGGGTGTCGCGGATCGGTTTCGAAGACGCTCATCAAGAAATTCGATCTTTCCAAAGGTCACTGTCCGCAAACGTTTGCCATCGGCTACAAAGAGTTGTGGCAGCTACCGCCCGGACGGGTGAGTCCAGGGCGCATAGAGCATGGCCTTGGCTGGCCTGCCGACTCCAAGACCTATGCGGGAAGTTTCCTGTACCACCTCGACAACGACCGCGTGTACGTCGGTTACATCGTTGGACTCGACTACGAAGACCCGCGCCTGAAGCCCTTCGAGGCGTTCCAGCAATACAAGAATCATCCGCGGGTCAAGCTCCTGCTGGAAGGCGGCGAGATCATATCCGCCGGCGCGCGCACCATTGCCGCCGGCGGCTGGCAGTCGACACCGACCCTGGAAATGCCCGGCGCGATGCTCATCGGCGATGCCGGCGGCACGTTGAACTTCGCCAAGATCAAAGGGGTGCATCAGGCAATCCGCTCCGGGATGCTCGCCGGCGAGCATATCGCGGAGACTTCATCGAGCCTGGGATTCGATGCGAAGTGGCGGACCTCCGAGGGAGGTCGCGAGTTGCGGCGAGTTCGCAACTTCAAGCCCGCCTTCAAACGAAGCCTTTGGTTCGGTCTCATCAACTCCGGGTGGGAAACACTGACCTACGGCAAATCGCCGTGGACCCTGAAGAACACGGCGGACTACTCGAGACTCAAACGACTCGACGAATACGACTCTCCGGATCGGCACTGGAGCGAGCGCACATTGCCGCCGCGCGACCGTGTTTCGTTCGTATTCTTTGCCGGGAATGCACACGAAGAGTCGCAGCCGATTCACCTCAAAGTGGCCGATCCGTCGATCTGCGTGACCCGCTGTACCAAGGAGTACGGCAACCCTTGCGAGAATTTCTGTCCCGCAGGCGTGTATGAGATGGTCCCCGACGGCGCTGGCGGCCGGCGACTGCAGATCAACGCCGCGAATTGCGTTCACTGCAAGGCCTGCGACATCAAGGATCCCTATGAGATCATCACCTGGACGACACCCGAAGGTGGGTCCGGGCCGAACTACCAAAGCCTGTAGGGCTCATACGACGACCGTGGTCAACCAGCCCAATTCGTGTTGAGCGGTCCGCCAACGGTGACGGCGCGCCTCGGCGCCGAGGTTGCCGCGCATCGCTTGCAATTCGACGAGGCGCAATCCGCAGCCGCCCTGCGCCTGGATGCTCTGAGCGACGCCCTTCGCTCCCGCTCGCTCCGCGTCAGCGAACGACTGCGCTCGGCGATACCGTGGCTTCCGGGCGAATCGCCGCCGCCACGCGGCCTTTACCTTTGGGGAGGCGTCGGGCGCGGCAAAACGCTGCTCATGGACTTGTTCTTCGCATCGCTGCCCAGGGGCGCCGAGCGCAGCCATTTCTATCATTTCATGCGCGACGTCCACGCCGAACTTGCCGGCATCAAACAACATGCGGAGCCGCTGGAGATCGTTGCGCAACGTGTGGCGGCCCGCACCCGGGTGATTTGCCTCGACGAGTTCTTCGTGGACGACATCGCCGACGCTATGATCCTTGCGAGATTGTTCGAGGGTCTGTTCCGGCGCGGCGTGACGCTGGTGGCAACCTCCAATCTGCGGCCGCAGGAATTATACAAGGACGGTCTCCAGCGACAACGCTTTCTGCCGGCCATCGAGCTGCTGCAAGCACACGTCGACGTCGTTCACCTGGACGGCCGGATCGATTACCGGTTGCGCGAACTCGAACAGGCGCCGACCTATCTGGATTCCAACCTTCCGGAGACGCCAGCCGCCTTGCACGAGCGCTTCGCCGCACTCGCCGGCGTGGCCTCGGGTCCCACCACTTTCAGCATCGAGGGTCGCTCGCTTCATGCCGTGAATTCAGGGCCCGGCACGGTATGGTTCCAGTTCCGCGAACTCTGCGACGGGCCGCGCAGCCAAAACGACTACATCGAACTCGCGCGCCTTTACCACACCGTATTCATCGCGAACATCCCGACGTTCGATGAAACACGTGAAAATGCGGCACGCCGGTTCATCATGCTGATCGACGAGTTCTACGATCGCGGCGTCCAGATCGTCGTGTCGGCGGCTGCACCGCCGGCCGCGCTCTATCACGGCGAGCGGCTTCGGGTCGAGTTCGAACGTGCAAGCAGTCGGCTCATCGAGATGCAAACCCATGCCTACCTGGCGCGTCAACACCGTCCTTGAGCATGCGACAGTCCTTCTCCGTGGCATAATTCGAACATGACGATCGTCGCCGAATTCAAAATAGACTACAGGCAGATCCTCGATCCAAACGGACAACTCGTGGCGCCGCTGCCGCAGTTCGCCGAAGACCTCGATGAAGTCGTGAAAATGTATGCAGCGATGACGCGCGTGCGTGTGTTCGACACCAAAGCGGTGAACCTGCAGCGTACCGGACAACTCGGCACGTATCCGCCCTCCTTGGGGCACGAAGCCACGCACGTAGGCATCGGCGCCGCGATGCGGCCGGAAGACGTATTGGCGCCCGTGTACCGCGAATTCGGCACGCAGCTATGGCGCGGGGTCACCATGACGGAAATCCTCACGTACTGGGGCGGCGATGAGCGCGGCAATGATTTCGCCGGCCCCCGCGGCGATTTCCCTTGGTGCATCCCCATCGCCACCCAAACCTTGCACGCAGCCGGCGCCGCGATGGCATTCAAGGTGAGGCGCGAACCGCGTTGCGCCCTTGCGTACATCGGCGACGGCGGCACGTCGGAAGGCGCGTTCTACGAAGCGCTCAATCTGGCCGGCGCGCGCGCCTTGCCGGTGGTGTTCGTGATCGTGAACAACGGGTGGGCCATCTCCGTCCCGGTCGCTGCGCAGACCGCGACCAAGACGCTGGCGCAAAAGGCGGTGGCGGCAGGCATTCCCGGAGTTCAAGTGGATGGCAACGATGTCTTCGCGGTGCGTGCGGTAGTGGCCGAGGCCTTGGAGACGGCGCGGCACGGCGGTGGCCCGAGTTTGATCGAAACGCTCACCTATCGTTTGAGCGATCACACCACCGCCGACGATGCCAGCCGCTATCGCCCCGATGCGGAGGTCAAAGCGGCGTGGGCCATAGAACCGATGATCCGCATCCGTGAGTATCTCTACAAGACGGGCGCGTGGAACGACGCTAAAGAACACGCGCTGCTGCAGGATTGCGCGCGGCAAGTGGACGCAGCGGTGAACGAGTATCTGCGCGGCGTCAAACCCTCGACGGACGCCATGTTCGATCACCTGTTCGAAGCGCTGCCGGCGCACCTTCACGGACAGCGTGCGGCCGCACGCGCTTATTCATCGAAGCCTGGCGCCTCGAAGCCCAGCGGTCACTGAATTGGCGAGAATAACCATGGTCGAGGCCATTGCGATGGCGCATGGCTGGGAGATGCAGCATGACGACTCCGTGGTCGTGATCGGGCAAGACGTCGGAGCGAACGGCGGCGTATTTCGCGCCACCGCCGGGCTGCAATCCCGATTCGGCGCGGACCGCGTCCAAGACACGCCGCTGGCCGAGGCTACGATTGCGGGCATGTCGGTGGGTATGGCGACGCACGGCCTGAAACCGGTGGCCGAGATCCAGTTCATGGGCTTCATGTATCCGGCTCTGGACCAGATCGTCAATCACATGACGCGCATGCGCAATCGAACACGCGGGCGTCTCTCCTGCCCGGTGGTGATTCGGACGCCGCACGGCGGCGGGATTCACGCGCCGGAGCATCATTCGGAAAGCACCGAAACCTTGCTGTGCCACATTCCGGGGATTCGCGTGGTCTGCCCGTCCTCTCCGGCCCGCGCCTACGGCTTGCTGCTGGCCGCGATTCGCGATCCGGATCCCGTGATGTTCTTGGAACCGGTCCGCCTGTACCGAGCGATGCGCCAGGAAGTCGCCGACGATGGCCAGGCGCTGCCGCTCGACCGATGCTTCATGTTACGCCAGGGATGCGACGTCACCATCGTGACCTGGGGCGCCATGACGCTCGAAACGCTGCGCGCCTTCGCCGAACTCGAGGCCCAGGGGATCAGCGCCGAGGTCATCGATCTCGCGACGTTGAGTCCAATCGACAGCGAGACGATTTTGACCTCCGTGGCCAAAACCGGCCGCCTGGTGATCGTGCACGAAGCCGCGCGCAATGTCGGAGTGGGTGCTGAGATTGCCGCGATCGTTGCCGAGCACGGTCTGTATGACTTACACGCGCCGATTCAACGTGTGACGGGTTTCGACACCATCATGCCGCTGTTCCGGCTCGAGCACGATTACATCCCGAGCGTGCAACGCATCGTCGATGCCGTGCAGCTCACCTTGGCCGACTAGGCGCAAACCATGGGCACATTCAAGCTTCCGGATTTGGGCGAAGGGTTGGCCGAGGCTGAAATCCTCGAGTGGCACGTCAAGCCGGGCGACCGCGTCCTGGTCGATCAGCCCATGGTATCCGTGGAAACGGCCAAGGCAGTCGTCGAAGTTCCCGTGCCGTTCAGCGGCACCGTGACCGCGCTGCGCGGTGCCGTGGGCGACATCGTGGCCACGGGTGCGCCGCTCATCGATTTCGATTCCGGCACCGTGGTCGGCAGCATGCCGGCGACGAGCGAAGAGGAGTACGTCGAGTCGGCGACCGTCGTGCTCGGGCGGCCTAGGGACGATGCCCGCGCGCGTGCCGTGCCGGTGGCACGCGCAGTGGCGAAGCGCTTGGGGCTGGACTTGGGCGCAATCGAGGGCAGCGGCGCAGAAGGGCTCATCCGCTTGGACGACGTATTGGCGCACGCAAATATCGAAGGACCACGGGCCCCCGCCGGCCTGGCCGTTCCGGCAGGCGCGTCAGCCGAACCGCTTAGAGGCGCGCGGCGCGCCATGGCGCACAGCATGTCCATGTCCCGCGATCAGGTCTCGGGCAGCACGGTCTGCGACGACGCCGATATCCATGGCTGGACGAGGCGCGGCGATTACATGCTGCGGCTCATACGCGCGATGATCGCCGCGTGCAGCGCGGAGCCGGCGCTCAATGCCTGGTACGACACGGCGAACAATTCGCGCATTCTGATGGAACCCATCGATCTCGCCATGGCCGTCGATACGCCCGGCGGCCTGATCGTGCCGGTGCTGCGGAACATTCGGAACAAGACGCCGGACGAACTGCGCGCCGCCATCGCTGCGCAGAAAGAGGCCGCGCACCGCCGCAGCATCCTAGCTGCGGACCTACGCGATTTCACGCTGATGCTGTCGAACTTCGGCACGCTTGCCGGCCGCTACGGCATACCGCTCGTAGTGCCCCCGGCGGTTGCGATCTTGGGTGCCGGAAAGGTGCGGCAGGACGCGGTGGTCGAGGGCGGCAGCGTCGTCGCGCATCGACGGATGCCGCTGTCATTGAGCTTCGACCACCGCTGCATCACCGGCGGCGAGGCATGTCGATTTTTGGCCGCGGTCATTGCGGACCTGGAAAAGCCAGATTAGCTCGTGGGGAGCGACCACCATGCACACAGCGTCGTCAGATCAACACCGCCGGATCGTCGCAGCGCTCGCCGCGGCGGCGGCAAAGTTGCCTAAGGCCCTACGCAGCACCTTGCCCATCGCGCTGCGCGGGGCGAAACTGCCGCCGTTCCTGCGCGCGTATTACGCCAACGTCGAGACCGAGGACCTTGCCGGGCGCGATCCGAAGGAACTTGCCACCATCGCCTTGTCCCAATTGAACCTGGCGCGCCGCCGCCGCGGCCGCGCTCTGGTTCGGGTGTTCAATCCCACGCAGCGCGAGGATGGATACACGTCGGCACATACCGTCATTGAAATGGTCAATGACGATATGCCTTTCCTCGTCGATTCCATCGGGCTGGTTCTGACGCAACGCGCGCTTGCGCTGCACTTTCTGGCGCACCCGATCTTTGCCGTGACCCGCGACAGCGCCGGCGACTTGCAAGCGATCGAGGAACGCGGCATGAGCGCCGACGGCAAGAAGCCGCGGCTCGAGTCGTTTCAGCACATAGAAATCGATCGCATCGTCGACTCGGACGTACTGCGATCGCTGCAGACGGAGATCGAACGGGGCATGAGCGACGTGCGCGTGGCTTGTGCCGATTGGGCAAAGATGCAGACCGCGGCCCGTCAGGCGGCCGATGATTTGAATTCGTTGAGTGTGCGTTTCGATCCGCGCGACGTGAGCGAAACCCAAGCGCTTTTGGCGTGGATGCAGAACCGGCATTTCACCTTTCTGGGCTATCGAGAGTACCGGCTGCGGGGCGCCGCCGGCCGCGAGTCTCTCGAACCCGTGGACGCAAGCGGGCTCGGACTTCTGCGCCCCGGCCGCAAACATCCGTCGAGTGCCGGTCGGGTACTCGCCAGCGACATCCGGCGTCAGAGCCGGTCGCGCGAGCTGGCGTTGGTCACCAAGGCCAATTTTCACTCCACGGTGCATCGGCCCGGCTACGTCGACTATATCGGCATCAAGCATTTCGGCCCGAGCGGCCGGTTGATCGGCGAACGCCGCTTCTTGGGGCTATGGACATCGACCGCTTACACCGCCAATCCGCGCGACATCCCGCTGGTGCGCCACAAGGTCGCTCAGGTCGTGCAGCATTTCGCCCTGGCGCCCGACAGCCACGATGGCAAGGCGTTGCAGCACATTCTGGAATCCTTTCCCCGGGATGAGCTGTTCCAGGCAAGCGTGCCGGAACTCATCAAGGTCGTCACCGGAATATTCGGTCTGCAGGAGCGGCCCCGCGTGCGCCTCTTAATGCGCCGCGACGCGTTCCGACGGTTCTACTCTTGCCTGGTGTTCGTGCCGCGCGAAAAATACAACACGGTGGTAAGGCAGCGCATCGAGCGTGTCGTAGGCGAAGCATTCAATGCCCTGAGCATGGAATCGCAAGTGCAGATCGCCGAATCCAATCTTGCCCGAATCCACATCGTCGCGCGGACGCTGCCGGTCGAGCACCAGCGCGTCGACGTCGATGCACTGGAATTGCGAATCGCAGCCGCAGTTCGATCGTGGGCGGACGCGTTCAAGAGCGCGTTGCTCGCGCGCTTCGATGAAGCATATGCGCTGCAGCTCTATGCCGCCTACGCGCAGGCCTTTCCTGCTGCGTACACCGAAGACTTTTCGGGCGATGCCGCCGCGCTCGACGTGACGCTCCTCGAGGCCGTCGACAAGGAACCCGGACGGCTGCATTTGGACATCTATCGGCCCGAACCGCGGCGCAAGGAAACGTTCTTCCTAAAAATATTTCGCGGCCAGGATGCCATCCCGATTTCGGACCTCCTGCCCAAGCTCGAACACATGGGTCTCAAGGTCATTGCAGAACGGCCTTACGCGCTGGAATTCGCCGGCGGCCGGCGCGCGTGGATCCAGGATCTAGAACTCGTGATGCGCGCTCCGACGGCAATCAAGCTCGACCAGATGGACCGTGAGCTCAAGAGCGCGTTCACCGCCGTGTGGACCGGACGGATGGACAGCGACAGCTTCAACGAGCTGACGCTGACGACCGGCGTGCCGTGGCGAATCGTGAGCGTGCTGCGCGCTTATTGCCGCTACTTGCTGCAGGCAGGCCTGCCCTTCAGCCAGGGCTACATCGCTCAGGTGCTCAACAACCATACGACTCTGGCGCGCGCCTTCGCGGATCTTTTCGTGGCGCGCTTCGATCCGCGGCTGTCCGCGGCGAGGCGGCGCAGCACGCTCGCTCGGCTCGACCAACGCATTCGCGCAAGGCTGGAGGAGGTGACCGGTTCGGACGAGGACCGCATCCTGCGAGCCTTCTGGAACACCTTGACCGCCTCGGTACGCACCAATGCGTATCAGACGACCGAGTCGGGCCAGTTCAAGGACTATCTGTCTTTCAAGATGGAAAGCCAGAAACTGCGCGAGTTGCCGCTGCCCAAACCGCTGTTCGAAGTGTTCGTATTCTCGACGCGCATGGAAGGCGTGCATCTGAGGATGGGATACGTCGCTCGCGGCGGCATCCGCTGGTCCGACCGGCGCGAGGATTTCCGCACCGAGATTCTCGGATTGATGAAGGCGCAACAAGTAAAGAATACCGTGATCGTTCCGGTGGGCGCCAAAGGCGGCTTCGTGGTCAAACGCATGCTTGCAGGCGACCGCGAGACGCAGCAGGCAGAAGTCATCGAGTGCTATCAGACGTTGATCAGAGGGTTGCTGGACATCACCGATAACATCGCCGGCGATAAAATCGTCGCCCCGGCCGATGTCGTCCGCCACGATGGTGACGATGCCTATCTCGTGGTCGCAGCGGACAAGGGCACCGCGACGTTTTCGGACATTGCCAATGCGATTTCAGCGGAATATGGATTCTGGCTGGGCGATGCGTTCGCCTCCGGCGGTTCTGCCGGCTATGACCATAAAAAAATGGCCATCACCGCGCGCGGCGCCTGGGAATGCGTAAAGCGCCACTTCCGCGAGATCGGCATCGACATCCAGAATCAGGATTTTTCGGCGGCGGGCATCGGCGACATGGCCGGCGACGTGTTCGGCAACGGCATGCTGCAGTCGCGGCACATCCGGCTCATCGCCGCGTTCAATTATCAGCATATCTTCATCGATCCGCAGCCCGACGCGGCGCGCTCGTTCAAAGAACGCGAGCGTCTGTTCAAGCTGCCGCGATCCTCTTGGGACGATTATTCGAGGTCCGCACTCTCCAAGGGCGGCGGCATTTACCCGCGCAGCGCAAAAAACCTGACCTTGTCGCGTGAGGCTCAAGTCCTGCTGGAACTTCCCGCACAATCGACCCCCAACGAAGTCGTCAAGGCCATTTTGAAGTCGCACGTCGATTTACTGTGGAACGGCGGGATCGGCACCTACGTCAAAGCCGGCAGCGAAAGCCACAGCGACGTCGGCGACCGCAGCAACGATTCGGTGCGCATCGATGCGCGCGAATTGAACTGCAAGGTCGTCGGCGAGGGGGGTAACCTGGGCTTCTCGCAACTCGGCCGCATCGAATACGCACGGCGCGGCGGCCGGCTCAACACCGACTTCATCGACAACTCGGCCGGCGTGAATTGCTCCGACGTCGAGGTGAACTTGAAGATCCTGTTGAACGGCGCGGTGCGCGCGAAGGAGATTACCCTTGCAGCACGCGACCGGCTGCTCGTGCAGATGACGAACGAAGTGGCGAGTCTGGTCTTGCGCAATAACTACTTGCAAAGCCAGGCGATCAGCACCGGCGAGTTCCAGGCCAAGGAGCGCCTCAGCGAAAGTGCCTATGTGATTCGTGCGCTGGAACGCTCGGGAGACCTGAACCGTTCCCTCGAGTTTTTGCCCTCCGATGAGGAAATCGCCGAACGCCGCAAGGCCGGTGAAGGACTCACGCGTCCGGAATTGGCCGTCACGTTGAGCTACGGTAAAATCTGGCTCTACAGGGCATTGATTCACTCCGATGTTCCGGAAGATCCTTATTTGTCCGCCGAGCTGGCACGCTATTTCCCCGCTCCGGTGCAACAGCGCTTCGCGGCGCGCCTGAAACGCCACCGCCTGCGCCGTGAAATCATCGCGACGGCGATCACCAACAGCCTAATCAACCGTATGGGACCCGTCTTCCCGGTCCGGGCGCAGGAGGATACCGGCGCCGAGCCCGCCGCCATCGCGCGTGCCTATAGCATCGCGCGCGAGGTATTCGCGGTTCGCGACATCTGGACGCAGATCGAGGCTCTCGACAATTCGAGTCCGGCGGCCGTGCAGTACACGGCCATGTTCCAAACGACTCGGCTGCTGCTCCACGCGAGCTATTGGCTGCTCGAAAACCGGCGCAGCGACCTGGACATTGAGCGTGCGGTGCGGCGCTACGCAGCGCCCGTGGCGGCACTGTCCCGAAACCTCGGCGATGTGCTCTCCGCGACCGAACAGGCACGCCTCCGCGTGCTCCGGTCGCGCCTGATCGAGCAGCGCGTGCCCGAAAAACTTGCGACTCGCATCGCGTCCCTGGATTCGCTGCATTGCTCCCTGGACCTGGTCGAAGCCGCAATGGCCTCGCGCCTCGACATCGGATTCGCCGCAAGGGCCTATTTCGCCATCGGCGAGTGCATCGGGCTCACCTGGATCAAGGATCAGATCGAGACCCTGCCGGCCGAGGGACATTGGCAGGCCGTGGCGCGCGGGACTCTCGGCGACAACCTGTATGAATTGCAGCGCAAAATCACCGGCGCCGTATTGACGTGCAAGGGCAAGGAGCCGGGCGCCCGAGTGGATCGTTGGCTCCATGACCATTCGGCGGCAGTCGAATCCCTGAAGCGAATCGTCGTCGATTTGCGAACCGGTACAGCCCCCGATTTCGCAACGCTGTCCGTCGCCCTACAAGCCGTGAGACGGTTGGTGCAGGATGGCGTTCATGCGGGATGAGTCGCCGTTCGGCAAGGAATATTTGCAGAAGCGAATCACCTCCGAGTTCGCGCTCGCGCGGCACATCGGCGTCGTGGTCGAACGCGCCGATGACTTTGGGCTCGTGCTTTCGGCCCCGCTGGCTCCCAACGCCAATTACAAAGGGACTGCTTTCGGCGGCAGCCTCTTCTCGGTCGCCGTGCTCACCGGTTGGGCCTGGCTTACTCGCTACCTCGACGCGGCGCAGGTCGCCGCCGATGCCGTGATCCAGGAATCCACCATCCGGTATCTAGCCCCTGTTCATGGCATCCTGCGGGCCACCCTGGTGCCTCCGACGACCGCGCAGATTGAGAAATTCAGGAAAATGCTGCAGCGTGCGGGCCGTGGGCGCATTCGGCTCATCGTGGACATTCGCCAGGGGCGGACCCTGGCGGCCAAATTCGAGGGCGTATTCGCGGCTGCGGAAAAATGAATTTCAGGAGGATTGCACTGTGACCGGAAAATTGATCATGGTTCGTCATGGACAAAGCACCTGGAACCTCGAGAATCTGTTCACCGGCTGGCACGATGTGGACCTGACCGACCTGGGACGCCAAGAAGCCACCCAGGCGGGCACTGAATTGCTCGGCGAAAAGATCGAATTTCATATTGCCTTCACGTCGGTGCTGAAACGCGCGATCCGGACGCTGTGGCTGATTCTCGACGTTACGGATCGCATGTGGATACCGGTGGAGCGCAGCTGGCGGCTCAACGAGCGCCACTACGGGGCGCTGCAGGGACTCAATAAAGCGCAAACCGTCGAGCAGTTCGGCGAAGCGCAGGTCAAGATCTGGCGCCGCAGCTACGACATCCCGCCTCCGGCGTTGAGCCTTGATGACCCGCGCCATCCGCGCTTCGACCCGCGGTATGCCGATCTCGATCCTGCCCAGCTGCCGGCGGCGGAATCGCTGAAGGACACCCTGGCACGCGTCCTGCCTTTTTGGGAAACCCGCATAGTCCCCGAACTGCGCGCCGGTAAGAACGTTCTGATCGTGGCGCACGGCAACTCGCTGCGCGCTTTGGTCAAGATGCTGGACATGATGTCGGAGCGCGACATCGTGGAATTCAACATCCCGACCGGCATTCCGATGCTGTACGAACTCGACGAACAGATCCAGCCCATCAGCCGCCGATTCCTGGGCGACCCCGCCGTTCTCGCGGCGGCCCAGGAAGCCGTTCGCCGCCAGACCGACAAAAAGTAAGGTTCGCCTTCAGCGCCCGCGCAGCGGGCTTAAAGGACGGGGTCGCCCCAAGGCGACCCCGTAGATTCGGGGCGCAAGCGCCTAACTAAGTATCCGGCGCGATAGCGACTTTGATGCCGTTCAGGCTTTCCGTGAAATCCACCTGGCAGGACAATCGAGACGTCGCATCCCGATAATCCGGCAATTCCCTGAGGAGCTCCAATTCGTCGCTCTGCGGCTTCGGTAAGCGATCGACCCACTTCTCGTCGACGTAAACATGGCAAGTCGCGCACGAACACAGACCTCCACAAATCGCAGCGACACCGTAGTCGAGCTCGCGCAGAATCTCCATTATCTTCAAGCCGGGTTTTGCCTCGATCTCGTGCTCTTTGCCATCACGGTCCACTACGATCATCCGCGCCATTGAACTCTCCGTTAAATATTCCCCGCATGGGGATCGTCGTCAGGGCGGCTAGTGTGCCGGAACTTACGGGGCGCGACTACCGGACGCGCTTTTCAGGCGAACGGCCAATTGCTCCGCGCGCGCCGTCACGCCGTCGCAGACCGTGCCCGGCCGCTGTTTTAGGTAAAGTTCACTCCACAGGAGACACACATAGTCGTAGAGCCAGACGAACAGCCGCAGGCGCGCCGATTCATCCGGAAGCGCCGGCCGTTGCAGGTAGCTCGCCAAGAGATCCGCCGCAAACTGCGGACTCCCATCATTGTTCGCGATCCATCCCGCCAAGTCCCAGTAAGGATCCGAGACGTGCGCATATTCCCAGTCGAACAATAGGAGGCGTTCGCCCGTGGCCACGTTGAGACGGTGCAGATCGCCGTGACAGAGCACGGCCGCCGGCATGGGAGAGGCCGCCAGCAGCGTCAGCCGAGCGTCTGCCGCCGCCTGAAGCCCGGCGGATAGCCGCTCACCGAGCGCCGCCGAATAGTGGGTAATCCAGGCTGCAGGGCTCATGGTGCGGGCCGGCTGCGGAATGCGCAGCGCGTGAACCCGGCGCAGCAGCTGCGCCATTGCATGGATGTTGTCAGGCTGCCGTATTTCCACGGCCGTCCACGCGCGGCTCGGCACCCAATCCGCCACCAGAATGCCCTCCGCCGGCTCGCAGCACTGGATCGCCGGTGCGACACTGGCGGCGGCTGCGCGTGCCAACACCTTGCACTCCCACTCCCGATCGAGGCCGAGTTCCTGCGAACCGGTCGTGGCCACGCGCAACGCATACAGCCGCCCGGCCCGGGCGACTCGGCAGCTCTCATTGACGAGCCCCGAGGCCGACACATGGATGCTTACCGGGCCCTCGCCGGGCACCCACCGCAAAGCCAACTCCTCAAGCGACCTGCGCGACATGAGCGGCGGGCTGCGCGCTAGGAGCCTGTCTGAGTATTCTACGTGGCCGGGAGCGTGGCAGATTTCTCCTCAGTCGAGGCGGAGCCGACGTAGTTGGGTCTAGACCCAATGAGGAGGCGACAACGACGAATGAGGGGAAATCTGCCCGCTCCCTTCGGGTTGGCTGGGAGAGGGGCGTCTGCGGCGTTGCGCGGCTTGCATCCGCTCCCTCTCCCAGCCAACGCGGCTCACGTAGAATACTCAGACAGGCTCCTTGGGCGCCATTCGCGCATACCGATCACTATCATCAACAGATAAAGACCGAACAACAGCATGGTGAGATAGAGACGACGGGTGAAGCACAGGCAGAGACTGACCGAGTCGATGATGAGCCACCAATGCCAGTTCTCGTAGACCTTGCGAGCGACCAAGAAAGTGGCAAGCACGCTCGACCACGTCACCATCGAATCCACGAACGGCCATGCTGCCGGAGTGAAGCGCCGCAGGAAATAGGAACTGACGATCGACATGCCGGTGACCGCCAGCAGTCCCGCCGCGTTGCGCTGCCAAGGCCACCGTGATACCTGAAGCTGCTGATCGCCCCTGCCGCGTGTCCACTGCCAGTAGCCGTACACGGCCATGGCCGCATAAAAGCCATTCAGCACGGATTCCATGTACAACCGTGCACCGAACAGCACCCAGACATAGAGGCAGGAGCTGACGAATGCGGCCAACCAACAGCTGAGCCGTTGCCTGATCGCAAGCAACAGGTACGCCACGGCAAGCCCGGCGGCGGTAATCTCGGTCCAACTCGTCGAGTTCCAAGCGCTCGCGAGTTGGACCGAGAGCGGCGGCGTCACGGCGGCGCCGCGGCCGGCGGACCCACGGCAGGCCGCGCTTCTGCAGGCTCCTCCAACCCGGGGAGCACTTTCACCACGAATACCAATTGCGGCCCGGCCGCGGCACGGCGCATCTCATCGGCGAGAATTGCCATGACGCGATCAAGCGGGCCCCAGATTTGCGTACTGAGTGCGTTCGTGAGGACATGTACTTCCGAATACAGGTTCAGGCGATCAATGAAGGCCTGAATCAGTGGCCGGTAGTCGCCGGTCAACGGGTACATACTAATTTCGACGGCTGCGCGCATCGCGGATTACCTGCTCCCTACGCCGGCATTACCCGGGTCAGGTTCAACGGGTTCGCAGGTGAGTCGAATAGTCGACTTCCCACATCTCAGGTCTCTCCAGACCACCCCAAGGTTTCATCAAGTGTAGCCTGACGTTAGGATGCGTGCAAAACTGCCGCACCACCGTGGAGATACGCTTGCGCATATTTCAAGTCGACGCATTCACTCGCACCCGCTTCACCGGCAACCCGGCCACCGTCGTCCTCGATGCTGATGGGCTCGATGACGCCACTCTGGCGGCGATTGCACGTGAATTCGCGCACGCCGAAGCAGCGTTCGTATCCGCCGCGACCGCCCCCGACCACGATGTGCGTCTGAGGTTCTTCAACACCCGCAAGGAAGCGGCCTTCGTCGGACACGCAACCGTTGCCGCGCATGCGGTGCTATTGGCGGTCGGCCGCAGGGGGCCCGGCGTGTGCCGGCAACTGTGCGGCACCGGCATCGTCGAAGTAAGCGTCCACGAACGAAACGGAACGACGGTCGAATTTCGGCAAACCGTGCCTGAGTTCGACCCTCCCTTGCCGCTCAAGACCACGCTGCGAATTGCCGAAGCATTGCGCCTGTCGGGCGCGCAGTTGCACGACGCCATGCCTGCCCGCATTGCCCGCAAGGGAAGCACGCGCTTGCTGGTGCCGGTGGGGCAGGTGTGCGCGTTGGATGCGCTGGCGCCGAACTTCGACACGTTGATCTCGCTGGGCAAGGAACTCCAGGTGGATGGGTTTTTCGTGTTTTCGGTCAATCGAGGCGCGGCTGGGTTATCGACGGATTCGCGGATGTTTTGCCCAGCGCTTGGAATTCCGGAAGACCCCGTGAGCGGCAATGCGCACTCCATGCTCGCAGCGTACTTGTGGACTCTCGGTCAGTTCGGCAACGACTCGACCACCTTCGTCGGCCGGCAGGGCCGCCAAATGAATCGCCCCGGCGAGGTAAGCGTAAGACTGGAACTCGATCACGGCGACTTGCGCGCCGTGCACATCGGGGGCAGCGCAGTGATCGTCAGCGAGGGAACGCTGGCCCTATGAACGTGTACCGCACCGCCGCGACACTACCTGCTCGGCGACGCGGCCGTCGGCGCGGTCGAATCCATTTTCAAGGCGCTCGCGAGTCCTTCGAGGTTGGAACTGACCGTCTTCGCCGTGGTCACGGCTTCGGTCAAGTTTCCCGTAGCGAACGCCGCCTGAGCTTTCGACCATAGCGACGCGGCACTGCTGAGGCTGGCCCTCGCCGCATCGAGATCGATGCCCGCAGCCAAGTTCTTGCTCGATTTTTTACCGAGCAGATCAATGCGGCTTTGGATGGCGGTCATGGATCCCGGCAACACGGCGGCCAAATCCGACCACTGTTCATTGAGCGCCTTCGTCAGCTCGTCTTTCTTGGCAGCCGCCGCACCGGCCAGACTTTGCGCCGCACTCATCACCGCCGGCGCCGCCGTCAGCACGGCGGCATAATCCTTTTTTTCGAAGGATGCCTTGAGGTCCCCCAACTTGCTCTGCACGTCGGTCAATTGATCAGGAACGTATTTCGCCGCTTCGGAGGATGCGCCGGACACGATCGCCTCGATGTCGCTGATCGATCGCTGTGCAGACTCCATCTGACTGGCGCAACCGGCCAGCACGATGACCGCGAGTGCAATGCGGGCATGGCTGCGGCAACGAAGCATCGACAGCATCAAGGCTCTCCCCATCCGGCGATTTCATCTACAGTTCGCGGCGCGCGCGCTCCAGCCATTCGGCCTGGGCCTTCCGATAATGCGGCGGCCCCAATGTCGCACCGTCCACCAAATCTTTGAGTAAGCGGCGTGCCTCGTCGAGCTTGCCGCGGCGCTTGAGCAGGAGCGCGTACCGCAACCGCGCTTCCGCACCGGGATATCCCGGCGCCACCGCCGCGTACTCGTGTTCCGCTTCATCCAGCGCATCTTGCGCCTCCAACGTTCGCGCGTACAGAAGATGCCCGTCTGCCGACTTGAAATCCGGATTGTTGTGTATGAGGCGCTCGAGAGAGGCGCGTGCCGCGGCAAAATCGCGCGCCGCGAACTGCGCTTGCGCCAAACCCAACAGCAGCGTCGGATCGTGTTCGAAGATCCCGCGGAGGCCGGCCTGGTATACCACGATGGCCTCATCGTACTGGCCGCGTTCGTACAACTCCTCGGCGAGACGGCGGCGCGCATCGACGTTGCCGGAAATTTCCACGACCGCCGCAGCCTGCCGTAAACCTCGGTTCGGATCGATGATGCGCTGCATGCCCGCCTTGGTGCGCCGCGCGGCCTGGCCGCCGAAGATCCCAGGCAGGATTTCAACAACGACGTAGGCCAGCGAACCCGCCGCCGGCAGCAGCGCGATGGCCCAGACCCACAGACTATTTCTTCCCGTCTTGATGACGTGGACGATCAGGCCGGCTTGGATGGCGAGGGTGAGGATGAAGATCAGCGACACGAAAATAGCTCCGGATTCGCACTCGGCCCGAGCGGCCACATGCAGTACCGCCGATTATGAACCGCAGTACGTCGCGGCGCTGGTCCTAGCGCTCCGCGATGCGAATCCTGCGCTCGATGTCGGGACACTTGGCCCAGCCGATGTTGGACAGCGAATATCCCAAAACGTGCTCCGAGCGGGGATCCACGCTGACTTCCATTTCGCAACCGTGAAAGCCGGTGGGTGCGCCGGCCGGTGTCTGTTCCAAAAACCACACATAGACGAGCCTGGTCGGGGTGGTTTCAATCTTGCGCGGCTCGCCGAAGGCGTCCCGCAGTCGGCTCACCGGCTTGCCGACATTCTCCGCCGCAATGCGCGGGATCGGACGCACGGCATAGCCGGAGTGGCCACAAGCGGCGAGGGCGAACCCCGCCATCGCGACGGCCGCCGTAGCGAAACGCAACATAACGAGACTCCCATGCCGCACCATTGGTTGGGTCGAGTGTTGCCGGTCGCGGTGCGTCTTGCCGCAGACTCAAGTCGCAGAATGGAAATCCATCGCACGGGCGCGCCGCTTATGTAAATGCAAGGCGTGAGTCATCCCCCGCGGCAGGTCTTCTGGATGGTGAACCGCGATGATGAGCGTGCGGTCCTCGGTCATCAAACGCCCGAGCAGTCGCTTCATCGTCGCACGCTGACGCGGGTCGAGTCCGGTCAGCGGCTCGTCCAGCAACAGAATGCGCGGATCGCTCGCGAGCGCTCGAGCGAAAAGTGCGCGGCGCAACTGTCCGTACGACAATTCGCGCGGTCGGCGCTTCGCGAACGATGTCAGGGCGAAGAACTTGAGCCAGCGCAGCGCGTGTCGCTTATCTGCCGGCGTCGGCGCATCGGACATGCCAATGCTGGCGTAACGGCCGCTCATCACCAGATCGAGCACCGTGACGTTTACCGCATAGTCGGTTTGCAACTCCGGCGAGACGTAGCCCACCTGACGCTTCCATGCCTCAATCGGTGTGCCGAACGGAAAACCGCTGCGTTCGATTTTGCCGCCCAACGCCGGCGACAGATCTCCATACAGGAGTTTGAGGAAGCTGGACTTGCCGCTGCCGTTGGCGCCGAACACGGCCCAATGCTCGCCTTGGCGCACCTGCCAATTCACATCGCGCAATACGGCCCGGTATTCCACATAGAGATCGGCTCCGGCAATCCGCAGCAGTACCTTGCCGTTCGCGGCGCCAAGCTCGGGCTTGGAAGTATCCTTCACGCGCATCGCAGGGCGCGGCCGCGGGTTTTCGTCCGCGTGCGCCGCCAGCCGGGCAAGATTTGCGCCGCGCAGCCGTGTGACCGAGCGCAGCCGGCCGGCGTGCAACTCGATCAGCCCCCGGGTTCCTCGGGGCACATCCATCGCGCGGTGAGCGGCGGCAACCCAGGACTGCCCTCGGCGGCGCGCGTGATCGAGTATACGATCGATTCGGCGACGATAATCCACGTCCAAGCCGTTGTAGAACTCATCGAGCAACAGCCAATCCGGGTTCTGGACCAAGCCGCGCGCCAGCAGCGCGAGCCGCTTTTGCCCATACGACAAGGACAGGAACCGGCGGTTCTGCAGATGTGTCAGGCCGCAAAGCTTGAGCATCTTGGCGATCCGCCGGCGCTCCTCGAACGTCACCGGCTGCAGCAGCAAATCCGTGCGGTGCAGGCCGGTCGCGAGCAAATCGCACACCGTGGGATTCCAGTCATACCGGGCGTATTTGTCCTGCAATTCGGCGCCGATGTAGGCCATGCGCTGCTTCGCTGCGCTGAGATCGACCCGGCGGCGGCCGATGCGATACACGCGCGCCTCGCGGCCGGTGGGGGTCGGCCAGACGTCTGTGCCCAGCAGCTTGAGAAGTTGCGTCTTGCCGGCGCCGTTGCCGCCGATGAGTGCCCAGCGCTCGCCCGCTTTCAAGCTCAGGGAAATATCCCGCAACGCCCATGTATCGCCGCGCCGCACGCTGACCGCATGCAGCGCTACGCTCAGCCGCGCCGTCATATGCCGCTGAGTCGCCAGCTGCCCGCATGCTCGACGGCGCGGCCGTCGCGGGCAAGCTTGATGAGATGCGCCTCCAATGTCAGCTTCGCCCACGCGTGGCGCTCCTGCGGCACGTCATCGTAAACCGCTAGCGTCAGCTGATCGAGCGTTGCCGCACCGTGCATCAGCTTTCCCACTACTTTGTCCTCGCGCGCAACACGATGTGCGCGTAATAGCGATATGACGCGCTTACCGCGTTGCATGACCCCGCCGTGGCCGGGTGCGATGCGCTCGAATTCATGGGCCGCCAATTTCTGAAGTGAACCCATATAGGCCGTCATGTCGCCATCCGGCGGCAGAATCACGGGCGAGACACCCTCGAGCACGTGGTCGCCCGTAAACAGCAATCGCTCATCGTCCAGCAGATAACAAACGCAGTTGGACGCATGTCCGGGCGTATGGATGGCGGTCAGGAGGATGCCGCCCAACTGCAGCCGCTCACCATCTCGCGGTAGGTGATCGGGTCTGAAAGTCTCATCCTGGCGGCCATCATTCGGCGGCGAGCCGCCGATCAGACGTGCACCGGTCCGTTCGGCCAGCACTGCGGCGAGCGGCGAATGGTCGCGGTGAGTATGCGTGACGGCGATCCAGCGAATGACCCCATCGGCGGCATCCATGATGGCTTGCAAATGCCGGGCATCGTCGGGTCCGGGGTCGAGTACGGTGATCTCTCCCCGGCCCAACAAGTATGTATTGGTCCCAGGCCCGGTCATCAGACCGGCATTGGGCGCAACGATGCGCCGTACGCCGGTGCCCAACACGGAAGGTTTGCCGGGAATGAGGTGCGACCGGGGTTCCAACGATCCTCGCCGGCACTTGCATGGCCGTAATCCCGCTTATGATAATTTTATTTCGCCGGATACGCCATCGCAGCAGCACGCCTCGGCTTTTCCGGCGGCTTTGTGCGTGTCTGTGATCTGGATCTCAGTTTGATACAGTTGCGATGATCGCCGGAGCCGCTACACTGGGCACATGTCGAAGTCTCCAAACGCTAGGCGATTGGGCGGCCCGCTCAGCTGGGAAGACCTGTCGCGGCCCGACGCGGATCAGAACCAGCGTTTTTTGGCCGAGGCTCTTTCCCTGTTGTTGGCCGACTTGCTGCGCTCGGTGCTATCTGATGCCAGCCCCGCCCTGCCGGCCGATGAATCCGCGGTGGAGCGATACCGTAACCTAGCCGACTCGCTTGCGGACGGGGAGTCGCGCCGCCGGACCAGCCTTGGAATCACCCGCGCAGGGCTTGCCAAGCGATGTGTGACCTGGCTCAAACTGCTCCTTACTCCGGCGCCAAACTCATCATCCGCGGCCCCCATGCGCGAATTTGTCGATGCACTGGGCTTATTTCCGGCGCTTTTCGACAGCGAGCCCTCGGCGCGTTCGCGCCGGGCGCGGCTGACCTGGCTGCTGACCCACGACCGGCGCCTGGACGCCAGTACCCGCGAGGCGGCGACGGCTTTGATCGAAGCATGCGAGCATTTGGGTGTCCTACTCTGGCCCGATGCGGAAACTGCCTGAACGCAGTTCCTACCGGCTTGCCGGCGCGAGCGTATAATTCCTCCTTCGCCTGCCGGCCGGAGTTTTGAATGCCATCACCTTCCACACCCGAATTAGAACCTTCCATGCCTGAATCAGATACCGCACCGGGCGCCAGTCCCGCTGCGGACAAATCCCGGTTCAAATTTCAAAAGCTGCTACAGCCGTTCACGGTCGACCGCGCCATCGCGGTGCCGGTCGTCTGGTTCTTCTTGGACTGGCTGGTTTTGGGGGCTGCGATTGCCAGCCTATTGGTGGTCGAGGCTTGGTGGATCAAAGTTTTCGCATCGCTGGTCGCTGCCCTGTGGATCGCACGACTGTTCGTCATCGGCCACGACGCTTGCCACGGCTCCTACACGCCCAATAAAACGCTCAACAAATGGATTGGCCGAATCGCGTTCCTGCCGTCGTTGACGCCCTACAGCCTGTGGGAAGTCGGACATAACCTGGCTCACCACGGCTTCACGAATTTAAAGGGCCGCGATTACGTGTGGACACCTTACTCGCCGGTCGAATTTGCGCGCCTGCCCTGGATGCGGCGACAGCTCGAGCACCTCTATCGCAGCGGCGTCGGCCAGGGCATTTATTACATGATCGAGATGTGGTGGAAGAAGCTGTTCTTCCCGGGCCGCAAGCACGTTACGACGCGCCGCCCCAGCCACATCGTCGATAGCTTCCTGGTTGCGGGATTTGCCGTATTGTGGATCGGCGGCCTGACCCTGTGGGGGATCCATAACGGCAACTCCATCTGGTCGCTGCTGATTTTCGGCTTTGCGGTGCCGTTCTTCTTGTGGAACTGTCTGATGGGATTCGTGGTCTACGTGCAGCATACCCATCCGCAGGTACCGTGGTACGAGCGCCGCGACGAATGGAGCGCGAATGCCGGCTATGCGACCACCACCGTGCACGTCAAGCTCATGCGGCCGCTCGACGGCATGATTCACTACATTCTGGAACACGGGGCGCACCACGTGAACATGGGTATTCCGCTGTACCGCCTGAAAGAAGCCCAGGCACGGCTCAGCGCGACTCTCGATGAACGTCTGAATTCGGAAGTCTTCACCTGGCGCTATTACTGGAACACCGTGCGGCGCTGCAAGTTGTACGACTTTGCGCAGCATGTGTGGATGGATTTCGACGGACGGATCACGTCGCAGCCGGTGGTTCAGGGTCGCTGAGCGCCAACAACGCTTTTTAGCGAAAGCTGTATCGAGTGGAAATGGAAGCGGCCCGCCCGGCCGTGTTGTACCCATTCGCCAGCTCGTATTGCCTATTTAGCGCGTTGTCGAGTCGCGCCGTCACCGACCAGGCCGGCGTCAGCGCTACCTTCGCCCAGGTCGACGTCAGCAGGTAGCCGCCGTCGCGCACCTCCGGTGCGCCGGTGACGCCATTGACGTCCTGCCGCGCGCCGGACTCCAGGAACTCAAGTCCAAGCTCTGCGCGCCCTATTCGACGGGCGCTGCTGACGGTGAAGCTGCGTTTGGTACGACGCAGCAGCTGCGTATCTTGGGCGGCGGCGGATAGGTTGCGGGGATCCTGCAGGCTAGCCTCGGCACGCACCGACCACGGATCGGCGTGCAACTCCCAGGTTGCCTCCAGTCCCCGAATCCGGGCGCGGTCGATGTTCTGGTTTTCGCCGCCGTAGATCAGGTTACTGGGGTCCGGCACGAACTCGATCAAATCGTTGATGGTGTTCTGAAACGCTGAGAATGTCGCCTGCTGGGACTCGCTGATGCGCGACTTGACGCCGAGTTCGAAGTCACGCGAGCTTTCAGGCAACAGATTGGGCGAGCCGCCGAAGCCGAATCGGTCGGTCGCCGACGGCGCGCGAAATGCCGTACCGGCAGACGCGATCAGCAGCGTGCTTCCCGTCACGGCATAGCCATATTCAGCATTCCAAGTTTCATGATCGCCGAACGCGGGGTGATGGTAATAGCCGCCGGCCAGAAGAAGCCGACTGGGTCCGTCTTCGAGCTGGTCCTGAACATAATAGGTTTCCGTATGCGTTTCGATCGCATACGCCGTCCCATAGGACAGCGAGTTGGTTTGCTCCTGGGTGAGAATCGTCCCAAATGTGACGAGCTGATTGACCCGCGTGCCGGCGATCTTGACGTCGTTCTGCAGATCGAACGTGTCGCGCGACGTGTAGTCGAAGTCCCCGACCGCGGGCTGGGTGGAGATGTCCACCTGGTCCTGCCGCAGGTCATCGATGATGCGGCTCAGCGTTGCCCGCGCGTGCCAAATGTCGGTCAGGTCGCCGCTCGCGTGCACCGCGAGCGCACTGTTCGAGAATCGCTCCTCGAGCGGCGTGAAGGAAACAAACGCCGTGTAGTCGCCGTTGTAATTCCCCTCGGCGTACTGCGTCGTGCCTGTCGACAGCCAATAGAAGGCACCGATGTCGGCGTCGGCGATCCTGGTCGATGCGGCGGCGGTGCCCGATAGATTTTTGTAGCCACTGTCGAGGGTATCCCCGACGAAGGTTGGGAAACCGGCCGATCGCTGTCCGGCAAATGCCGCGCGCAGGCTGGTGTCACCCTCCGTATAGTTGCCGTCCACGGCGAATTCGCCCGTTGCGTAGCGGCCGTAATCCAGCATCGCATCGGCTCCCGAGGGGCCGCCCGTACGCGTGATGAGGTTGACCACGCCGCCAATGGCGTCAGTGCCGTAGATCGCAGAGCGCGGCCCTTCGACGATCTCGATCCGCTCGAACAGTTCCGGGGCGAGGTTCTGCAGTGGCGCACCGCCGATCGTGCCCGCGTTGATGCGCACGCCATCAATCATGATGATCGACTGGTCGCTATTGGCGCCGCGGATGAACAGCGACAGCGGTTGACCCGGACCACCGCTGCGGCCGATGTCGAGGCCGGCGTGCAAGCGCAGCACGTCGCCGACATCCGTCGCAAGGGACTCCTCGAGCGCCTGGCGATCGATGACGACAATTGCCTCCAGCACTTGGCTTGCCGGCTGTGAGCTGCGGGTTGCGGTTACGACGATCTCGTGCAACGGATCATCCGTCGGCGGCGCCGGCGCCACTTGCGCTTCAGCGATTCGAACATGAACATAGAGCACGGCTGCGCACGCGCAAACAGCGAATAGGTGTTTCAAGGCTGCCCCCCGGTGACGAGATCCCCAGGACCACGTCCCGCACCGGCCTAGCGTTGCCTTCCCGACGATAACGGGTCAGCGACACGAAGCTTGCGCGCGCACGCAGCCCCACTCCGTCGCCGCTCGGGAACATCCGCTCGCTCAGCACACCCCGGCTGTCGAATGGGCGACTTCAACAAGCAGGTCTCCTGGCTCGCGGGTTTGAGGCCCTGCATCACCTTCCCAGATCTCGTCAATCCAGTGGTATTCGATGCGAGGCAGACCGCTCACAGTTGCGGGGGCAGCCCGGGCTTGCAACCCGAGTTCCCTTTTCATCCCGGTTAGGGGAACTTGTTGAGGCTTCGTACGTTGCAACAACGCAATCATCAAGTCAATTGCAATATGCTCTTGACCCGCCGAGCGCCGCGCCGCGCTCGGCTTGCAATGGATTTCGCGCGGCAGCCGCTACATTAAAATTTGCGCGTGGTGTTTTAGATGATCAGCCATGAAGGTTTGAATGAAATAGTAGCCGTGATCGTAGCCCGACTGCATGCGCAGCGTGAGCCGTTGCCCCGACTTCGCCGCGGCGGCCGACAACTTCTCGGGCAACAACTGGTGTTCCGCGAGAAACTGATCGCCGGTGCCTTGATCGACGAGGATGTGCGCCGGAAACGGCTTCTGCGCCAATAATTCGCTCGCATCGTGCCCGCGCCATTTTTCCTGATCCAGCCCCAAGTAGTTGGTGAATGCCTTCTGGCCCCACGGGCATTGCATCGGCGCACAAATCGGGGCAAACGCCGATACCGATTTGTATTGCGTCGGGTTACGCAACGCGATGGTCAATGCCCCGTGGCCGCCCATCGAGTGGCCGAAGATGCCGCTGGCATCGGACAGCGCGGGTAGATTCGCCGCCACGACTTCAGGCAGTTCACGGGTGACGTAGCTGTACATGCGGTAGTTCGTCGACCACGGCGCCTGAGTCGCGTCGACGTAAAAGCCCGCGCCCTGACCGAAATCCCATTTCTCCGCGTCGCCCGGGATGCGGGGCTGACGCGGACTGGTATCCGGAGCGATCAACATCAGACCCAGTTCTGCGGCGACGGCTTGCGCATGTGCTTTCGTGGGAAAAGTCTCCTCAGTGCAGGTCAAGCCTGCCAAGTAGTACAGCACGGGCACCTTGCCGGCCTTCGCCCGCGGCGGTTGATAGACGGAAAATTTCATGGGTCCTTGCGTTTCACGCGACTCATGTTTGTAGAATTGCTGCACTCCGCCAAAGCAGGCGTGTTCGGACACCAGTTGAATTGCACTCATAGCGACACCATCACGCGGCAAGGGGCTTTAAAGGATATCCTTGAAGGATCTACCCTAAATCAACCGGAGCCGACTTGGAAGCAGCACATGAATATTGAATTTTCCGCCACCGAGGCGCGTGTCATCGGCTGTCTGATCGAAAAGGAGATCACGACCCCGGATCAGTATCCACTGTCGCTCAATGCGCTCACCAATGCGTGCAATCAGAAAACCAATCGAGAGCCGGTGCTCGAACTCACCGAGGCCGCCGTGCAACAAGCAGTCGACTCATTGATGAAGAAGTACCTGGTGAGCGACAAATCGGCCGGCTACGGCGGCCGCGTCACCAAGTACAAACAGCGGTTTTGCAACACAGAATTCGGCTCGCTGAAGTTTTCGAAGCAGGAACTTGGCATCATTTGCGTGCTGCTGCTGCGCGGACCTCAGACTCCAGGCGAACTGCGTTCCAGGACCAATCGATTATGCGAATTCGCCGATGCCGCGGCTGTCGAATCGACGCTCAAGGGCTTGATGGAGCGTGAAGACGGACCGTTCATCGCGCGCCTGCCGAGAGCCGCAGGGGCGCGCGAATCGCGCTACGCGCATCTGTTCTCCGGGATCATCGAGTCGGCGCCGGAGACAGCGGACGAGGCAGAGGCTGCGGGAACGACCACTACGATGAGTCAACGCCTCGCGATTCTCGAAGACAAAGTGGCGGAAATGCGCTTGGAACTCGATATGCTGAAAGGCGCTGCGCGGACCTAAGCATCTCGGCGCGAGGTCAGTCTTGAGGCCGCTCCTCCGGGCCGGCGTCAGCGCGGCAGCGAGGCGGTCTGCTTGGCGATGCCGTCGCGTTCCTGCAGCCACTTGTCGAACGCCTCGACATCCGATGCGCGCATTCCGCCGGCGTTGCTTCGATGCTCGGTCAGCCACTTCTGCATCGCCGACATCAATTCGTCGGCAAGTGGCCGCGCGTGATTGAACAGATCCATGTACGCCGCCTTTGCTTCATCCAGCCGATCCACGCCTAGATAGGCTTCGCCCCGATGTTCGACCGCCTCCGGCAAGTCCGGCTTCAATGCCAGGGTGTGATTGTAATCGTCGACCGCTTCCGTATAGGCCCCCAGACGCAAGTGGATGTAGCCCACATTGTTCCAGGCCTCGTACATGTCGCCCTTGTTGCTCAACGCCTCGGTGAATTGGTCCAGCGCCCGATTGTAGTTATCACCCATCTTTTCCAGAGCACCAGCCTTTTTATCCGGATTTTGCGCAGCGGCGGCGGCACTCTCGTATTCCTTCGCCTTGGCCAACGATTTCATCCCGGCCGCGTAGGCCTTCCGCGACGCCGCGTCCGGCTTTTCGGTGGACGGGGCGGTTTGCATGTCTTCGCCCGGCTGATTCATGGAGGACGGACGGCCCATACCCCCCTCGCCGCCCGGCATCATTTGACCACCGGCCAGAGCGGCGCTTGCGCCTAGCGCCGCGGCAGCCATCATTACGAAGTAACTGAATAAAATCCGGTGCATTCTGCCCTCCGAGCGGCTTTTCCGATGTGTGCAATACTGGACCCAAGGCCTTCAATCTTAGGTTTTTACTCCTGATCGCGTTGGTTTTTTTGACCGAGGGTGCGGTTGCACAGGCGCACCCGGGATGGCCGAGGTGCTAACCGCCCTCGCCCGAGGCAACTTTGATGCCGATGCGCAGCGTCGTCGTCGCTATGCGCACTTCGACCAAGAATGCCAGCAGCGCTGCCGCCAGCGTCAACATCGACAGAATGAATATACCCGCGATGAACGCCGCCAAGTCCCAGCGTAGAAACGCGTTTACGAACAACATGACCACGACCAGCGCAATGAACAGTGCCGATAGCGTGATGAGTGTGATTGCTGCATTGATCCAGCGCGAGCGGCGCGCCAAGATCTTGAGCTCGCCGTGCAGGTCACGCGAGTCCTGAACATAATCCGCTCGGAGCAACCGATCCTCCATGGCCCGAGCCCGATCCACGATGCGCGCCAAGCGGCTGGTGAGCACATTGAGCGTCACACCGATCGCGGAAATTAGAAATATCGGCGTCAGCGCGACCTGGATCAGATGGGCGATCTCAACGGATTGAGCCGTCATGGACGAGAACCGCCAATACTCGAAGACAGAAACGCCCCGGCCACTAGAAGCAGCCGAGGCGTGTAGTCAACCTGATACTACTTGGTCGTCGTCGGAGCGGGGGCGGCCTTCTTCTTCTTGTGCTTCTTGCCGGACTTCGGCGTAGTCGTCGTCGTGCCCGACGCGGCAGGCGCATCGGCAGACATCGGGGCGGCGGTCTTCGGCATATCGGCAGCCATCGCGCCAGCGGCGAGGCCCATGGTCAACAACGCAGATATAATCAAGGTTCCAGACTTAGTCATAGCGTCTCCAGCGGTGGGTATTAACAAGCGGATGCAAGAATACGACGGATCCGCAAAATTCAGCCCAGATGAAGATCATTTCACAAACCGGGGAGCGCTGCCTGCTCGCCGGGGGCAGGGTACCGGCCCGCTTTACCCGGGATCACGCCGTCCCTTCGAGCGGACATGCCACACGAGGTACGCGACGATGGCGGTGTTGGCGATCACGACGGCGGCCTTACCGAAGTTGGGCCGGTGCAGGAATTCCCAGATTTCGAGCGGAATCAATGATGCCGTAATGATGGTGGTCAGCCATTCCGCCCACCGCTTTCGCATCCAGAGGCCGATGCCCTCGACCGCAAACACCGCGGCGTAGGTGAACGTCACGAATCGGAGCGCATGGATCTTCGATTCGGAGAGGCCGCTGAACCACTGCAGCAACTGCGTCACGACCTCGTGCTCGAGTCCCGCCGGCCGGGCCTGCACCCATGTCACCAGCTTGGCGGAGAGGGATGCATCGTGGAGCCGTAACTCGCCGTAGGCCGCGAGCAACAACAGCAGAACCTTGACGAGCTTGTACAGCGCAATAGTCCGCAGCATCCCAAAGCGCGGCGGAGGCGCTTGGCCGTCGGCGGTGGTCATCGAAGCCTAGGCCTGACCCGCGGGCGGTTGGAACTCGAGGGTGGCGTCGAGCAACGCCGGAATATCGAACACCGCCCGCTCGTTGTCGATGAGCAATGGCGCAATTCCAGCCGCCGCCACGAGGGCGGCCGGAACCTGAATGCGGTCGCGCTCGCGGGTGACCGTCCATGTCTCGAGACGTTTATCTTGAAACGCGAGGTTGAGTGCTCCCCAGCGCAGCAGCGCGGCCCGCGCCAGCGGGGTATCCCCGCCCCATTGACGCTGCGCGAGCGTCATCGCGGAACTGGCTGCAATTTCAGCGTGCGGCAGAGTCATAAGATCCTGAATGTATTTCACCATTTCATCCGGAGGGACGTGTAAATTCAGGTAAGGAGAGGCCGAATCGCTCATCCGCCTATTTTAAGTCGGATTCTCTAGACTGAACATGGCATTCTCATCGTCATAGGCAAAGGCCTCTGCATACCGGGCCCAGCGAACCACGTTGCGCAAGGTCTTGTCGGCAGCTTCCTCGCTCATGAAATCCTCGAGTTCGTCGATGAAACGGCTCTTGCGCGCCGAATGCGAGGCGCGTTCATCCAATACCCTACGTATATGCGCGGCAAGCGGTACGTACGTGAGCAAATGCCGCAGAAATATGCGCTTACGTTCGTCAACGGCGGCATGCGCGAACGCCAGGCCATCTTCGGTCAGCTTGAGGTCGCCGCCTTCGAGTTCGGCGAACCGCAGCATTTGGAGCGTTTCGGCGACGGGAAAGAGCTCATCGATCTCCATTTGCAGATCTGAAGCGATTTCCGGCAAATCCGCCTTGCCGCTGAAAGGCACCGCCGCCACCGCCTCGATCAGGCCGGCGAGCAAGTTCGTGGATACCTGCGGTAAGACACTGCCGATACCCAATCCCGGGAAACGCTCCTGGCGTCCGCCCGCCGCCCCCTTTGGACGAGCCGTCATTTCAACATAGATCCGCTCGACCAATTCGCGAAAACTCGGATCCAGGCGGTTGCGCGGCTGCGGCAATGACACCTTGATTTCGCTCAAAATTCTGCCTGGATTACTGCCGAAAACCAGGATCCGATCGCACATCAGGACCGCCTCTTCGATATTGTGCGTCACGAGAATGACGCCCTTGATGGGCATGCGTCCCTCGGACCACAGATCCAAAAAGTCCGTGCGCAGGTTCTCCGCGGTCAGCACGTCGAGCGCCGAAAACGGCTCATCCATCAGGAGAACATTGGGATGCACCACCAGCGCCCGGGCAAACCCGACGCGCTGCCGCATACCGCCCGACAACTCGCGCGGGTAGGCCGATTCGAAGCCATCGAGGCCGATGAGATCGATGGCTGCGAGCGATCGTTTGCGGATTTCCGCCCGCGGCATGCGTTGCGCCTCCAGTCCTAACGCAACATTCTCGAAGACGGTGAGCCAGGGAAACAATGCGAAGCTCTGAAATACCATGGCGATTCCGGCCGCCGGCCCGGAAATGGGGTGTCCGAGGTAGGTGACTAAACCGGAGGTCGGCTCCGCGAGGCCCGCGATCAGGCGCAGCAAGGTCGACTTACCCGAGCCGGACCGACCGAGGAGCCCGACGATCTGCCCTTCGTGCAGTTCAAGGTTCATGCCCTCGAGAACCAACAACTCGGCTCCCTCCGGCTTGGGAAACGATTTGCGGACATCGGTGCACTGAAGTATTGGTGAGTCATTCATGCCGGGAACCCATCAGGTAAGTCGATATTTGCGCTCAGCGTGGTAATAAAGCGGCCGCCAAAAGAGCCGATTGATGATTACGACGAACAGGCTCATCGTGCCGATTCCCAGCACGATACGATGAAAATCGCCCGCGGTCGTGGCTTCAGCGATATACGCGCCGAGTCCGCGTGCCTCGACCTGCGTATCACCCCACGAGGCCAACTCTGCGACGATCGCTGCGTTCCAGGATCCACCCGAAGCAGTGATCGCGCCGGTCACATAAAAAGGCAGCACGGCGGGCAGTGCAACCTTGCGCCACCAGAGCCAACCGGCGACCCTGAAATTGGCTGCGACGTAGCGCATTTCGGTGGGAATCGCAGACGCCCCGGCGATGACGTTGAAAAGAATGTACCACTGCGTGCCCAAAATCATCAGCGGGCTCAAAAAGATGTTCGGATTCAGTTGCCACGTCACGATGCCGTAAACCGCGATTGGAAACAGCAGATTGGCGGGAAACGCGGCCATGAATTGAGCGATGGGCTGGACGATTTGCGCCGCACGCGGCCGCATGCCGACCCACACGCCGATGGGCACCCAAATCAGGCTGGCGAGCGCGATCAAAATGAAAACGCGCAGCATCGTGAGAACCGCCAGCCCGGAAACCTGCAACGCTTCCTGCAACGACGTATTCGCGATGAGCACGGCGACGATGTGCCACAGGCCGAGCACCACCGCGAGCACGACCAGCAATATCCAAAGCAGATCCAAGCTGCGCTTGGGCCGCGCCTCGACATCCAATTTGGGCGAATCGGTGCGCTTGACCACCCGACCGGTCCAAAGCACCGCCGCGTGAAACGCCACCGTCGCTGCGTGGATCAAACTCGAGCGCCGCATCATGGTCAGTGCCCATGACTCCGGAACCCGCGCGCCAGGCTCTTGTTCCACGCGGAAACGGTCCACCCACGCCACCAACGGCCTGAACAGCAATTGGTCGTATAACAGAATCACGAGCAGCATAGTCAAGATCGCCCAACCAATGGCCGGCAGGTTCTTTTGCGCGATGGCGAGCGCGATGTACGAGCCGACGCCCGGCAGAGAAAACGACGTGTGGCCCACCACCACCGCTTCGGACGCCACCACGAAAAACCATCCGCCGGACATGGACATCATCATGTTCCAGATGAGCGCCGGCAAGGCGAAGGGAACTTCCAATTGCCAGAACCGCATCCAGGGCGACAATCGAAACGACTCGGCGGCCTCCGTCAGCTCGATCGGCACGGTCCGCAGCGATTGGTAGAAGCTGAACGCCATATTCCACGCTTGACTGGTGAATATGGCAAAGATGGCCACAAATTCGGCACCCAAAACCCGACCAGGCGCCAGGGAAAGAAAAAATACCGCCGTCACGGAAATGAACCCCAAAATCGGCACCGACTGGAGAATATCCAGGATGGGCACCAACAACTTGCCGGCACGCTCGCTTTTTGCCGCCCAGGTTGCATAAGTCAGCGTAAATACCAGCGACAGAGCAAGCCCGGCCAACATGCGAAACGTGGTGCGCGCCGCATACTCGGGCAGGTGAATCGGCTCGAGCGAAATCGGCGTCGACACGAGCTGCGAAAGCGGAGCGAACAGCCCGCGCGAGGTCTCCCCCAGGAATGCGATCAGCCCGATGACGACGATGAACGCCAACACGTCCCAACGAGTTGCAATCTCGCGCAAGAAGACATAGGGCTCGAATAGTTTCATCCGTGCATTCTCGCAGGACAGACAACGAACTAGCTAGTAGGGTACGTAAATGGAAGACAGCATCGGCGGCCATTCAAGGTCCGCGGCCCACGCTGAAAAAACGCGCTTCAGAGTTCTCGGAGCGATCAGCTTTTCACATTTTCTCAACGACATGATCCAGTCGTTGATCATTGCGATCTACCCGCTGCTGAAGGGCGAATTCACGTTGAGTTTCATGCAGATCGGCGCGATCACCCTGACCTACCAGGTGTGCGCATCCGTACTGCAACCGATCATCGGCATCTATACCGACAAGCACCCAAAACCTTACTCATTGAGCACCGGCATGGGTTTTACGCTGATCGGCCTCGTCACATTGTCGCAGGCGCCGAATTATGCGAGCGTGTTGGTCGCCGCCGCATTGGTCGGAATGGGATCCTCGATCTTTCATCCCGAAGCCTCGAGGATCGCGCGCCTGGCATCCGGCGGCCGTCATGGCTTGGCGCAATCGATCTTCGCCGTAGGCGGCAATGCCGGCAGCGCCATGGGCCCGCTGCTCGCTGCGTGGATCATCATTCCTCACGGGCAGACGAGCGTCATTTGGTTCGCTCTCGCTGCGCTGCTCGCGATCCTCATCCTCGGGAAGGTGGGCGCATGGTACCAACGCCAACATCTGAGCAATTCAGTGCGGCGAAAATCGCGGGCGGCTCACGCAAGCCCCGTCTCAGCGCGGCGTGCGGCTTGGTCGGTCGGTCTCCTGCTTACGCTGATTTTCTCAAAGTATTTTTACCTGGCCAGTATTACGAGTTATTACAGTTTCTACCTCATTGAAAAATTCAATGTGCCCGTGCAGTCGGCACAGATGTACCTATTTTTTTTCCTTCTTTCGGTAGCGCTCGGTACCTTGATTGGAGGGCCCATCGGAGATCGTATTGGCCGCAAACAGGTCATCTGGTTTTCGATACTCGGCATCGCGCCGTTCACGATGATGCTGCCATACGCAGACCTATTCTGGACCGGAGCGTTGAGCTTCGTCATCGGGCTGATATTGGCATCCGCATTTTCCGCCATCGTCGTGTATGCCCAGGAGCTGATGCCCGGTAGGGTCGGCGCGGTGTCCGGATTATTTTTCGGCTTCGCCTTCGGCATGGGCGGAATCGGGGCAGCCGTTTTGGGAAGTCTCGCCGACCGGCACGGCATCGAATTCGTGTATCGGCTATGCGCGTTCCTGCCGCTGCTCGGGATGATCGCGGCCTTCTTGCCGAACATCGAGCGCCGCGCCGGCGCCAAGCGGCCGTGACCCGACCCCGCAGCGGACTCGATGCGTGGGCAGCCGCAGGCTATGCTCTAGGGGTCACGGATCCACAAGCGTCAGAATGGAGCAACAAAATGAAAAACGGATTATTAGGGGTTGTTGGGTGGTCGGCTGCCGTATTTGCGGCGTCGGCGGCGACCGCGCAGGCCGACGTTACCATCCAGCAAAAAACATCCTTGGACGTTGCGTCCGTGGTTCGCATGCACGGCGCCACCACCACGAGCCTGACGGCCGACAGGAAGCGCGAGGACACCGAGTCGCATTGCGAAGGCATGATGTCCTTGCTGTGCGGCAATGTTCAAGGCGGCGAAATCATCCGGCTCGATCGCGACGTCACCTGGCATTTGGAGCCGGAGAAGAAGCGGTATCGCGAACAGGTATTCGCGACGCCCGAGGAACTGGCGGCGGTGCGCGCCAAAATGCAGGCAAACCTCGAGAAAATGCGCTCCTGCCCGGTCTCCCAGAAACAGCAGCCGATCGATAAGTCGAAATGCGAGATGTCGCCGCCCAAAATCGAGGTACACAAGACCGACGACAAGATGTCCATCGCCGGCCACGATGCGCAACGGACATCGGCCACTCTGACGGAGACATGTACCAACAAGGATACCGGCGATGTCTGCGACACGGTCGTGGCCTTGGATGTCTGGCTTACGCAGGACAATTTGCCTGGAAGCAGCGATAGGCGCGCGTTCAATACGGCTTACGCAAAAAAACTGGGTCTCGACGATGCTCAGGGAATCATGCGGGCCGATGTCGCGAAGTTTCTGGCGGCTTATCAGTCGCAGATCAAACAGCTGACCGAGAAATCCAGCGATTTTAAGGGTCAAGCGCTCAAGACGTCGCTGCGCATGTTGATGGGCGGCCAGCAGTGCGCCGCCGCGGCCAAGGCGAGAGCCAACCAATCCGCCGACGGCGACACGTCAGCCGCCAACCCGCTGGCGAATGTCACCCAAGCCGGCAAGGCAGTGGGCCAGTTGATGGGCGGCCTATTCCACAAGAAGAAGACCGATGATTCGCAGGGCGCAGCGAGCACCGGGGCCGCAACCGGCGGTGCCGGCCAGTCGGCGGCGCCGGATCCGTTCGCCCAGTACATGCAAATGGCGGCGTACACGGCGGAAACCGTGACCATCAACACCGATGAGATTCCCGCTGCCCGCTTCGATATTCCGCCGGATTGGACCAAGGAAGTACCCAAGCCGGCCAAAGGCGGCGACGATGAATATACTTGCCCGAAGTCTTGATCCGGCAAACCGGCTCGTAACGGCTCGTCGTACGCAACACCTGTGAGGAAATAAAACGATGAACACCACTACTACCCCCATCGCCTTGATTACCGGAGGCAGCCGCGGTTTGGGCAAGAGCGCCGCCCTTCACCTGGCGCAGCGCGGAACCGATGTCATCCTGACGTACAAGAGCGGCCGCTCCGAAGCCGAGGCAACCGTGGCGGAGATCGAAGCCATGGGACGTCGCGCGTATGCGCTGCCGTTGGATGTTGCCAAGAGCGCGAGCTTCGTCGAGTTCGCAATCGGATTGCGCCAAATTTTGGCGAAGAACTGGCAGCGCGAACGGTTCAATTTTTTAGTCAACAATGCCGGAATCGGCATTCACGCGAACTTCGCCGACACCACCGAGGCACAGTTCGACGAACTCGTGAACGTCCATTTGAAGGGGGTCTTTTTCCTGACGCAGAAGCTGCTGCCGCTGCTCACCGACGGCGGCCGCATCGTCAATATCTCGAGCGGACTCTCGCGCTTTGCATTGCCGGGATATTCAGCCTACGCCGCGATGAAAGGCGCGATCGAGGTACTGAGCCGGTATATGGCGAAAGAACTGGGGTCGCGCGGCATCGCCGTGAACGTGGTGGCGCCGGGAGCCATTGAAACCGATTTCGGCGGCGGGATGGTGCGCGATGATGCGCAGGTGAACGCCATGATCGCGGCGCAGACGGCGCTCGGCAGGGTCGGTTTGCCGGACGACATCGGCGGCGTCATTGCCGCCCTTTTGTCGTCCGACACTGCCTGGATCAACGCACAGAGAATCGAGGTTTCGGGCGGAATGTTCATTTAGGCGGCCGCCATCCCTACCAGGCGTCTCCGCCCTAGGAAAAGGCTTGAATCCCCGTCTGCGCCCGGCCGAGGATGAGGGCGTGAATGTCATGTGTGCCTTCGTAGGTGTTGACGACCTCGAGGTTCACCAGATGCCGAATAACGCCGTATTCGTCGGATATTCCGTTCCCGCCCAACATATCCCGCGCCGCACGCGCCACCTCGAGCGCCTTGCCGCAGGAGTTGCGCTTGAGCAAGGAGGTGATTTCGACCGCGGCGCTGCCCTCGTCCTTCATGCGTCCCAGGCGCAGGCAGCCTTGCAATGCCAGTGTAATCTCCGTCTGCATGTCGACCAATTTCTTCTGTATCAATTGATTGGCGGCGAGCGGACGCCCGAATTGCTTGCGGTCGAGAACGTATTGCCGGGCGGTATGCCAGCAGCTTTCCGCGGCGCCCAGCGCTCCCCATGAAATGCCATAACGCGCAGAATCCAAGCATGTGAAGGGACCCTTCAAACCGGACACACCCGGGAGCAGATTGCCCTCCGGCACAAACACCTGATCCATGACGATCTGTCCCGTCGTCGACGCACGCAGCCCGACCTTGCCGCGCAATACCGGCGCCGACAGTCCCTTCCAACCCTTCTCCAGAATGAAACCTCGAATCGCCTCATCGTCGGTCTTCGCCCATACGATGAAGACATCGGCGAACGGACTATTGGAAATCCATGTTTTGGACCCGGTCAGAAGAAATCCGCCGCTGACTGCACGCGCACGGGTGACCATGCTGCCGGGGTCGGAACCGTGGTCGGGTTCGGTCAGACCGAAACATCCGATCAAGTCACCGCGTGCCAGCGGCGGCAGATACTTGTGCTTCTGGGCCTCAGTACCAAACTGATAGATGGGCAGCATCACCAACGACGATTGGACGCTCATCATGGATCGATATCCCGAGTCGACTCGCTCGATTTCGCGAGCGATGAGACCATAGCTCACATAGTTGAGTCCCGCTCCGCCGAAAGCCGTCGGCAGAGTGGCCCCCAGCAGCCCGATATCCCCCATTTCGCGAAACACGGAGGGGTCGGCCCGCTCTTCGCGAAACGCCTGCAAGATCCGCGGCGCGAGTTGCTCTTGCGCATACAGACGCGCCGCATCCCGTACCATGATTTCTTCCGACGTCAGTTGCGCTTCGAGCAACAGGGGATCGTCCCAATGAAAGTTCACCCGCGCCATATGTCAGCCTTTTTGATACCCACCTGGGCGGGAGCATCGCATAATCGCACATCAGTGTCTCAGGCATGAATCTCGAGGACCAAAGATGGACAACGCCCTATCGCACATCACCGTGCTCGACCTGTCGCGGGTTCTGGCCGGGCCATGGGCCGGGCAGGTACTTGCGGACTTGGGGGCGGAGGTCATCAAGATCGAGCGCCCGAAGAGCGGCGACGACACCCGCGCGTGGGGCCCGCCATTCATGCGGGATGTCTACGGCCGTGAGAATCCCACAGCGGATGCCGCCTATTTCTTGTGCGCCAATCGCAACAAGAAATCCGTCACCGTCGATTTCACGACGCCGGAAGGCAGGTCCATCGTAGAACGCCTGGCGCGCAGCGCAGACATCGTTTTGGAAAATTTCAAAGTCGGTGGCCTCAAAGCCTACGGCTTGGATTATGAGGCGCTTAAGGCTATCAATCCCCGCCTCATCTACTGCTCGATCACGGGGTTCGGCCAGACCGGCCCGTATGCCGCCCGCCCGGGCTACGATTTCTTGGTTCAAGCCATGGGCGGCTTGATGAGCATCACGGGCCGGGCAGACGGCGAGCCGGGAGCCGGGCCGCAAAAAGCGGGTGTTGCCGTCACGGACATCCTGACGGGTCTCTACGCCGCCATCGGGATACTGGGGGCCCTCACCCACCGTGAGCGCACCGGTGTCGGACAGTACATCGATCTGTCGCTCCTCGACGTCCAAGTGGCCTGCTTGGCTAATCAGGCGATGAACTATCTGGTGAGCGGAAACGCCCCCAAACGCCTCGGCAATGCGCATCCGAACATCGTTCCGTACCAAGATTTTCCTACCAGCGACGGTTATATGATCATCGCCGTCGGCAACGATGCCCAGTTCACCCGATTGTGCGCCGAAATGGGAATCGGCGAACTCGCGCGCGATGCACGGTTCGCAACCAACAAGAGTCGAGTCGTCAATCGCACGGCGCTGATCGAGCGGCTATGCGAGGTGACGATGACGCGGCCGACGGCTCAATGGGTCGCCGACCTCGAGAACGCCGGCGTGCCTTGCGGACCGATCAACTCGATCGACGCCGTTTTTGCGGATCCACAGATCAAGGCGCGCGCCATGCAAGTGGTCATGCCACATCCGGTCAGCGGCACCGTGTCGCTCGTCGGGAATCCCCTGCGTCTTTCCCAGACGCCGGTCACGTATCGAACGGCGCCACCCATCTTGGGCGCCCAGACGAGCGAGGTGTTGCGCGAGCGGCTCGGAATGTCCGCCGAGGAGCTCGCCGCACTCAGCGCCAAGGGAATCATTTGACCAGGATCACAGGGTAACAGCCCGTAACCGTCGCGCTCACGCTTTGTGCTGGACAAGCGTGTTCTCGATGCGCTTGTCGGGTATGAGCCAGAGCAGAGCGACCAGCAGATACACGATCTGCGCCAGCCATGGGAACCAAAACGACGCCGCTATGCCCGCCACGTACAAAGCCGGCGACGCCTTGCCTTTCCAATCCCCGCCCACTGCTTTTTTCAGGAGGGACTGCGGACCCTGAGAGACGATGATGGATTGCTGCAATATCCAATAGGCGGTAGCGGCCATCAACAAAACCACGCCGTATAACGCGCTCGGCGCTGCGGCCGCGTGGTTCTCTCCTACCCAGGCGGTCGTAATGGGAAACAGCGATAACCAGAACAAAAGGTGCAGATTGGCCCACAGAATCGCCCCGGTGACTTTCTCGGAGGCATGCAGCATGTGGTGATGATTGTTCCAATAAATCCCGACGTAGACGAAGCTCAAGACGTAGCTCAAGAAGACGGGTACCAGCGGCATCAAGGCGTCGAAGGTAGCGCCGTGCGGTATCTTGAGTTCCAGTACCATGATGGTGATGATGATGGCAATGACGCCGTCGCTGAATGCCTCCAGTCTGCCGGTCTTCACAAAAACCTCCGCGCGGCGATCGCCGTCCGCATTGGATTCTCCTTCAGTTCCGTTATGCTTGAATGATGCCGAACCCCATGATCAAGTCATACATTACGGTGCTCGCAGCCTCAGTGCTAGGTTCCGGGCTGGCTGCGGCGGCGGTGCCGCCGCCGGCCGCGGATCAGCAACTCGCGCGGGATATGCTGAAGACCCTGGTGGAGATCAATACCACCCACGCACATGGGTCCACCGAGGCGGCCAAGGCCATCCAGGCTTGGATGTTGACGGCGGGCTTTGGGCCGAGCGACGTGACATTCATCGCGCCGGAGGATCATCCAACCAAGGGTAATGTCATCGTACGCTACCCCGGCAAGCACACCGGACGGCCCGTTCTTTTCCTGGGCCATCTCGATGTCGTGGAGGCCAAACCCGAGGACTGGTCGACCGATCCTTTCAAGCTCACGGAGCAGGACGGCTATTTCTACGGCCGCGGCACCATCGATATGAAAGACGGCGACGCCGCGCTCGCGGAGTCCTTGATCCGCTTGAAACGCGAGCGATTCGTGCCGGACCGCGACATCATCGTCGCGTTCACTGCCGACGAAGAGGCCGGCGGGGACGCCAACGGACCGGCTTTCCTGCTCAAGAACCATCGGGACCTGATAGACGCGGACATGGCGATAAATCTCGACGGCGGCGGCGGAAATTTGAAAAACGGCGCGCCAATCTATTTCGAGGTAGGGACCAGCGAGAAAACGTACGTTACCTACACATTGGAAACGACCAGCGCCGGCGGTCACGGCTCGCTCCCGGGGCCCGACAACGCGATTTACCGTCTCAGCGACGGACTTGGCCGACTCGAAGCATTCAAGTTCCCGGTAATGCTCACCGCGACGACGCGGGCCAGCTTCAATGAACTCGCCACCGTGGATCCGGGGCCGTTGAGTGCCGATATGAAGGCCGTCGCGGGGCCGCAACCGGATCTGGCCGCCGCCGAACGCTTGAGCCAGAACGTGCGCCTCAACGCCTTGCTCCGCACGACATGTGTCGCGACATTGATATCCGGGGGCCACGCCGAAAATGCGTTGCCGCAGCGGGCCCGGGCGACCATTCAATGCCGGATGATGCCCGGTGACACCGAAGCCAACGTGCATGACCTGCTGGTCAGCACTCTCAACGACCCGGGCATCCGGCTAACCCTCGATGCCGCCCCCATCGTGAGTCCGGAATCGCCGCCGACTCCGCAAATCATGGCGAAAGTCGCGGCACTGGCACACTCGATGTGGCCTGGCGTACCGATCATTCCCACCATGGCGACCGGCTTTAGCGACGATCGACAAACCCGCAATGCGGGAATCCCCAGCTACGACGTGAGCGGCGTATGGCAAGATGTCGATGAAAACCGCGCGCACGGCCGGGACGAACGCGTGGGCGTGCAAGCCTTCGACGAAAGCGTCGAATTTACCTATCGGCTCATCAAGGCCATGGGTAAACAAAAATAGAAAGATGCACGGCGGCCGGCGTCACATTTAGATTTCTATCTGCCTGGCGATTTCTATGACGTTTTCCGGAGCGAGGTTGAACCGGTCGACGACTTTCACCGAGTTCCGGTAAAGGAAGGCGAAAAGTGCCATGCGCCAACCCTTGAGCGCGGGCCGCACCGGCTTGGATACGACCAGATCACGAGTCCCGACGAACATCGCCTTGTCCAAATCAATGGCCTTATCGAGTCCGTGCGCATGATTCAGCGCGACTCTCAAATCGGGTATTTCGACAAATCCGAATCTTGCAACCACGTGCCACAAACCTTCGCCGATGTGCTCCACCAGCGAGCACTTCGGCCCGTCTATACGCGGCGTGTCTTCAAAAACAATGCTGAGCGCGATGGCGTACCGCGGTAGAACTCCAACGAAACGCGCGTGATCGATGATGAGTCTCGACACCTTCTGCGTGCTCCGCGTCAGGAACACGGTCGTGCCGTTCACCCGCGGTATCGCGCCGGATTTGAGGTCGGCCAAGAATCGTTCGCCTGCCTCCGGAGTCTGTACGAGGGTTGCTCGTATGGCTTCCACGCCGGTCCGCCACGTAACCATGATGGAGAAAAGAATCGCCGCAAAAGTCAATGGAAGCCATCCGCCGTCCGCGATCTTCAATAGATTGGCGAGGAAAAAGCTGGTGTCCACCACGAGAAAAAGAGCCGTTACGGTCATGGCAACCGGCCGCGGCCAGCGCCACACGTCGCGCATGGCTTTGTACAACAGCACGGTGGTCAGCAGCATGGTGGTTGCCACGGCGGTACCGTAAGCGCCCGCCAAGCGATCCGAACTTCCGAACGCAATGGTGATGGCGACCGTCGCCACCATCAGCAGCCAATTGACCACCGGCACGTAGATCTGTCCGTATACCTGGTCCGAAGTCTGCCGAATGGAAACGCCCGGCAGCCAACCCAGTTGCATGGCTTGGCGGGTCATTGAAAAAGAGCCTGTGATGATGGACTGGCTGGCGATGATGGTGGCAACCGTCGCCAGCGCCACGAGCGGATAAATCGACCAAGAGGGTGCCATCTGAAAAAATGGATTTCCAGAGACCGAACCCTTGTCGATGAGAAAAGCGGTCTGGCCGGCGTAACTGAGAAGCAAAGCCGGCAATACGATGAAATACCACGAACGGCGGATCGGCGCTTTGCCGAAATGACCCATGTCGGCATACAGAGCTTCGCCGCCCGTTATGCACAGGAATACCCCTCCAAGCACTAAAAACCCGACGCTTCCCGCGTGGCGCAGGAAATCGACTGCATAGCGCGGATCGATGGCGGCGACCACGGTTGGATGGCGATAGATCGCGGCGACGCCGAGAACTGCGATAACCAAAAACCACAGCAGCATGACCGGTCCGAACGCACTGCCGATCTTCTCCGTGCCGTAGCGCTGCGCAGCAAACAAGCCGATCAATATTGCGACCGCCGTGGGCATGACGAACGGCTTGAACGATTCGCTGACGACATTGATGCCCTCGAGCGCGCTCAGTACCGAGATGGCGGGCGTAATGACGCCGTCTCCATAGATCAGCGCGGCGCCCAGCAGACCCATGGCCGTAAGCGCCTTGAGTCCAGGCGCAAAGCCGTTGGCGCCGATCAACGACATCAATGCCAGAATTCCGCCTTCACCGTGGTTATCAGCGCGCATGACGAAGAGGCAATATTTGATCGAAATCGTGATGATCAGCGTCCACACGATCAACGACAACACCCCGAGCGCGCTTTGCGTCGTGAATTGCCCGCCGGTAGCCTGCACCACCGTCTGCAGCGTATAGAGCGGGCTCGTCCCCAAGTCCCCGAACACGACGCCGAGCGCGGCAAGACTCTGCCAGCCCGCCGACTTTTTGCCGGCTGCGTTCCCGATTGCCGATCGCTCCATCGCCGTGGATTTGCTGTTCATGGTGTTCACCGGATGGCCGAGTTCCTACCATACTGTTTCCAAGCCGAGCGTGCGCGAGAAAAAGTGGGGCCGGCGCGCAACGTTCGCATGCGCACCGGCATCCCGTAGCAACGACGCCGACCTAGTTCACGTGTGGTCGTGGAATCCCAGCGCCGGCATCGAGGATCGGCGGCTCGAGAATCGATGCGCGTTTTGGAGCCTCGTGCGCCTCACGCGCACGAGGCCGATTGCGCCGAGCCCGAGCAGCATGCCCAATCCGCAGCAGCCGCCGCCGCCGGAACTGGATTGTGGGGCGGCCGCGGTCGTAACCGATTGAGGGGCGGCCGCGGCCGCGGCCGTCACACTGACTGAACTAGCCGCCGAGGATCCCGACGCATTCGCACACTTCAGCGCATAAGCCGCGGTGCCTACCGCTGATGGAGTCACGGTTTTCGAACCACTGGTCGCCAGCGACCCGCTCCAGCTTCCCGACGCCGAACAACTCGTCGCATTGATCGACGACCAGGTGATCGTCGCGGGGCTTCCCAAGACCACGGAGCTGGCGGACGTCGACATCGTCGGCGCGCCAGGCGGTATCAGCGCGAACGCCGCATCAGCCTGAACGAAGCCGAAGCCCGACGTGAAATTGAATCCCGCGGTAGCGCCCATAGGCAGCGCGCTGCTTCGAAGCGCGGTATAGATCTGCGTCGGCGACAGAGCGGAATTTGCCTGCAGCATCAACGCGGCGATGCCCGCCACGTGCGGAGTGGCCGCCGATGTCCCGAAGAAATTCGGATAGCTGGGATTGTTTTGGCACGCGGCGATGGTCGTCGACAGCTCGCCATTCGAGCCGCTGATACCTGCGGACGCCAGCGTGAATCCCAGAAAGGTGTCGTTGCCTCCGTCGGGGCCGGTAAAATCGGGCTTTTGCCTGACGACCGGCGTCGCCAACCTGGCGCCGGTGGTGTCGAACAACATGGGCGCACCGCCTTGCGATGAATACGACTCGGGGACCGCCGGGTTCGTCCCGCAATTCGGCGTCTGGAAGTAGAACGCCGCGCCCACGGCAGCTGCACCGGCAGCCCCCGGATGACCCTGGATCGTCGCGCTGTTGGTTGCGAACTGCGTGATGGGAGGATCGCTTTGCCCGTCGGTCTCGACAGCGACTTTCACCCGGCCGGGTGCCGGCGTGCCATCCGCCAGCCCTATGACGAGATTGAGAGTTTCCTTCGGCGTGCTGGCGCTCGCGTTCGCCGGATTGGCGATGATTAGGATTTGCACGGGATCGACTCCGGCCGCATTCGGGCCGGTACAGGTGACATCATTGCCATCGTTATTCTGGATGGTATAAACGCCGGTCGCGCCGGTCACGCACACATCGATGCGGCTCGTGGCACCCCCGCTATTGGGCGAACCGGTCACATAAGGCTGATCCCACTCGACGACGATGGCCGTGAACTCGCCGGGCTCCATGGGATCGAGCGTCAGCGGCAAAACGGTGGTCGTGGTAGCGCCGGAGGTATCGAAATTCAACAAGTATTCGCCGCTCCCGGAGCCCGTGGTCGCGAGTGTGGCAAAGCTCGGCGCCGTGTTTTCATACGAGGCGTTGCCGTCGTTACCGGCCGCCGAGAAATAGGCCACTCCGCTTCCTTCGGCAGAATCGACCGCCTGGGCCAGAATGCCATCTTGAAAGAACGGCTCGTCAAAGTATCCGACGTCGTCGGCGATGACCTTGGCTCCCGCCGCCGCGAGCGCGACGATACCGTTGGCGAAATCCGCTTCGCTCGTCTCCGCGGTGTAGAACGAGAGACTCGCTCCGGGCGCGACATCGTGCACGATCTGCAGCATGGCGCGACCCTCGTCCCCGAACGGCGTGTAGATGGGGGCGCCATAGCTCGGGCAGTCCGCTTCTTCGAGTACTTTGACACCCGCGGGCAGATCGCCGGTGGACACGTCCGTTGTGGCGGTGGCTGTGAACCCGTTGTACGCGTAGCCCGCATAGCCCGACGCCGGCACGCCGCTTCCCGGCTCGGCGTACACGGCATAGCAGTTGTAACTGTCGGACAAAACGCCCACGGTGACTCCCGAACCGGTAACCGCATCGCTCGAGCGAACGGCGGCACTGTGCTGCGCGAAATCGCCTTGGGACGTGACCGCTCCGGTCCGCGTGCGCGACATAGCCGCGCGCAGGGAGTGAACTTCCGCGCGTGCGGCTGCGGCTTGCAGCTGCGCCAAGGGCAGCCAGCCGCCGACGTCGTTGGCGAATACCGCTGCTCGCTGCAACCCGAGGTCTTCCAAGGCAGCTTTCAATTGCTGCGGATCGCCCAAGGTTACGGCATCGATCGATACGAGCGCGGTGACGCCGTCGGAATCCAGCTTGAAGCGAGCCGCCGGGCTGATGGAATGCAGGTCGGCAAGCACTTGGCCGGGGTTTGCCAGGGAGGCATGTCGCGACAAATCCGCAAGCGCATTATCGAATTTGCCGTCCGCTGCGCCGAGCCGCTGCCGCGCACTGCGGCTGCCGTAGGCGTGCAGCACGGCTGACCCGGCCGCCGCCTGCATACGGGGGCCGTGGGGTGCGAAAGAAGAGATGACCATGGCAGCCGCCACGGCGGATGACAAGGCGACGATACCGATGACGAACCTAAACGCCATCCATGGTCTCCCTGGTGGCCAAGTTGAAATGCTTCGATGTCGACTGGTCGAGAATGGGGAAGTTTAGAGGTTTACATAAATTGACATTCTAGAAACATCGGCCCGTTCACACATTAGCTTTGAATTCGAGCATAAGGCGCGAGACCACAGTTCTTTTCGATTCTCGACATTTCATGTAGGTACTGCGAATGAGCTCACCGAGATATGCCAGAATCTTACGCGTGATAACCGCAACCCTGCAGTTCAAGTCGGGACTCTGAGCGCCAACGGCGGAGAGCACGAGTGCGGAACATTACCAGGCGCTCGGTTTTAGCTGCGATGGGCATCGCCGCGGCGCTTCCGGCGCCTGCATTGCTCGCGGCCGCCGCTGGACCGCAGCCCGTTTTCCGCCATCCCTCCGTACCCGCCTACCGCTTCTTCGATGCCGCCGAGGCACGGTTCATCGAGGCGGCCTGCGAGCGCTTGATTCCGGCGGAGGCGTCCGTACCGGGTGCGCTCGCCGCAGGTGTCCCCCGCTATCTGGACCACCATCTCGCCGGCGCATGGGGGGCCGGTGAACGTTTGTACCGCCACGGACCGTGGCAATCAGGCACGCCCGCGAACGGTCCGCCACGGTCCGCACCGGCCGTGCTCTTCCGCACTGCCCTCTCGGCCGTTCGCCGCGAGTTGCAAGAGCGCGGCGCACCCGGGACGCCCGGCGGAGCTCCCTTCGACGAGTGGCCCGCGGCGCGCCAGGACTCGTATCTTCACTTGCTCGCGGCAGGCGGGGTCAATCTCGACGGCGTGCCGTCGACGGTGTTCTTCCAGATGCTTCTCGGCATGACGGTAGAGGGGTTTTTCAGCGACCCACGGTTCGGCAGCACCCGCGACAAAGTCGCGTGGCCGATGCACGGCTTCCCCGGCGCACATGCCTGCGTATCATGACCGCCGGCGGCCAGCGGGACGCGGCGCCAGGAAGCCGCTGGCGATATTCCATAGCCAGCGTTGGATGGCTCGAACCTGCGCCGCCGTGGGCTGGCGCAGCAGCAACTTGTCATCCGGGAAGACCAGTCGGATCAAGAGCGCGGCTTTCATTATCCGGTAGAAATCCGCGGCATCCGCACGCCTGAAATGCTTGGTGCGTGCGCCGGCTCGGAGCACGCTCCGCAATCGGCGGTGCATGGCGGCGAGCGGTCCGCCTGCCGCATGTTTCACGTACTCCATGCCCCCTCCGGGGCCGCAAAGTCGACGAGGGCGAGGCGCACGTAGGCTGGGTGGAACATCTGGAACTCGACGAGGCGGTTCAGGCCCGAACGCAGCGCCGCCGGCGGCGCCTGAGCCGGCGAGGGATGGAACTGCGCTGCGAGAAGCGTGATGAAGCGGCGCGATACTTCGACCAACAGGTCATCGCGGCTCTTGTAGTGCTTATAGATGGCCGGCACCTGCAGACCGAGGCGGTCGGCCACGCCGCGCAATTTGAAGCCGTATACTCCTTTCATTGCGATCAATCGCTCGACTTCGTTTAGAATTCGTTCGCGTGTCGGCACGCTGGCGCTGCGTCGCTTCATCGATGGTCTTCGGGGAATCGTACGTTGATGATGCGGACTCTGGCAGATCCGGTGCCGCATCTCAATCCTACGGCAGCCTTGCGCAGTTCGTCGGTTTTGGTTTAGCGTGGGATTTGGTTAATCGAATTAACTTAGCGGGGAGACCTCATGGCGCAATTAAGGACCCGCATGGACGGCGGCGGGGCGGTGCATTGCATGTGTCAGGCGCCGAAGCGAGATCATGTGGGACGCTGAATATCTATCGCGCCGCACGTTTGTCCTCAGTACGGCAGCCGCCGCCGTCTCCGTTGCGCGTGGCGGCGCCCTGGACTCGGCCTACGCCGCGTCGCCGCTCACCGATTTGAGTGCGGCCGATGCGGTACGGCACATGACGCACGGCGCGCTCAGCGCGGAGAATTATGCGTCCGCGCTGCTCGCCCGCTGCGCTTCGCAACGCGCACTCAACGCCTTCATCTCGTTCGAGCCCGAGCGTGTATTGGAAGCTGCTCGTGCACGCGACCGGGAGCGCCGCGCGGGCGCAAAGTTGGGACCCTTGTTCGGCTTGCCCATCCCGGTCAAGGATAGCGTCAATACCAAGGATTATCCGACGACTGGCGGCACCCCCGCTTTGCGGCATTTTCGGCCGGCCGAGGATGCACCCGTCGTCGCGGCGCTCAGGGACGCGGGCGCCATCGTCCTCGGCAAGACCAATTTGCATGAGCTGTCGTACGGCTGGACCAGCAACAATCTTGCGTTCGGCGCGGTTCACAATCCCTACGACCTCAAGCGCGTACCCGGCGGGAGCAGCGGCGGAACCGCTGCCGCGATCGCCGCACGGCTTGCGCCCCTCGGGGTTGCGGAGGATACCGAAGGATCCATCCGAGTGCCGGCCGCGTTCTGCGGCATAGCCGGCTTCAGACCGACGACCGGACGCTACTCCACGCGGGGCTGCATACCGATCACGCCGCTGTTCGATCAGATCGGCCCCCATGCGCGCACCGTGGCGGATCTAGCCCTGTTCGACTCGGTGGTCGCCAACGACTGGTCCCCTCTCGAATCGAAGGGACTTCGCGGTGTACGTTTGGGCGTGGTTCGCGACTATTGGTTCAGGGATCTGGACCCGGAGGTTCTGCGCATTACCGACCGGGCGCTGACTCGCTTGCAAGACGCCGGTGCCGTACTCGTAGAAGGAGCGATGCCCGACCTCGCGCGCCTCATCGAGCTGACGACGGAGCCGGTGCAAAATCACGATGTCCGCCTTGAACTCGCCCGGTATCTGCGCCTCTATGGCGCCAACGTGAGCTTCGATGAACTCATCGCGCAAGCGAGCCCGGACATAGCCGCCACTTTTCGCAGCGACGTTCTACCGGGCGGACCCAACGTCACGTCCGAGACCGCCTACGCCGCGGCGCGCGACCAGTATCTCCCCGCGCTGCGACGCCTCTATCAAGAGTACTTTTCACGCTCGCACGTCGCGGCAATGGTATTTCCCGCGACGCTCGTACCCGCGCCGCTGATCGGCGAAGAAACCACGATAAAAACCGCCGACGGCCGGAGCCTCCCCTTCGAAGTCGCCGTTGCACGGAACATTGCCCCGGGCAGCACCGCGGGAGTGCCGGGGTTGGTGCTGCCGGCGGGGCTCACACGGACCGGTCTTCCGGTAGCACTCGAATTCGACGCACCGGCATCAACCGACCGTGCATTACTCGGGCTCGGCGTGAGCCTCCAAGCCTCGCTGGGGCCGATGCCGCCGCCGCGGAATCCCAGCCGCCCTACGTAAAATCATCCGAGGTACTTTCCCATGATAAAAGTTAGCGTTCTATACCCCAAGAAGACCGGCACCCACTTCGACATGAATTACTACGTCACGCACCACATGCCCCTGGCCATGAGGCTGCTCGGCAAGGGATTGCGCAAGACGGAAGTCGATGCGGGTCTGCACGGGACGAGTCCGGACGAGCCGCCCGCCTTTTATGGCGGCTGCCAGTTCTACTTCGACACAGTCGACGCGTTTGTCGCAGTATGGGGGCCGGCGGCGGCGGAACTGGTCGCCGACATTCCAAAATACACGGACGTGGCGCCAATGATTCAATTCAACGAAGTGAAACTCTCCGTGTGACGTGCGGCGGCAGGGGCAAGAAGCAATGAGTGTGGACAAGGCCGATAAACTCGATGAACTGATCGATGGCGCGGAAGAACTGCTCATCAAGCTCGGCGACGCGTACGACCCCGAGATTCAGATGCTGCGTGATCGAGTCGACCAAGCCGTCCGCGATGCCCGATGCGCCATCGCGAAGCAAAGCGGTCAGGCCCCCGTACGGCTGCGGGATATCGCGAGCACCATCGACGACTACATCCGCGATTATCCCTGGCTGGCCGTCGCTACCGGCGTTCTCGCAGCGGGTACCGTCGCATTCATCGCCGGCGCGGTGGTAGGCGAGAAAAGACGCTCCGCACGCGGTGGGCGGTGATCATCGGCGGAGCCGCTGCGCCGTGGTTCACAAATGCACGGGCATCCGCTAGTCTTTAGCGGATGCCCATCCGCTCCCTGTTCCCCACCTTCGTCTATACTTCTGCTCTGCAACGCGCCAACCCTCGAAAACTCAATCGGCAGCTTCTGAAAGAAGGCAGGCAACTTCGGGAAGACGACCCGGCTGGCCGCCGATGGTCCGCCAAGAACTACCCGGGCGGTTATACCTCCTATGGTTCTTGTCACAGACTGCAGCGAATATCTCCCACGTTTGCTGCGTTGGAACGCAAGCTGCAGCGTCATGTAAAGGCCTTTACGGATTCTCTCGATTGGGACCTCGAGGGTCGTGAGTTGGCGATGACCGATTGCTGGATCAACATCATGGCGCGGCAGGCGGCACATAGTCTTCACCTGCATCCGCTCTCCTCGCTGAGCGGCACCTACTATGTTCAAGTTCCGGCCGGATCGCCCGGGATCAAGTTCGAGGACCCGCGCCTCGACCGCTTCATGGCCGCGCCGCCGCGCAAGGCGGATGCACGGCAGGAAAACAGAGGCTGGATCACCATCCCCGCCGCCGCCGGGCAGCTCGTTTTGTTCGAGAGCTGGCTGCGCCATGAAGTCGCACCCAATCCGATGACGGTGGAGCGGGTGAGCATCAGCTTCAATTACAACTGGTTTTAGCCGGAGTTCAAGCACGCAGGCCCTACACTGTTAGACTTGCCGGATGAACGACACAACAACCCGAATATCGGACGCCACCATGGCGGTGTTTCTCGATCTGGAGAACATCGCCCTCGGTGCGCGAGACGCCAAATACCCGAGTTTCGACATCGAAAAGGTGTTGGAGCGCCTTCTGCTCAAGGGCCACATCGTCGTCAAGAAAGCTTACTGCGACTTCGATCGATACAAGGACTTCAAACGCGGCCTGCACGAGGCGGCCTTCGAACTCATCGAGATTCCGCACGTGCGCCAGTCAGGCAAGAACTCGGCCGACATCCGCATGGTAGTCGATGCGCTGGACCTGTGTTACACGAAGGGGCACGTCGATACCTTCGTCATCATCAGCGGCGATTCGGATTTCTCACCCCTGGTGAGCAAGCTGCGCGAGAACGCAAAAACGGTCATCGGCGTCGGCGTCAAGAACTCGACCTCGGATCTGTTCCTGAACAACTGCGATGAGTTCATCTACTACGATGACTTGGTCAGGAAAGAGCCCTCGAAGGTGCGCCGCCGCAGCGCATCAACGGGAGCGCGCGCCGCCGCGGCAACCACAGATAGCGCCCCCGCCGACAACAAGGGACCGGAGCTGGCCGACGCGCTCGAATTGGTGGTCGAAACCCTGGAAGCGGTCATCGAAGAACGCGGCGAAAATGAACCCATTTGGGGCTCCATGATCAAACAAGCCATCAAGCGCCGCCATCCGGGTTTCAACGAGCGCGCCTACGGGTTTCGGTCGTTCAACGACCTATTGGCGGATGCTCAGAAACGCGGGCTGCTGACGCTGCGGGCAGACGAGAAGTCGGGAGGATACACGGTCCGGGTCGTCGACAGGACCCCGCCCCGCTGAGCCCTTGAACTCGCGCCCGCTGCCCTCACTGTTTCGATTGAACCTGAATGCAAGGCGGAATTATGAATGCTCAGCGCAGACTATCCTGGATGTGGGCAGAAGCGTGTGCTCTCCTCGACGAGGCGGAGCGCCGGCATCGCCATTTTTTTGAGCTCCTGAGTGCGCCTTCCGCGACGCCCGTGTGGGAACCGCCCGCCAATATCTTTTCTTTGGGGTCCGAATTGCACGTTTCCGTCGCGCTGCCGGGTGCTCGGTCGGAAGACGTCGAGGTGCAGATCACCGCATCGGGCCTCCTGATCGAAACCACGGTACCGCCACCGAGCTTTTCAGCGGGCGTACATGTCATTCGCCTGGAAATCCCCTACGGCCGCATGCGACGGCGCATCGACCTGCCGCCCGGGCGCTATGCGCTGCGCGAGCATCGATTGGAAAATGGCTGTCTGTTTCTGCGCCTCGTGGGGTCAACCTTATGAATACCAGCGATAATCAATTATCGAGCGCCTCCGTGCCGGAAGACGTGCTCATCGTGCTGCCCGTACGCGAGCCGGTGCTGTTTCCCGGCGTGGTCCTGCCGGTTGCCATTCGCGGCAAGCACGCGCTGGCGGCAGCACAAGAAGCGGTGCGCACACAGCGGCGGATCGGCTTATTGCTCCAGAAGGACCCTGCCGCCGAAGACCCGGGTACGGAGGGCCTCCATCGTGTCGGCACGGCCGCCTCCATCGTGCGATTCATCACCGCCGCCGATGGCACGCATCACTTGATATGCCAGGGGGAACAACGCTTCACCGTCTTGGACTACGTCAGTCAGGAGCCGTTCTACGTCGCGCGGATCGAGGCGTACAAGGAAGCCACGGTCCTCGACCAAGAGACGGAAGCGCGCGGCCTCAACTTGCGCGAGAAAGCCGTGGAGGCGCTGCAGTTACTCCCGCAGGCTCCTGCGGAACTCATCAACGCCATTCGCGGCGTTGAATCGATTCCGGCGCTGGCCGACATCGTAGCGAGCTTCATGGATCTGAAGACCGAGGATAAACAGGAGATCTTGGCGACGTTCGATCTGAAAACCCGGCTCGACCGGGTTCTGACCCTGCTCAACCGGCGAATCGAAGTGCTCAAGGTCTCGCGGCAAATCGACGAAAAGACCCGAGAGGCGTTCGACGAACGGCAGAAAGAGGCCGTATTGCGCGAACGGATGCGTCAGATCCAGAAAGAACTCGGCGAAACCGACAGTTCGAGCGCTGAACTCGGAGAACTCAAGAAGGCCATCGAAGCTGCGGGCATGCCTCCCGAAGCGGAAGAACAGGCGCTTCGCGAACTCGCGCGCCTCGAGCGCATGCCGGACAGCGCCGCCGAGTATTCGATGACGCGCACCTATCTCGATTGGCTGATTGCCATGCCCTGGTCGAAGACCGATGCCGAGCAGGTCGATATCGAGCGTGCGCGAGCCATCTTGGACGAGGACCACTACGGGCTCGAGAAGGTGAAGCGACGCATTCTAGAATTCCTCGCCGTGCGGAAATTGAACCCTCAAGGCCGCAGCCCGATTCTCTGTTTCGTGGGCCCGCCGGGCGTTGGTAAGACTTCGCTTGGACAAAGCATCGCAAAAGCCCTTGGACTGCAGTTCAGGCGGGTCAGTCTCGGCGGCGTACACGATGAGGCGGAGATCCGCGGGCACCGCCGCACGTACATCGGTTCGTTGCCCGGCAATATCGTACAAGCCATGCGCAAAGCCGGGCGCCGCAATCCCGTACTCATGCTTGACGAGGTGGACAAGCTTTCCGCAAGCCATCAGGGCGATCCTTTCTCGGCGCTGCTGGAGGTGCTCGATCCCGAGCAGAACAATACGTTCCGCGACAATTACCTGGGCGTGCCATTCGACTTGTCGAAGGTATTGTTCATCGGCACCGCCAACGTGCTCGATGCCATTCCGGCGCCACTGCGCGATCGCATGGAAGTCATCGAACTCACGGGCTACACGGAGGAGGAAAAGCTGCAGATCGCGCGCCGCTACTTGTTGAAGCGGCAGTTGCTGGCGAATGGCTTGACCGACACCCAGGTGCAGATTTCCGACGAGGCGCTGCGCAAGGTCATCGTCGACTACACGCGCGAAGCCGGCGTGAGGAGTTTGGAGAGGCAGATCGGCGCTTTGCTGCGCAATACCGCCGTGGCTATCGCCTCGGGGCAGGCATCCAGCGTCGCCATCGAGGTGGCCGACGTCGAGCGAATCTTGGGCCCCGCCCGCTTCGAGAACGATGTCGCGCTGCGAACCAGCGTTCCCGGCGTGGCAACCGGCTTGGCGTGGACTCCTGCGGGCGGCGACATACTGTTCATCGAATCGAGCCGGGTGAAGGGCAGCGGCAAGCTCATACTCACCGGGCAATTGGGCGACGTCATGAAAGAGAGCGCGCAGGCGGCCGTGACGCTGGTGAAATCGCAGGCCGATCGGTTGGGCATCGATCCGGCCATGTTGGAGAACGCGGACCTTCACATCCATGTTCCGGCCGGCGCGATTCCGAAGGATGGCCCCAGCGCCGGCGTAGCGATGGCAACCTCATTGGCGTCCTTGCTAACCCAACGCACCGTACGCGCGGACGTGGCGATGACCGGCGAGATCAGCCTGCGCGGTGTGGTGCTCCCCGTCGGCGGCATCAAGGAAAAATGCGTCGCCGCTGCGCGTGCCGGCATTCGTACGGTGATTTTGCCGGCAAGAAACCGCCGCGATTTGGAGGACATTCCGGAAAGCGTCCGCGCTCGGCTGGAGTTTGTCTGGGCGGAAAAGATCGACGACGTTCTGGCGCGCGCCCTCGAGGACCAACCGGCCCATCGCGCGGCGGCCTAAGCACCGCTGCGCAGCGTCGCGCTACTGCAGAGCAAGCCGCTTCAAGCGCGTGATGCGTGCCACTGCAGAAGGGTGGGAATCGTAAAACGCCGAATGCACGCGATCCGGGGTGAGCGTCGTGGCGTTGTCGCGATAAAGCTTGACCAGGGCCGTGATCAAATCGGCGGCATTGGAATGTTCGGCGGCGAAATCATCGGCGGCGAGTTCCTGCCGGCGCGACCACCAAGATGCGAGCGGCGTTGCGAAAAATGTCAATGGCGGGACGATGAACGCGAATAGCAGCAGCGCCATCGCCGCCGTTTGGGGCACGCCGAAGGCCGTATAAAATCCCGGCTCGCGCGCCAGCAACCCAAGCAGTCCCAATCCCACCAGCGCGCCCAACAGAGACGTGATCATCCGTTGGCGCACGTGATGCAGACGGAAATGCCCGAGTTCATGAGCAAGCACCGCCTCGATCTCGTTGAGTTCGATCCGTGCCAGCAATGTGTCGAAGAATACGATGCGCTTGTTGCGCCCGATACCGGTGAAATAGGCGTTGCCATGAGCGGAGCGCCGCGAACCATCCATGACGAACACGCCGCCGCTTGCTGAAAATCCACAGCGTTCGAGCAGCGTCTCGACGCGTTGCTTGAGCGCACTATCGGTGATGGCGCTGAAGCGATTGAACAGCGGAGCAATGAACCGGGGTGCAGCCCACGTCAGGCTGAGGGTCGCGCCCAACCAGACGAGCCATGCCCACGCCCACCACCAGGTGCCCGCCCGTTCCATGAGCGAGAGGGTGGCGAATGCTAGGGGTGCGCCCACTATCAGCCCCAGCAACAGTCCCTTCGCGGCGTCGACGGCGAAAAGCCACGGCGACATCCGATTGAACCCGAAGCGCGCCTCGAGCCGAAACGTTCTCCACAGGGCAACCGGACACCCTAGCAACTGGAGGACGAGGAACACGGTCACTATGACAAGACACCCATGCCAAGGCTCGGGCCATTGCCAATGACGGACCAGCGCATCTACCGCGGCGAGCCCGCCGCCCACGGTAAACCCAAGTTTGGTGATGGCGTCGAGGAGCGTAGCCCAGCGCCCCAGACGCACCCGAGCCATGGTGTAGTCCGCAGCCCTCTGTTGCTCCGCAAGCGCAATTTGCCCAGTGAATACGTCCGGGACCCGGTCGCGGTGCGCGTACACCGCCGCAATTTGGCGGGATGCAAGCCACAGACGGATGGCCGTCTCCGCGATCAGCGCGGCAGCGAACATCCAGGTCAACCAATTCATCGGTCGCGGCGGATTCGGGTCACGGAAACAGCGTAGCGGAATTGGCCAAGGAACGGAACACGAGGGGTTTTTCGGCGCCGCCCACGCTGGGCCGGTCCGCCAGCGCCACCGCCCCGGTAACCAAGTCATGATACGGCGACAGCTCGCACACTGGATCGGCGTTGGCCGCATCACCGGTCAATAAGTAGGCCTGGCAGCGACACCCGCCGAAATCGCGAGTTTTTTCTGGGCAGCTACGACAGGGCTCCTTCATCCAGGCATCGCCGCGAAAGTGCGTGAATGCGTCGGACTCGAGCCAGATATGCGCCAAGCTCTTCTCCCGCACCGTCGGGAACTCGAACCCCGGCAGCATCCGCGCCGCATGGCACGGCAATGCCGTACCATCCGGGCTCACGGTGAGGAAAACGGATCCGAGACCATTCATGCAGGGCTTCGGGCGGCGCTCGAAATAGTCGGGCACGACGAAATAGATCTGCATGGGGCGACCGACGCGCTCGCGGAAACGGTTCGTGATCACTTCGGCGCGTTCCACCTGCGCTCGGCTCGGCATGAGCTGTTCACGATTGTGCCATGCCCATCCGTAGTACTGAGTGTTGGCGAGTTCCACGTAATCCGCGCCGAGTTTGTCCGCCATGTTCAGGATTTCCTCGACATGGTCGATGTTGAGCCGGTGCAGCACGACATTGAGCACCATCGGGTAATCGTATTGCTTGATGAGCGCCGCCACCTTGGACTTCAAATCGAAGGTGCGCGTGCTGCTCAGAAAATCGTTCATTTGCCGCGAACTGTCTTGAAACGACAACTGAATGTGATCCAGGCCGGCCGCCTTGAATGCAGCGATCCGGGTTTCGTTGAGCCCCACTCCGGAGGTGATCAAGTTGCTGTAGAAACCCAGCCGGTGCGCCTCCGCGACGATGATTTCCAGATCATCGCGAGCGAGCGGTTCCCCGCCGGACAATCCCAGCTGGACCGCGCCCAACTCCCGCGCTTCGCGCAACACGCGCAGCCAATCATCCGTGCCCAATTCCGGCCCGCTGCGCGCGAAATCCGTGGGGTTGTAGCAGAACGCACAGTGCAACGGACAGCGATAGGTCAATTCCAACAGCAGCCACAGCGGCGGCCCGGGTGGCGGCGGCCTTTGGGCGGGACCGGCGCGGGGATTCACGACAGGGCGACCCATTTTTTTTCCACGGCCATCGCGATGAACGCGATGACGTCATTGGACAACCCCGTGGTCGCGAACGCTTGCTCGAGATTTGCCGTGATCTCGGCGATGGTCGCTTGGCCGTCGCAGCGTTTCAATATTTCGCCCGCGCTGCCATTGAGCTTGATCATTCCCTCGGGATAGAGAAGGACATGGGCTTTTTGTGCGGCTTCCCATTGCAGCCGAAAGCGGCGATCGATGGCAGGGCGGGATGCGCCGGTGATCGGATTCGACGTCATTGGGTCGCCCCGTGGGCCGGCATGTAGCGCAACGCCATCGCATCGCTCATCTGCCACAGCACATCCAGCTTGAACTTGAGGATCTCGATGGCCCGCTCCTGCAAGGCCCGCGTATCGAAGTGATCCAACGTGAAGGCCAGACCGAATTCCACATCGCGCCGTGCAAGGCTGACGCGGCTCTGGAAATAACCCAGGCCCGCCGGGTCGATCCACGGATAATGCTCAGGCCAATTCGCGAGCCTTTGTTTGTGAATCTCCGGCGCGAACAACTCGGTCAGCGAGGAGCACACCGCCTCCTGCCACGGCGCTCGACGGGCAAAGTTCACGTAGGCATCCACGGCGAATCGCACTCCGGGCAGGACATCGGAAAGATCTTCCACGGATTTCCGGGACAATCCCACCGCCTCGGCCAACCGCAGCCACGATTCGATGCCGCCCGGGTCGCCCCCATAACCATCATGATCGAGAATGCGCTGCACCCAATTGCGCCGCACCGCACGGTCGGGACAGTTCGATAGTATGGCTGCGTCTTTGATCGGAATGCTGATTTGATAGTAGAAACGGTTGGCCACCCAGCCGCGGATTTGCTCGCGACTCGCCGTGCCCCGGTTGAGCATGACGTTGTAAGGGTGATGGATGTGATACGCCTTCCCCCGGTTTCGCAGCTGAGCCTCGAATTCCTCCCGGCTCCACGGCGGAACGGGCGTGCGGATCAACGCGTTCACAGGAATATCTCCATGCCGTCTCGTGCCACCTCGATGTCGTGCAGCCGCAATTCCGCGGCTTCGATCGACGACTCGTCGAGAATCGGGTTGGTATTGTTGATGTGGATCAATATCTTACGGATTTTCGCGGGAAGTCGGTCCAACCACTCGAGCATGCCGTCGGCGCCGCTTTGCGGCAAATGACCGATGTCCCGGGCGCGTTTGCGCGATAGGCCCAAACGAATCATCTCATCGTCGGTCCAAAAGGTACCGTCCACCAGAACGCAGGAGGCGGACCACATGGCCTCCCACAAGCGATCGTCGATCGCGGCCAAACCGGGCGCATACACCGCGGTTCGCCCGCTGATCTCATTGCCGATGACGAGCGCCAAGTTGTCGCCGCTCACCGGCGACTCGCGATGCGGTGAATAGGGAGCGGGTTTGCTCGCCACCGGCAATGCGCGCCATCGCACGTCTTCAACCGAATCGACAGCGAATTCATCGTCGAGCTCGATACGGCGCCGATCGATGCCGCAGAAATGGCCCAGGACGCTCAAGATAGGATTGCCGAGGGTCAGATCGGCATAGGTGCTGTCGGTGCACCAAACGGCCAAGGGTCGCACCGATTCGCGCAACATGTACAGCCCCGTCGTGTGGTCGACTTGGCCGTCGACGAGGATAATCGCGGCGATCGCGGTATCGCGAATGGAACGATTGGGTTGTAGATCCGGCGTCCTTTGCAACTGGACCAGGATATCCGGTGATGCGTTGACCAAGACCGACGCATTATTGCTGCCGGTGACGGCAATCGAGGACTGGGTGCGGACGGAGCCGTGGAAAGTGCCGGCACGGACGCCCGCGCAGTTTCGGCAGTTGCAATTCCATTGGGGAAAACCACCGCCGGCGGCCGATCCCAGCACACGAATTTTCATGTCGAAATGGGTGCGCCCCCCTTACGGGCGGCGCACCCTAATCAGCGTCTAGCGGTTAGCAATGTACATCGTGATTTCCATGCCGAACCGGAAGTCGATGGCGTGCGGGGTTTCCCAGGTCATACCGAATCTCCTCGAGTGGATGAGGTCTTAGATTATCTGCGGGCGCACCCTGCCCCGAATCGACAGCATCATGAAACTGGCCTCATGATTTTCATGAGGCAGGCTCGGGAACCTTCGCCGTCCAGCGTCACATCTCCTGCCCGGGTGCCGCCCTGGTACCATGCCCCAATGAGACTGCGGACGCGTTTGAATCTCGTGGTGGCCGGCCTCAGCGCCACCTTCATGGGGGTCCTGATCACCGCGGAAATTCAGAGCAACCGAGCCTCGATCCGCGAGGAAATCGAGGCCGCCAATCGCGTTGCGTCGCAACTGTTGGGTGAATTGGCATCGATCTATTCCAACATCGGCGGGCCCGAAATGGTGCTTCAGTTCCTCCAGCAAACGGGCAGAGTTCGCGCCAACGAAGTGAGCTTGCTATCGCCGACGGGCGCCGTGCTGTACCAGTCACCGCATGCGACCTATAAGGCCGGGCGCGAGGCTCCGGCGTGGTTTTCGCGTCTGCTCGCGCCGCCAGTGACGAAAGTCAGCTTTCCGCTGCGCGGCGGCGTGCTGCTGGTGATCGAAGCGCAGCCCTCGCGTGCCGTGCTCGATGCTTGGGATGGCATCCTGCGCCTTGCGGCCTTCGGCGCCGGCATGCTCATCGTCGTCAACGGCCTGGCGTTTTGGAGCGTCGCGCGCGTGCTCAAGCCCTTTCCCATCATCGCCGACGGACTCGAGCGCATTCAGCAAGGCGAGCTGGGCTATCGATTGCCGCCGCTTGCCGGAGACGAGGCGAGCAGCATCAGCACCGCGTTCAACCGCATGGCGCAGGCCGTGGAGGACAAGGTGCAGGCCGAGCGCCAGGCGCGCGAAGCGGAGGCGCGGCTGGAAGAGCGCCGCGAAATGGCGTCTCTCGCGGACCAGCGGGTGGAAGAGGAACGGCGTTTGATCGCGCATGAGTTGCACGATGAATTCGGCCAATCGGTCACGGCGATTCGCAGTCTGGCGCTCGCCATCGCCACGCAGGCCGGCACCCATGATCCGGCGACAGGCGAAGTCGCCCGTCTGATCTCAGACGAGGCGGCGCGCCTCTACGATGCCATGCATGGACTCATTCCCAGGCTTGCGCCGCTGACGTTGGATACGATGGGACTGGCCGCGACCCTCGAGAGCTTGGCGCACGACTGGCAGCGCCGCCACCCGTCCGTTGCGTTGATCCTGCATCATCAATTGCCGCCGGATCTCGGCCCCAGCGTCACGCTCGCCATCTATCGAGTGGTTCAGGAAGGCGTGGTCAATGCGTTGCGTCACGCGTGCCCCAGGCGAGTGGAGGTCGACGTGAGCTGCGATACGCAGCGAATCATCGTGACGGTGACCGACGATGGGGTGGGAATACCGGCGGAATGGTGCAAGCCCGGACATTTTGGCCTGCGTGGGTTGACCGACCGCGTGACCCGGCTGGGCGGTTCCTTCACGGTCGGCAACGATGTCCGCGGGGGGGCGCGGTTGACCGCTGAAATTCCATTGGGGGTGATCGCATGATTCGCGTGCTGCTGGTCGACGATCATGCCGTGGTCCGCATGGGCTTTCGGCTGTTGTTGCAATCGAATGCCGAGATCTCCGTGATCGCGGAAGCCGACTCCGGAGAAACCGCGTGCCAACTCCATCTCGAGCTCGCGCCCGACGTGGTGATCATGGATCTTGCCATGCCGGGCATGGGCGGCCTCGAGGCCTTACGGCGTATTCGTGCCCGCCAGCCGCAAGCCAAAGTCCTCGCGCTCTCGGCCCACGATGATCTCATGCATGCCAGGCGTACGTTGCAGGAAGGCGCTCTCGGATTTTTGTCCAAGCGCAGCGCACCGGAAACCTTGCTCGAGGCAGTATCCACCGTGGCGGCCGGCCGACGCTACATCGAGCCGGCCCTGGCGCAAAAACTCGCCATTGCCGAATTCGATGGCGGCACACGATCGCCGGTGGATCAGCTCTCGGAACGCGAATTCGAGGTGTTCGTGCGACTGGCGGGGGGCGCCACCGTGCAACGAATCGCCCATGATCTCAAGCTGTCGGCCTCGACGGTCGGCACCCACCTCTACAACATCAAACAGAAACTCAGTGTGGTCAATCAGTCCGAACTGACCCTCATTGCCATACGCCACGGCCTCATCGAGGCGTAGCGCTGTGCAGGATCCAAGGGCCGATTCGTCTGTCCTCCGGAGCGGCAAGTTTCGCGCGCAACTCCTGAAATGGATTGGCAACAAACAGAAGCAGGCGGACGCCATCATCGGCTACTTCCCGAAGCGCTTCGGCACTTACTTCGAGCCGTTCGTGGGAAGCGGCGGCGTATTGGGGGTGCTCGCCCCTCGGCACGCCATCGCCAGCGACGGATTTTTGCCGCTGATAGAGATTTGGCGCAGCCTTCTGATCGACAAAGAGCAACTGAAACAGGATTACGCCGCTAGGTATGGGTTGGTCGCAAAGCTGGGCAAGCAACGCGCCTATGCACGAGTGCGTGAAAGCTACAACACCCATCCCAACGGCGCAGATCTGGTCTTTCTTTGCAGAACCTGCTACGGCGGCGTGGTCCGGTTTAGAAAGCTGGATGGGTATATGAGCACACCCGTCGGCATTCACGATCCCATGCCGCCCGGACGATTTGCGGCCCGGGTCGACGCATGGCATGCGCGGACTAAGGGAACCGAATTTCACCACATGGACTTCTCGGAAGCGATGCGTCTCGCGGGGCGCGGCGATCTGGTGTACTGCGACCCGCCCTACCGCGACAGTCAATCCATCCTGTACGGCGCGCAATCATTTTCATTGGACCGGCTACTCCAGTCCATCGCCGAGTGCAAGTCACGGGGTGCCCGAGTCGCGCTCAGCATCGATGGAACCAAATTGTCAGGACGCAAGCTGTGCGATGTCCCCGTGCCGGACGGTCTATTCGTACGAGAGGCATTCATCGCCGTCGGGCGCTCGATGCTGAAGCGGTTTCAAATGGACGGGCGCACGTTGGAAGATCACGAGGTCAGCGACCGGCTGCTGTTGACATATTGACGACGCGCCGCGGGATGGCTTGGCTGGCAATCTAGCCAGGTACGCTCCAATGTCTCTCGTGGCTTCCACTTATTTATGGCGTCGCAGACGCCTGCTACTGTCGCGTACAGAAGTCAAATCTCGGGTGAATACGCTCCAGCAATTGACGGGGAAAATGGTTGCGCCTAGCGGTGCTGCCCATTAACTTGACATGACTGAGTCAGTTTCGAAATTTGAAGGCGATCACGCCACAGCCATCGCGACACTTTCCGAAAAGTTGAAGATTCCGAAAGACGAGGTCGTCGATATCTATAGGAAGGAGTTTGATCGGCTCGCTGTGCATGCGCGCATCCCGACCTTTCTGGTTGTCCTTGCCATGCGTAATGCGCGCTCTATCCTGCGTTCAGGCGCGCGCGGCTCGCCTCGAGGGCCGTAGGCTGTAAGCGCTGCCGGGGCGCGCTGATCTCGACCGTGACACACGCGCTGGAAATCGGATGCCTGCAAAGCCGATCATCCTTGGTGCGGACATTAAGATGAAGCTGCTCGAAGGATATGCCAGCAAGTTACTCGACGCGGCGCTGCGGAGGGAACGCCTAGCATCTCTGGAGCAGATCGACGCGGTGCCAATAATCGATTTGGAGCCGGAGATCAAAGCGCGGGACATAACGAACCAGCACGAAATGTGCCAGATCAGGCGTCCCCGCCATAACACCGCTCCCAAGGCGCCACGTGTGTTCCGCAGCTCGGTGCGTCCAAAAAAAAACGATGCCCCGGGGCCGAGCATCCCTCGCCCGCGCCGGTGTGTGTTTTTGGACATTCCGGAGTATGCTGGACGCGAGTCGTCGAGACGCGTAAGTGCTGGCGAAGATCGGTTTTGTGCCCACTTTTCAGGCTCCAGGGGATCAAGGTAAAGCATGAACACTGTCATTCCGGACGTCGCCCTCATCGACAACAGCGACGAGCGCGCACCGCTGGCGCTGGTGCTGGATTGCTCCGGCAGCATGCAGGAAGAGAACAAGGTCCAGCTGCTGAACGAGGGACTCAAAGCGCTGGCAGCGGATCTCAAGGCTGACCCGATCGCCGCCCGCTGCGGCCGGGTACTGGTCATATCCTTCGGCGGCGACGGCAACGTGGAAATCATGGGGGACTGGACCGATGCCATGGACTTCACGCCCCCGCAGCTGCTGGCCGGCGGACTGACGCCGCTCGGCGCCGCCATGCGCTGCGCCCTGGATGAAGTCGAGTCGCAGAAGAGCCAGATGCGCACCGCGGGCGTGTCGTACAAACGCCCCATCATCATGCTGCTCTCGGATGGGGAACCCACCGATGACTGGCGCCAGGTCGCCGCCGAGTGCAAGAACGCCGAGACCGCGCATAAGGTCAACATCATGGCCATTGGTATTGGCGACCAGGCCAACAAAGAAACCCTTGGGCACTTCAGCAACAAGGGCGCGCTCAGCCTGAGCGGGCTCAAGTTCAAGGAACTGTTCATCTGGCTGAGCCGCAGCATTCGCGCAGTTTCCCGCGCGCCTGCGGGCGGGACGGTGCAGTTGAACCCGGTGGACAGCTGGTCGCAATTGTCCACCTGAAGATCTCGCGCGGCTTACCCGCGCGGGGCACAAGATTTATGTGGAGAGTGTTCTCTGCCTCGGTCACCGGCAAACGCAACCTGGAACAGGGCACGGCCGGACAGGATGCCAGCCATTGCGTCATGACGGACGATGTACTGGTGGCCATTGTGTGCGATGGCGCCGGCTCGGTTCGGGAAGGTCGGATGGGCTCCGAGTTTATTGCGCGCGCCCTGGCTGAACAACTTTCGAGTGCACTGCACGCCGACCGGAACCTGCCCGAGGTCCAGGCAGACGGCAACGCGCGCCACGAGGCGAGCATCCACTCCGCGATCGAGGCCGTCCGTACCCGCCTCGCAGACCTTGCTGCATCGCGCCAGCTCGCGCTGCACGACTTTGCGTGCACGTTGGTGGGATGCGTGGCCTCACCCGTCGGGGGCCTCTTCTTCCATATCGGCGACGGCTTCGCCATTCAGCAGGGCGCGGCCGGGGACTCCGTGCTCTCCCGTCCCGAAAACGGTGAATATGCCGATGAAACCTATTTCGTGTCCGACGAGAATTGGAAGGATCATCTTCGGCTCACGCCGTTTCCCGCGCCCGAGCGCGGAGGCGTGATCGGGCTGATGTCCGACGGCACCGCGCCCTTCGCCGTCAACCGCGCACGCAGCGGCTTTTTTCGCCCCTTCATCGACCCCATCACCGCCTTTCTCCGCGAGGCCACGGCGCCGAACGGCAACGAAGCCCTCCAGAATCTGCTGGAGAGCCCACGGGCCTGCGAAATCTCGCCCGATGACAAGACCCTGCTGCTCGCCTTCGTCCTCTGACCGGTGATCCAGCCTCCGGATCGATCCCGTGCCCGCCGTCGAACGCAAGCCTGAAAACATCGTCGAGCTCATCTGGCCCGGACACCGCTCGGAGCAGGTAACGCTGGAGACCACCGGCAAGTCGGGCGGCGCCGGCGAGATCTTCGCCATCGACAGCAAGCCGGGATTTGTCGCCAAGATCTACCACGCTACCACCTCGCAGGCGCACCTCACCGAGTACCGGCGCAAGATCCAGTGGATGGTCGACAACAAGCCCGCGCTGCCGCAGGTCCCGGCCGAATATCAGGACATCGTGCAGCTCGCGTGGCCCGAGGCGTTGATCCTGCGCCAGTCGTGCTTCGTCGGCTTCGCCATGCAGAAGATCGCCTTCGACCGCACCCTCGAACTCGACTATCTGCTGAACCGTCGGCAGGCCGCCCAAGAAGGCTTCGCTGCCGATTACGGCAAGCTGGTGACGGCCTCATTCAATCTCGCCTCCCTCATCAGCTGCCTGCACGACAAGCGCATTGCCATCGTCGACCTCAAACCCATGAACGTGAAGGTCTACAAGGCAGAGCTGTATGTATCGATCCTCGACTGCGATGGTTTCCACATCGCCACCGACGAGTTCCGCTCCGACGCCCCGCAGGTCACGCCCGAATACCTAGCGCCGGAATTCCAGGACAAGGCCGTGGCGCACCCCGAGGCGCAGGACCGGTTCGCACTCGCCACCATCATCTTCCGCCTGCTGAACTATGGCATCCATCCCTTCACCGGCGTGGCCGCGGACCATCACAACCATCCGCCCGAGTTGGCGGGGCGCATCAAGCAGGGTTTGTACCCCTATGGCAAGGTCGCTCACAAAAGCGTGCGCAAGGTGCCGGCCAGCGTGCACGAGGCCTTCCCCGACAGGCTGCGGGAACTTTTCGACCGCGCCTTCGCATCCTCCGGTTACAGCCGGCCGAGCGCCCACGAATGGGTCGGTGTCTTGGGCGTCTACGCAAGCAAGCATTGCGGGCAGATGTCGCCGTGCAGCAAGGGACATCTGCGATTCTCCGGCAGACCCTGTCCAACCTGCATGCGCGATGAGCTGATCCGCGGCGCCGAAGTGCGCCGCCGCAGCTTCCTCGCGCGCGCGCAGACCGCGCCGGCCCGCACCCTGCAGTATTTGAAGAAGACCCTGCGGCAAACCCATAGCTCGCCGTTCCAGGCCGCACTGGCGCAGGCGCAGTTCACACTGGTGCAGCTGGCACCGCCCGCTCCGATCTCCACCCGCAATGCCATTGCGCTGGAAATTCTCTGGATCAGCGGCCTGCTGATCACCTATTGGTGGACGAGATGAGCCCGGTGACCGCCACCGCCCTGTGGGTCCTGCCGCTCCTCATCGCCTGGTTCTGGCGGCCGCGTCAGGCAGCGAGTCCCAGCGCTTGGATCCTGCTCATCGCCTTTGGCGCACTCGGCGCCTGGGCACTCTGGTTCGGCCTTTACGCCCATGCCGGCGAACCTGCGGGCTTCGCCTTCTGGAAACCCACGGTCCTGTATTGGACCGTCGCCGCCATCTTGATCGTGGCCCCGCTGCTCGGCTGGGGCTACCCCGCGAAAATCATCCTCGGCACTTACTTCGCGCTCTCGAACCGTGAATGGCGCTGGATCAACCGCGGCTTCGCAACCGTATACACCATCCTTGGCGGCGCCAACCTGTTGGTGGCCTCTGAGGCCTCCAACGGGGACTGGGTGGGCTTCAAGTACAGCTGCATGATGAACCTGCTCATCATGGTCCTGTTCCGCTTAAATTTCGTCTGGCTGCCCATTCTTGCGGATGTGTCCATTCACCTGTATCGCCGCGCCACTGCGGCCTGCCGCTATCTGTCGACCTTGTTCTGAACGACGGCAGCAACGGCCGATGCGAGGGCGCACGACGCAATCGTTACGGATCACTGCGCCGGATAATTTGCTACTCAACGGCAACGACGTTCTGTCGCTGTTCGCCCAAGCCGTCAATGCCTGAATGTATTCTGTCGCCCGCGCGCAAATACACAGGCGGCTTCTGCCCCAGCCCGACGCCGGGCGGCGTGCCCGTGCTGATGATGTCGCCCGGCTCCAACGGCATGAACTGGCTGATGTAATGAACCAAGAAGCGGACGCCGAATATCATGGTGGCGGTTGTGCCATGCTGATAGCGGTGATCATTGACGTCGAGCCATAGCCGCAGCGTCTGCGGATCGACCACCTCATCGGCAGTCACTAGCCATGGCCCCACGGGGCCGAATGTGTCGCAATTCTTACCCTTGTCCCATTGTCCGCCGCGCTCCATTTGAAAGGCTCGCTCGGACAGGTCATTGCACACGCAATACCCTGCAATGTAGTCAAGTTCGAGACCTGCCGGGACGTTGAGTGCGCGACGGCCGATCACTACGCCGAGTTCCACTTCCCAATCGGATTTTTCCGAACCGCGAGGAATATGCACCTCATCGTCCGGACCTTGCACCGTGTGGCCGCCTTTAAGGAAAAGAATCGGCTCTTTAGGAACTTCTTGACCCGTCTCGGCAGCGTGATCGCGATAGTTCAAGCCCACGCACACGATTTTGCCGACGCGCGACACCGGCGAGCCGATCCGCAGGCTATTCGGCAGCAGCGGCAACGCAGTCACATCGATTCCGAACAACGTCGCGATGCCGCCGTTTGCAAGCCAACCCGGCGTGATGTCTTCGATGACGGCCGACAGATCCCGGATGTGGGATTGCGCATCGAGCAGGGCGGGTCGTTCGGCGTTGCGCTTACCGACTCTCAGTAGTTTCACTATTCACCTCGAAACAAATGACCGTCCTCATGTTTAGTTCGACCAGCCGCCATCATTCACGAACGCGACCGCGTTTGCGCGTTGTTTAGAGCGCCAGAGCTTCCGCCGGCACGGCTTTCGTCGACACGCACGACGCTGGGGCTCCAGTGTAAATCGGCCAGCCTGCACGAGACGCTACGAAGCGCGCGATATGCTCGAGCGCCGCTTCGGCTTGCGGTAGCGGCAGTGTCTGAAAGACATGCCCCATGCTTTCCCAGATTTCGACCTCAACCGCGACTCCTGCCGCATGGGCACGCGCCGCTGCGCGTGTTGACTCATCCAGCAGCACCTCGCAGCTGCCCACCTGAAAGAGCAGCGGCGGGAGGCCGGTGAAGTCGCCAAACAAGGGCGATACGCCCGGGTCCAAATAGAGCTCGGGCGGCGCATAGAAGCGGCGCATCGCCACGAGTTCGGCCAGATTGAACATCGGGTCACTGTCTTCGTTGGTGACCATACTGCGACTGCTCAGCGTAAAATCGACGCCCGCCGACAGCAATACCACGCACGCCGGCATGGGCTCGCCGGCATTGTGGATTCTCTGAAGCGTGACCAGCGCCAGATTCCCGCCGGCGGAGTCGCCCGCTACGATGATGTTCCGCGGGTCATGTCCCTGCGCAAGAAGCCATTGGTAAGCGGCATGGCAATCATCGGGAGCCGCGGGAAACGGATGTTCAGGTGCGAGCCGGTAGTCGACCATGAGGGCGCGCGCTTTGAGCCGGCTGCACCAGCGCGCGACCATGGACGTGTAGATGCCCGGCCATCGAAACATGAAGGCGCCGCCATGCAGATACAGAATGATATGTTCGGGGAGGCTATCCGGGCCGTTGATCCATTCGCCGGCGAGACCGGTTGCGGCGACGGGTGTTCGGCGCACGGAAGCACCCACCCGCGCGAAGCGAGCGTCCCATTTGCTTTGTCCAGCGCGCATTGCACCGATGTCAGCGTCGACAAATGAAGTTCCCTTCGAAGTCAGGCGGAAAAACGCATGCAACCCAGCACGCTTCAACTCCCCTCCCGGAAGATTGATACGCCGGACATACGGGGGCACAGGCGGTGCCGGATCAAATCCTTGCATCATGAGTAAGAAAACACCTCGCGCTTCGCTCGCGCCCAGAGCGACAATCTTCTTCTGCAACATGATGCTGGAATAATTCGGCTCTTGATCCAATAGGGTCTTCCACCTAGGGTGGGGCGCGCCGCTCAAGATCGATGGTCTGCGGAGTGCGGGCGGTGGTGGGATCCGCGTATTGCCCGCGACGGCAACGCGCAAGATACTTTTTAAATGTGGCTGAAGATCATCACGCATTCCCGGCCGGTGAGCTGATGGCGGCCCGGCCTGCAGCGCTTAACACCGACAATCCGTCGAGGTTGATCGGCGTGGCGCGATCGGCAGTCGCTGAGCTGCGCGGCGGCGATCTTTATGGTCTCAAGGTTTCACTCGACAGTACCCTTCAGAGCGACCTGGGGCTCGATAGCCTCGCGCGCGTCGAATTGCTGCATCGCGTCGAAGAGGCCTTCCAAATCCGGCTGCCCGACGAGGTATTCGCGGCCGCGGCGACACTGCGTGACCTCCTTGCCGCCATCGAGCGGGCGGGACCACAGGTGGCCTCTGCGCAAGGGGCGAGGGCGGCAACGCTCGCAGCAACGCGTACCGAGCCGGAACCCGTCACGGCGACGACGCTGATCGACGTGCTGCAGTGGCACGTCGAGCGACACTCGTCCGCAGGAATCACGGTGGTCTCAGCGGACGAGGAAAGTGCCATCACGCATGCGATGCTGTGGGAAACCGCACTCGCTCTGTGCGGCGCGCTGCAGGCGCGGGGCATTATTTCCGGCGAAACCATCGCGCTGATGCTGCCCACAGGGGCCGACTATTTCACTGCCTTCATGGGCGTGCTTCTTTGCGGCTGCGTACCCGTCCCGATCTACCCGCCGGCTGCGGCGGCACAATTGGAAGAGCACGTTCAGCGCCATGCAAAGCTGTTGAGGAACGCGCACGTCGTTGCCATGCTGACCGATCACTCGGTGCATCGGCTCGGCCGATTGCTGCAGGCCAATGTTCCCTGTTTGCGGCGCGTCGAAACCGTGGCGGCGCTCGTCGGCGAGGGTACCGTCGGCAAGGTGGCGCCAGCAGCCGGTAATTCGCTTGCCCTGTTGCAATACACCTCTGGAAGCACCGGGGACCCCAAAGGCGTCATGCTCACCCATGCGCAACTGCTCGCCAACATCCGGGCGATGGGCCGCGCGCTTCGCATCGAAAGCACGGACGTGCTCGTCAGCTGGTTGCCGCTCTATCACGATATGGGTCTGATTGGGGCTTGGCTCGGCACGCTCTACTTCGGCATCCCGCTCATCGTGATGTCGCCGTTAACATTCTTGTCGCGCCCAGAGCGCTGGCTGCAGGCGATCCACCAACACCGGGGAACGTTGTCGGCGGCGCCCAACTTTGCCTATGAGCTATGCGTGAAGCGCATCCAAGATGCCGATATCACGGGCTTGGATCTGAGCTCTTGGCGCGTGGCCTTCAGCGGCTCCGAGGCCGTCCTAGCGGAGACGCTCGATCGCTTCCACCGCCGCTTTGGACCCTACGGATTCCGTCGGGAGGCTCTGACCCCCGTCTACGGGCTTGCAGAGTGTGCTGTAGGTCTCTCCTTTCCGCCGCTTGCGCGCGGGCCCGTTATCGACCGAATCGTCCGGGAGGCATTCACGGACAGCGGAGAAGCGCGCCCGGCGGCGACGGCGGACTCGAACCCGCTGCTTTTCGTGAGCTGCGGTCTGCCGTTGCCGGGCTATGAGATCCGAATCGTCGATGCGAATCAACGCGAGCTTGGCGAGCGGCAGGAGGGGCGCCTCGAGTTCAAGGGGCCCTCCGCAACCGAAGGGTACTTCGACAATCCGGTGGCGACCGCGCGCCTCATCCATGAGGGCTGGCTCGACAGCGGCGATCGCGCGTATGTGGCCGACGGCGAGGTTTTCATTACGGGCCGAATCAAGGATATCGTGATTCGAGGCGGGCGGCATATTCACCCGGACGAGCTCGAGGCGGCCGTCGGAACCATGGACGGCATACGCATGGGTTGCGTCGCCGCGTTCGGCAGTCGCAGTGCGAGCGCCGCGACTGAGCGGCTCGTCATCATGGCCGAGACCAGCGCACAGGAGCCCGCCGCCCGGGCCGCACTCAGCACGACAGTCACAGCCCGTATCATTGAGGTTCTCGGTGAGCCGCCGGATGAAGTACTCCTTGTCCCGCCGAATACCGTTCTCAAGACGCCGAGCGGCAAGATCCGCCGCGCCGCCTGTCGTGAGGCGTACGAAACGGGAGCGTATCTTGCCGGCCAGAGTGCGCTCTGGCTGCAGGTCTTGAGAGTTGTCGTCGGCACGGGCAGGCCGATGCTTGTCAGACTCTATCGTTCAATCGCCGGCGTTTTCTACGCCGGATACTTCTGGACCGTCGTGTGCAGCATCGGCGCATGCACCTGGCTTCTCGTCGCGCTGGCGCCGCGGCGGTCCTGGGCCGCAGCGATCGCGCGCGCCGGCGTGCGTTGCATTCTCCGCGCCGTCCGTTTGCCGATCACCGTGCATGGCATGGAGAACATCCCGAAAACCGGTCCGTGCGTCATCGTCCCGAATCACTCGAGCTACCTGGACGGCCTCGTCGTTTTCGGGACCTTGCGGCGCGATGCCTGTTTTGTCGCTAAACGCGAGTTACTCGACCAGCCGATCTCACGGGTGTTCCTGAAACGGCTCGGCACCCTATTTGTGGCTCGCGAAGAGACCCTTGAGAGCGTCGCGAGCGGCGATGCCATGATCGCGGCGGTTCGTGCCGGTAAAGGGCTCGTCGTCTTTGCCGAAGGCACATTCACGCGCGCACCCGGACTTCTACCGTTTCATTTGGGCGGATTCTTGGCCGCCGCCACCGCCGGCGCAGCCACCGTGCCGATAGCGATTCGCGGCACGCGCTCCGCGCTTCGGGACGGTCAGTGGTTTCCTCGGCGCCTTCCAATCACTGTCCACGTGGGTCCCGCGATGTGGGCATCGACCGATCTTAAACCGCTCGCGGCCGCGTTGCGGCTTCGCGATGCGACTCGGGCCTACATTGCCGCCCGATGTGGTGAGCCGGACACCCAAAGTGAGCGTCATGCCCAATACGTCGCCGAATCAACCCCCGTGACGAAGAATCTTTCATCGAGTCAAGGTCATGATGAAGACGGTCAGCCCGCTACATACCGGTGATGCGCTCGTCATCGTCGACGTTCAGGAGGATTTTCTTCCGGGCGGCGCGCTGGGCGTCAAGGGTGGTGATCTTGTCATTGAACCGTTGAATGGCTATGTGAAGGAATTTGAACGACGAGGCTTGCCGATCGTGGCAACGCGCGATTGGCACCCGCCGGATCATTGTTCTTTTCGCGATTGGGGCGGGATGTGGCCCGCTCATTGCATCGCCGGCACGAAAGGGGCCGCGCTCTCGCCGCGCCTGGAACTGCCGCCGAGCACACGCATTGTCTCCAAAGGAACGCAGCGCGACAGAGAGGCGTACTCGGGTTTCGAGCACACGGATCTTGCCTCGAAATTGCGGGAACTTGGGTGCCACCGCCTGTTCATCGGCGGGCTCGCCACCGACTACTGCGTGCAGGCCACGGCGCGCGACGCGCTCGCGGCGGGATTCGAGGTCGTCGTTTTGGGCGATGCCGTCCAGTCGTTCGATGCGAAACCGGGCGACGGCGCACGAGCGCTCGCCGCCCTGATTGCCGAAGGCGCACGGGTCATCCGTCTACCAGAGATGATTGTATGAAGCCCGGCGAATCGGTGCTGCTCACCGATCTGTACGAGCTGACGATGGCCCGCGCCTATCACGAGCTTGGCATGCAGGAAACGGCGGTTTTCGAGCTCTTTGTCCGAAAGCTACCGCCTACGCGCCGTTTTCTGATCGCCGCCGGCCTCGAGCAAGCCATCGAGTACCTGGAAGCGCTGCGGTTCACCCCCCCCGATTTGGAATTCCTCGCCAGCCTGAAGACCTTTCCCTCGGCGTTTCTGGATTACCTCGCCACGGTGCGATTCACCGGCTCCCTGCATGCGATGCCGGAGGGCACACCATTCTTCGCCAATGAACCGATTGTGCGTGTTACCGCGCCAATTCTCGAAGCGCAGCTCGTCGAGAGCCGTCTTCTGAACCTGGTTCACTTTCAGTCGGTGATCGCCAGCAAGGCTGTGCGGTGTGTGAGCGCCGCGCGCGGCAAGCGTCTGGTTGACTTCGGCATGCGCCGCGCGCACGGTGAGGAGGCCGCCCTTTATGCGGCGCGAGCGGCTTACTTGGCCGGTTTCGATGCAACCGCGACGGTCGAAGCAGGTCGGCAGTTTGGCATTCCGCTGTCGGGCACGATGGCACACTCCTTCATTCAAGCGCACGACAGCGAGGAGCAAGCGCTGCGCAACTTTGTCGCGGTGCGCGGCCGCCGCACCGCAGTGCTGATTGATACCTACGACACCGAACGGGCCGCACAGCGGGTCGCAAAGTTGGCGCGCGAGCTCAAGGCATCGCAGGCGCCGGGGCAGATTCAGGGCGTGCGCATCGACAGCGGTGATCTGGGGGCTCAGGCCTGTGCGGTCCGCCGTATTCTGGATGCGGAGCAGTGCCAGGATATCGAAATCATACTGAGCGGCAGCCTTGATGAGCACCGGATCGAAGCGCTGCTCGAGGCAAATACGCCGGTTGATGCCTTTGGGATCGGTACCCGATTGGATGTCTCGGAGGATGCGCCGTCGCTTGATATGGCCTACAAGCTGGAAGAATATGCGGGAAAAGCGCGGCGCAAACGCTCGACAGGCAAAGCGACCTGGCCCGGACGGAAGCAGGTTTTTCGCGAGCGCGAGGCAACCGGAACACTCAAGGGCGACTCGATCGCGTTAGCAGCTGAAACCCAACCGGGCGAGCCGCTGCTACAAGAGATCATGCGCCGGGGCCGGCGGATTGGACCACTTCCGACGCTCGGCGCGAGCCGCACTTTCTGTCGGCAGCGCGTCGCAGAACTTCCCGCTCCCTTGCGAACATTGACAGCCGTCGAGGACCACCCTTATCCGGTGGCCGTGTCCGATCGCGTACGCGCGCTGGCGGATAGCCTCGATAGCGCGGGCGAATAACTGATGCGCTGCTTTCGCCGGCATCGGAACGGGCGGCTAGCGTGGTAGCGGAACATTGACGGTGAGTTCGTCCAGCCAGACCTCCGCCGTGGCATCACTCGGGGCCCGCCAGTCGCTGCGCGGGGAGAGGGAGCCACCCGAGCCGACCTTTGGCCCATTTGGCAATGCCGAGCGCTTGAATTGGCTCGTTTCGAAAAACCGCGTGATGAACACACGCAGCCAATGCTCAATCGTCGACAGATCGTATTCCCGGCGCTGGTCAAAGGGTATCCCATCCGGCCAGGCTCCGCGATCCCGATTTGACCAGGCCTGGGCGGCCAGAAAGGCAACCTTGCTGGGACGAAAACCGAATCGACTCAGATAGTAGAGATTGAAGTCCTGTAGCTCGTACGGGCCGACAATCGCTTCCGCCGTCTGGGGCCCGGCGCCCGCCTCGCCGGGCACGAGTTCAGGGCTGCTGATTGTACCGAGAACATCCCCAAGTACGGCGGCCGACGCAGCGCCGAGATCGACCTTCCTGCTGACCCAGCGGATGAGATGACAAATGAGCGTCTTCGGTACCGACGCATTGACTGCGTAGTGAGCCATCTGGTCCCCCACGCCGTAGGTTGTGTAACCGAGCGCAAGTTCCGACAGATCGCTCGTGCCGACCACCAGTCCGCCGTGCAAATTGGCGAGTCGGAACAGGTACAAGGCGCGCACCCCCGCCTGGACGTTCTCAAAGGTCGCGTCATAGACCTTCTCGCCGCGGCTGTACGGATGGCCGATATCGCGCAATGTCTGCAACACCGGGCCGCTGATGTCGATCTCGGTGGCCGTGACCTCCAGCGCGTGCATCAGACGATGAGCGTTATCGCGGGTACCGGCGCTCGTTCCAAGACCGGGGAGCGTATAGGCCAATACGTTTGACCGCGGCAGATGAAGCGCGTCGACGACCTTCGCCGCGACGATCAGCGCTTGCGTCGAATCGAGCCCGCCCGACACGCCGATGACCGGCTTTACGATGCGTGTCGCTTCCATACGGCGAGCCAGGCCCTGAACTTGAATCTGATACACCTCGCGACAGTGCTCATCCAGGCGCGCTGCATCGCTCGGTACGTAAGGGAATCGGGATACGTCGCGCTTCAGTGATATCGACACTGCGGGTATCGCCAAATCAAACTCGATACGGCGCAGGCGGGCCAGGCGCTCGCGATGCAGGCCCGCACAGTCGCCGAAGCTGGTTGTGCGCGTTCGCTCTTGGCGCAGACGCTCTAGATCCACGTCCGCAAAGATGTAATTGCCGCTCGAGCGGAAGCGCTGTGACTCAGCAAGACTTTCACCGTTCTCGCAGATGAGCGCTTGGCCATCCCACGTCAGATCGGTCGTTGATTCGCCGTACCCGGCCGCTGCATAGAGATACGCGGCGATGCACTTGGCGGAATGAGATGTGCACAGGAGCCGACGGTAGTCAGCTTTACCAACGGTGATATTACTCGCCGAGAGATTCGCAAGAACGGTCGCGCCACTGAGCGCGGCGTAAGTGCTCGGCGAGATGGGCACCCACAGGTCCTCGCAGATCTCGACGTGCAACGTGAAATCGGGAACATTACTGGCGACGAATAGCAGATCATTTCCAAACGGCGCGCGATGTCCCGCGACTTGTACAGTGCTGTTGAGGGCCTGCGCAGCAGAAGTGTAATGGCGCTTCTCGTAAAATTCTCGATAGTTGGGCAAGTACGTTTTCGGCACGACGCCGAGCAACGCCCCGCCATGGATCACTAGCGCGCAATTGAACAGCCGCCCCTCCGCACGCAGCGGTGCGCCGATGACCAGTAGGGACGGCAGCGTCCGGGTGGCGACGAGAATCTTCTCTACCGCGTGTTCCACTGCGTCGAGCACAGCGTCTTGCAGCACTAGATCGTCGATGGAATAGCCCGACAATCCCAATTCCGGGAACACCGCGAGCACCGCGTGCTCGTTCGCTGCGCGCTCCGCTAGCTGGAGCGTGCGCTCCGCATTTGCATCGGGACACGCAATTTTCACTTGCGGAGTGCACACGGCCATGCGCACGAAGCCGTGCGTATAGAGCGACTCGAACGGGGGATTGTTCATATGCGCCCGATGAAGCCTGCACCTTGCGGCCGGACGATGATATACGCAAAAATGCGTAATGCTATGGAGGAAGCGGATCCGTGCGAAGGCCGCCGCCGAAATGCATCCAACCCTCGGAGGCAAAACGTAGCGGGTGGCCGAGGCCGTCGAGTACCACCACACGAGGCGGGTCGCCGCCCGACAAGACCGTCATACGGCCAATTGGCGTGATCGGCACACCGAGCGATCGTGATAGATCGCCGATTCGCGCCGATGCTGCTGGGGGTGCCGTGAACAGGATCTCGTAATCGTCGCCACCCGTCAGCGCCGTCGCGAGGCACCGCGGATCGCCCGCTATCGCGACCCGAGCGGCGGGCGACAGGGGGACGGACTTGGCTTCGATGACCGCGGAGAGGCGCGAGACCTCGCAGATATGCCGCAGATCGGCGACTAGCCCATCCGACACGTCAAGCCCTGCGGTGGCAATACCGATCAGCTGTGGGCCCAGGACTACGCGCGGCTGGGGCAATCGATAGCGATCGACAAGAAACGCAGTCGAAGCCGCGTCGAGCGCAGGCCGCGTAGCGTCCAGTAACGAGAGTCCTAGCGCGGCGTCGCCGATCGTGCCAGTGACGAAGACAATATCGTCCGGCTGCGCGCCACCGCGCCGGATGATCCGGCCAATCGGCGCCTCGCCAAGAGCCGTGACCGCGATCGTGATCGGACCTGATGTGGAGCTCATGTCACCGCCGATCAGATCCATTCCATATTCGGCCTGATCGTGAGCAAGACCGGCGGCAAAGGCGGCGATCCACAGCTCATCGACTGTATTCGGTAGTACGAGGTCCAGTAGATAGGCGCGCGGGACCGCACCCTTGGCCGCTAGATCGGAGAGATTGACGCGCAGCCCTTTACGTGCGAGGAGATCGGCCGGATCGTCAGGCAGGAAATCGATGCCTCCAACTATCGTGTCGGTCTTTACCACCAGTTCGTTGCCGGATGCCGGGCTGATTACAGCTGCGTCATCGAGCAACCCGTAGGCACCGGGAAACGCACGTGCGAGCGGCGCAAAATATCGCGCGATCAGCTCGAACTCGCCTGGCAATCCCCGCGTCGCCATCATCGCCTCATCGTGCATTGGAACCGAACGGTAGCGTCCAATATATGGATTCGGGGCAGTTGCCCGTCCTTCGATTGAACGTTGGGCTTGAAGTTATCGTTCAAATAAGGACAAGCCCGTATGGGCGCGCGGCTGTCAGGCGCGCAGCATCGGCTCCATGAAGCCCTCGCAAGGAGATCAGCAATGCGCGTGCGAATAGTCGTTGCAGCCCAGAGCGAAGCGCGGTTCTACGATACCGATCACTTCGATTCAGACCTGAAACTCGTCGGGCGACTCACGGATCCGAAGGCCCGCCTACACGACCGCGACTTCAAGTCCGACCGTCCTGGACGGGTATACGATCATGCTCCGCCGGCCACCGGACGTCGAGGCGGCGTAGGGCACCATGGCACCGGCGGCGAACGGCACCCGCATAGACACGAGGCCGGGCTTTTTGCCCATCAAATCGCTGCAGCGCTCGAGAGCGCACTACGGCAGGATCAATTCAAACGATTGGTTCTTGTGGCTGGCCCCAGGTTTCTTGGTGAGCTGCGCGCCGCTCTATCGAAATCAGTGGACTCGACGGTCGCGGTGCAGGTCCGCAAGGACTTGGTGCACGCCGCCGACAAAGTCGTGCATCAATACTTGCCGCGAGAGATATTTGCGGAGCTCATGTGAGTGTGCCCAGCAGGATAATTGCTCAAATGCAGCCGAGGAATGACTACCGAAACGACAGGGGGAACGACATGAACACTAAAGCATGGGAGGACCCGAGCGACGAAGAGGATCTTGATCCGGAAGGCGAAGGCGTGCCGGTAGAGGAACTGGCGCTCGACAATCCTGCCGCGAAGGAATTATTGCACTGAGTGAGAGGGAAGGCATGTGACCGGGCTCGCCGAAACGCACTTATCGCAATTCATCTGGCAGACCCGTTATCGGGATGCCGATGCGCAGCCGGCCGAGAGCGCCATTGGCGACACTTGGACACGTGTCGCACGGGCAGTTGCGGCGATCGAGCACGATCCAGCCCATTGGCGTGAGCAGTTCCTAGGAATCCTGCGCGGCTTTCGCTTCCTTCCGGGGGGGCGGATCCTGGCGGGCGCCGGGACTACGCGTCAAGTGACGCTGCTCAATTGCTTCGTAATGGGCCTGATCGACGACTCTGTCGACGGGATTTTTGAGGCACTCAAGGAGGGTGCGCTCACGATGCAGCAAGGGGGTGGGGTGGGTTACGACTTCTCCACTTTGCGGCCCACCGGAAGCCGTGCGCATCGTTCCGGAATGGTCGCATCCGGTCCCGTATCCTTCTTGCGGATATGGGACGCCATGTGCGCGACGATTCTATCCACAGGTGCTCGCCGCGGCGCGATGATGGCGACCTTGCGCTGCGATCATCCCGATATCGAGGAGTTCATCGACGCCAAGCGCAAGGCGGATTCCTTGCAGCGCTTCAACTTGTCGGTGCTGGTGACCGACGCATTCATGCAGGCGGTGAAAGACGACGCCGATTGGCCGCTGATCTTTCCGGACCACGAGCTTCAATGCTCTGACAGTTCACGCACGCTCAAGCGGACCTGGAGCGGCAGCGCGACCCCCGTCGTCTGCCGGATCTGGAAGGTCGTCCGCGCCCGCGAATTGTGGACCCGATTGTGCGAAGGCGCCTATGACTGTGCCGAACCCGGCGTGCTGTTCATCGATCATATCAATGCCGCCAATAACTTGGGGTACTGCGAGATTCTGAGCGCCACCAACCCATGCGCCGAAGAGCCTCTGCCACCCTATGGCGCTTGCAATCTCGGTTCGCTGAACCTCACGGCCTTCGTGAAAGATGCGTTTACGCCCGCGGCTCACTTCGACCACGAGGGCATCCTCGAAACCGTGCGCCTGGCGGTGAGATTCCTCGACGATGTGCTGGATGTTTCGCGTTTTCCCTTGGTGCGGCAGCACGCGCAAGCGCACCGCAATCGCAGACTCGGGATTGGAATCACCGGCCTTGCGGACGCGTTCGTGATGCTCGGTCTGCGATACGACAGCGAGACCGCCCGCACCACGGCCGCCGGGCTCATGCGTCAGGTACGCGATGCGAGCTACCAAACTTCCGCGGAGCTTGCCCGGGAAAAGGGCCCGTTTGCCGCATACGATGCTGACAAGTACCTGGATCGGCCGTTCATTCGAGGCCTTCCGGCCGCGACTCGCGAAGCGATCCGTCGCCATGGCATCCGGAACAGCCATCTGCTCGCGATTGCCCCCGCCGGCACGATCAGCCTGCTGGCCGGCAATGTGAGCAGCGGCATCGAGCCCATCTTCGGCATCGAGTCGCTGCGCCGCGTGCTGGATGGCGAAGGCAAGCCTCACGACTTCCAAGTGACCGACTATGCCTATGCTGCATGGCATGCACAGCAGGTGGGGCAACCGCCTCTGCCCGAATGCTTCATCGATCGGAAGATGATTTCGCCCCGGGATCATCTGTTGATGCAAGCGGCTTTGCAGCCCTATGTAGACGGCGCAATCTCGAAGACGATCGCGCTGTCCGAGCCCCTTGACAGAGCGAGCGTGTCGGAGATCTTCCAGACTGCCTACGATTTGGGCGTGAAGGGCTGCACGGTGTTTCGCGAATCGGCCCTGCCGGGCGTGATCTCCGATCACTATCTCGATGACCCGTTTCGCGACCCTGGACGCGGCAGTGCTCATTGCTGCGACACGGACCGGGAGAGCGACTGAGCCACGTCCGTCAGCGCATCGTGCGCCGAAGCAGTGAGCGCAGTTCGGCGAGGGGACGGGTGTTCAAGACATCGTTCCGGGTGACCCAGGCCCGCCGCGCCTGACGCACGCCGTTCTCCAGAAAACCGAACTGATCACCCGAATGGGCATCGCTCGCAATGCTCAGCAATATCTCGCGATCACGAGCGGCTTTCGCGTGCAAATCGTCGAGATCGAGCCGCAGCGGCTGCGCATTGACCTCCAGGTAACAAGGTCGATCGTGCGCCGCCTTCAAGACCCGCTCAAAGTCCAGCGCATAGGGCGACCGCTCACCCAGCAGGCGTCCGAAGGGATGCGCGAGAATCGACACGCAGGGTCGTTCGAGAGCGCGCAACACCCGAACAGTCTGCTTGGCCTCGGATAGGCCGAATTGTGTGTGCACGGCGACGATCACGACGTCAAGTTGCCGCAGCACGGAGTCCGGGAGCGCGAGACTTCCGTCCGGCAGAATGTCGACCTCGGCACCCTTGAGGACGGCGAAATCGGAAAGCGTCTCATTCAGTGCATCGATTGTGTCCATCTGGCGCGCCAGACGTTCGGCGTCGAGGCCGTGCGTGACGCCCACATGCTTGGAATGATCCGTGATCGCGACATACTGGAAGCCCCGGGCCTGTGCGGCCGCAATCATCTTTTTCAGCGAATCGTTGCCATCCGACGCGTTCGTATGAACGTGAAGGTCGCCTTTGAGGTCACTGGTCTCGATGAGCGTTGGCAGCGCATGCCGTTCCGCGGCCTCGATTTCACCCCGATCCTCGCGCAGCTCAGGTGGTATCCATGACATGCCGAGGGCTGCAAACAACTCCTCCTCGGTGGCACCCGCGATCCTGTCCTTGCCGCGGAATAGTCCATATTCGTTGAGCTTGTAACCGCGTTCCTGCGCCCGGCGCCGGATACGAATGTTGTGGTCCCGGCTTCCCGTAAAATAATGCAACGCCGCCCCGAAGCTCTCCGGCTCGAGCACTCGCACATCCACCTGCAGTCCGTTGCGCAATATGCCCGAGGCTTTCGTGGCGCCCGCAGCCGTGATCTGGCGCAGTTCCCCATAGCGCTTGAACGCCGGGATCGGAGCGGCACCAGGTGGTGCGCACACGAGCACATCGAGGTCCCCAACCGTATCGCGGCCGCGCCGGTAGCTTCCTGCGATTTCCACCCGACTGACCCCGGGAACGGACTCGAGGAACGTCTTGAGAGGTTTCGCATACTGAGTCGCTACGGAGAACGGCATACGTTCTGGCGGACTGCCTCGTCTTTCCTCGATTGCCCGGGCCAGTTGCGCACGAATCTTGGGTCCAAAGCCCCGCAGCGCGCTCAGTCGTCCATCCTCGAGCACACGCTTCAGGCCGTCGATTCCGAGAACATGCAGTTCGGTGAACAGCGCCCGGACACGCACGGGCCCGAGCGCCGCGAGCGTCAGCAGATCCCGAACGCCCTGCGGAACCTGGCGCCGCAGCTTCTCGAGAGCTTTGAGTTGCCCCGTCCGAAGCAATTCCTCGATTTTTCCGGCAAGATCCGCGCCAATGCCCGGCAGAGCATCGAAGTCCTCGGTACCGTGCATTTCCGCGAGTTCACGCGGAAGGCTGCGTATGATCTGGGCGGCGCGCCGATACGCGCGGATCCGAAATGTATTTTCGGCCTGGATGGACAGCAAATCCGCCATTTCGTCGAACGCGGAGGCGACCTCTTCGTTATGCGCGGCAACGGGTCGACTCGCAAGGTCCGGCTGCCCACGCTTGGTGGGCTTCGCTACTGCCACGGTATTTCCCCCCCAGTTGTTGAACGACACGCGTACCAACCTGCGGCATAGACGCGCGAATATCCGCTCATCCGGCCAGACGCTACACCCGCAGTCTAAGTTCGGGCATTGGGAGTTATACGCATTGTCTCGAGCCCTTGCGGGTGGCGAAATACCGACATGCACCCCAGTTCGGGCACTGCCCAGCGGACTACCGGGACGCGACGCGTCGTTGCCGGGTTGACCGAGCGCCGTGCAAGGCGCGAACTCGCGCGATTGATCAGGCAGATCGCCCGCCACGATCGGCTCTACTATCAGCGCAACGCTCCTGAAATCACCGATGCCGCCTACGATGCGCTGCGGGCCCGCCTCACAGCCATTGAGCAGAGTTTTCCCGCCCTGCGCCGAGCCGACAGTCCGAGTCTGCGGATCGGCGCCGCACCGCTTGCAATGTTTCCCAAGATCCGCCATCAACAGCCCGTCCTGTCGCTGGAGAACGTCGTTACGGAGGCCGAGTTTCGCGCCTGGCTCCTGCGCACGCGACGCGTGCTGCGGCTCGCAGCGGGCGAACCCCTCGAACTCGTCGCCGAACCGAAGATCGATGGGCTGACTGCAGTGTGCTGGTACGAAGACGCAATGTTCATGCGCGGAGGCACACGAGGAGATGGCAGAACGGGCGAAGATGTCACTGCCAATCTGCGCGGTATTCGCAACCTGCCGGGGCGGCTCCGAGGCGCCGATGCACCGCGCACGATCGAGGTGCGCGGCGAGGTATATATGACGCGCGCCGACTTCGCCGCACTGAATGCCAAACGTCGGGCCGCCGCGCAGACACTGTTCGTCAGCGCTCGAAATGCGGCCGCTGGAAGCTTGCGCCAACTCGACAGTCGCGTGACGAAACGACGCCGCTTGCACTTCTTCGTTCATGGTTGGGGGAATGTGGAACCGCGATTCGCCGGCACTTATTCGCAGGCGTTGCACCGACTGGAGCGCATGGGTCTGCCCATCAACCCGCTCATGCGCGCTTGCACAGGCGCGTCGGCTCAGGCGATCTTCGAAGCATTCCAGCGGCGCCGGGCCCGTCTGGCGTACGAGATCGACGGCGTCGTTTTCAAGATAGACCGTCTCGACTGGCAAGAGCGCCTGGGTGCGACCTCGCATGCGCCTCGCTGGGCGGTTGCCTATAAGTTCTCCGGCGCCGAAGCCCAGACGATTTTGAAACGAATCGTCATCCAGGTCGGGCGCACCGGCATCTTGACGCCGGTAGCGGAACTCGAGCCGGTGGTCGTCAATGGCGTCGAGATCCGCCGTGCGACTCTGCACAACCAGGACTACATTCGTCGCAAGGACATTCGTGAAGGCGACACGGTACAAATCCGGCGCGCCGGCGAGGTCATCCCTCAGGTCATTGCAGCTATCCCGGCCCTGCGGTCCGCGCGCAGCCGCCCATTCATGTTTCCGCTCCGCTGCCCTGCTTGCGACAGCCGTGTGATTCGGCACGCCGGCGAAGCCGTGTGTCGCTGCAGCGGCGCGCTCGTATGCCCGGCGCAACGCGTCGAGCGGTTGCGCCATTTCGTCTCACGCGATGCAGCGAACATCGCCGGTCTCGGCCCGAAGCGACTCGCGCAATTGGTGGGCGCCGGTCTTGTGAAGACGCCCGCTGACCTCTTCCGCCTGCGGCTTCGGGAGACCACGCGAAGATCGCCGCTGGCGGCGCTGCCCGGCTGGAATGGCCGCTCGATCGAGCGCCTGTCCGGCACGCTTGAGGCACGCCGCGAAATCACTCTCGACCGATTCATCTACGCGCTGGGCATTCCGCAGGTCGGGCTCGTCACCGCCGGCAGGCTCGCACGAGCGTACCGTTCCGTCACCGCATGGATCTCGGCGATGCGCGCTGCAAAAAACCGTCGGAGCGATTCCTACCGCAGATTGTGTCGAGTCGCCTCGATTGGCCCGCAGATTGCCGACGAGCTCATCGCCTTCTTTGCAGAAAAAAGGAATCGAGCGGTGGTTTCGCAGCTTCTCTCATACATGAAAGTTCGGTCCGTGATGACTGCTCCCGCCGGCGCCCTATCGGGAACGACCGTTGCTTTTACCGGACAGCTGCCTGGAATGACGCGAGCGCAGGCCCGCCAGCGAGCGCTCGATCTGGGCGCGCGAGTTAGCGACACCATTTCTCGCGCCACCGACGTTCTGGTCGTCGGAGCGTCGCCCGGCAACAAGATCCGGCACGCACGGAAACTCGGTGTCAGGCTGCTGTCACCCGATCAATGGCGCAAACTCTCAGCGGCATGATCGCCCTTTGCAAAGGGCCATTACCGACGATTCCAGGGTCGGATCGCGCAGTGACCTCGCGGCGCGACTTAAGTAAACAGCGCAATCGTAGCTGGAAATCACCAATGGTCAGCCCGTTCGCCATGCGCAATCATGGATTGGCTAACAGTTCCCGCGGCAATCTTTCCAAATATTCTTGAAGCAGGTGCGAAGATGTACATGAAAACCGATACGGAAATTCGTCGCGACGTAGAAGGTGAATTGCAGTGGGACCCCAGTATCGACGATAAACGAATTGGGGTCACCGTCCATGACGGGGTGGTGACGTTGACTGGCGATGTTCCTCATTACTCGGATCGCTGCATCGCGGAGGATATTGCCAAACGCGTCAGCGGCGTGCGCGCCATCGCGAACGATATACAAGTCCAGATCCAGACATCTGGTATGCGGACCGACACCGACCTTGCGGCGGCGGCGGCGAATGCGCTGCGGTGGAATGTGTCGTTGAGCGGTGCGTCGATCAAGCCGATCGTGAAGGATGGATGGGTTACGCTCGGCGGACAAGTAAGTTGGGGGTACCAGAGAACAGCTGCCGAGACCGCCGTACGAAACTTGATGGGCGTCAAAGGGATCTCGAACGAGATCCGTGTGACCTCCAATATCAAACCCACTGACGTGAAACAAAAGATTGAAGATGCCTTCAAGCGGCATGCGGTCCTTGACGCCAAGGACATCGAAGTCAATGTGGAAGGTTCGACAGTCACACTGAAAGGCCATGTGCCTACGTGGCAGGAGCGCGAGGATGCGTCTCGGGCCGCGTGGGCGGCGCCCGGCGTCATCGCTGTCGAAAATCGCCTGTTGGTTCAATGATGCTATCGAAGCATCGGATACAGTGTTTACTATCGCGCCGTGCGTGTCGATGACCGATCGTACCGAGCGCATTGCATCCTCGGCAGAAGTATTTAAACGCGTTCCTGCAAAATTCGCGCGAGCTGATTTTCAGGCTGCCTCGGTAGTGCGTGGCGACAGGAACGCAGCGGCGTGCTCCGGGAAGACAGCTGCAAGCGTCGCGAGTGCGAGCCGCGCGAGTTCACCGCGCTTCAGACCGTCACTTCCGGTCAGGAACTCGAGCCACAAGCCGTGGCAGACCGACGCAATGATCTTTGCCGCATTTCGGGCATCCTGAGCGGGATCGGGTGACTGCCGAAGCAATGCGCGGCAGAGCGCTTCGAGGGTGTCATCATGGCTGCGATCGTAGCCGGCACACACTGCACGGTACTTTGGACGTGCCTTTACCTCGCCCCAGAACGCGAACCAGACAGCAACTTTCTTGCGTTGGCAGACGGCTGGCTCGAAGTAGCACTCGACGAAGCATCGCAGGCGCGCCGCCGCGTCGGCTCCGGCTTGTTCGAGCCCGCGCTGCCAAGTCATCTCGAATTCCTCAGACAGCGCGTGCAGCGCGGCCGTGAACAGTTGTTCCTTGCTCTCGAAATATTGGTTGATGGAGCCGACTGCCATGCCGGCCCGTCCAGCAACATCCTGCACGGTTGTATCGCGCAGGCCCAGCTCACTGATGCATCTGAGCGCAGCATCGATCAGCTGACTCTCGCGCATATCGCGATTTCGGGCGCGGCGCGATTCGATCGCTTTCATCATGTCTTCTTCTCCAGTTCCTCAGAGCATATAAAAGACAATGATATTCAATTAGTTATTATTCTTCTATGAATGAATATTCATTCATATTCTGCTTGACTCCCGCCACCCTCGCGACTAATCTTTGACTGCTGCGCGCGCGCGCCCGAGGCTGTGGGAGTGGACTATGAGGACGTCAATCCCGTCTGCCGGACGGCGGGGACGCAATCGCGCGAGCCGACTCGCCGAACGACGGGCCACGCGTCCCTCGCGCGCAGTGCATCCGGGGCTATTGGGTGGCACCTACAAGCCGCTATCCGAGCATGACCTAAGACAGATCACTGACACGGCGCTCCGGATCCTGGCGGACATCGGGATCAGCGAAGTCACCGACGAGATCCTTCAGCACACGATGGCGAAGGGCGCGCATCTGAATTCGCATGGACGCCTGTGCTTTCCGCGCGCACTGGTTGAGGACGTCATCGCGCACGCCGCGCACGAAATCGTCTACCACGGACGCGATCCGGCACGGACCATTTGTTCAGGGGGCAATCGCGTTTACTTCGCGACGGCTGGTGAGGCGGTGCGCTTCGTAGATCCCAATACGGGCGAATACCGCCCATCGACTCTTTTCGACCTGTACGATTTTTTCCGGATGGGCGATTTTCTCGAACACATCGATTTCTGCGGCCAGCAGGTCGTGGCCACCGACATCTGTGAAAATGCCCAGTTGCACGCGATGAACATTGCCTACGCGGGAGCGGCCGCGACGACCAAGCCTTTCGGCATTTCCCTGGCGGACGCGAGCACGGTCGCCACCGTGGAATCGCTCTGGGATACAGTCCTCGGCGCGCCCGGCGCGTTCCGCCGTGCGCCGTTCGCGACCATTGGCGTCTGTCCCATCGTCTCACCGCTTCGTTTCGGTCCGGATACTTCCGCTGTGTTGTGCGAGGCCGCGCGGCGCGGATTGCCGATCTCGGCCTGCAGTGCACCACAGGCCGGCGCGACGGCGCCGGCCGCCCTCGCGGGGGCGCTCGCGCAGTGCACGGCGGAGGCGCTCGCCATCGTCACGCTCGTGAATCTGATCAACCCGGGCGGCCCTGTCGATTTCGGGCCATGGACGTTCGTGTCGGATTTGCGCACCGGCGCCTTTACCGGCGGCGGAGGCGAGGAAGCGATACTGCAGGCGGCGGCCGGCCAGATCGCAAGATACTTCCGCCTGCCGGGCATCGTCGCGGCGGGGATGACCGACTCCAAACGACCGGATTACCAGGCCGGTTACGAAAAGGGAATGACGATCGCGCTCAGTGCGCTCGCCGGTGGCAACATGATCTGCGAATGCGCCGGAATGATGGGGAGTCTGTTCGGCTGCTCGCTCGAATCGATGGTGATGGACAACGATTTGATCGGCGCGGTGCAGCGCTCCCTTCGCGGCATCGAAGTCACCGAAGAGACGCTGTCGTTCGACATCATCGAACAGACTGTCCTCGGTCCCTGCCACTTCCTTGGCACGGCACAGACGCTCGCCATGATGGAAACAGAATATCTATATCCGAAAATCGCCGACAGGTCGTCCCTGTCGGAGTGGCAGTACCGCGGCTCGCCGGAGCTGATGACGGCTGCGCGGGCGCGCGTGCGTGAGATCATGGGTCGTCACTATCCGGACAACATTGCCGCGCACACGGATGCTCTGCTGCGCTCCAGCTACGACATTCGCCTGCCGCGCGACGTCATGCGCCCCAATAACAGTCGATGGCCGGCTAACCGAGCAACGTCCTGAGCCGCAAAACCGCTTTGAGACCCCGCTCAATAGCACCGCCAATAAATCCGCGCCATCCGTTCGCCCAATCAACACTCGCGAAAATCACCCGCCCGCGCGACACCTGCAGGTCTCTCAAGTACTTCGCCCACATGCCGGGCCGCAACGTGCACGACGCTCCATATTCGACTCGGTGAGGCACAGGAATCTGTCGAGGCGAGTTCGATTGCCGTGAGCGTCTCGTTTCTGGAAGCAAAGCAGGCCCGCCACGGTCAAATGAACTCGGTGCATACGCCGCGGCCGTGTTGTTTTATGATGATCTCTATAATCACCGCGAACGATCAGCCACCTGGAGCTGGAGCCGAAGCCATGACTGACGAGACCGCCTACACCCCGCCCAAGGTCTGGATCTGGAACAAGGAGAACGGGGGCCAGTTCGCCAACATCAACCGCCCGCTGGCCGGGCCGACGCACGAGAAGGATCTGCCTGTGGGCCGCCACCCGCTCCAGCTCTATTCCCTGGCCACGCCCAATGGTGTGAAGGTGACGGTGATGCTGGAGGAGCTGCTGGCGCTGGGCCACGCGGGTGCGGAGTATGACGCTTGGCTGATCAACATCCGCGAGGGCGATCAGTTCAGTTCGGGCTTCGTGGACGTGAATCCAAACTCCAAGATTCCGGCTTTGATGGATCGCAGCGGGCCGACCCCCATCCGCGTCTTCGAATCGGGCGCGATACTGATCCACTTGGCGGAGAAGTTCGGCGCCTTCCTGCCTACCGAGCCCGCGGCGCGGGCGCAGTGCCTGTCGTGGCTGATGTGGCAAGTGGGCTCGGCGCCCTACCTGGGCGGCGGCTTCGGCCACTTCTATGCCTACGCGCCGACCAAGATCGAATACGCCATCGACCGCTACGCGATGGAGGTGAAGCGGCAGATGGACGTGCTGGACCGGCGCCTGGCTGAGAGCGAGTACCTGGGTGGGACGCAGTACACCATCGCCGACATGGCGGTCTGGCCGTGGTACGGCGCGCTCGCCAAGGGCCTGCTCTACGAGGCCGGCGAGTTCCTGCAGGTGGCCGAGTACAAGAACGTCCAGCGCTGGACCGATGTGATCGCAGAGCGACCGGCGGTGAAGCGCGGGCGGATGGTGAACCGCATCCATGGCGACCCGGCGAGCCAGCTGCGCGAGCGGCACGAGGCGAGCGACTTCGACACCAAGACGCAGGACAAGGTCGCCGCGGCGGAGTGAGCGGCGGCCGTCGCTCACATATCTAGCCGATTCAATATATGCCGCCACCAAGACTCACGTACATCCCGGAGCGGCCTACGCTGGAAAATGCTCCCGTGCGCAGCCCCGAACACGCGCCATGCATCGATCGGCGACAACATTCGAGAGATTCGGCACGATCTCATCGAAATGCAGATGCTCGAGCAGTTCGAAACCGGTCGAACGCAAGACGTGGGTATCCTGCAGGACCTGCACGGCATTCCAGTTGCCGCTCTTGACCAGCAGCGGCAGCGGCGCTCCCGAGACCGTCATGAGAACAGCCTTCTTCCCGGTAAGCAGACCGCGCACAGTGCCCTCGTGGGATTCATAGGCAAAGCCCCGCGCGAAGACTCGATCGATATATCCTTTCATCATCGCCGGCATCGACAGCCACCAGAGCGGATAAATGAGGGTAACGGCCGCAGCGGCACGAATATCGTTCTGTGCTTTCATGACGTCGGGGCTGGCCGGACGATCGGTTGTGATCGGCAACAGTTCCTGCGCGGCTAGCACCGGATTGAACCCCATGCGGTACAAATCATAGGTCTGCTGACTGTGCCCGAGCTGTTCCAATTCAGCGGTGTAGGTGCGCGTCAGCGCCATCGTAAAGCTTTCAGCGGCGGGATGCGCGACAACCACAACGTGCTTCATTTCAGATCCTTCTTATCCAAGAAATCGCATCACCTCCGGCACGCTAGCGCAAAAGTCTGCGATTGCAACTAAGGGATTGCCGCGGTCGCAGCGATACGCGTATTCGGTGCACTGTTGGAAAACACTGATGTTATTGCAGCTCACCTAGCTGCAAAATACGGTGATCGTATTCGGCTCCCCGCACAGGCGCCGGCATTGGTATTCGCAGAGGAGTGGTGATGCTCATGAGTACAAGCGATTCACCGGTTTGGCTCATCACCGGTTGCTCGACAGGCTTTGGGCGGGAGTTTGCCCGCGCTGCGATCACGCACGGTTTTCGCGTGGTGGCGACAGCGCGCGACGCGCGCAAGCTCGATGATCTCATCATCGGGCATGAAGAACAGGTGCGGGTGCTGACTCTCGACGTGACGAACTCCGAGCACATCAAAAGCGCCGTCAATGAATCGGAGCGTGCGTTCGGCCGCATCGATGTACTCGTCAACAACGCCGGCTACGGCTACATGGCCGCGGTGGAGGAAGGAGAGGAGAAAGACATTCGCGCCCTCTTCGAGACCAATTTCTTCGGCTTGGCTGCCATGATTCGCGCAGTTTTGCCGGGAATGCGCGGGCGGCGCCAAGGTTCTATCGTCAACATCGCATCGGTGGGCGGAATCATCGGCTTTCCCGGCTCCGGCTACTATGCGGCTACGAAGTTCGCGGTTGAAGGTCTGTCGCAGTCCCTTGCGCGGGAGGTCGAACCGTTGGGAATTCGCGTGCTGTTGGTGGAGCCGGGTCCCTTCCGGACAGATTGGGCTGGCCGTTCCTTGAGACAATCGCCTAACTTCATAGGAGACTACGAACAAACCTCCGGCCACCGCCGCCGGGAAATCGCCAGCTATAGCGGCAAGCAGCCTGGAGACCCAGTCCGCGCCGCGCTGGCGGTCATCAAGGTCCTGCAGTCGCCAGCACCGCCGGCGCATCTGGTGCTCGGCCGCGAAGGTATCGACAACGTGGAGAGACACTTGCGGTCGATGCTGAGCGAACTCGAGCTTTGGCGGGAGACAAGTGTGGGCACGGACTTTCCGCGATAAGAGAGCCGCCCCCTGCTATTTTTCAGGCGAGTCAGGGGCCTTGGGTGTTGGCGAGCTAGAGGCATCGGAATCCCTTCCCTTCTTGCCGGAGGATTTCGGTCCAGTCGCGACAAGCACAATGCCCACTAGAAATAGTATGGCGATAATGGTTTCAATCATAAGAGTCCTTGGCGATGCATCTCTTACGCACCCAGTTTCCGCTCACGGCGGCTGGTCGCGCGCGGCGCGAAGCAAGGGTCATCAAAATTCGAGATGATGCTCACGATGGGCCTTCCAGTGCGGCTACTGAACCAGCGGCGTGTCGGCTGCGTCGAGGTCCACGCCCTCCATCAGTGCCTGCCCTGCGAGCAGTTGCAGATACTGGCGCACCGCCGTGACGTAAGACTGTTGGCGCAACGACAGGGCCACGGCGCTGCGCACCGATTCGAATGGCTGCGCGACGCCGGGCTCGCGCTCCAGAACCTCCACGACGTGCAGGCCGAAGCGGCTGTGCACCAGGCGTGGCAGCACGCCGATCCCGATGTGGCCGAACAGCTCACGGGCGAACTCCGGTGCGCAATCGGCGCTGCCGAGCCAGCCCAGGTCACCACCGTGTTCGCCGCTGGGGCAGTTGGACCACTTGCGCGCGGCATCGGCGAAGCTTTCGGCAATCTGGCCATCATGGCAACGCACCTCGAGGAAAATAGGCTCTGCCCGCTTGCGCAATGCCACCACATCGACGCCCGGCGTAACCGCGAACAGGATGTGCCGCACGCGCACGCGCACGCGCTCTCCCGTGCGGTAAGTACTTTCGTGTGAGGCGTAATGGCGACGGCACACTTCTTCCGAGGGCTCGGGCACGTTCAGATTCTGCTTGAGCAACGCGTCAATGGCGTTGGCTGCCGCTTCGCTGATTACGCCGTCGGCCGAGGGCGCGTCGTGCGCATCCAGCAGGCCGGCGGCTTGCGCGCGCTGGCGCAACAATTCGGCGCACGCGCGCCGACGCAACTCCTCAGGCGAAAGCTTGTCGTCCGTGGTGTGCAATGCCACGCCGTTGACGCGTGCCAGCGTCGATGCGCGCAAAGTCTCGGTCATGCCATCTCCTAAACACCGGCGCCGGGCTGGCGCGGCTGGGGCTGATTGTGGCCCGGAGTTAAATTCAACCGCCGGCTGCGTACGACCTGGTACGGGCGAAAAAGGTAACCGAGCGATGCAAAACCGCTCCACACATGCACCAGCCGGCTGAACGGGAACAGCAGGAAAATCGTCATGCCAAGCACCATGTGAAAAAGGTAGGGCCACGGCACGTTGATCAGCACTTCGGCTTCAACCGCACGCAGAGTGACAATGCGCTGCGCCCAGTCGGCCAATATCAACATCACGCTGCCGTCCGAGTGAGCCCATGAATAGGGCAGCGTGATCAGGCCGAGTACCAGTTGCACCCACAGGATGACAAGAACGGCAATGTCCGTGGGGTGACTGGTGGCGCGGATTCGCGCATCTAACACCCGGCGATGGATCAGCAACGACAAGCCGATGAAGCAGAGCACTCCGGCAGCTCCCCCCGAGTAGATAGCAATCATCTGCTTGACCGAGGCTGCGATTAAGCGGCCGTAGAGTGAGTGCGGTGTGAGCAAGCCCAGCAGGTGGCCGAAGAGGAGGAATAGGATGCCCGCGTGAAACAGGTTACTTCCCCAACGCAGGCTGCCGGTGCGCAGCATCTGCGAGGAGTCGCTTTTCCAGCTGTATTGACTCTGATCGAATCGGATCAGGCTGCCCACCAGAAACACCGTCAGGCAAATATAGGGATAGACGCCAAAAACAAAACCGAAAAGCGTTCTCATTGCGGCGCTCCTTGTGCGGATTTGTCTCTGCGGATGAGCGGTATCGGTAGCGCCCGGTCGGGCGTCGCCCGGCCTTTTGAGGAACAACCGTCGAAAACCACCGGCTCGACCCAACTCTCGTCCAGCGGCTCCTCGGGCGCGAGATTGACGGCTTGCGCCTTCTCACCCGCCAGTTCCAACAAGGCACCGATCACGCTGGCGTAAGCACTCTGGCGTTGCTGCAGCGCGCTGAAGATGGCGTTGAAGATGTGCGCCATCTCGCTCAGGAAGGCACGGGCTTCGCGTGGCGGCTGGGTGGATACGAATTCCAGCACCACCGGCAGGTAATCGGGCAGTTCGCCGGGTGCGAGGTAAAGACCCGCCTTGTCATAGGTCTGAGCCAGGTCGATCATCGCCGGGCCGCGATCGCGCGAATCGCCATGCACATGCTCGAACAGATGCAAGGAAGTGGCACGACCACAGTCGAACAGCTGCACGTAGATCGCCTCGGTGTCGAGCGGATCGCCGCTCGAGAGCGTATCCATCAGCACATCGAGCTCCGCCAGACGTCCGACCGTGATGGCACGTTCGGTGTGCAGCGCATCGCGCATCGCGGACAGATGACTGCGCAACTCGGCGTCGGGATAGCTCAACAGGCGCGCAAGCGCCCGCAAGCTGAGGGCAGCGTTGGGGAATTTCTCGCTGATGGTCATGGGTCAAACCTTTGCCTTGATGGGAATGGTGCGCTTCTTGGTGCCACCGAACAGGCTGACCTCGCTTGTGCCATCGGAGCAGCCGTTGCCAAACGAGAAGCCGCAGCCGCCGCGGATGTCGAAGGTGTTCTCGGCGTACTCACGGTGCGTGCTCGGGATCACGAAGCGGTCTTCGTAGTTGGCGATCGCCATCACGTGGTACATCTCCTCCACTTCAACCTGGGTCATGCCGACCTGCTTCAATGCGGCCGTGTTGACGCGCTTCTCCACATGCTTCTCGCGTTGGTAGACACGCATCGCCAGCAGGCGTTCGAGCGCGCGCACCACCGGCGCCGTGTCACCGGCGGTCAACAGGTTGGCGAGATACTTGACCGGAATGCGCAGTTGGTTCACGTCCGGTATCGCGCCATTGGCACCCACGTATCCGGCATTGGCTGCGGCGCTGATCGGTGACAGCGGCGGCACATACCACACCATCGGCAGCGTGCGGTATTCGGGGTGCAGCGGCAGCGCCACTTTCCAGTCCACCGCCATCTTGTAGACGGGGCTTTTGCGCGCGGCTGCCATCCACGCGTCAGGCACACCATCGGCGCGCGCCTGCTCGATGACTTTGGGGTGGTTCGGGTCGAGGAAGATGTCCAACTGCGCCTGGTACAGGTCACGATCGTGCTCGACGCTAGCGGCTTCCTGGATGCGGTCGGCGTCGTATAGCAATACACCGAGGTAGCGGATACGGCCCACGCAGGTTTCCGAGCACACCGTGGGCTGGCCTGCCTCGATGCGCGGGTAGCAGAAGATGCATTTCTCGGCCTTGCCCGACTGCCAGTTGTAGTAGATCTTCTTGTACGGGCAGCCGCTCACGCACATGCGCCACCCGCGGCACTTGTCCTGGTCGATGAGCACGATGCCGTCTTCCTCGCGCTTGTAGATCGAGCCCGACGGGCAGCTCGCCACGCACGCCGGATTTAAACAGTGCTCGCACAGCCGCGGCAGGTACATCATGAAGGTGTTTTCGAACTGGCCGTAGATGTCCTTCTGGATGTCGTCGAAATTCTTGTCCTTGCTGCGTTTGCTGAATTCACCGCCGAGAATCTCTTCCCAGTTAGGGCCCCAGACGATCTTCTCCATGGTCTTGCCGGTAATCAGGCTGCGCGGGCGCGCGGTCGGAGCGGCCGCCATTTCCGGGGCCGACTGCAGATGATCGTAGTCGAAGGTGAAGGGTTCGTAGTAGTCGTCAATCTCCGGCAGGTTGGGGTTGGCGAAGATGCGCATCAGCAGCTTCCACCTCGCCCCCTGGTGCGGCTCGATCTTGCCGTTGGCTTTGCGCACCCATCCACCGTTCCACTTGTCCTGATTCTCCCATTCCTTCGGATAGCCGATGCCGGGCTTGCTCTCGACGTTGTTGAACCACGCGTACTCCATGCCGGGACGGCTGGTCCAGACGTTCTTGCAGGTGACGGAGCAGGTGTGGCAGCCGATGCACTTGTCCAGATTCAGCACCATACCGATTTGAGCGCGTACTTTCATGGGGTCTCCTCAAGCCTGCTGAGCGGCGAGCGCGGGTTCAATGGTGGCCGGCGTGTCCAGCCAATTGACCTTGTTCATTTTGCGGACCACCACGATCTCGTCGCGGTTGGTGCCTATGGTGCCGTAGTAATTGAAGCCGTAGCTCAGCTGCGCGTAGCCGCCGATCATGTGCGTGGGTTTGAGCACGATGCGCGTCATCGAGTTGTGGATGCCGCCACGCGTGCCGGTGATCTCGGAGCCCGGCATGTTGATGGTCTTTTCCTGTGCGTGGTACATCATTACCATGCCCGGCAACACCCGTTGGCTCACCACCGCCCGCGCCGCGAGGGCGCCGTTGACGTTGAAGAGTTCCACCCAGTCGTTGTCGACGATGCCGGCGCGTTTCGCATCGTCTTCACTCAGCCAGATGATCGGCCCGCCGCGGCTCAACGTGAGCATCATCAGGTTGTCGGTATAGGTGGAGTGTATGCCCCACTTCTGGTGCGGAGTGATGAAGTTGAGCAGGATCTCCGGGTTGCCGTTGGGGCGCAGGCCGTGGATGGCCGCGGTGGCCTTCAGATCGACCGGCGGCCGGTAGGAGGCCAGCGTCTCGCCGAAGGCGCGTATCCACGGATGATCCTGATAGAACTGCTGGCGCCCGGTGAATGTGCGCCACGGGATCAGCTCGTGCACGTTGGTGTAGCCGGCGTTATACGAAACGGTCTCGGACTCGATGCCGCTCCAGGTCGGCGAGCTGATGATCTTGCGCGGCTGCGCCTGGATGTCGCGGAAGCGTATCTTTTCGTCTTCGCGATGGATCGCCAGGTGCGTGTGCTCGCGGCCGGTCTGCTTGCCGAGCGCCTGCCACGCCTTGACTGCCACGTGGCCGTTGGTCTCGGGCGCCAGCAGCATCACCACCTCGCAGGCGTCGATATCGGTCTCGATTCTGGGCATGCCGCAGGACGCCCCTTCGGCGGTCACGAAGCCATTCAGCTCACCTAGCTGCCTGACCTCGGTCTGCGTGTTCCAGCCGATACCCTTGCCGCCGTTGCCCAGCTTGTTCATCAGCGGGCCCAGGGCGGTGAAGCGCTTGTGAACGTTCGGGTAATCGCGCTCGATCACTGCGATCTGCGGCGCTGTCTTGCCCGGGATCAGCTCGCAATCGCCCTTCTTCCAGTCCTTCACCTCGAACGGCTGACCTAGTTCGCCCGGCGTGTCGTGCATCAGTGGCGTCAACACCACTTCATGCTCAATACCCAGGTGGCCGGAACACACTTCGCTGAACTTCCTGGCAAAGCCCTTGTAAATGTCCCAGTCGCTACGCGATTGCCAGGCCGGGTCAACGGCAGTCGACAACGGATGGATGAAGGGGTGCATGTCGCTGGTGTTCAGATCGTTCTTTTCGTACCAGGTGGCGGTCGGCAGTACGATGTCCGAGTACAGACAGGTCGTGCTCATGCGAAAGTCGAGCGTGACCAGCAGGTCGAGCTTGCCTTCGGGGGCCTTGGCATGCCACCTCACTTCCTCGGGCTTTGCATCGTCCGCGCCGAGGTCCTTTCCCTGCACACCGTGAGTGGCGCCCAGCAGGTGCTTGAGGAAATATTCATGGCCCTTGCCCGACGAGCCGAGGATGTTGGAGCGCCAGACGAACATCACGCGCGGCCAGTTGTTCGGATGGTCGGGGTCTTCGCAGCTCATCTTCAGCGAGCCGTCCTGTAGGCTCTTGACCACGTAGTCCTTGGGGTCGACTCCGGCGGCCCGCGCATCGCGCACCACCTGCAGTGGATTGGTCTGCAGCTGCGGCGCCGACGGTAGCCAGCCCATGCGCTCGGCGCGCACGTTGTAGTCGATCATCGAGCCGCGATATTGTTTGGCCGCTTCGCCCTGCGGCGCCAGCGGCGACAGCACTTCTTCCATCGTCAGCTTCTCGTAGCGCCACTGGTCGGTGTGCGCATAGAAGAAGCTGGTCGAGTTCATCTGGCGCGGCGGGCGGATCCAGTCGAGCGCGAATGCCAGCGCGGTCCAGCCGGTCTGCGGGCGCAGCTTTTCCTGGCCCACGTAGTGCGACCAGCCACCGCCGCTCTTGCCGATGCAGCCGCACAGCATCAGCATGTTGATGATGCCGCGATAGTTCATGTCGCTGTGGTACCAGTGGTTCATGCCCGCGCCGATGATCACCATCGACTTGCCTTGCGTCTTCTCCGCGTTGTCCGCGAACTGGCGCGCCACCGTGATGACCTGGTCGCGCGGAGTGCCAGTGATGCGTTCCTGCCACGCCGGCGTGTACGGGGTGTCGTCGTCGTAACTGCTCGCGGCCTGCTCGCCGGCCAGGCCGCGCGCCACGCCGTAATTGGCAGCCTGCAGGTCGAACACGGTAGCCACCAGCACCTCGCGTTGCGCGCCGGCGTTGCCGAGCAGCAGGCGTTGCACGGGGACCGTGCGCACCATCACGTCGCTCTGCACGTTGTTGGGGAAATGCGCGCTTTCGATGCCGCCGAAGTACGGGAACCCGACCTGTGCGGTGTCGCTGCCCGGAGCGTCGCCTTCGAGCAGCGACAGCCTGAGCTTGACATCCTCGCCGTGCCGCGCGTCCTTGGCCTCCAAGTTCCATTGGCCCTGGTCGGCGCGGCCGTCGGGCCCCCACCGAAAACCGATGGCACCGTGCGGCAGCGCCACCCTGCCGGCTTCATCGAAGGCGACTGTCTTCCACTCCGGATTGTTGGCCGCACCGAGCTGATCGCTGAAATCCGAGGCGCGCACGTAGCGGTCGGGCACCATAATGATCTCACCGGCCGGCATGGCGTGCTCGCGCAGCATCACCAGCATCGGCAGGTCGGTGTAGCGGCGCGCGTAGTCGTCAAAGTAGGCGCTGCGTTTGTCGAAATAGAACTCTTTCATGATCACGTGGCCCATCGCCATGGCCAGCGCCGCATCGGTGCCCTGCTTCGGGTGCAGCCACAGGTCGGACAGCTTGGCGACCTCGGAATAGTCGGGCGTGACGGCCACCGTCTTGGTGCCCTTGTAGCGCACCTCGGTGAAGAAGTGGGCGTCGGGCGTGCGTGTCTGCGGCACGTTGGAGCCCCAGGCAATGATGAAGCCGGAGTTGAACCAATCGGCCGATTCGGGCACATCGGTCTGCTCGCCCCACACTTGCGGGCTGCTCGGGGGCAAATCACAGTACCAATCGTAAAAGCTCAGGTTGACGCCGCCGAGCAGGCTCAGGTATCGGCTGCCCGACGCGTAGCTGATCATCGACATAGCAGGGATCGGCGAGAAGCCGACGATACGGTCGGGCCCGTGCTTCTTGATGGTATAGACGTTGCTTGCGGCCACGATCTCGTTGACTTCGTCCCAGCTCGAGCGCACGAAGCCGCCCATGCCGCGCACACTCTGGTAGTCGCCGCGCCTGGCGTCCGATTCGACGATGGACGCCCAAGCTTCGATCGGGTCGTGCGTCAGACGCGCCTCGCGCCAGTTTTTGAGCAGCCGGCCGCGCACCAGTGGATACTTCACGCGATTGGCGCTGTACAGATACCAGCTATAGCTCGCCCCACGCGAGCAACCGCGCGGCTCGTGGTTGGGCATGTCCCAGCGCGTGCGCGGGTAATCGGTCTGCTGGGTTTCCCAGGTGACGATGCCGCCCTTGACGTAGATCTTCCACGAGCACGAACCGGTGCAGTTCACGCCGTGTGTGGATCGTACAATTTTGTCGTGGGCCCAGCGGTTGCGATAGGTGTCCTCCCACGTGCGGTCTTCACCGTTCGTAACGCCGAAGCCGTCGGAGAAACTTTCCTTCGGGTTCGAGAAATAGTTCAGTCGATCAAGAAAGTGACTCATTTCGATTCTCCCGAAGCCACGGCTGGAGGCAGCCATAACTGTCTGACCAGGCTTTTGCTCAAACCGACGAATGTGATGAACCATGCCAGCAGGGCCACGAACACGAAATATTTTGGTATCACGAGGAGGAACGGTAGCTTGATGGTATTCGCCAATTGATAGGTGCAGACCGTGTACATGCCCAAGGGGAACACCATGCCCCAGTACAGAGGATCGTAGGTAAAAGGAAAGCGTCTATCCACGTACCTCCAGAATCCCAGAATCACGAGCATAGGGATCCACCAGGTCGCGGTAGCCCAGAACAATAGGGTGAGTCCCTTGACGAACGGCAGCAGATCGCCCAGAAATGCCGCTTCGCTGGCATTAACGATCAGAACTGTCCCGGCCAAGGTGGAAATAGCCACCGAACCCATATTGATCCAGTAAGGCGGGGTCAGATCGGACGGTTCCAAGGGAAAAAATGTGTAGCGGTAGAAGATGAGCGAGATGATCCAAACATAGAGCATGCCGCCGCCCAGCCACATGACCAGCGAGAAGAACAGCACAAGATCCTGATATGGAGCGAAATGGGCAGCGAGCTGCCCGCTAAGGATAGACAAGGATTGGGCGGCGACCACGGAGAGCAGCCAACCTCCATTGATGCCGACGCCCAGCGTGGGTTTAGCTCGCTTGACGGTCAGGGCGGTGAAAATCGTGTAGTGCAACACCGCCCATAAAGCGATGGCTAGGAACCACAGAGCGCTTCCGGTTTGCACATCGTTGCGGAACAAGAGGAACTGGCTGCCGAGGACGCTCGTCGCCGCGATCAATGTAAAGAATCCCACGCCGCGGTTATGATCGGCGAGGTCTGTGAGCATTGCACGCGGAAAGAAAGCAAGCCGCGCCAGGATCAGCAACCAGAGGCTCGCATAGCACACTACGCTCAACCAAAAAAGTGTCTGCCCTATCCACATGAACCCTAACAGATGCGAGGCGATAGCAACGATCCCGGTCGCCATCACCAAGCCAAAGTAGCTTGGGTGCATCTCTGCTAGATTGCGTTCCATCAAAACCCTCCACCGGAATGGCGGAGTTTGCGGGGTTGAGGAAACTTGAGAGCTTTTTGGCGCCACCATCATCATCTCACTGCCCCACTGTAATCTTGCCCGGCGGCCCTGAAGCGTTCATTACTGTATCTCCTCGACGGGCCACCTAGCCCGGCTTACCGTCCGCGCGCGGCCCCCACAAAATCGGCGTATACACGCCCAAGAACAGCGCAAATGACGTGGTCCAAAAAATGGCCGCCCAGGTTATGACCATGGGGTAACTCAATCGCAACATTGACAATCCAAACACCCGCAGAACTGCGGCAGCGGTGAGCAGTACGTAAGCCAGGGTAATCAGCGGATGTGTGACGAGCGGTCGCCCCGTGTGGCCGAGCGATGCCCGAGTCATCACCGCTGTGATCATGGTCGCGAGCGCGCCGATCGTCAGCGCATGAAGCCAAAAGGCCGCGATCTCATAGCCGCCGAGCAATGCCGCCGCCTTTAGAGCCAGCCCGATCGGCAACCACGCGTAAGCGAGGTGCAATATCCAGACGATGGGTTGTCGCAGCGTTCGCAAGGTCTGCCATTGCAGTAATCGCACGCCCTGGATGAATGCTGCTATACCCGCAACCCCTCCGGCGATGCGCCTGTCCGGCCAGAACACGTCGCTTGCAATGACGCAGCCCATCGCCGCCACTGACAGGACGGTGAGGGATGTTCTCGATTTCAAGACCCCTTCAACGCCTTGTTGGCGCAGGGCCGATGTCGTGAACGCGGGTACGATCCGACCGCCGATCACGGTGAGCAGAAACAAGACGATGTCGATACCCACGATCAAGGAGTGCCGCGCCAGAGGTGCATCGCGATGAATCAACGCGACGTGAAATACGAGGTTCGTGAGCCACAACGCGCCGAGTACGATCAGCAATGGAGTGTTGCGGTTTTTCGAGCGCAGCAGCGGGATCATCACCAGCGCCGCCAGCAAGGGCAGGAACGCCAAATCGGCGGTCATCGGGACCCAAGGCGGCCACAAGGAAGAACTCGCGATCAGCAATCGGCCGCTCAACCACACCAACGCTAGTGCGATCAGCGGGCGGCCGGCAAATCCCTTTTGGCCGGTCCAACTGGGAACGGCCGTCAGCATGAATCCTGCAATCGCACTCGCGATGAAGCCAAACAGCATTTCGTGGCCGTGCCACAACGTCGGCGGCCACCCGGATCCGATAGGCGTTCCTGCGACAAAGTTCATTGCCCACAGCACGACCAGCAGCAATGCCGCCACGCCCGCCAGGAAAAAATGGGATCGAAATCCGTAGGCGAAGAGATTCGATTTCATAAGAGGTATAATACTTACCTCTTATAGCGAGCTGCCTCGTGGATTGTACGTAGAGAAGGCGTCTCCCTGTGACTCGATAACGTCGTCGCCCTGCATCTCGTCTTTCCGTTCAGCAATGCGTGGCCGATCGACAAGAGGTATCGTGTCGACATCTTTATCAGCAATACAAGGTGGAAAGCGCCTAGGGGCGTATGCAACACGTTCTACACATACTTCTTGCATGTTCCGGTGGATCGATTCCTCTACCGCACTGCATCAAGCCTCGTGATCGGTCCTGAGCAGCTCATGCGATTCCCGGGCTATTCGCTGCGCATGCCGCAGCGGATATCTGGCTTGGCAATGTCATCCGTGATGTCGAACCGCTCACGCTGGTTGAATGCTTCGTGCCCAACTATGGCGGCCGCCGCATGTTATATCCCAACTGCGCCGTGTGCAGCGCATGATGCTCGATGCTCGCGTCACATCCAAGTCGACGGACACGGATCCTAGTGCTCGACTACTACGCTCAGATCAAGCTGTTACACATTGCATGCGTCGTTCTATCGGGTAGTCTATTTGCGTTGCGTGGCGTGCTGATGTTGACGGGCAGCCCGTACGCAAACCACATTCTGGCAGCGCGTTTGTCATACGTCATCGATACCACTTTGCTCGGGTCGGCGTTGATGCTGACTACCATAATTCACCAGTATCCATTCGTTCAGGCGTGGCTGACCGCCAAGGTTCTGCTGTTGGTGGTGTACATTGCGCTAGGCATTTTCGCTCTAAGACGCGGCAAAACACGCCTGAGCCGGGCGGGGTTCTTTGTTGCGGCCCTGCTCGTCTACGGCTTCATCATCAGCGTCGCGGTCATGCACGACCCCCTCGGGTTCTTTCGCACGTAGGAAACTCAAGGCTTCGTTATCGCGGCAGCGGCCTCACTGCTCCGAGATTCCATGCCAAACATTGAGACCCACAAGCGCGCGCATCGACGGGGTGCACTTATTATGGCGTACATCGGAGCGCTGGAGACGTATACGTTCATCATTGGCGTGGCGGTCACTCACCATCCGGCTGGGGCGGTTTGCGCTGATCAGACGGTTTTTCTTGGGTTGAGTCCGCAGAGCCCGATCGCGCGCGTTCAGTAGGTCGATGCAATGCGATAAATAGACTGATCGGTCACGATCAGGTTCATCGGAATGTCGTGGGGCTGAGGGTAGATCGTCTGCAGTGCCGAGTCCGCGTACCCGAGGCCGATCGCAAAGGGTCGCGGCACGGCCAACGCGAGAGTCCGATCAAAATAGCCGCCGCCATAGCCGAGACGATAGCCGGACCCGTCGAATCCGACTAGCGGGACGATCACTGCATCGGGCGTTAGGATGTCTCGCTGTTTGGGAATCGGGATATTCCACACTCCCGCCTGCATGGGCATTCCCGGGTGCCACCTCCAAAACTCTACAGGGGCCGACCTTTGGATCACGACGGGGAGGGCAACCTGGCCGCCAGAGGCCAGAAATTGCTTCGCGATGCCTCGCACATCGAATTCGCCGCGAATCGGCCAGCAGAAGCCGAGCACGGCGAAGGCGCGCAGGTCCACCGCCTCCACCAGCCGTGCGCATGCACTCTCACCCAGCCTGCGGCGGATGTCGGAGGGAAGCGCGGTTCGGCGTTGAATCAAGTCATCGCGCACAAGCTTCCGCCAGTGACGAACCGCGTCCCAGTCGGCGGACGGCAAAAGTGCATCAATCCGGGTCGGCATCGCCGATCTCTACCGTGGATGCAGGAGGTTCCGTGACCGCGGCGGCTAGGGATAGCTGTCGGTACACCCTATTTTCCAACAGCGTTGAGCAACTCAATGTTGATCTCATGCGATCGCAACATCTCGCAGAGGTCGGCATGTAGTCCACTGTCGCGCACGCGTGGCGCCATCTCGCGCAGCTTTCGCACCACCCAACCCTGGCCGCGATTGAGAAAGGCGATGCGCTCGCGAAGATCGGCGACCGCCATCGCCTTGCCATAAAAGGCACCGGTCTCCGGGGAGGGCCTCTCGCCGAGCGCCTTTACGTGCCGAACCAGCATAGCGCACCAGCGCGCTTCGTCTCGCTGAACGGTTCGCAGCAGTTCGACGAGCGGACCCGTGCCGGCTGCGCGGGCGCTTTCGAGTGTGACCCGCGCTCCAGCACGCTCCGCCTCAATCAGCTCATTGAGGAAGGTAGTCAGCTCGTCCTTGCCGGCATAGCCCATATAGACATCACTTGCTTCGTGCATCGAGCAGGCGGGCGAGCTGAATTTCGCGACGGGTTCATCATCTGGTCCGGCATCTTCGGCGATGCCGAGGACGCGCATCGCCTCGCCGACGATGGCATTGAGTCGCTCGGCGGCCGAGGGGATGGACGTGATGCGCCCCGCTCCCTGACCGGCATAGAGCGCCATGGCCTCGAAATCACCCGTCATGTCGCGCAAAGGCGAATCCGTACTGAATAGATAGATCGGCCGGCCTTGCTCCTGTCCAATAATCTGCCGCTCGGCGCAAAACGGATTGCCGTGTTCGCCCCGCGTCACGCTGTTGCACAGTACTCGTACTGGGGCGCCTCTAGGCCAATTGACGTGAAAGGCTTCGGTGTGAATGGTCTCGCCGAGCTTCGCCTCGACAACGCGATTCTTGTGGTAGTCGTGCGCAAAGGATTCCCGGGTGGCCAAAAAACCTGTGCCAACGACGGCGCCCTGCGCGCCCCACCCGAGGGCGGCGGCCAGCCCTATCCCGTCCACAATGCCGCCTGCCGCCAACACCGGCATATCGACGCGTGCCACTATGTCGGGCACCAGATCAGCAAGGTTCGTCGTTCCGCGCACATGCCCGCCGGCTTCGAAGCCTTGAGCGATCACGATGTGCGCCCCCGCCGCGGCGGCCGCTTCGGCCTCCTGAACCGAACCGACCTGGCAGAGGACCAGGCATCCGGAATCCCGCAGCCGGCGCACAATGTCGGGCCGAAGGTCCCAGAACAGCATGACCGCTGCGACACGCTCCGCGATCACGGCATCAAGCTCGGCCTCGAGAAGGTCGGGATCCGTGGCGGCCGGAATGAGATTCACGCCGAAACCTCGAGTCGTCGCCGCGCGGACTCTGGCGATTTCGGATCGGATAAGGTCGGGAGCCTCACGCACCATGCCGAGGAAACCAAAGCCACCGGCCGTGGTTACGGCGGCCACCAGTTCTGATCGCGCGACGCCGCCCATCCCGGCCAACACTATTGGGACATCGCAGCCGAGCAAATCGCAGATGGGTGTCCGGATGGTCGCGATCAAAGGAGAGGGCACTAAGGCTTCCTCCAGCTAGGCGGCGATCCCTTGGCCTCATCGCCAACGATCGAAATGCGGCGTGTCGATAAGCAACGGCAGGCAACGCTTCGATCATCGCTTCGTCGATTCCGGCGCACTCCACGATACCCTTGTTGACTAGATTGCGATTGTTGGGTACGTCGGCTCGTGTCCACGCTCTTACTCACCCTCGCCGAAAAGCCAAAAGGACAATGCAAAACTGCCTTTCGATAAAAGATGAAGATAATATGACTCTTTCATTGTCGACAATCAATACCGCCAGGCTGGGCCGTCCGCCTGCGCAAATCACTGTTGGGACGATCATACGAGAGACGGAAGAAGACCTGGCCGTGATGGATGACGCACGCCAGGGTATCGGGCGCTTTACCAAGCGCAGCGGCTGACGACCGATCGAGCGTCTCAGCCGGCTCGCCGGATCTGAATGCGCGCGCCTTTGCGCAAGGTGAACACAGCAGCGAGATGCTCGCTGATGACATCCTCTAACGTGTGGCGGTCCAGGGTGGCCATGAAATTGCGGCGGGCATCGTTCAGCACTGACTTGAGCGTGCAGGCCGGCAGCAGCGGACAGTCTTGATGCTGCGGGTTAAAGCACTCGACGATGTCGAATCGCTCTTCCATGTCGCGCACCACCTCGCCGAGGTTGATCAGCCGCGGCGCGCGCGCCAAGCGCAGGCCGCCGCCTTTCCCGCGAATCGTCTCAACATAGCCGCGCGCGGACAGCCGGTTGACTACTTTCATGAGGTGATTGACCGAAATGCCGTAGGCCTCGGCAATCTGCGCGATCCTGCACAGCCGCCCAGGATGCGCGCCGAGGAACATCAGCGTGCGCAGCGAATAGTCGGTGAATTGCGTCAGTTGCATGGCATCTACCAGCCAAAGGCCGAGTACGGTCTCATTATCACCAGGGCATCGTCTTTGCACAACAACATCGCCGCCGGATGCTGCGGATAACGATTCATCATTGCGGAAACTACTTAGTGACTTGAAGTCCTTTCCTCCATAATATGCAAATGTAATGCATGTTCAAGGATTCCCGGGGGCACCACTCGAGCAGGAATCCAGACGCACCTCAAGCTCGCCCCTGCACGCTTGAGGCGACTTACAACTCGGATACTAGGAGACAGCACCATGGGACTTTATGAAGATATCGGCGGCGCTGCCGCCGTCGACGCTGCAGTGGACATTTTTTACCGCAAAGTGCTTAAGGACCAGCGCATCAGCCGCTTCTTCACGGGCGTCGATATGGGCAAGCAGGCGGCCAAGCAGAAGGCGTTTCTGACGATGGCCTTCGGCGGCCCGAACAACTACACCGGCCTGGATATGCGAAAAGGTCACGCGCACCTGGTGAAGCAGGGTCTCAACGACTCACACTTCGACGCCGTGGTGGAAGACCTTGGCGCCACATTAAAGGAGCTGAAGGTGCCCGACAACCTGATTGCGCAAGTAGCCGCCGTCGCGGAAACCACCCGCAACGACGTTCTCGGTAAGTAACGGTTGCGCGAATGCCCCGGGTCGTTTTTCAGGGCTCCTCATACGAAACCGACGGGCAGTCGGTGCTCGATTGCCTGACGGCCCGGGGGCATGCGGTCCCCAGCGCCTGTCGCGCAGGCGTCTGCCAGTCATGCCTCATGCGCGCCGTACGCGGCACCGTCCCCGAAAAGGCGCAGACCGGATTGACGCCGACGATGGTGGCGCGCAATCTTTTTCTCGCCTGCCAGTGTTTCCCGACGCAAGACCTCGAGGTGGCGCTGGCCGACGATGTGATCGAGCGCATCGAGGCAAAAGTTTCCGCGATCGAGCGCCTGAACGCGGAAATCCGCGCAGTGCATCTGCGGCCGTCGCGTCCGTTCGCGTATCGCGCCGGGCAGTTTCTGCGCCTGTTCAAAGATGCCCGGACCTCGCGCAACTACTCGCTCGCCAGCGTCCCCTCGCTGGACGACGATTTGATGTTGCATGTGCGCCGGTTTTCCGGCGGGCTGGTGAGCGGATGGATTTTCGAGCACCTAAAACCCGGAGACATCGTGACGATCTCCGAGGCGTTCGGCGACTGCTTCTACGTTCAGGGCAGACCCGATCAGAACATCCTTCTGCTCGGCACCGGGTGTGGACTGGCGCCGCTGTACGGGATCGCGCGCGATGCGCTGAACAGCAGGCATCGTGGCCGAATCCATCTATACCATGGCAGCCGCGACGTCAGCGGGCTCTACCTGATGGAGCAATTGCGCCAGATCGACGCCACCCATCCGAACTTTCGTTACCGATCGTGCGTCTCCGGGGGGCCGTCGGCCGATGGGCATTGGTCTGCAACACCGCTCGACCTCGCACTGAAAGACAACCCGGATTTGACCGGCTGGAGGGTGTATCTTTGCGGCAATCCACAGATGGTCAATGCCGCGCGCATTGAAACCTTCCTGGCTGGGGCCGCGAGTTCGGAAATATTCGCCGATCCATTCCTGCCGACCGGCACGTCATCAGCGCCGGTACTCAATCCGCATTAGGTCGGGGGCCGTGGTCGGAATTGTCAGAATTACCTGCCGGTTTACAAGCCGATTCGCTTGCCGTGCAACCGGAGGCCTCGTCAGCCGTGTGGGCCGGAACGGACCTTGATTCGTTGGTGCGCCCGGACGGATTGCGCGCGGCTACGCCGCTCGGCGATCAGGGCGATCCGTGCCGATCGGGCCGGCTCCCGAGCAGGTGGACAGTAAAACCCGACCACCCGCCCGGTGATTATCGGCGATGGCAGATCGCTACTTCGCGGCAGCGCCAGCAACCACCGGCTTCGGCTTGGCCCCCAACCAGGCGAAGCTGGTGATCAACCAGCCGGTCTTGCCCTTCTGCAGCGTGAGAGCCATTTGCGCAGTCTCCCGCATGGTGACGTCCTTTTGCTTGAACGTGTACACCGCAGGCACTACGACGTAAGCGCGATCGTCATTCACGACGACACGGATCGGCTTGCCATCCGTTATCAGAGCGTCGGTGTTGCCCGCTGCCTTGTCGGAATCGTCGAGCGCCTTGCCCCAGGTATCAAAGGCCTTCGTCCCCGACCAGATAAACGGCGTAATTTCATCGATGATCAACATGCCGTCGGGCGAGGTTTGCGCCGCTGCTGCCTTCATGTCGCCTTTGTTGAAACTATCGATGAATGCGCGCACCGGCACCATCGCCTCCGCAGTCGGTGTCGCTGCGCCAGCCGCTGCGGACATGCCAACCACAACGACCGCTCCGAACAACGTAAATAATCTCATGACAACACCCCTGTATTGGTTATCTTGATAGTCAATATCATCGGGACAGCAATATTAGTGGATTTCGATAAAGTCAGGGTTGGCCCCTGCGGCTACCGGTGATCCGGCGACGCCCGTCGACACACCGGTGGTGGCATTCAACGTGAATTGCGAGACGTTCGCCGGGCAACGAATCCATACTTCAGCACGGGGACGTTGCCGAAGAGCAGCCCTTGACCAACGATCAAAGATGACACGACGGCATACATCGGGTTGCGCACATGACGATACAGTCCGGTAACTACGAGATGAGTCACGGGGCATGCGCTTATCAACGTCATTGGATCGTCTTGCCGACGATTGCCGAGAATTGACCTTCAACGTTGGCCGTGTTGATGGCGGCTACCTCGAAATGCCACTCACCCGGCGACAGATTCGTAATCTCAACACCGGTTGCACTGGCGGAGGCGACGGAAATCTCGTTGTTGAGGGCTGTGCTGCTTGTTCCGTAGCGGATTACATAGCCCGCTAAGTTCGTCAGCGGCGTTCCATTGGCATTCTTAGTGGGTCGGGACCAAGTGAGGGACGCGGTGCCTGCGACGGCTGGGGTGACCAGTGCGGGCTGGACGGTGATGTTGAATGCCGGCAGGGCCGCACTCTGCGCACCGTTCGATACGCTAACAACGATATCGGCATCGGTTGCGGCGCTGCCCGTGGAGGGTGTGCCGGATAGCGCGCCCGTCATCGCGTTGAACTGCGCCCAAGCCGGCTTATTCGCCACCCTGTAGGTCAAAGAAGAACCGGCCGGCGCCACGACGGTTGGCGTGAAACTGTAAAACTGCCCGACCCGCGCCGTTGTCGCCGGCGCGCCCGAAATCTGGAGCGTCTGCGCAACCGGCGCTGCCGTCGACCCTGGCGCGCTCAGCTTGAACGTAAGGCCCCCACTGGTGATCGAGGTCCCGAGCAAACTCGCCGAATACGCGTAACCCTCGTTATCCCAGCCTCCCTTCGTCGATGCGGTGCCGTTCTTGACGATGGCAACCACGTTGGCGACCGCCGAGAGATTCACGCTCGACGATTCGGCGGGTACAACCGTATTCGACACGTCGACGGCTAGGATCGCCACATTGCGATTCGCCGGCAGCGTAAGGCTCTTGACGGTCTTCGCGCTGTTGATCGCAAAAGTGTAACGGTACAAGTACGCCACATGGTCCAGCGTCGCTCCTGTCGGCGTGAGTAAGTACGGCATCTCCATGGCGATCGATTCGCCGGGGTAATCTTGGGGCGGCCCCCACCAGTCGCTGAGGCTTTGCTTGATCGTGGTCGTCGTGCCGTCCGTGTAGGTCACGACGAAGTTCTGATTCGTGTGGTGGCCATTGACCGCACTGCCTAACAGGTGCAGCGATGTGTAATTGCCTACCGGGAGCGGTATCGTCGCATTGCTCACCGCGTCGGGTATTCCGCCGGAAACCGTAGCGACCGCGGGAAAATAGGTCATCGATAACAGGACGGTCATCAATGAAGCGCTAACGAAGTTGACGTGTGGCATTAATCGCCCCCCAGAAATGCGACTGCGGCTGTATTTCGTGCCGTGGGTCAAGTGAGCGGCGATTTAAGCGGCCTTCGTCACGTCACGCAAATGTCGCGACCTGCCGACGTCGCAACATGCCGACAACGGCTACAAACGGGCTGCGTGCTAGTTAGTGGTTTGCGCGCTTCTGAAATTTGCAGGAAGACGAGCGGCTATGAAGAATGGTTATCAGCGCTCAAGAAACTCCGCGCCGGGCTAGATGCATAGGATTGGAGAACTCTGCCCCTGGGAATGCGTGGCGGCAATTTTTTGCAGCGACCCGTTACAGGTCCGGAAGCGATTCACTCATGTGGTTCCGGAATGATGCTGCCGTCTCGATACTTACGTCATGCTGGTGACGAGTCATCGCTCGTTCTCCGGCGGCGGCTCCAACTCACGGCGTCGCGACGTCTATCACGTCTATTAACGCTTCGGCGGACATCTATGATGAAAGCCCAGGCGCGGTCTAAGCGTCGATGGGATTCCCTAGTGCGTTGGTCGTGAGTTCCCGATATAGTGAATTACATGGTCCTTCTAACTCTGTAGAGGCACGGCCCTATACTCAAGCCGATGGCTGAACCCAATTTAGCGGGCCCGGGATGTAGCTCACGCCTCGCCCCGCGGCCTTTTCCCGACCTGCTGAACCTCGGCGTGATTGACGCGCTTTCCGCTCACGTGGCAATCCTCGATTCCGCGGGCGTTATCCGCGCGGTCAATGCGCATTGGCGCGAGTTCGCTTGTGCCAACGGCGGCAGTGAGGAAGCTTGCGGGGTCGGCGCAGACTATCTTGGGGTCTGCCGGCGCGCGGCGGGCGTTGCGTCGCCCGCCGCTGCGGAAGTCCTGGCCGCCCTTGAAGAACTGCTCGCCGGCGATCGGGAGAGTTTCGAGACGCTATACCCGTGCCACTCGCCGACGGTTCCGCGCTGGTTCGTCATCAGGCTCGCGCGCTTCCACGTACACGGAGAGCCGTACATTCTTGTCCAACACGAGATCGCCACCAGCGGCACTTGGTCCCGCGAGACGTTCGAAAAGCTTTCGCTGATCGCCAGTAAGACATCCAACGGCGTGATTCTCACGGAGGCTGACGGCCGCATCGAATGGGTGAACGAGGCCTTCGTTCGGTTGACTGGTTTCACCGTTGAGGAAGTGGCTGGCCGTCGTGTCGTCGGCCTCCTACAGGAGCTTGGCGCCGACGGACCCGCCCTTCACTCTATCAGTAGCGCCGTCGCCGACGGTGCGAGTGGGACGGCGAGGTTGCTGAACCACAGTCGCAACGGTAGTCCCTACTGGGTGGACCTGACGATTGACCCCGCCCATGACGCGGACGGCGTCGCGCGACATTTCATTATAGTCCAGACAGACATCACCGAGCGCCGGCGTCTCGAGCAGGAGGTGGCCGACGCCGCCCACCGGGAACAGGAACGGATCGCACGGGACTTGCACGATGGACTTGGCCAGGACCTGACGGGTGCGCGACTGATTCTCTTAGCCGCCCTTTCGCGACTGGAGTCGGACAATCCCGTGGCCGAGCTGCTTAGGCAGGCAGAAGGCGCGGTGCATCGCACACTTTCGGGCGTGCGCACCCTGGCGTACGGAATGGCTCCGGTGCAATTGTCTCGCGGGCTCGTATCCGCTTTGACCGCCCTCGCAGCACAGATGAGCATTCCGGGAGCGACAAGAGTGCACTTCGCAGGCGGTCCCGGGATCGATCTTCCGGACATGATGGCCGAGCAGTTCTATCGGATTGCGCAGGAAGCCGTCACGAATGCCGTTCGCCACAGCCAGGCGACCAAGATTTTGTTGACGCTCGAGCACGGGCCTTACGGTCTCCGGCTTCGCGTCGCCGACGATGGCACAGGATTCGACGTCGAGGACCAGGCGTTTAGCGTCGGTATCCGTACCATGCGCTATCGGGCGGATTTTATCCGTGGCGAGCTTACCGTTGAATCTGGACGTGCGGCCGGTACCGTCGTTACGTGCACGGCGCCTATCTAACCGGTCCATCACTCGCGGCTGTTCATTGACTTCCAACCGCGGCTATTCGGCTTGGAACGAGGGTTTTCACTAGAACGCTTGGCGATAACGGCGTGCTATCGGAAGGTTGCGTTTTACCGCACTTGGCTTATTGCGAATGGCTAACGGCCCGGCGAGTTTGGTCTCGCGTATGACCGGTTATGGCATCACTATTCTTGACCGGACGCTCGACATCGGCGGCGCATGGGATGTACGCGGCAGCGGATCGATTCATGGTGGCGGCCGCCCTGGCATCGACCACCTTCAATTCGGCCGTGTATCCAACCGTGGTCCGCGTATCCCACGGATCGATTCTCGATGCGAAGCTGCTCACTGCCAGATGCGTGAGGATCCTATTGGTCTTGAGTTTTCCAATTGCGATTCTGGTAACGATTTATGCGGCTGACATCGTCCGCTTGTTCTTCGGCACATCGTACTCCGGCGCCGCGATGGCTCTGCAAGTGCTCGTTTGGCTGCTGCGGCGACCTTCGACAACCTAGCAAATATCATGCAATCATGTCGCCGCGCCTCCAGCCGATTTGCCAGCCACTCGAGGATCGGGCTTGAAGGTATTGGTTACCAACTGCACTCGCAACTCAGGTCTCACGACGATGCGTGCACTGGCCCGTGCTGGGTGGGAAGTGCTCGGTGCCGATGATCGCCGGCTGCCCTGGGGACTGCAATCGCGTTATGCCGTGGGCGACTACCACGAGCTGCCTCCCGAGGAGAATCCGGCCCTCTCCGGCGCCCTATTGGAACTTCTCGATCGGTTGCGGCCGGATGTCCTAATTCCCACGCGCGGTGCGGAATGCGCCTCTCTACACCAGGCCGCGGTCCAGCAGCGCACCCACGCGCTGTTGCCCGACCCCGCGGCGTTCGCGTTGATGAACAACAAGTCCGCACTGCTTGGGTTGTGCGGCGAACTGGGCGTACCGGCGCCGCGCGTGCTAAATGCCGATGAGGCCATCAAACAACTGCGCGCAAACAATGTGCAGCGAGTGGTGGTAAAGCCCTGCCGCGACGTCGGTGGCGGTGAGGGTGTGCACATCGTGACCGATGCGACGCGGGTGGCCGAAATTGAAGCGCAGGTCATGGGCGCTTACGGCGACGCGCTGATCACGGAATATGTCCCTGGCCAGACGAGCGATCTGCGCGCCGTGCACCTGCTGTTTGATGCGCACAGTCGGTTGGTAGCGCATTTTGTTGTCCAGAAATTGCGCCTATGGCCACGCCGCGTCGGCGTGACGGTCTGCGGGATCAGCACCCACGAGCCTTGGTTGGCACGGCAGCTGCTGCCGATCTTCCATGCCCTGAAGTGGCGTGGCCCGGCGGATGCCGAACTGAAGATCGACGCACGCGATGGTCAGGCCAAATTATTGGAGATCAACCCGCGTTTCAGCGGGGTGCTGCACTTTCCAATCGAGTGCGGGGTCAATTTTCCGCTGCTGTACTGCCGCGCGGCGCTGGGGGAGCGGCTCGATGAGGATCTGCATCCGCATTACCCGGCCGGCGCGCACTACTTGGCCGCCGCTCGCTGGCTCACGTCGGTCGGCGCGGAGCTGTGCAGCCCGGGCGAAGCGGGGCGCCGGGTGCTCGGCGACGCGTTGATGCGCGAGCTGCGCGCGCCGCGCGTGTGCTCCGTTCACGAAGCGACCGATCCAGCGCCCATATTGGGGCGCGCGCTGCTGGCGTTGCAAACCAAATTCAGGCCAAGATCGTAAAGCCGCAATGGCATCTCGATACGGCGAACACGGCGCGGCCACCGTGGATTTCTCGCACAAGTTCACCGCCTCCATGTACCTATGTGTCCGGAATAAAATGGGTACCATCTGCCCGGTTAGGACCCAGGTGATCTTGGTGCGCCCGGACGGATTGCTTCGGGGCCTGCGGCCCCTCGTCCTCCGCTATGCTCCGGACCGCCGCCGCGCATCGCGCGGCAGCGTCCAACTTCGCCTCTCGGCGAAGTTGTCGAACCCGGCTTGCTGTCTGTCGGGAGTTCGAATTGACGCGTCGAGCCGCCGGTCGCAGTGAAGGGTTCTCGGGCCTTTTGAAGTGAAGTGCGCCCGGACGGATTCGAACCGCCGACCACCTGGTTCGAAGCCAGGTGCTCTATCCAGCTGAGCTACGGGCGCGCGCCGGCAGTGTAGCGGTCAGGCGGGAATTCGCAAACTGCGGGGTCCTGGGGCAACGCCGTTGGCCCCGGTGCGGGGACGCAGCCGGGCGCTTGAAACCGGCTCCTTCACCCCGCAGTTGGCATTTCGGGGAACTTAGTGGGTACTATCACCTCCAAATTCCATCTGAATATCATTCACTTACCTGCGGACCCAGGAACGCTGGCGGCCCGTGGGTCTTGGCCGTAAGATCGTCGGCGAATTGATAAACGTTCGCAGCAATAACTAGAGGACTTCCGATGAAGGCTTGGATACCGCTTACCCTGATTTTCGCCCTCGGCTCCGCCGCCCACTCGCAGGCGAGCTGCACCTATCCGAAATCCCCGGACGCGCCGCCCGATGGCGCCACGGCCACCAAGGACCAGATGATTGCGGCGAAACATGACTTCGACCGCTATAACGGTGAAATGAACGCCTACTTGGACTGCATCAAGCTCGAAATGGATTCCGCCGTTCCCAAGGACACTTCCAAGCTGTCGGCCGATGAGAAAAAGAAGGCTGAGGAGCATGAGAAAGTATTGGTGCAGAAGAACAACGCCGCGGTGGACGAGTTGCAAGCCAACGTCGGCCGGTTCAATGAACAGTTGAAGATTTTCAAGGCCAAGAGCGCCAAACCGCAGTAAACCAGCAAGGCGCGGCGGACCTTAAGTTTGCCGCGCCCGCTTCGACCACTATGCAGGCTAGTACGCTCATCACACCGCGTCTGGCCGAAGAGACGATCAACTCTCGGCTGACGTGTTTGCCCATCGAATCACTGCCATTGACGCAGTGCGTCGGCGGGACACTGCGGGAAAATGTTTATGCCGAACGGGACACGCCCCCGTACGACCGCGTCACCATGGACGGCATCGCGGTGGATAGCGAACAATTGCGCCGCGGATCGCGACGCTTTCATATACAGGCCACGCAGGCCGCGGGCGCGCCCCCCCTCAAGCTTGCGAGCGGCGAGAACGCCATTGAAGTGATGACGGGAGCGGTTTTGCCACTAGCCGCCGATTGCGTGATCCCCGTCGAGCAGTACGATGTCGCCGACGGCGTCGTATCGTTGAAATCGGCCATTACCTCGACTCCGTACCGCAACGTGCACCGCCGCGGCAGTGACAGTCGTCAAGGTGCATTGCTGCTCGAGAGCGGGACGCTATTGCGCGCTCCCGAAATCGCCGTGGCGGCATCTGCCGGAATGGCGCGGGTGCGGGTCAGCAGCCAGCCGGCCGTCATGGTCGTCTCCACCGGCGACGAACTCATCGAGCCGGGTGAACCCATTGCCGATTTCCAAGTTCGCCGCTCGAATGCCTATGCCGTGGCGGCCACGCTGCGAAAACGCGGTTTGGGGCGGGTGGGCGACGATCATGTGCGGGATGATGCGGACATGCTGCGAGACCGCTTGAAGCTGCATTTGACGACTCATGAAGTCGTGATCTTGAGCGGCGGCGTCTCGATGGGCAAATTCGATCTCGTCCCCAAGGTGCTCATGCAATTGGGTGTAGAAGAAGTGTTCCATAACATTGCCCAGCGACCCGGCAAGCCGATGTGGTTCGGCATCGGGCCCCAGGGCCAGTCGGTCTTCGGCTTGCCGGGAAATCCCGTCTCCACGCTCGTCTGCCTGATCCGCTACGTGATTCCCGCAATCGCCGAGGCGATGGGGACGCGCCGTGTGCCGCCGGAGCGCCTGGCGCTTGCCGCTCCAGTGACGTTTCAGCCGGCCCTGGCCTATTTTCTACCCGTTGCCATCGAACACGACGATTGGGGCCGCCCGTGGGCGAACCCGCGCCCCCCGAATGGCTCCGGAGACTTTCTGAGCCTCACCGGCACGGACGGCTTCGTGGAACTTCCGCCGGGTCCGAATACCTACCCTAAGGGCTTCGTCACCAGCGTCTATCGCTGGTAAGTTGAAGGATCATGGAATCCACCATTCACGATATCCGCGGTACCGATCATCCGCTCGACAAGTTGGCGCGCCCCCTGCACGACCTTCGCATCTCTGTCATGGATCGGTGCAATTTTCGCTGTCCATATTGCATGCCCAAGGAACGGTTCCACGAGAACTACCGGTTCCTCAAATCCCAGGAACGGTTGTCTTTCGATGAGATCCTGCGGCTATCGCGACTGTTCGCGACCTTGGGCGTGCGGAAGTTGCGGCTCACCGGCGGCGAACCGCTGTTGCGCGCCAACCTGCCTGACCTGATCGGGGATTTGACCACCATACCGGGCATCGACGACATCGCACTCACCACCAACGGTGTGCTTCTGGGTCAACACGCGGTCGACTTGCATGCCAATGGGCTGCGCCGCGTTACGGTGAGCCTGGATACTTTGGACGATGCAGTTTTCACGCGCATGAGCGGCGGGTTTGCGGCTCTCGAACAGGTGCTCCACGGTATCGATACTGCCCTCGCCGCCGGGCTGACGCCGGTGAAGATCAACGCCGTCATCGAGCGCGGCGTGAACGATCACACCGCGTTGGATCTGGTCGACCGCTTCCGCGGTAAGCCAGTGATCGTGCGCTTCATCGAGTTCATGGACGTCGGCAACCGCAATGCCTGGCAACCGAACATGGTCGTACCATCGCGCGAACTCGCGGCCCGCATCCAGGCGCGCTGGCCGATGCATCCGGTGTCGGAAAACTATCTTGGCGAAGTGGCACAGCGCTGGCGTTTCGACGATGGCGCCGGCGAAGTGGGTTTCATTTCCTCGGTCACTCAGCCCTTCTGCGGCGCCTGCAGCCGTGCACGATTGTCCTCGGAGGGCAAGTTTTATACCTGCCTCTTCGCCACTCAAGGACTGGATCTACGCGCAGCGATGCGTGCCGGTGCGGCTGACGCGGAACTCTTGAATCTGATTCGGGGTAAATGGCTCGGGCGGACCGATCGCTACAGCGAACTGCGCGAGGAGTTGCGCCGCGCTGAACCGAACCTCAAGAAGATCGAGATGTACTACATCGGCGGCTGACAATGACATTTTCACATTTGGACAGCGAACAGCGACCGGCCATGGTCGACGTCAGCGAGAAGCTCCCGACCCGCCGGACCGCGGTTGCCGAGGCGCGCGTGCGGTTTCCGCCTGCCGTCGCCGCGGCCCTGCGTGAGAGCGGGCTGCGTTCGCCGAAAGGCCCGGTGTTCGATACCGCCATAGTCGCCGGCGTCATGGGCGCCAAACGCACTCATGAGCTGATCCCGTTCTGTCACCCGCTGGGAATGGAAAGCTGCCGGGTCGCCATTGAAATGGAAGGCGATACGGCGGTGATTCGATGCACGGTCGGCGTGCATCATAAAACCGGCGTTGAAATGGAGGCGCTCACCGGGGCCAGCATTGCGGCCCTGACCATTTATGACATGTGCAAAGCGCTGTCGCACGATATCGTGTTGAGCGACATTCGCCTGATCGAGAAGCACGGCGGAAAAGGCTCCTTCGCCCGTCAGGACACCTCATGAGTTCCAGGACTGCTCCGGTATACGGCTTGATTTTGGCTGGCGGCGCCAGCTCTCGGATGCGCCGCGACAAGGCAGTACTCATCTATCAGGGTCGGAATCAGCTCGACCGCGCGTTCGAACTCGTGAAGCGGCACGTCGCCGATGTTTTCGTCTCCGTGCGCGGGGGCCAAATGACCGAGCCCACGCGTGCCCAGAAGCCGCTGATCGTCGATTCCGTGGAGGGCGGCGGCCCCATCGTGGGCATTCGGTCGGCATTGGCTGCCTATCCCGACGTTGCGTGGCTGGTGGTCGCATGCGATTTGCCGTTCCTCTCGGACACGGCGCTCGAACAACTGCTGGGCGAGCGCGACCCGCGCGCGTTGGCTACCGCGTATACGAGCGCGCACGATGGCTTGCCCGAGCCGCTGTGTGCGATTTGGGAACCGGCGGCGGCGGCCGCATTGGCGGCGTATCAGAGCAATGGCGGACAGTGCCCGCGCAAATTCCTGAGCGCTCACTCCGTGCTGTTGCTCGAACCGCGCGACCGGCATGCCCTCGACAACGTCAATACGCCCGAGGAATACCAACAGGCGATGGACGCGCTCGATTCCAGCGCTCCTGCCAATTCCATGCAGCTCACGATTCAGTATTTCGCCCTGATGCGAGAACAGGCCGGCCGCTCCGAAGAGACCCTGGAAACGTCGGCGGCGACGCCCGCCGAGTTGTTTTCGGAATTAAATGCACGCTACGGTTTCACGTTGCCGCGCGAACAATTGAAGGTGGCGGTCAACAGTGAATTCGCCGATTGGTCGCGCCGTTTGAGCGCCGGCGATGCCGTGGTCTTTATCCCACCCGTGGCGGGCGGCTGATGCGGTTTCGCTTCACGGATGCGGCCATCGACACCGAAACCGCGCGCCGCGAATTACTCGACCGTGGCGCCGGCGGCTACGTCAGTTTCGAAGGCTGGGTGAGGGACCATAACGAGGGACAGGAAGTCACGCGGCTCGAATACGAAGCCTTTCAGTCACTCGCCCTCAAAGAAGGGGATCGAATCCTCGCCGAGGCGCTGCAACGGTTTCCCATCAAGCATGCCTTGTGCATCCATCGCGTAGGCTCCCTGGATCTCACCGATATGGCCGTCTGGGTGGGTGTGAGCGCCGCCCACCGTGGCGAAGCATTCGACGCCTGCCGATTCATCATCGATGAAGTCAAACACCGCGTGCCGATTTGGAAAAAGGAACATTATCGAAGCGGCGACTCCGGTTGGGTCAATTGCGAACACTGTGCGGCGGCGCCCCGTCATGCGCATGGACACGATCACGCGCACGAACCTCTCGAGCACTCGGTGCTGCCCGAATAGCATGGGTGCGCAGCCGGACTATTCACGCCAGCTATCGCTCAAGGAAATCGGCGCCGAAGGCCAGGCGCAACTCGCGCGAAGCCGTGTCCTGATCGTGGGCGCTGGTGGTCTCGGCAGTCCGGTGCTGCAGTATTTGGCGGGTGCCGGGGTCGGTGATCTTGGCGTGGTGGACGCGGACACGCTCGATGCGAGCAATTTGCACCGCCAGCCGATCTATGCGTTGGCGGACGTGGGCAAACCCAAAGTGGAACTGGCCCGCGCCGCGGCGATCGCGATCAATCCCAGCGTGGTCGTGACCGCGCATGCCACGCGATTCACGGCCGACAATGCGCTCGAGTTGGTTCGCGCCTACGACGCGGTGGTCGACTGCAGCGACAATTTCCGCACGAAATTTTTAATCAACGACGCGGCGGTGCTGGCACAGCGGCCCGCGGTGTTCGCGAGCGTCTATCAATACGAAGGACAACTCCAGGTCTTCAAGCCGGCGCCTGAACACGCCTGTCTGCGGTGTCTGTGGCCGGAGGCGACCGCGGACGGTGTGGTCGGCAATTGCGCTGAAGCCGGCGTGCTGGGTCCGGTGCCGGGGACCTTCGGTAGCCTGCAGGCACTGCTGACGTTGAAAATCTTATTGGGCATCCGCGGTCAACTGGCCGGTGAACTCCTGCTCCTCGATTTCATGAATTTTTCGAGCGTCAAGGTCAAGGCTCCGCGCCGCATCGAATGCGCCGCGCCAACCTGCGCGTTGATTCGCGCTATTCCGCCCGAGGAGTCCGGGATCGACATCGCGCTGCCCTCGTTGGCCGCGGCAGCGGAACGCCGCTTCGAAGTCATCGATATCCGCACCCCCGAAGAAGTGTCCGCTCAACCGGCGCAGGCGCGGCACATCGCCATGCCCACACTGCTGGCCAACCCGGATCTATTGTCGCGTACCGATCGGTATCTGCTCGTCTGCGCCTCGGGCAAGCGCAGCCTCGCCGCGGCCCGCGAACTGCGCAAGCGCGGCCTTGAGGTGTACTCGCTGGCCGGCGGTCTCCAATCATTGAACGGCTGAACCCATGCACTTCGACAGCAAATTGCCCGACGTCGGTACGACCATCTTCACGGTGATGTCGCGCCGCGCCCTCGAGGAGAACGCGCTCAACATTGGCCAGGGGTTCCCCGACTATCCGATCGATCCGCGCTTGTCGGAAGCGCTCGTCGAGACAATCGCGGAAGGACGCAATCAGTACGCGCCCATGGAGGGGGTGGTCGATCTGCGCGAACAGATTGCCCGGAAATTGCAGGCCAGCTATTCACGGCACTTCGACCCTCACACCGAGATCACCGTCACCTGCGGCGGCACCGAGGCGCTCTACGATGCCATTCAGGCGGTCGTGCGCGCGGGCGACGAGGTCATTATTTTCGACCCCGCCTACGATGCCTACGAACCGGCGGTGCGGCTTGCCGGAGGCCGCTGCGTGCGGGTGCCCATGAGCCCGCCGCGGTTCCGCTACGACTGGGATCATGTACGCGGTACGCTGAGTGATCGCACACGGCTCATCATCATCAACAGCCCGCAGAACCCGAGCTGTACGGTCGCGGACTCGAACGATCTGGCGGCGCTCGCCGAGCTCGTGCGCGATCGGCCCATCAGCATTCTCGCCGATGAAGTTTACGAGCATGTGCTTTACGACGGCCGGCGTCATGCGTCGGTGCTGGCGCACGCTGAATTGCGCGCCCGCAGTTTCGCGGTATTTTCCTTCGGTAAGACGTTGCATGCCACCGGCTGGCGCATCGGATACTGCGTCGCGCCGCCGGCGATGACTCGCGAATTGCGCAAAGTTCACCAGTTCAACACCTTCAGCATCGTATCGCCTCTGCAATATGCGATCGCGCGCTACCTCTCTCGGTTTCCCGACGCGTGGACGGGACTCTCGGCATTTTTTCAAGCCAAGCGCGATCTCTTGGCGGAGCGGCTCGCGGGCTCGGGATTCGAACCTGTGCCGGCGGCGGGAACGTATTTTCAATTGGTGGATTACGGCGCTCTCAGCCGAGCCACCGACATCGAATTCGCCGACCGCCTGATTCGCGAAGCCAAGGTGGCGACCATCCCGTTGTCGCCCTTTTATGCCGCACCGCCGCCCATGACGCTGCTGCGGCTCTGCATTGCCAAGCGGGATGAAACACTCCTGGCAGCCGCCGAGCAACTACGGCGCTTCGCCGCGCGCCTCTAAGTACCGTAGCGCCGCTTGACGGACGCCAGGCTCTGCCGCTGCCTGATGCGAGATGCATCCATCAGCATGCGGCCCGCCCAACGGTAGACATTGTTTTCCTTCACCGTGCGGCGCATCAAACTCATTCGATCGCGCCGCTCTTCGCGTCCCATGCGCATCGCGATTTCCATGGCTTCCGCAGTCTCATTGACGTCGAAGGGGTTGATGAGCACGGCTTCCCCGAGCTCGCGCGACGCGCCGGCAAAGGTACTCAAGATCAACACGCCGTCTTCATCGTCGCGCGCGGCGACGAATTCCTTGGCCACCAGATTCATGCCGTCGTGCAAGCTGTTCACCAAGCAGAAATCCGCCGCTCGATACAGTTCGAAGACGCTCGCCGGATCCGTATGTTTATCGATCAAGATGATGGGCCGCCAGTGGCCTTCGGTGAACTTGGCGTTGATTCGATCCACTTCGCCGTAGGTGTGCTGCTGTAATGCTTGATAGGCCGGCAGCGTGCTGCGCGAGGGTGCGGCGATCTGCAAGAGCGTGAGGCGCCCGCGATGCCGCGGATTCTTGTCGAGCAAGAGCTCCAACGCGTGGAAGCGCTCGATGATCCCCTTCGTGAAGTCCCAGCGCTCCACGCCTAGACCGATGACCACATCGGTGCCCACCTGATAGCGCTCACGAACCGCCGCGCGGCAGGTCGCGACGTCCGGCAAAGCCTTCAGCCAGCGCGGCGGCCATTCGATCGAGATGGGATAGGGCGCGACCCGGCACACTCGCCCCTGCAGGGTGATGTTCATATGCTCATGATCGATCTGACATTCGATGAATCGATTCACCGTCTCGAGAAAATTCTGGCAGTGGTAGCGCGTGTGAAAGCCCAAGATGTCGGCCGACAACATGTGGAGCAGAATCTCCCGCTTCCACGGACACACACCGAACGTTTCCGCATTCGGCCAGGGAATGTGCCAGAACAAGGCGATCGTAGCCTTGGGAATTTTCGCACGAATGAGTTTCGGCAGCAGCGCGAAGTGGAAGTCCTGGATCATCACCACGGGGCTGTCGGTACTCGCCTCCGCCGCGACCACGTCCGCAAATTTGGCATTGACCTCCTCGTAGGAGCGCCAATCGGTGGGTCTGAATGCCGGTCGCACGTAAGCGAGGTGACACAGCGGCCACAGACCTTCGTTGGAAAATCCGTAGTAAAACCCTTGTTCCTGTTCGGGCGTGAGCCAGACGCGGCGCAGCGTATACGCGGGATCGTCGGGAGGGACTCGGATTTGATCGAAGCGGTCCACGGTTTCTCGATCGGCGGGACCCGCGCCGTGGGCGATCCAGACGCCCGCGCACGCACGCATGATGGGTTCGAGCGCGGTCACCATGCCGCTGGCGGGCACTTGCACCACCGGCCGGTGATCCGCATCGTAATTATGGATGTAGGGCTCGCGGTTCGACACGATGATGACCTGCGCCGAGTTCAAATGATCGTGAACCACTTGCCGCAACGCCTGCGGAGTCCAGTTCTCCCGAAAATCGATTTCCAAGCGCTGTTTCTGTTCCGCTTCGGCGAGTACCTGCCGCACCTGGGACAGGATCGGCTGCGAGGAGCGCGGCGACTTCGCATTGTCGAGGAATCGTTTGCCGCGAATATCGCCGATCAGCACGTTCACCCAGCGGCGCAATTGCAGCCACGCCACGAGCACCACCAACAACGCCAGCAAGAGCACGGATATGCCGATGAACACGAGCAAGAAGTCGCGAGCCGTGCGCTGCCGGCGATCGACGAAGCTCAAATCGTGCAGCATCAGCACCCTGAAGGGAGTCGGCTGCGCGGTGTCAAAATCGAAGCGCGATACCTGCACCGATCCGGACGGCAGTTGCACGACGCGGGTTTCGGCGGGCAGTTTTGCCGCATTCGATTCGCAGGAGATGGCCGAGGGCGTGCGTTCGGTTTTGATGATGGTTGCGCCGTCCGGCCGGCAGACCAAGATGGCGAGCAAACGCTCGTCCGCGGTGACCTTGGACAAATAACTTCGCAGGTGCGCCTCGTTGCCCTTGCCGACCAGGTCGGTTATTGGCTCTTCCATGGTGTGCATGACCAGCTGCGCGCGCAGCTCGACATCGGAACGGAACCACTCCGCCAGCAAGCGTTCGATATACGGCAATCCGAAATAGGCCACGACGCAGGACGCAAACGCCACTGGCAATACAAAACGCAGCATCACTGAGCGAAACATGGTGCCTCCGTGCTGTATATGTGCGGTGCGCCAAGGCTAGACCCTACAAAATACCTAAATTTCACGGCAGCGTGTTGATTTTCACGGTCAGATGCCCTGTAAGATTTACATTGGCGCAAAAATAATGAACCCTGCGGACTAGGCAGCGGTCCGGCGGTGAGCTATGTTGGTTTTTCATGACGAAAGCACCTGCCCCCCAACCGTCCCTCGACTGGTGTTTGTTTCTGGATGTCGACGGAACCCTGGTCGAACTCACCGAGACCCCGTTTGATACTCATGCGAGCGCGGATCTCAGCGCTCTCTTGCAGGAAGTTACGGAAAGACTCGGCGGCGCCGTGGCTTTGGTGAGCGGGCGCAGCATTGAATATCTGGATGCTCTGTTCGACCCCCTGCGCCTGCCCTCTGCCGGCCTTCACGGCGTGGAGCGGCGCAAGGCCTCCGGCGTGATGCACGGCGCAAGTTTCCAGGATTCGCAACTTGATCGCGCGCGCGCGGCGCTCATCGACCTGGTACAGACTCACGTCGGCACGTTGCTCGAGGACAAGGGCAGAACCGTGGCCATCCACTTCCGCATGGTGCCGCAATTCGAACCGGAGCTGCGTGAGAAAGTGACGGCCATCGCAGCACTGCTCGGCACCAATTACCACGTGCAACCGGGCAACATGATGCTCGAGATCAAGCCGCGCGGATTCAACAAGGGCGGGGCCGTCAAGGCATTCCTCAAAGAGCCGCCGTTCTCGGGCAGAACGCCCGTGTACGTTGGCGATGACCTCACCGACATCGACGGCTTCAAGGTGGTCGACGATCAAGGCGGCATTTCGATCGCCGTCGGCGATCGGGTCAGCGGGCAATACCACCTCGACAATCCCGAAGCGGTTCGCATGTGGCTCAAAGGGATAGCCGGACTCGTCGATTCACATCGCGAATGATGGCCGGGCCCTCGAGCGACTCGTCAGGCGCGAATCTGGCCGCTGCCGCGCACCACGTACTTGTAGCTGGTCAACTGTTCGACGCCCACCGGGCCGCGCGCGTGAAATTTGTCGGTGCTGATGCCGATTTCGGCTCCCATGCCGAACTCGCCGCCGTCGGCAAACTGCGTGGAGGCGTTGTGCAACACGATGGCGCTGTCGACTCGCGCCAAAAATCGCTCGGCGGCCACCCGGTTGTCGGTCACGATGCAATCGGTGTGTTGTGATCCATACTGCCCAATGTGGGCGATCGCTGCGTCCACATCGTCGACCACCCGCACCGCGATGATGGCGTCGAGATACTCCGCGTACCAGTCCTGTTCGGTCGCGGGCTTCACGCGTTCGTCGACTCGCAGGCTTGCCTCATCGCCGCGCACCTCACAGCCCGCGTTCAGCAGCATGAGTATGAGCGGAGCCAAGTGCGTCGCCGCACACGCGCGATCCACCAGGAGCGTTTCGGCCGAACCGCAGATTCCGGTGCGCCGCAGCTTGGCGTTCAGCACAATGTCCTTGGCCATCTGCAGATTGGCGGCACGGTCGACATAAACGTGGCACACGCCTTCGAGGTGCCCGATCACTGGCACCCGAGCTTCTTGCCGGACGCGGGCGATCAAGCTCTTGCCGCCGCGCGGTACGATGACGTCGATGTCGTCCACCATCTCGGAGAGCATGTACCCGACGGCTGCCCGATCCGTTGTCGGCACCAACTGAATGCAACTTCCCGGAAGACCCGCGACTTGCAATCCCTGATCCAAACAAGCGTGGATCGCCGCGCTCGATTCGGCGCTTTCCGAACCGCCGCGCAAGATCACCGCGTTGCTGGATTTCAAACATAAGGCGCCCGCGTCGGCCGTGACGTTCGGCCGGCTCTCATAGATGATCCCGATGACACCGAGAGGCACCCGCAATCGTTGAATCACCAAGCCATTGGGCCGCGTCCACTCGGCCAGTACCGTCCCGATCGGATCGGCAAGATGCGCGATGTCCTCGAGTCCCCGGGCCATGGCTTCCACGCGTTTCTCGTCCAGCCTGAGCCGATCGAGCATGGCCGGTGACAGGCCCTTCGCGGTCGCTTCACGCATATCGCGGTCGTTGGCGGCGAGGATCTTGTGGCGTCGGGCGCGCAACGCAGCGGCCGCCGCCTTCAATGCGAGGTTTTTCTGCTCGCTCGACGCGACGCTCAAAGCGAGCGCCGCCGCCCGCGCGGCTCTGCCGATGGCTCCCATGATTTCCGGCACCGATTGCGGGAGGCGGGAGGATATTTGAGAAAGCGTCTCTTGATTCATACCTGCGTTCACAAGCCTCGGAGCAAAACCAGATCATCGCGATGCACGATTTCATCGCGACCTCGGAACCCTAACACTTTTTCGATCTCGGCGGTCTGGCGACCGATGATACGGGCGGCGTCGCCGTCGGAATACGCGCATATGCCGCGCGCCACTTCGGCGCCGTCCGGTCCAATGATGCTCACCGTATCGCCGCGCTCGAAACGTCCCACGGCCCGCGTCACACCCGCCGGCAGCAGACTCTTGCCGCCCATGAGGGCGCGCACGGCGCCCTCGTCCACGGCAATCGCTCCGGCCGGTTTCAGTGTCCCGGCAATCCATTGCTTGCGGGTGGCCACTGGTGTCGAGGACGGCACGAACCAGGTACAGCGTGCACCGTCCTCGATGCGCTTCAACGGGTGCTGAAAAGCGCCTTTGGCGATGCACAAATGGCACCCTGCCCCCACCGCGATTTTGGCCGCTGCAATCTTCGTCTGCATACCGCCGGACCCCACGTCGCTGCTCACGCCGCCCGCCATGGCTTCGATTTCCGGGGAGATCTCGAGTACCCGGGAAATGAACTTGGCGTCGGGATCGACGTTCGGGTTCGCCGTGTACAGTCCGTCGATGTCGGAGAGCAGTACCAAACAATCGGCGCCGACCATCTGGGCGACCCGTGCGGCCAGCCGGTCGTTGTCACCGTAACGAATCTCGGCGGTCGCCACGGTGTCATTTTCGTTGATGACCGGCACCGCGCCCAGCGACAACAGGGTATTCAGCGTGCCGCGTGCATTAAGATAGCGGCGCCTCTGTTCGGTATCGCCCAACGTCAACAGAATCTGGGCGACCGTGATCTCGTGCACGTCCAATAACTCTTTGTAGGCATGTGCCAGGCGGATTTGACCCACCGCGGCGGCTGCCTGGCTCTCTTCCAGGCGAAGTTTGCCCGGGTTCAACTTCAGATGACGGCGCCCCAAGGCGATGGCGCCCGACGATACCAGGATGACCTCCTGACCCCGCTTGCGCAGCCGCGCCACATCGGCGGCAAAACTCTCGAGCCAACTACGATTTAGGCGCCCTTTCTCCGCATCCACCAGCAATGCCGATCCGACTTTTACGACGATGCGTTTGGCATCGGTCAGGCGGCGAGCGGCGGTTTTACGGTCGGCGATGGTCATGGAAGGCCAATTTTGCCATTTACTTGAGCAAGCGGCCTCCCCTAATATCCGCCTTCATAATTTGCGAAACCGTTTAACAGAGGCGACCTCACGTGGGCAGAGAGTACGAACCGACCGTAGGGCAATGGTACGAGGACTTGGAAAACGAAGAAACCTTTCAAGTGCTCAAGGTGGACGAGGATAAAGAAACCGTTGAGATTCAACATCTCGACGGCGATGTCGAGGAACTGGATGTCGACGGCTGGGCGGAACTCGACCTCGAACTCACCGAGGAACCGGAGGGGTGGTCGGGCTCGAAGGCGGAGAAAGATGCCGACGAGGACGACGACGACTGGGACGACGATGAAGACGAGGATGAGGATGATGATGAGGATGATGACGACGACCTCGATGACGAGGACGACGAGGGTCACGAGGAATATTGAGCAATGGCGCGGCCGTCATACCCGTTCCAGCCACCCGTGGCGATCCGCAGCATCGCCCTGTTGAATGGCGACCAACTGCGCCCTCAGCGCGCGAGTAAGAGGCCCCACATCGCCGCTGCCGACGCGGTATTCGCTGCCGCGATAAATCAGGGTGCCGACGCCCGCCAACACGGCGGCGGTTCCCGATAGCGCCGCTTCACCGGTTTTCACCCATTCCAGCATTTCGTTGACATGGAATATGCGCTCCGACACTTCATATCCATTGTCGCGCGCAAGCGTGATGAGGGAATCACGCGTCACGCCGTGCAGGAACGTGGTGTCGAGGCTGCGCGTCAGCAGGTGGCCGTCGCGTAACAACAGGAAATTTGCGGCACCGGTCTCCTGCACCTCGCCGCCGGGGCAGAACAACACCTGATCGACCTGATATTTCGCCCGTGCGGCCAAGGTGGGACCCATGGCTGCGGCGTAGTTGCCGCCCGTTTTGACCATCCCCATCTGAGCCGCGGAACGGGTGTGCTCGTCATCGACGAGAATCCGCAGCGGCTTCATGCCGCCGGCAAAATAGTCCCACACCGGGCTCGCGAGGACCAACAGCAAGGCGTCGGCCGCGGGCGTCGCCGCAGCGCCGATATTCGCGGTGGTGCCGAACAAAATGGGCCGCAGATACAGCGCACCGGGTGCCTCCGGCACGGCTTCGCGGCAGCGAGCGATGACCGCGCGCACCATGTCGGCGAGTTGCACCGGGTCGGGTTCCGGCAGCACCAGTAATCGAGCGCTCTGACGCATGCGCCGGATATGCTGATCCATCCGAAAAACGTGAACCGAGCCGTCGGCGCGGCTGAACGCCTTGAAGCCCTCGAAGCACGTGCTCGCATAATGAAGCACATGAGCCGCAGGACTCAATTCGATCGGACCCACCGGTTTGATCTCGGTGGAGCTCCAACGGCCGCCCTGGTACGACGCGACGGCCATATGAGAAGCCAAGACGGAGCCAAAAGAGGGACGCTGGGGCGTTGCGGTCATGAGGTCTTTACCTTCGGTATGAAAATCATCGCCGGATGCTCGAGCAGGTCTTTCAATGCCTGAATCATCGCCGCAGCATCATAACCGTCCACGAAGCGATGATCGAATGACGACGATAAGTTCATGATTCGGCGCACCGCCACGGCCCCATCACGCACCACCGGCCGTTCCACGGCTTTATTGAGTCCAATGATGGCCACTTCCGGCGCGTTGATCACCGGCGTGGAGGCGATGCCTCCGAGTTTGCCCAAACTCGTCACCGTGATCGTTGAACCGAGCAGTTCTTCGCGTGTGGCTTTGTTGGTGCGCGCCCGGTCGGCGACGCGGCGGATGGCCGCGGCGAGGTCCCACAACGGCAAAGACTGTGCATGGCGGACCACCGGCACTTTGAGTCCGTCGGGCGTCTGAGTCGCTATGCCCACGTGGACCGCGCTGTGGCGCACGAGAACGCCGCGGGCAGCGTCATGCAGCACGTTGCATTGCGGAAACGACTCGAGCGCCCGTGTCAGCGCCATGACGACCAGCGGTAAGTACGTCAGGCCCGGCTCGCCCGGGTTCTTGCCGTTCAGGTGCTGCCGCAGCGATTCGAGTTCCGTGATGTCGACTTCTTCTACATAGGCGAAGTGCGGGATGGTGCGTTTGGCTTCGCTCATGCGCTCGGCGATGAGCCGGCGTACCCCGATGACCTTGATTTCGGTGGTCTGCGCATCCGATGCTTCCGCAGAAGTAGGGCTGGCGGCGGACACATTGGCGCCGGGCGCGCGGACCAGCCGCTGACTGCCTGAAGCGACCAAATCGCCGCTGAGAATGCGTCCACCGGGTCCTGACCCGACGATGGTGGACAAGTCGATGCCCGCCTCGCGGGCTCGGCGGCGATTTGCCGGGGAGGCCTTCACCCGGCCGGAGCGTGACAGCTGACCGTCATTCGCGGCAGCCGGCACACGGGGCACGGCCGCCGCTGCGGCAGCGCTGGCTGGAGGAGGGACTGCCGTACTGGGCTCCGGGCTCGCCGCAGGCGCGCCCGGAGCGGCCAGTTCGAACACAATCAGCGGCGAACCCACGGCCACCTTGTCCCCCGGCTCCCCCGAGATCGACACTACGCGACCGCTGACCGGTGCGGGGACTTCCACCGCTGCCTTATCGGTCATGACTTCCACGATGAGTTGGTCTTCGTTCACCAGATCGCCGGGTTTGGTGTGCCAGGCGACGATTTCCGCCTCGACCGTTCCCTCACCCAAATCGGGCATCTTGAAGATGAATTGACTCACGCCGCCTCCATCACCGCTTTGAGGGCCGTCGCGACGCGCGCCTGGCCGGGAAAATATTCCCATTCGAAGGCATGCGGATAAGGCGTGTCCCAACCGGCAACGCGTTGTATCGGCGCTTCCAGATCCCAGAAACATTCCTCCTGGATGACGGACAGAATCTCGGCGCCGAAGCCGGAGAACCGGGTGGCCTCATGCGCCACGACGCAGCGCCCGGTTCTTCTCACCGAACTGCAGATCGTGTCGACGTCGAGCGGCACCAGCGAGCGTAGATCGATGATCTCCGCATCGAGTCCCAACATCGCGGCGGCGGCTTGGGCCACGAACACCATCGTTCCGTAGGTAATCACGGTGACATCATTGCCGCTGCGCACGATGTCCGCCTTGCCCAGCGGCACCGTGTAATGACCTTCGTCGACCTGGCCCTTGGGATGAGAACTCCACGGCACGGCGGGCTTGGTCGGATCGCCGTCGAAGGGGCCGTTATACAGCCGCTTCGGCTCGAAAAAAATCACCGGGTCGTCATCCTCGATGGACGTTATCAACAATCCCTTGGCATCGTAAGGGTTCGACGGCATGACGACCTTGATGCCGCAGACATGGGTGAAAATGCCTTCCGGACTCTGCGAATGCGTCTGCCCGCCGCGGATTCCGCCGCCGCACGGCGTGCGAATCGTCACCGGTGCGAAGAACTCGCCCGCGCTGCGATAGCGGATGCGCGCCAATTCGCTGGTAATCTGATCGAAGCCCGGGTAGATGTAATCGGCGAACTGGATTTCCGCCACCGGCCGCAGGCCGTTGATGCTCATGCCGATGGCCGCGGCGACGATGCCGCCCTCGGCGATCGGCGTGTCGAGGACGCGATGCTCGCCATATTTTCGTTGCAGCCCTTCGGTCACGCGAAAAACCCCGCCGAAATAGCCGATATCCTCGCCCAAGAGCACCACCGACGGATCGCGTCCCAGCATGATGTCCATGGCGGAATTCAGGGCCTGAATCATGTTCATGTTGGCCATGCCGTCACCCGCGCTCGGCGCGCATCGAGGCACGCTGCCGCAGCAGATTCTGCGGCATCTCCTTGAACACGTCCTCGAACATCAAATCGGCGTCGAGTTTGGGGCCGTCGGTCATCGTGCCGAAGGTCACCGCCTCCTTCCAGCTGGCGACCACCAGCGCGTCGAGTTCAGCGGTCAGCGCTTGATGACGTTCTTCGGACCATTCGCCCAACGCGATCAGGTGTTGCTTCAAGCGCTGCACCGGGTCGCCTAGCGGCCAGTGCTCGTGGTCGTCCTTGGCTCGATAGCGGGCCGGATCGTCGCTGGTCGAATGAGCGGCGGCGCGATAGGTCACCAATTCGATCAGCGTCGGACCGGCGCCGGTGCGCGCACGTTCCGCCGCCCACTGCGTTACGGCATAAACGGCGAGGAAATCATTGCCGTCGACGCGGATGCCGGCGATGCCGTAGCCCGGACCGCGCGCGGCGAAGGATCGCTGTTCGCCGCCGGCATATCCCTGGAACGTCGATATGGCCCACTGGTTGTTCACCACGTTGAGGATGACCGGCGCCTGATACACCGAGGCGAACAACAGGGCATGGTGGAAATCGGCCTCCGCGCTGCTGCCTTCGCCGATCCAGCTTGCGGCGAGATGGTCTTCCCCCTTGATCGCCGCCGCCATCGCCCAGCCCACGGCCTGGGGGAACTGGGTCGCCAAATTGCCGGAGATCGAAAAGATGTTGCCGGCTTTGGAGTGATAACACACGGGCAGCTGGCGCCCCTTGCACATGTCACGCGTGTTCGACAATGTCTGATTCATGAGATCGACCAACGGAATGCCGCGCGCAATCTGCAAACCTTGGTTGCGGTATGATGGAAACAGCATGTCGCCCGGCCGCAGCGCCATGCACTGCGCGACCGACACCGCCTCTTCGCCCAACGAACGCATGTAGAAGGAAATCTTGCCGGCGCGCTGATTGCGCTGCATGCGATCGTCATAGATTCGCGTGAGCAACATGTGCCGCAAACCGATCTGCAGGTCGAAAGGATCCAGATGGGGATGCCACGGACCCACGGCCGTCCCCGCATCGTCGAGAACGCGGACGAGTTCGGTGGATAAGAACGCGATATCCCGCGAGCGGGCGTTGATGTCGGGACGCTGGATCGCGCCTGCCGGCGAGAGATGCACATAGCTGAAATCGGGCGCTTCACCCGGACGCGCGGGTGCTTTTGGAACGTGCAAACGAGACCGGCTCTTCATGTTTTCCCCCTTAAATGGCGTACCATTTCCTCCTGCGGCACCGCCTTCAGGGCAGCAGCACCGTCGCTCCAATGGTCCGGCGGCTGGCGAGCGCGCGGTGCGCGTCGCCTGCGTCGCGCAACGCCATTTGTTGTCCGACGTGGGCTCGGATTTCGCCGGCCGCAAGCCGCGCGAACAGGTCGTCGGCGCGCGCCTGCAGCTCGTCCCGGGTCTTGATGTAATCGAACAGCATGGGCCGGCAGGCGTACAAGGATCCACCGGCCGCCAGATCCAATATCTTGAAGTCGGCGATGGGTCCGGAGGATTGTCCGAAGCAAACAAACATGCCGCGTAGCTTCAGGCATTTGAGCGAACCGCGCCACGTATCGTTGCCCACCGAATCGTAAACCACGTCGCAGCGTTTGCCGCCGGTGATCTCCTCGACGCGCGCCGCAAAATTTTCCGCCTTATTGTTGATCACGTGCGCGTATCCATTGGCCGCGGCGATCGCCACTTTATCGGCGGAACCCACGGTGCCGATGGCGGTGGCGCCGAGCAGCTTCAACCATTGACCCAGCAGCAGGCCAACGCCGCCGGCGGCCGCGTGCACCAGCACGGTATGCCCCTGTTTGACCGCAAAGCATGAGGTCAGCAGAAATTGGGCGGTCAAGCCCTTGAGCATCACGGATGCGGCTGTCTCGAAAGTAATCGATTCGGGCAATTTCACGAGCCGATCGGCCGGCACCACGCGTCGCGTGCGATATGCTCCCAGCGGCATCGTATAGGCGACCCGATCGCCGGCCTTGAGCCCCGTGACTCCAGAGCCCAGGTCTTCGACCACGCCGGCGGCTTCCGCGCCGGGAATCAGGGGTGTCGACGGCCACGGATACAGGCCGCTGCGAAAGTAGGTATCGATGAAATTGACGCCGACGGCGCGCTGCGCAATGCGAACTTCGCCCGGACCCGGCGCCGCCGTGTCGAGTTCCGTCCACTCCAATGCCTCAGGCCCGCCGGCCGTGCGCACCACCACACCCATGTCAGCCATGTGTCACCCTCAAGTATTGTGCATCGATTGCACGAAACGGCGGATGCGCCCGCAAGCCGCGCGTAATTGAGCCTCGTCCGCCGCGAAGCATACGCGGACGAAGCCGCTGGTTTCCTTACCGAATGCGCCGCCGTCGATCACCGACACGCCTTCGGCGCGATACAGTTGGGTCATGAACTCGTGTCCCGTGAGCCCGGTGCCCTGCACGTCGACCAACATGAACATACCGGCATCCGGGACACAACAACGCAATTCGGGCATGTCGGCGAGGCCCGCCAATAAGGTGTCGCGACGAAGGGCACAATAATCGCGGATGCGCGATTCCGCGGCCGGCGCCATGCCCAATGCCGCCAATGCCGCTTCTTGAACGAAGCCCGGTAACCCGTACAACATGCACATGGCCAAGGCTTCCACGTGCTTGACCAGGACCTTCGGCCCTACCAGCCAACCGGCTCGCCAACCGGGCATGGCATGGGACTTCGACAAACTACTGATGGTGACCACTTGGTCCGGCAGGCTGGCCGCGAGGCTCGGGACGTGGCCGTCCGGTGCAAGCCCCGCATACACTTCGTCGACAACCACCCACAGCGCGTGGCGGCGCGCCAACTCGCCGATGACCGCCAGATCCGCCTCGCTCAGGATGACGCCGCTGGGATTGTTCGGTGACGCAAAAAACATCGCTCGCGTGCGCGGCGTGATGAGCGCCTCGAGCGCCGCCAGATCGACGTGAAATCCCGACGCCGCCGGTGCGGGCGCCCGCACCATGCGCGCTCCCGACACCTCGATTGTCGCCGGATACGTGGGATATAGCGGCTCGAAGGCGATCACTTCGTCTCCCGGTCCAGCCACACACAGCGATGCGGCGAACAGCGCATTCTGTGCGCCGGCCAGAAAAATCACGTTGTCCGGATCGACGGCCTGGCCGGTGCGTGCGCGGTGCTGCGCGGCAATTGCCGCGCGCAGCGGCACTCGGCCGGTCGCCAGCGTGTAGTGTGTGTCGCCCGACTGCAATGCTTGAATTGCACGTTGGACCACCGCTGCCGGGGTATCCAGATCAGGATCACCGACGCTGAGGAGAATGACGTCTTCGCCGCGCTCGAGCGCCCTCCGCGCCTGGTAGTGGACGTCCCAGGCATCGGCGCCATCACCTGTAATTCGTTCGACCAGACTGGAATATTTCATCGCGAAAACCCTTTGCTTCTTGCAACACCCCGGGGATGGACCGCATACTTTTCATATGTCGCGAACCATTGGCTGTTATCTCGTCGAATTGCTCGCAGTCAATGACATCGACACCGTGTTCGGTATTCCCGGTGTGCATAATTTGGAATTGTATCGTGGATTGGCGGCGTGCCAGTTGCGACATGTATTGGTACGCCATGAACAAGGCGCCGGCTTTGCCGCGGACGGCTACGCGCGCTTGAGCGGCCGTCCCGCCGCTGCCTTCATCATCTCGGGTCCGGGACTGACCAATATATTGACGGCCGTGGCGCAGGCGTACTCCGATTCAGTGCCGCTCTTGGTGGTCGCGGCCACGCCGGTGCGGGCATCGCTCGGCAAGCAATGGGGTGTGCTGCATGAATTGCGCGACCAATGTGCGCTGGCCGCAGGCGTTTTCGGTGTCGCGCGAACCGCGGCGAGCGCAGAGGACGTGCGCGATCATTTGCGCGTTTGCCTCGCATCGCTGCGCGCCGGACGTCCCAGGCCCGCCTATCTCGAAGTGCCGCTTGACGTGTTGGCCGAACTCACCACGCTGCCGGCGACCCGCTTTGCGGACGCGACGCCCTTGCCGCAGGCCCCGGACGCCCAGATCGACGCGGCCGTACGACTCCTCGCCGTGGCAGAGCGACCCATCATCATCGCGGGCGGCGGCGCCCGCCATGCCGGCGCGGAACTGCACCGCCTGGTCGACACCCTGGATTGTCCGCTCGTGACGACGGCGGCGGGTAAGGGCATCCTCGCCGAAACCCATCCGGCCAATCTCGGCGCCTCGCTTCCCTACCGACCTATCCAGACGCTGATCGCCGATGCCGACGTGGTCGTCGGCGTGGGTACGGAACTGTCCGAAACGGACATCTACACGGCGCTGAAATTGACCTTGAGCGGACCGCTGATTCGTATCGATATCGATCCGGCCAAGCTCGCCGATCACTATGGCGCGGACGTGCCCCTGTGGGGCGACGCGCGCGCCAGTTTGCAGTCGATCCAAGAACGTCTCACCGCACGCACTGGCTGGAAAACTCAGTCAGGCGGCGCGGCCAGTTACCGAATGCAGATCCACGGCGCATTCGACCGGAATGCGCGTGCTCTATTGAAGGCACTCGACGCCGTTCGCGCCGCCCTCCCCGTGGGCGGCGTGGTGTTCAGCGACATGACCCAAATTGCCTACCTCGGCAACTACGCCTTCGCGACCGACGGCCCGGGGCAGTGGTTTCACCCGTCGGGTTATGGCACGCTGGGATTCGCCCTGCCGGCGGCGGTGGGTGCAAAGATTTCGAGCCCGGCGCGCGCCGTCCTGGCGCTCGCCGGCGATTTCGGCCTGCAATTCACGGTGGGCGAACTCATGACCGCCGTCGAGGAGCGCTTGAGTCTGCCGATCGTCGTCTGGAACAATGCAGCGCTCGGTCAGATCCGCGACGACATGCAGGCATCGCACATTCCGCTGACCGGGGTGATCGCACGCAATCCGGATTTTTCCGCGCTTGCCCAGGCCCATGGCGCGGCCGCCACGCGCGTCGGCGATGCGCACGCGCTTGAGCAAGCCGTACGCGAGGCGTTCAACCGGTCCGGGCCGACGCTGATCGAAGTCGTGGCGGCGCAGTTCACGCCCGGATCGTAGGCGCCAACAGGGCCGCGATCGCCGGGGAAGGATTGCCGCCGCAGATCAACACCACGACCTTCTTGCCCGCATAGCGCGCTGATTCCTTGAAGTACGCCGCGAGCGCCACGCCACTTGCGCCCTCCACCGACCAGCCCTGCGCGCGACCCCAGCGCATCGCGCGCAGAATCTCATCTTCGGTCACCAGCACGCCGCGGTGCATGACCTCGCGGCACAGATCGAAGGTGATGGACCCGCTCTCCACGCCGCCGGCGGTGCTTTCGCTCAAGGTCGCCGATTCCGGCGCGTCGAATATCCGGCCAGCCTTGATGCACTCGTACAATACCGGCGAGTTCTCCGGCCAGCACCCGATGATTTCGGCGTGCGGTGCCGCGCGCCGTAGATAGGTGCCGATCCCACTGATGAGCCCGCCACCGCCGGTGGCGATGAATATGGCATCCAAATCCGGCGCCTGCCGCATCAACTCGACCGCGATCGTGCCCTGGCCTGCGATGACGTACGGATCATTATAGGGAGAAATATAGGTGCGCCCCGATTCCAAAGCCGCGGCGCGCGCCGCAACTTCCGCGGCGAGCGGATCTTCGCCGACCACGCGGATCCGTGCGCCGCGTTCGCGAATTTTATCGCGCTTGGGGGGCGTGACCTGGGCGCTCAAGAAGACTTCCGCATCGATGCCCAACAGATGCGCTGCGGTCGCTACGCCCAGCCCATGATTGCCGGTGGACGATGTAATCACGCCGGCGGCGGCCTCAGCCTTGCTCAAACTCATGAGCTTGTTGGTCGCACCACGCAGCTTGAAGGATCCGGTGATCTGCAATTGTTCGAGCTTGGCGAACGCGGCACCCTGGCGGGCGCCGGATCCGAGAGACATGGACACCAAGGGCGTCTCGGTGACGACCGAGTACACGCGGGCGGCGGCCTCATCGATCAACGGCAACACATCGCGGCTCAGCATGGCGGCAGCTCGTCGAAGCCTCTCGGGCAAAATTCATGCATCTTGGTATTATTGCAGGGAAATGCGGGTAACGCGTGAACTCGAAGGGGATATTAAATGAAGACTTGCTTGACGATGGCGGCGCTGACCGCAGCGCTCGCCGCTGCTCCTGCTTTTGCCGCGGAACAGATCAAGGTCGTGGAAAGGCCGGTAGGTGAAACCACCGTCGACCTCGCCGCCAAGGGCGACTCGGTGGGAGACATGTTGGTGTTCGCCAATGGCGTGTTCGATGCCGAAAACAAGACGCAGGTCGGTACCGATCAGGGTTATTGCGTTCGTACCATCGTCGGCAAGAGCTGGGAATGTTTTTGGACGTTGACGTTGAAATCGGGTCAGATCACCGTCGAAGGACCGTTCTTCGATCAGGGCGATTCGCTGTTCGTCGTCACCGGCGGCACCGGCAAATATGCGGGTGCCAAGGGCAGCATGAAGCTGCATCCGCGGGACGCCACTCCCACCGGCTACGACTTCACGTACGATCTGCTGTAGTGGCATTCACTGCCCAAGACAGCGAGCGTTGCCGCAGGGATTTCCCATCCTTGCAGCGCCTGCATGGCGGCCGTGAAGCCGCGTTTCTGGATGGCCCCGGCGGCAGCCAGGTGCCTACTGTCGTCATTGAAACCATGGTGGATTTTTACCAGGCCTGCAACGTGAACACGCACGGGTGTTTCCCGCCTTCCCGTGAAGTCGACCGGCGCTTGGCCCAAGCCCGAGAAACGTTGGCCGCCTTCTTGGGCGCCGCCGGTCCGGACACCATATCGTTCGGCCAAAACATGACCACGCTGAACTTCGCACTGAGCGCCGCGATCGGCGGCACCCTGCAAGCGGGTGATGAGGTGGTCATTACGCAGCTCGATCATGAGGCGAATCGCGGCCCGTGGCTGCGCCTGCAGGATCGAGGCGCGATCATTCGAGAGGTCAGGCTCAAAGAGTCCGGTGAATTGGACACGTCCGACATGGCGTCGAAGATCACGTCCCGGACGAAGATCTTCGCCATCGGCGCCTCGTCGAACGCGCTCGGCACGGTCAACGACATTGCGCTGGCGCGGCGGTTGACCAGCGCGGTAGGCGCCCTCTTGGTGGTCGACGCGGTGCATTACGCACCGCATTTCCCCGTCGACGTGCAAGCGATGGCCGCCGACTTTCTACTGTGCTCCGGCTACAAGTTCTATGGGCCGCACGTGGGCGTCTTGTATTCGAAACCCGGCGCACTCGATCGGTTGCCGACCGAGCGATTGTGCGTCCAAGATCCGGCTGCCCCCTATCGCATCGAGACGGGCACGCTCAATCACGCCGCGATCGACGGCATGCGCGCCGCGGTCGAGTACTTGGCGAGTTGGGGTAAGGGCGCGACGTTACGCGAGCGTATCGTCGACGCGATGAACGGTATCTCCGCCTACGAGCATCGATTGGCCGGCATCTACCATGACGGCGTGCGCCGCCTGCCGGGCGTTCGCGTATTCGGCCCCGACTTCACGTCGCGCTCGCGCGCGCCGACCGTCTCGATCACATTGGACAAGCATACGGCGGCCGAGGCGGCGCGCGCGCTGGGCGCGCAAGGCGTCTACGTGTGGGATGGCCATTTCTATGCGGCGCGAGCGGTGGAATGCTTGAGATTGGCCGAGCGCGGCGGGTTGCTGCGAACCGGTATCTCGATGTACACCACCGACGGCGACGTGCGCCGCTTATTGGACGGTATCGAGCAGCTAGCCTAAAGCTCACGGCGCGTGCTCGGCCAAGTATCGCGCGAGTGCCTCGGCATGATTGCGCAGCTCCGCCGCCGCGGTCGCTTCCCAATGTCCGGCACGGAGCATTGGGCCGAGATAGTACAGGCGTTCGCTGGCGCGTCCGTCGGCCGCTATGCACGCTCCGTGGCTGGCCGTACGAAGCCCAAGATCGAGAGCATCTTCCGACACCAAGCCGTCGGTTCGCAGCGCTTGCAGCAAAGGATTGCGCGACCGCTTGATTGCGTAGTCCGGGCCGGTGGCGTTGATGACGGCATCGACCACCAGCGTGTCCGGCGCCGCGCGGCCGCGGCGCCGCCATGTCACACGTACCTGATCGCCCGCGGGCGTCAATTGCAGGATTCGGCCGGCGTTGATTTCCAGCGACCCGCTGCCGCGCAGACGCTCGATGCGCGCCGCCAACTGCTCCGGCAGCCGGTGCCGGTGCACGTCCCAGTAACTTTGGAGGTGACGCAAGAAGCGCCGCCGCTCGGATTCGGGCAAGCGCTGCCAAAGGCTCGGCGCCAAATTGCGAATGAAGGTGATGACCTCGCGCCAATCGCCGCCGTGATGTTCGACTTCACGCGCCAGCGCCCGGCTTGCCGCCAGAATCTCGCGCACCGATGCGGCGCCGTCAAAAAATTCTGCGCCGCCCTGCACGGCCGAGGCGCGAAAGACCGACTGCTGCAGCGGAATCAGGCCGCGCCGCGATACGGTCATCAGGCGCGGCATGCGAGCGGCATCGCGAGCGAAATAAAACGCGACATCCACCATCGTGAGACCGTTTCCTATGATGAGCACGGAGTGTTCCGAGTTCAGGTTCGCCGGTAAGTCCAACGGATCGCCGCGATACGCCGGGTGGTCGCGCACCGCTTCGGCCCACGGCGGCACCTGCGGCGGCGGATTGCCCAACGCCAAGATTGCGCGCTGCGCTTGAATGGGCTCGCGGCCGGCAAAACTCAATGTCAACGGTTCGTTGCCCTCGCCGCCGGCGATGCCGGTCACCTCGCCGAACAGCCGCGACAGACTGACGCGTCGCGACGACTCTTGTTCTGCCTTCGAGAGAAATTCTTGCAGATAATCGCCATACAGGCGCCGCGGCAGGAAATCTTCGGGGTCGCTATCCGGCATCGTCCGCTGCGCGAAGCGCCAGAACTGCAGTGGATCTTGCGAATCTGCCGACAGCCGCCCTGCCGGCACATTGAGCAGATACGGAAAGTCGTGCACCGCATAGGCCATTCCGCGGCCCATCACGGAGCTGCGTTCGATGAGAACGATTTCCGTGACGTTCGGCGGCGGCCGGCGTAACAAGTTGGCCGCCATCACGGTTCCGCAGAAGCCGGCGCCGACAACGGCGATGCGATTGGACATGGACACATTCTCCGTCAATTCGTGGTCAAATAGTGCATCAAGCTTTCGTGCCCCCATGCACAGCCGCCCGGATGCACGCCGACATCGGACTGGTTCGTGCCGGCTCAGCACATCGCTTTGGGCACGGAGCATCGCGCGCGCGGCATTGAATTTCAGTACACGCCCTCCACGTACTGCGCGCATCGCGGGTCATCGTGAAATATTGGGCGAGCTCCGGCGCCGCAGGTTTTGATCGATGCCATTGCGGCAGTGCGTGCAGCGCTCCGGCGGCCCCGTTGAACTTCCCGGACTTGCCCATATCTAATGCTTTAACGGTCAAATTGACCATGTGGGGGCCTGTAATGCGTAAGTTCCTGGTTGCATCCTTAGCCGCGACGACATTGACGTTGGCGGTGTCGTTCAGCGTACCGGCGCTCGCCGACGCTGCCGATCCTACCGTTCATCAAATTTACGAAGCCGCTGAAGCCGGTCATCTCGATCAGGCTCAGCAGATGATGGACCAGGTGTTGCGCGATCATCCAAAGAGCGCAAAGGCGCACTATGTTCAAGCGGAGCTTTACGCCAAAGAAGGTAAAACCGCTCTGGCGCGCGCGGAACTCGGTCAAGCGGAGGAATTGGATCCTGGCTTACCGCACGAAAATCCCCGGTCGGTGCAGGCGCTGAAGGCGCAGCTCGGAATGGGTGTTCGTACCACGCAGAGCCCGCAGGTGACGAGTATCGGCACTGCTCCCGCGCCCTCGCATTTCCCCTGGGGCACGACGCTGATCGTTCTCTTGGTCGTAGGTCTGGTGTGGATGATGTTCCGCCGCCGTCCTACCTATTCGCAATACCCTGCCGGGGGTAGCCCCGTCATGGGCGGCGGCCCCGGCTACGGTGGTCCCGCTGGATACGGTGGTGGTGCAGCCCCGATGGGTGGCGGCATCGGATCCGGTATCGCCGGCGGACTTGCATCAGGGCTCGCCGTGGGTGCGGGTGTCGTGGCGGGCGAGGAGCTCGCACATCACTTCCTTGATGGCTCTACCCGTGAGGGCACCGTGTTGCCTCCTGCCGGTGAAGACGATCGGCAACAATCCGGCAACAATGACATGGGCGGAAGCGATTTCGGCGTCAACGATTCGGGCTCCTGGGATGACTCCGGCGGTGGCGGTGGGGGCGACGACTGGTCGTAGGCCGCCCCCCCCCGCGTCAACGAAGCAATACAGGGCGCTCTTCGGAGCCAGCCGGGGCGCCCCTCCCGCTATCCCGCCCGATGCAGCGCAGCCGTTACCGCGTCGTGCAGTCCCTGCATGCCGAACGAAACATCGTGGATCACCCCATTGACGAAAAACGCGGGCGTGGCGCGAATGTGACTGCGGCGGGCGCCGTCGATATGCTCGCGCACCTTCTGCAGGTAGATATGATCGTCCATCTCAGCCGCATACCGCACCAGATCAAGACCCAACTCCGCCGCATAGCGGCGTAGGTCGCTCGGCTTGAGATGAGCTTGGTTTTGAAACAGCAAATCATGCATCTGCCAGAATCTCCCCTGCGCGGCGGCGGCCTCTGAAGCTTCCGCGGCCAACAACGCGTGGGGGTGCGCCTCTTCGAGCGGAAAGTGCCGGAATATGAAGCGGATCTTGCTTGGGAATCGGTCCAGCAATAGCTTCGGAGTCGGCGCTGCCACCTTGCAATTCGGGCACTCGAAATCGCCGTATTCGACCACCGTCACGCGGGCATGCTCCGCCCCCTCACTGTGATCGGTGGGCTCGGGTGGGACTGCCAAGGTAATCGGATGGGACGGCTGATTCATGAACTGGACTCCTGCGTTTTCACGCGCTCTGCGCGGGCAACTCAATGGGCCGCAAAGTCACATGGATGATGGATGATCGGCGCAATAGCTCGAGCACGCAATCTCGACCGATCCAACTCGCATCGAGAAGCCGCTGCAGCCCATCGATCCCGTCGACCGGCTTACCGTCGATGGCGGGACTCTCGAACGAAGCCCATTGCGGCGTGAGCATCGTCAGCTCAAGATGATCTTCGGCGCGGTTGCAAGGCCCTCGACGATGAGCTTATTCACCCGCTTGACGAATATCGCCGGGTCATCGAGATCCCCGCCCTCGGCCAGCATCGCCTGATCGTACAACACGTGAGCCAGATCGGAAAACGCCGCGTCATCGGCGGTATCCTTGAGCCTTTCCACCAACGGATGCGTGGGATTCAACTCGAGAATCGGGAGCGTCGCGAACGGATTGTTCTGGCCGGCCTGTTTCAGAATCCGACCCATACGCAAGCTCACGCCGAACTCTCCGGCCACGAGCACCGCGGGGGAATCCGTCAGTCGACCCGAGACGTGCGCGCTTGCGATCTTACCGAGCAAGGTTTTGCCGAGGCGTTCGACCGTGCGTTTATAGTTCGATTCCGCGGCGGCCTTCTCCGGCGTTTCGATGGCGGATGCCACGTCGGCGGCGGAGCTGGCCACGTTCACCAGCGGTTTGCCCTCGAACTCGTGGAGGTGGCTCACCACCCATTCGTCGATGCGGTCGACGAGCAACAGCACCTCGAACCCCGATTTTCCAAAACCCTCCAGGTGCGGGCTATTGCGAGCCGCGGCCAGTGAATCGGCAGTCAAGTAATAAATCGCCTTCTGGTCCGGCTTCATTCTCGACACATAGGCATCGAGCGTCACGTCGGGCGTATACACGCCGTGTGCATCGCCGCTCGACGCGGTGGAGTTGAAGCGCAGCAGCTTGGCGATCCGTGTTTTCTGACTCGCATCGTCGATGACGCCTTCCTTGAGCACCACGCCGAAGGTTTTCCAAAACTCGGCATACTCCTGCGGTTTGTCCGCGGCGAGCTCCTCGAGCAGGTCCAATGATCGTTTCACCAGCGCGGACTTGATCTTCTCGACCGTGCGATTGTTCTGCAGCAGTTCGCGCGATACGTTGAGCGGCAGATCGGCGGTGTCGACGAGTCCGCGCATGAATCGCAACCAGGGCGGCACCAGCTCCGCCGCCTTGTCCATGATGAAGACGCGCTTGACGTAGAGCTGTACGCCGCCGCGCGGGTCGCGTTCGAAAAGATCGAACGGTGCTTGCTTCGGCAAATAAAGCAGCGATGTATACTCGATATTGCCCTCGACTTTGTTGTGCGCCCACGCGCGCGCATCGTCCGTGCCATGAGTCAGGTGCTTGTAGAACGCCTGGTAGTCTTCATCCTTGAGCTCGGATTTGGACCGCGTCCAGAATGCCTTCGCTTGATTGACGGTCTCTTGGGTATCGCCAGTCTTGAGGATGATGGGCAGGCTCAAGTGATCCGAATACTTGCGTACCAACATCCGCAGTCGCGACGGCTCCAAGAATTCCTTGTCCTCGTCGCGCAAGTGCATGATGACTTCGGTACCGCGATCCGTCTTATCCGAACCCTGAATCTCGTACGACCCCTCGCCGTCCGAATTCCAACGCACCGCTTCGCTATCCGTGCGTTTGCTCAAGACGGTTACCCGATCGGCGACGATGAACGCAGAGTAAAAGCCCACCCCGAATTGGCCGATGAGCTGTGCATCCTTGGCGGTATCCCCGCTTAGGGTTTCGAGGAACTTCTTGGTGCCGGAACGGGCAATCGTCCCTAGGTTGTCGATGACTTCGTCCCGGCTCATGCCGATGCCGTTATCCTTGACGGTCAGCGTGCCCGCCGCCGCGTCAGGTATCAACATCACGGACAACTCGTCCGAGCCCATGAGACTCGGATTGGCAAGCGCCTCGAAACGCAATTTTTCGCAGGCATCCGACGCATTCGAGATCAATTCCCGCAAGAATATTTCTTTATGCGAGTACAGCGAATGGATGACCAGTCGCAGCACTTGTTTGGTCTCGGCTTGGAACTCTTTGATCTGTGGCTGGGTTTCGGTGGTCATGGCCTTACAATCGTTATGGATGGATCAATACAGCGGGCAACCCCTTCGCGCAAGGTGGGGTCATGGCCCGATACTTCAAGCGCCTTACGGCCACCCGGCTCGAGGATCGAAATTGAACTCGCGCCGCATGCGCTCATAGGCCTCTTTGGCTTGCAGCGTCTCGGCCGAGGGGGTGACGAGCTTGAGGATTACGAACTGATCCCCCGCCGCAGCGCCGGGAAAACCGCGGCCGCGGAGCCTGAGCTTCTGTCCGGCCTGGGCGCCGGCCGGAATCGTCAACTCGACGGTCCCACCCAGCGTCGGCACCGCGATCTTGGCCCCTAAAGCGGCTTCCCACGGCGCCAGCGGGAGTTCCACGTAGACGTCCTTGCCCTCGAGGACAAAAACCGAATGAGGCCGCAGTTTGACCCGCAATATCAACGCACCGCGGCCGCCGGCGCCACCGACGCGCAACGCCTGACCGTCCGTCACGCCGGCCGGGATCTGCACATCGACGAGACGCGCACGCCCGTTTTCATGGATGGTGACTCGGCGCCGAGTTCCGGCGTACGCCTCCTCGACCGATACTTCGATTTGCCCGCCCTCGGGCTCGGGTTGGGCATGGCCGCTTGCACCGCCTCCGGCCGCGCCAAACAAGCTCGAGAAAAAATCACTGAAACCATTGAGATCGGAAAAACGATGGCCGCCCGTTTGGCCGAAGCGCTGTTCCCAATCCGGGGGCGGACGGAATTGCTGTCCTCCCCGATAATCGCGGCCAAGCTGATCGTAAGCGGCGCGCTTGTCGGCATCCCGGAGTACTTCGTAAGCTTCCTGAACGTCTTTGAACTTCGCCTCGGCGTTCTTTTCCTTGCTGACATCGGGATGGTACTTGCGAGCCAGTTTGCGATATGCGCGCTTGACTTCTTCCGCATCGGCGCCGCGAGAGATGCCAAGAGTTTGGTAGTAATCCTTGAATTGCATGCCCCAACCTAAATGATCTGATTTCTTGAGAAACGACCGCCTAGCCTACGGCCTGCACGCTGCGGATGCATCTGATTTTGCCCGCCTCCGAATGGTTCGGTATGCCACTTGAATTTAGAACTCAGCGCCCCGATTGCCAGGCGGCCTTGTTAGCATATTGTGGCTATTTTGCCCAAAGAGAAGGGCTGACGAAGCGCATTTCGCCTGTGAGAGTATCATCGTGCCATTGCGTGGATTCGTGGAGCGGCAATTGGGGGACGTACAAATATTGTTGACGAAGCCGCTGTATCGCCCGGCCCCGATTGCAACCGTCTATGCCTCGCCCGCCTAGCCAGGACACGCTAAACGAACTGAAGGCTGCCGTCGGCATCGGTTCCTGGTTCGATGCGCCGGAGGATCTCGCATCCTTCGTGGTCGATTTTCGGCACCTGTACAGGGGTGCCACGCCGCTCGTGCTGTTGCCTCGCGATACCGCCGAAGTCTCCAAAATCCTTGCCGTTTGCCACCGCGACGAGGTGGCCGTGGTTCCGCAAGGCGGCAACACCAGTTATTGTGGAGCGGCAACGCCGGACGAAAGCGGCTCGCAAATCGTGCTTTGCCTGCGGCGCTTGAACCATGTCCGACAGCTCGATGCGGCCAATTTTTCCATGATCGTGGAAGCCGGGTGCACCCTGGCCGAAGCGCAAGCCGCTGCACGCAGCGCCGACCGCTTGTTTCCCCTGAGTTTGGGCTCGGAGGGCACCGCGCAGATCGGCGGCAATTTATCGACCAACGCCGGCGGGACGGCGGTGCTGCGCTATGGAATGATGCGCGACCTGGTGCTCGGTTTGGAAGTGGTGCTGGCCGATGGCCGCGTGATGTCCGGTCTGAAAAGCCTGCGCAAGGACAACACGGGATACGATGTCAAATCGTTGTTCATCGGAGCCGAAGGCACGCTGGGCGTCATCACCGCAGCCTGCTTGAAATTATTCCCGCAGCCCGCGGATACGGCAACCGCACTGGTCGGCGTCGATTCCCCGCAGCATGCCCTCGATTTGCTCGGCCACCTACGCCGGGCGGCAGGCGATCAACTCACGACGTTCGAACTGATGCCGCGGTTGGCGGTGGAACTCACGGTGAAACACGTCACCGGGGTCGCCAATCCGCTGGCCCAAGAGGCGGAGTGGTATCTGCTCATCGAACTGACGTCGCCCAATCCGCAAGAGAACCTTGCCTCGCTATTGACCGATCATTTGCAACGAGCCGTCGGCGACACGATCAAAGACGCGATGATTGCGACGTCCATTGCGCAATCCATGGCCATGTGGAAGCTGCGTGAATCGGTGCCCGAGGCACAGCGCCATCATGGGGCAAGCCTCAAACATGACATCTCGGTGCCGGTTTCGTCGGTCCCCAAATTCATCGAGGAGGGCTCGGCGCTGGTGCACCGCCTGGTCCCGGACGGCGACGTCTTGGGCTACGGCCACTTGGGCGACGGCAACCTGCACTTCAACGTCAGCCAGCGTCCGGGAGCCGACGCGGCGGCGTTCCTGCGGCGCGGCGCGGCTCTCGAGCACGCCATCTTCGACGTGGTCGACAGGCTCGGCGGCAGCATCAGTGCAGAACACGGCATCGGCAGGCTGAAGACCGCGGAATTCGCGTCCCGTGCGGACCCGGTTGAACTGGCCGTGATGCGCGACCTGAAACACGCGCTCGATCCGAAGGGCATTTTGAATCCCGGCAAGGTGCTTGCATGATCAAGGTGAAACCCCAGCGAAAGCTGGCTTTGCCCGTGGCTACGCCCCGCTTGCGGTTGCGCGACTTCGTGAAATCGGACTTCGACGCCATTTATGCCTACTCGTCGGATCCGCGCGTGACGAAGTTTTTGTTTTTTGGACCGCGCGATGAGGACAGTACGGCGGATTACTTGGAAGGCTTGCTGGCATCGCAGGAGGAAATACCGCGAACCCGTTTCGAGTTGGCGGTGGAGGAGAGCGCGTCGGGTCGCGTGATCGGCGCGTGCGATTTGTCGTTGATCGAGCGCAATGTGGTCGACCTAGGGTACATGCTCGGTCTCGCGGACTGGGGCAAGGGCTATGCCACGGAGATTGCGCTGGCGCTCGTCGATGCCGCTTTTTTTGATTTGCGCGCCGACCGGATCATCTCCACGGTCGATGTAAACAATCAGGCTTCGATCCGCGTGCTCGAGAAAATCGGCATGCGCTGGGAGGCGGTGTTTCGGAAACATCGGCGCGCCAAGAATAGATGGTGGGACTGCCACCTGTTCGTTCTGCCGCGAGAGGTCTGGGAGCTGTCGAGGTCGCAGACAGGCTCCCAGGAGCCTGTCTGAGTAATCTACGTGAGCCGCGTTGGCAGGAGGAGGGAGCGGATGCAAGGCGTGTGGCGCGGCCCATAGTGGGCACTATGGGCAAGCCGCGCAACGCCGCAGACGCCCCTCCTCCTGCCAACCCTTCGGGAGCGGGCAGATTACTCAGACAGGCTCCTAGGACTCTTGATCATCCTTGGCGGCCTGCTCCCGCTCCCTAAGCTTGGCGCGCTCTATCACGTCTTTATCGGGCATGCCCGCACTGCGCGAACTGCGCAAAGTCAGCAGCCCGCCGACCAGCGCAACGACCACAACGACAATGATGATGAGGCCCCTCATGAGGTCACCATGCGCATCAGCCCTTCCTGTGCAGTACTGGCGACGAGCCGCCCGTCGCGGGCAAATATACTGCCACGCGAAAATCCGCGAGCCCCGGAAGCGCTGGGGCTGTCGGTTGAATACAAGAGCCAATCATCCACGCGCACGCTGCGGTGAAACCACATGGCGTGATCGATGCTGGCCATCATCAAATTGCGTGCCCCGAAGGCGATTCCATGCGGCATCAGCGCCGTATCGAGGAGATTGAAGTCGGAGACGTAGGCCAGCAAACAGCGATGCAGCGCTTCGTCGTCCGGCAGCAGGGCGACCGCACGAAACCAGATGTTGCGTTGCGGCAAGACCTTCTCCGCGTTCAGAAAGCTCGGCGGCTGCGTGGGACGGAAATCGAAAGGCCGCTTTTTTTCAACCACACGCCGCACCGCGGGGGACAGCTGAGGCAGGATTTCGCGATAAAAAGACGAGAGATCCGCCAGGTCTTCGGGAGGCGGAACTTCCGGCATCGCGAGCTGATGCGCCAATCCGTCTTCGTCGGCCTGGAAGGATGCAGACATGTTGAAGATCTGAGCGCCATGCTGGATCGCCACGACGCGCCGCGTCGAAAAGTGATTCCCGTCGCGCGCTCGGTCCACCTCGTAGATGATGGGTGAGTTGAAATCGCCGCGGCGCAGAAAATAGGCGTGCAGCGAGTGCACCCCCCGCCCCTCGACGCTTTCGGTCGCCGCCATCAACGCCTGCCCCAGCACCTGGCCGCCGAATACCTGCGGACTGCCGATATCCCGGCTCTCTCCGCGAAACAGGTCCAGCTCGAGCCGCTCGAGTGTCATTAACTTGACCAGATCGTCGAGCAACTGCTTCATCGGGCTTTCAAAGCGTGTTGGCTCCGGCTACGCCGAGGCGCTTCTGCATGATGGGGCTGGTGGTGGTGTACTGCAGGAATTGCCGCTTTTCGGGGAACAAGTGATGCTGAATAGCGAACGCCGCCAGGGCTGCTTCATGGAAGCCGCTCAAAATCAGCTTCTTCTTGCCGGGATAGGTGTTGATGTCGCCGATCGCGAAGATGCCCGGCACACTGGTCTGGAACTTTTCGGTGTCCACCTTGAGTGCCTTCTTCTCGAGTTCGAGCCCCCATTCGGCGATCGGACCCAGCTTCGGATGCAAGCCGAAAAACGCCAGCACATGGTCCGCGGCCACCCGTAGTGGGGCTTGTCCGTTCTTGGTCTGTAAAACTACGCCGGTAAGTTTGGGTTCGCCGGCGCGTGTCTCGCTCTCGATGGCTATCGCATTGGCCTCCACCAGCCGCATTTTGCCCTCGGCGACCAACTCGCGCATACGCGCCACGGTAGCGGGCGCCGCACGAAATTCCGCACGTCGATGCACCAGCGTCAAGGAACGCGCCTTACCGCATAGCGCGACGGTCCAATCGAGCGCGGAATCGCCGCCGCCGCAAATCACGAGGTCGCGGTCATGAAAATCGGCGGCCGTCTTCACCCGGTAATGGACGCTCTTCCCTTCGAACTCCTCGACGCCCGGCACGCTCAATCGCCGCGGCTGAAACGACCCCACGCCGGCCGCGATCACCACCGCACCGGCAATCAAGCGCGTACCGGCGGAGGTTACGACGAGAATCTTGCCGTCGGGCAGGCGTTCGATTTCCGTTACCTCCTGTCCGAGATGGAAGGTGGCATTGAACGGCTTCGCCTGTTCGAGGAGCCGATCGATCAATTCCTGGGCGCCGCATATGGGGAGCGCGGGAATATCATAAATTGGCTTTTCCGGATACAGCTCGGTGCACTGGCCGCCGACTTGGCTCAGCGAATCGATGATATGGGCATTGATGCCGAGAAGTCCGAGCTCGAAGATCTGAAATAGTCCGACGGGACCCGCGCCGATGATGACCACTTCCGCGGAACTGAGCTTGGGGAACGATCCCACCGCAGGGGCTGATATTTCCGACATGGTAGACGCAATTCCTGATTCAGCACAAAAAGGTCGCAAATTGTAGCTGAACCCCGCCGCCTGCGGCATGGAAGGTAAATCCGCCGTGGCTGCGGCAAGGGTGTCTCTTGGGGAACATTACCCGCATCCGCTGGTCCATCACCATGTAGCCCATCGAGAGGCACTTCGGGCGCTTGCCGCCATCGAGGCAACGTGTTCGATTGGCTTTCGTCAGCGAATGACTACACGTTATGTCTATGTTTTGTCTAAGATTTCGGTTGTACAATCCAGTACACAGACTTTATAGGAAGGTCCCGCTATGCATGCGCAGGTCAACCCGCTTTCAGCAGATTCGCGCCCGGTCGCGGCCAACGACGAGGGTACGCGAGAATCCACGCGTCCCATCCGGGCGCTGAATCGCGGGCTCGAGGTTTTGACGGAACTAAATCGCCTGGAGCGCGCCGCCATCAACACGCTGGCGAACGCAGTAGGCTTACCGCGGACGACGACGTATCGCATTCTGGAGACGCTGCGGCTCGCAGGCTACGTCGAACGCGACTCCCACGACGACTGCTATCGTCCGACCATCATGGTTCGCGCCCTCTCGGAAGGCTTCGACGACGAGGCCATGGTGGCGCACATCGCCAAGCCCCATCTGGCCGTACTCTGTGCGGCTATCGTATGGCCTATCGCCATTGCGACGCCCGCCGGTGCCTCGATGGTGATTCGCGAAACCACCGACCGTCAAAGCCCCTTGGCTTTGGAGCGATACGGCGCAGGAATCCGCGTGCCCATGCTAACCTCGGCTGCGGGACGTGCTTACCTCGCGTATTGCACCGCACAGCAACGCGAGACGCTGTTGGAATTGTTGGCGCGTTCCTCGCTGCCGGAGGATCGAATCGCGCGCAGCCGCGCCGACGTCGAACGAATTCTCAACGAAACCCTCGCACAAGGCTTCGGCATGGCGCAGCGTGCGCGGCGCGTATCCGAAGAAACCAGCCTGGCCATCCCGGTGCGAGCGAAAGACCGGGTATTGGCGACCGTCTCCGTCAGGTACGCGGCCACCGCCGTTCCCCTTCGCACCGCCGTGGAGCAGTTCTTGCCCAAGATGCGCGACGCCGTTGCCAAGATCGAGCGCGAATTCGGAGCCGCAGAGCACGCCGCATAGCGCCCCCACTATTTCTTCAACGTCTTACCGACGCCGCCTGAAATGAGCGTCGTCACGTCGAGCAGGGCGCCGGCAACGGCAAACTTTCCCGCCGCGGCGAGGTAACGTGGCCGCCAAACGGGCAGGAATTTCTCTTTGTACTTACGCAGGCCTTCGAAGGGGTAGAACGTTTCACCGTAGCGCTGCACCATGCGCCCCAGCTTGTGCCACGTGGGCGCGAGGGCATGCTCTTCAAGTCCGGATAGCGGCGCCATCCCCAAGTTGAACCACTGAAATTTTTGTTCTTTGGCCCACAGCATGCACTCTACCAACAGAAAATCGATGACGCCCTTGGGCGCCGCATCGCTGTAGCGCATGAGGTCCACGGACATTTCCGTGTCCATACCGGCGCGCCAAAGGTTTGCAAAGGCGACGATCGCGCCCGCGCTGCGCACCACGGCGCAGTCGAAACACGCTAGGTAGCGTTCGTTGAAATACCCCAACGAAAAACGCTTCTCCCCGGCCTGTTTTTCCGCAAGCCATGAATCCGACACCGCACGCAACTCGGGCATGATGGCCGGCACATCCTTGCGCGGAACGACGGCGAATTCGGCGCCGTCGCGAACGGCACGCCGCTGCGCCTGGCGCAGGTCGGCGCGGGCGGCTCCCTCCAGCGAAAAGGCGGGCAACGGAATGCGCGCTTCTTCGCCGAGCTTCGTCAGCGTCAATCCCAAGTCGATATAGAGCGACAGGTTGTCCGGCGCGACTTGGTAAAACACCGGCGAGACCGCCATGCCGTCGCAATATTCCAAAAAATCCCAGGCCAGTGCTTCGCAGCGATCCGCGGGTCCCACGGGATCTCCCATGCAAACCCAACTGCTGCCCGAGGCTTGGTACATAATGAACGCCGTATGGTCATCGTTGAACAGCAATTGCTTATCGCCGAGCAGCGCCAAATTCGCATTGGTGTCGTGGCCCTTCGCGATCAAGATTTCCGCTTGTTGCAGTTCATCCTGGCCCGGTGGGGCGAGCGGCGGCCTCGAAGGACGCAGCAATCGCCATAATGCGTAGGCGGCGGTGATCATGGCGGCCAGCAACAAGGCACGCAAACTTCGCGGCGCCGATGCATCGAACTCGAATTGCCACCACAGATCCCTGCCGTAGGGCACGTTGCGATAGGCAAACAGCACCAGGAAAACGGCGGCTCCGAGCACCAGCAGGACCGCAATGATCCAGGGTCCCGAGAAGCGTTGTTCGATCAGCGATGCGCGGCGGCCAAAGCGCGCTCGCGCGGACACCAGCAGCACCACGACGCCGGACAAGATGATCGCTTCTTCGTAATCGAAACCCTTGAGCAATGACAGTAAAACACCCGCGCACAGCAGCCATACCGTCAGCCACCACGCGGCGTCGAGACGGCGATACAGCCCGTTCGCCAGCACCATCAAGCCGACGCCGACGACGCTGCCCAGCAAGTGCGATAATTCCAAAATGGGCAGCGGTACGAACGGCCGCAGCCAATCCAAGCGATCGCTGATCGCGGGTGTTGCGCCGGAAAACAGCAGCACCGCGCCCGCACCGAATACGGCGATCCCGATTGCTTGCGGCGTCACGGCGCTGGTCCAGGTGCGTCCCAACCGCCCCAGTCGCACCATCGGTCCGCGATGCACCCAGATTTCGTGCGCCCCCAGCAACGCCAGCGCCACCGAAAACGGGCCGAAATAATAGATGACGCGATAGGCGAGCAGCGCACCCAGCAATTGATCGGGGGGCACGGTCCGAAATATCAACAGCAGCACCGATTCGAACACGCCCACGCCGCCGGGCACATTGCTGATGATGCCGGCGGTAATCGCAATCAAATAGAGGCCGGCAAACTCTACGAAGCCAACGGCCGCTTGCGGCGGCAGCAGCACGTAGAGCACGCCGGCGGCGCACAACAGGTCCGCGCTGGCGACGGCAATCTGCGCAACCGCAATGCGCCCGCTCGGTACCGGGATCACGATCCGGCGATAGCGCAACGACTCGTGCCGGGAAAACGCCAACCATAGATACGACCCGACCGTCCCGAGCAGCACACAACCCACCAACATCGCCACCCATGCATGGATGTGCAGAACGGAGCCCGACAAGCGGGCCTGGGATAGCAAGGATAACCCCAGAAGCGTAGCGGCTCCCATGATGAAGGTCAGTGTGCCGAAGGCGACTACGGTACCGATCTGCTTGGCCGTCAGGCCCAATGGGGAGTAGGCACGATAACGAATGGCGCCGCCGCTCAGCGTATTCAACCCCACGTTGTGGCCAATGGCGTAGCCCATGAAGGAGATCAGGGCGAGTCGCGGATAGGGCACCCGCACCCCGGCGAATCTTAATCCCAAGGCGTCGTACAGGGTCAAGCACCCGTAGCCTGCGATTGTGAGCGCCACCGCCGCCCACAATCGCGATGTGCGGATGGCGTGAACGTGGGCGATGATATCCTGCCAGCGATATTGCGCCAGTACGTGATGCAGCCAGAACAGCGCCAACCCAAAAAGGGCGATGCCGAGCAGCGTTGTCCACGCCGGAACCCTGCGAATTGTGTCGGGAACTGTCAAGGTGCCTATCGTATCAGGGCATCCCGCAAGAGGGTGCAGATAGCCCTGTCGACTTCCGCACAGAAACTGCTAGGGTAGCCTCAAAGCTTACGATCTCAGCAAAGGGTGATCCGTATGAGTTCCGCCGACGACGGCCGACAGCCAGCCATGGACGCGACGCAGATTTATCGCGAGGAAACCTTCACCGATCGACGGATGGGCACCATCCGTCGCTTGACGCCGGTGACGGCGGATGGAGCGCCCGACGGGGCGCGTCCCGTGCTCTTCGTCGGGCAGGCACAGGTCATGACTCCGATGGGTGCGATTCCGATCAGCTTCGAGCTAGACTCGCCCACGTTGGCTGGAGCGATCGCGAAATTCGGCGACGCCGCAGAACAGGCGGTGCAGCAGACGATGCGGGAAATTCAGGAGATGCGCCGCGAGCAAGCGTCCTCCTTGGTCATTCCCGACGCAGCCGGCGGGGCCTTGCCCAACCCCAGCGACCTCTTGGGTCGCGGCCGACCGCGCCGTTAGCCTTGCCGTAAGGCCGCGCTGTTTACGATAGGCTCGCCGCTTCGAGAGTTTCCCAACGTGAGAAGGCGGCCTCGAGTTCTTGCCCCACCGACTTCAATCGTTGTACCGCGACGCCCGCCTCCTGAGGACTGCGACGGTAATATTCCGGATCGCCAATGGCCGCCGTCAGTTCGGCCTGCTCGAGTTCGAGCCGCTGGATCAATCCCGGCAGGGCGTCGAGTTCGCGCTGATCTTTGTACGAGAGCTTGCGGGGCTTCGGCGCCAGAGGGCGCGCGGCGGCCGGTGCGGCACGTTCGCTTGGCGGCGTTCTAGCGGCGGCGGCACTCCCTCTGCGTTGCCGTAGCCAATCGGTGTAGCCGCCCACATACTCGGTCACGCGGCCGGCGCCTTCGAATACCAACGTGCTGGTCACGACATTGTCGAGAAAGGCGCGGTCATGGCTGACCAGCAGTAAGGTACCGGCATACTCCGCCACCATTTCTTCGAGTAGATCGAGCGTCTCGGCGTCGAGATCATTGGTAGGTTCGTCCATCACCAGCAGGTTGCTCGGTTTCGCGAATAGTCGCGCCAGCAATAGGCGATTGCGCTCGCCCCCCGACAACATGCTGACGGGCGCGTGCAACCGTTCGGGCGGGAAAAGAAAATCCCGTAGATAACTCGACACATGCCGTGCGCGTCCATCGATCGTGATGGTCTCGCCGCTGCCGCCGGTGACGTTGTCCATGATGGATTTCGTCGGATCCAACTGCTCGCGCTGCTGGTCGAAGTAGGCCGGCAACAGCGAGGTGCCGCGCCGGATCGTGCCTTCCGTCGGCTCCAAGTCGCCTACCAAGAGCTTGATCAACGTGGTTTTTCCGCAACCATTGGGACCGATGATGCCGATTCGGTCGCCGCGCATGATGCGCGCGGAAAAATCGACGAGGATAGGCGTGGTTCCGAAAACGTGCGTCACATTGACCGCTTCGAATACCAATTTGCCGGAGGGTCCCGCTTCCTGTACCCGTACATCGACCTGCCCGATGCGCTCACGCCGTTCGCTGCGCTGTATGCGCAATTGTTCCAATGCGCGCACCCGGCCCTCGTTGCGCGTACGGCGCGCCTGAACACCCTTGCGGATCCACACTTCTTCCTGGGCGAGTTTCTTGTCGAACAAGGCGGCGTGCTTCGCCTCGACTTCCAACGCGGCGCGCTTTTGTTGCACGTAATCATCGTAGTTGCCGGGCCATGCGCGGAGCTGTCCGCGGTCCAGTTCCACAATGCGCGTCGCCAAGCGGCGCACGAAGGCACGATCATGACTGATGAACAGCAAGGCACCGTCGTAGTCGATCATCATGTCCTCGAGCCAGGTGATGGCCTCGATGTCCAGATGATTGGTCGGCTCGTCGAGCAGCAGGAGGTCGGGTTCGCAGACCAGCGCGCGCCCAAGCATCACGCGCCGGCGCCAACCGCCGGACAGGGCGCTCATGGGCGCGTCGCGCTCCAGCTCCAGCCGCGATATCACCTGATCGACTTGCAACTCGGCCTGCCAATCGCCGTCATGCCCGGCGGCGTCGACGCCGCTCATGACCACGTCGAGAACGGACTGATCGCTGGCGGCAGATACCTCTTGAGCGAGGCTCGCCACTTTGGCGCCCGGCCTCACCCAGACCTCGCCGCTATCCGGGACGATGGCGCGGGTAATCAACCGCAGCAGCGAGGACTTGCCTTCCCCGTTCCGACCAAGCAAGCAGACGCGCTCACCCTTGCGGATTTGCAGGGAGACATTGTCCAACAGAGGCTTGAGGCCGTAACTCAAGGACACTTTATCGAGGCGTACGATGGGCATGAGGCCGCGTATAGTACAGCGCAATGTGTTGCGGACGAGGTCAAGTGAACGCGAAATTACGCACGATCCTATTGACGGTTGCCGCCTCGGCGGCGGCATTTTCGGCGGCCGGCATCGGTATTCATTCGCCCGGCGGCAAATCCGCCGATTTGCCGCCCGACGCGGGCCGCGACGCGCTGCGGCAAATCGTGCAAAACCAATGCGTCGTGGACTGGTCGCAAAATCATGACCCCGCCCCCTGCGAGCGCGTTTTTCTTGCCGATTCGAAGACCGACAATTCGGGATATGCCGTGCTTGCAGACCGCAAAGGCGGCGCGCACTACCTGTTGATCCCCGTGCAGACGATGCGCGGCATCGAAAGCGGTGAGCTGCTCGACCCCGACACGCCCAATTATTTCGCGGAAGCCTGGCATGCCCGCGATCTGCTCAGCAAGTTCGTCGGTCACGATGTGCCGAGAGCCGCCATTGGGCTTGCGGTGAACAAGGCCCAATCGCGCAGCCAAGACCAGTTTCACATTCACATCGAGTGCTTGCGGCAAGACGTCTTCGACTCGTTGCGCACGCTAGCCGACCGCGTCACTGAAGTCTGGTCCCCCGTCAGTGTCGGCGGCTCGACTTATGAAGCGCTGCGAATCACCGGTGAAGGCCTCGATGGCGCCAATCCGTTCGAGCTACTCGCCAACCTGAAGCCGGAAGCCCGGCATCACCTGGGCGACTACACGTTGGTGGTCGCCGGCATGCAATTCAAGAGCGGTCCGGGCTTCATCGTGCTGACCGGTACGGGACAGACCGGCGAGCTGCTATTGGACTCGAGTTGCGCGGTGGCCGGCGGCGGCGGATGAGCGAACCATCCTGGCTGGTGATCGGCCGTGAATTGCGCGCCATCGCGCAAATCGGCCTGACGTTTTGCCGGGATCCCTTCGACCGCCAGCGCTTCGACCGCATCCGGGAACTGGCAGCCTCGCTGATGGCAGAAGGCACGGGTGCGGACCCTACAATGGTGCTCGAGCTCTTCCGGCACGATGCGGGATACGCAACGCCCAAGGTCGACGTTCGCGGCGCAGCCTTCCGCGAAGGCCGTGTGCTCCTGGTGCGCGAAATCAGCGACGGCCGGTGGACGCTGCCCGGTGGCTGGGCGGATGTAAATCAATCGCCCGCCGAGTGTGTCGTCCGAGAAATCGCCGAGGAGTCAGGATTCACAGCTCGCGCCGTCAAACTCGCGGCGGTTCACGATTACCGCAAGCACCACCCTCCGCGCCACATCGATTCCATTTATAAACTATTCTTCATCTGTGAGTTGACGGGCGGAAGCGCCAGCCCCAGCGAGGAAACCAGCGAAGTCGCGTTTTTCGCGCGGCATGAATTGCCCAACCTGTCGCTCGGCCGGACGACGGCCGACCAGATCGAGCTGATGTTCCAGCACGCCGAGCAGCCCGAGCGTCCCGTGGAGTTCGACTGACAAGTGCTGCGCCGTGGGGGGAACACCGATGTCGGATGAAATATTACTCGCGATCGACCAGGGAACAAGTTCGAGCCGGGCAATGGGATTTTCGCTTGGGGGCGAATCACTCGCCCTGGAACAGCAGACCTTCGAGCAGATTTATCCCGCACCGGGCTGGGTGGAGCACGACCCCGAAGTGATCTGGGCCACCGTGCTGTCGACGACGCGCCAACTGCTTCGAAAATTGCACGGTGCACGCTCCCGCCCGGCCGCCATTGGCATCACGAACCAACGCGAGACCACCATCGTCTGGGATAAGCGAACCGGCGTCCCGCTATTCAATGCCATCGTGTGGCAGGACCGGCGCACCGCCGAGCGCTGTCGGGAATTGAATCGTGACAACGCGGAAGCGGAGATCACGCGCAAGACCGGGCTCCTACTGGATCCATATTTTTCCGCCACCAAGATTGCCTGGATTCTCGACCATTTACCGGGGGCGCGTGACGCAGCGAATGGGGGGCACCTTGCCTTCGGCACGGTCGACAGTTTTTTGATTTGGAGACTGACGGGGGGCCGACTGCACGTGACCGACGCGACCAACGCCAGCCGCACTGCCTTGTACGACATTCGCAAAGGCCGGTGGGACGAGGCGCTTTGCGAATTGTTCGGCGTGCCCATGGCCTGTCTTCCGGAAGTCCGGGACAGTGCCGGAGACTTCGGCTACACCGACCAGGCCATACTCGGTCAGGCGTTGCCCATCCGCGGGGTTGCGGGCGATCAACAAGCAGCGCTGGTCGGGCAGGCCTGTTTCGCCGCCGGAGACGTCAAGAGCACGTACGGTACGGGCGCCTTTCTCGTCCTCAACACCGCGCGGCAACTGATACCGTCGAAGAATCGCCTGCTCAGCACCATCGCTTACCAACTCAACGGAGAAGTGACCTACGCGCTGGAAGGCTCGATCCTGTCCGCCGGCGCTGCCATCCAATGGTTGCGGGACGGGCTGGGGCTCATTTCACGTGCGTCGGATGTCGAATCGTTGGCGGCATCGGTGGCGGACGCAGGAGGCGTCCACCTCATCCCCGCGTTCACCGGGCTCGGCGCGCCGTATTGGGATGCCGACGCGCGCGGTGCACTCCTAGGATTGACCCGCGCGTCAAGCCGCGGCGAAATCGCGCGGGCGGCTCTCGATAGCGTGGTCTATCAGACGTATGACCTGCTGGATGCGATGGCCGCCGACGGTCTGCGCCCTGAGAAGCTAAAAGTCGACGGCGGTATGGCGCAAAACAACCTGTTCATGCAGCGCCTCGCGGATATATTGGGTCTCGACATCCTCCGGCCGCGGATCACCGAATCGACGGCATTCGGCGCTGCGTGCCTGGCCGGCCTCGGCAGCGGCGCGTATCGCTCTCTCACCGACATTGCCGCGTTGGCCCGCCCCGATGCGAGCTTCGTGCCGGCATTGAGTACGCATGCGCGCGATGCCGAAATCACCGGATGGCGAAACGCCCTGCGCCGCATTCGATCGCCCTTCTAAGCCGCAATTGCGGCGCCGGACATTGCTTGTGACGGGGTTTGCAAATCTGGCCTATCTGGTTTCAGAGGATGTGCTGCAACTCGTGCAGGCATACGACATCAACCCGAGCTCGCTCTTGCCCGACAACAAAACGCACCCGCTGACCGGACGCGGTCGACCGCTACTCGCCGTTTTCGATCCCGCCACGCTGCGGCTTACGGCGATCTTCAAGCTGAACTAGCAGCGCGTTGATTTCGGCACCATTCACACGCACGGCAGACGACCTCCACGGCCACATGGGAGAGGGTGTGTTGCAAGGCTTCGAGCACGCCACTCCGTCACTCATTCGCCCTGGCCCTTGCCATTCATCCCTTTTTGAATACTGCCTCGAAAAACGCCGGTTGAAAATCCGGCGTTCGCTCAGCGATGACACCCCAGCCCCCCGGGATCGGATAATCAGCCCGATTGATGACGACGTTATCCACCGGCAGAACAGAGCGCTTCCATGCCTTCAAGTAGAAATGCCCAGCCGGCGCAAGCACCCGATCGAACTGCGAAATGAAGTAGGCGATCTTATCAATGGTCATCTCATGCAGCGACGAGATATTAATCCCGAGGTCGACGCTTGCGGCAGGTAAATGTTCCAATTGATCTGGAGTCAAAAAGCAAAGCGCAGCCTCTTCGAATTCCTGCCGAACTTCGGCGAAGTTCGATATTGGACGCCAACGAAAGACCTTTCTGTCTTTGAAGACACTCGACATGTATCGTTCCGCGACCCACAGCGCCGGCGCAATATCAACCATGATGTACTTGCAGCGGTTCAGCGATAGCCAAACGAAAGCGGTGCGGCCGTACCCGCCCCCTAGCTCCATGATGACGCTTGGCGGACGCGGAATGGCGGTCGAAAGGACGTCATATTCTAGTATCGAGTTGCACAAATCCGCGGATATGCATTGGCCGTTTCCGATCCGAACGGGAATCGCCCCACCTTCAGCGGGTTCCTCGAGCGCCAATAGACGAGAATCCAATTTCATCATCGTGAGGCGTTCGCGCATTGCGAGCGTCAAAAAATGATAGATACGCGTCTGTACCCAATTAACCGATGAATAGAACTGTGCCGACTTAGCCCCTAAGGCCCGAACGGCGATTCGCATGATCCGGATTGGCGGCACCCGCTTCAGGAGTATTCGTACTTGAGGATCCCAAGGGAGAATATTGACAAAGGTGAAATAATTTAATGCCAGCGTGCGCTTAAAATTCTCATAGCCGGCGCAATACAGCTGGTCGATATTGAGTCGAATCAGTTTGCGCCAATAGAGGGATGGCTGCGTAATCTCTTTTCCGGTCGAAACTGTGGCGACCATGCTCTCAATCCTGACACGGTCCGCTTCTGCCAGGGCCATTGAGCCTACCGCGTATCGGTTGGTCAGGCGTTCTTTGATCCAACGAAGGCCCTTGATCACAAGATCGTCGCTCGTTGCCGTCCCCTACAGGAACGGCAATTCCTGGAGGGTACCGGGCAGCGTGTGCCCCTCCTTCACAACCTCGACCTGATCGCCCGCGACGCAGGTTGTCGAGATCAACGCAAACCCGATGTTCTTCTTCAGGCGGTAGGACCAGACACAGTTCGTCAGGTGCCCGACCTGTTGCCCATTCTTCAGAATCGAATGCCAGTTAAAGCCAAGGGAAGCGGGCTGCTCGCCCTCGATCACCATGCCAAGCTGATGGCGTCGCGCTCCGATGGCGTGGATGCGCCGCAGTGCCTCGATACCGATCACATCATCCGGCACTTCAAGGTCCACGTACTTTTCCATGCGCACTTCAAACGGGTCGGTGGCCTCATCGGTGTCACCGCCGTAGGACAGAAGTCCGCTCTCGACCCTCTCGCAGAAGTTCGGATTGCCGGGCCCAATGTCCCACGGCTTGCCGGCCTCCTTGACGATATTCCATAGCTTGGTTCCCTGGGTTCCGTCCATCAGGTACAGCTCGAACCCGCCCTGTTTGGACCATCCTGATCGCGCCACCGCGAGGGGGATTCCTTCGATCGCCGTCTCCCGGAACCAGAAATATTTCAACGCGCGAACCCAGTCCCCGAATATCGAGGCGACCACTTCCTCGGCCTTCGGTCCCTGCACGGCGAGGGGCGACACATCGGGTTCGCTGACCTCGACCTTGAGGCGGCGCTCGGCAGCGATCGCGCGCGCCCAAAACCAGATGTTCGAGTCCGCGATCGAGAACCAGTAACGGTCCTCCTCGAGCTTCAATAGGATCGGGTCGTTGATGAGAATGCCCGCGTGATTGCAGAGTGGCACGTATTTCCCCTGGCCGACTTTACAATGCGTCAAGTCGCGCGGACTCAAAAGCTGCGCGAGCCGTCCCGCGTCCGCGCCCTTCAACTGCACCTGCCGCTCGCAGGCGACGTCCCACTGCGAGACGCCCTTCAGAAGGCGCCAGTATTCCTCCTCTGGAGATCCAAAACCGGTGGGCATCAGCATGTGGTTATAGGTCGTAAAGGCCGTGACGCCATCGGCGAGCGTCGCCTCGTAGAACGGTGAGGGGCGCAAGCGCGCCGACGGAGTGATGCCGAACATGTGTCCTAATTTCTCAAGCAAGGAAAGCGGTGGTGCGCCCGGAGAGATTGCTCGCGGCTCCGCCGCTCGTCCTCCGCTTCGCTCCGGACCGCCGCCGCGCTGCGCGCGGCAGCGTCCAACCTGGCCGAAGACGGCCAAGTTGTCGAACTCCCGTGGCCTTTGGCCCGGGAGTTCGAATTACAACGTCGAGCCGTAAGAACCTGTAAAGGGTTCTCGGGCACGGAATACGATGGTGCGCCCGGAGAGATTCGAACTCCCGGCCTCCTGGTTCGTAGCCAGGCGCTCTATCCAACTGAGCTACGGGCGCGCATTGACAATAATCGCCAGCCAAAACATGGCGGGAGAGGCAGGGATTGCTCGCAGGCTTGCGCCTGCTCGTCCTTCGCCGCTGCTTCGCATCGGCTCGTCGAACCCTTCGGGTTCGAACCCCCGCTTCGTTCTTACCATGAAAACCCAAAAACCTAACAGCCTTGTTCGGTACATATGGCGGAGAGGGAGGGATTCGAACCCTCGATGGGCTTTTGACCCATACGCCCTTAGCAGGGGCGCGCCTTCGACCACTCGGCCACCTCTCCCGTAGGGCAACTTGCCCATATCAAGGAGCGCGGGATGATACCCGCCTGGAGCAGTCTAGGTAAAGCGATAGGGGGCTAAAGACGCTTTTCAGGCGTCATCGGCGATTTCCGCGCCCGACGCATGTTGGCTGGGATCGCCGTCTTCTTCGCGTTTGATGCGCTCGTAAATCTCTTCCCGATGAACTGCCACGTCTTTCGGAGCGTTGACGCCGATCCGCACTTGGTTTCCCTTGACGCCTAAAACAGTCACCGTGACCTCATTGCCAATCATTACGGTTTCACCAACTCTTCTCGTCAATATCAACATATTCGGGCTCCTAGCTTCCTTGGCCTGTGTAACGGGCAATTGACTGGTCAGAAATCGTATTGCGATCATCATCCGTTCTCAAACGAATGGAGGTACGCATCGCCGAGGAAAATTTGAACAATCCAGTAAGGATACAAGAATCCTAAATCCGATTCTTGCATCTTGTTGAGAGAATAAACAAATCGTTCAATTAGACTGGTGGCTGCGTACCAAAGTTTCAACTCCGGCCAGCGCTGCGCTCAACTTTTCAGGTTGCGTGCCGCCGGCCTGAGCGAAGTCGGCACGCCCGCCGCCTCGTCCACCGACTTGAGCCGCAACCGCCCCTACGATATCGCCTGCCTTGAATTGCGCAAGCAAATCCGGCGAGACTCCAGCCACCAGCACGATTTTACCGTCTTTAACCGTTGCCAGAACGATGATGCAGGATCCCAACTTGTCCTTGAGCCGGTCGAGCGCATCCCGCAAGGCCTTGGCGTCCGCACCATCAACCTGTGCAGCCAAAACCTTAATTCCACCGACATCCTTTGCCTGATTGGATAAATCGCCGCTCTGTCCACTCGCCAGCTTTGACTTAAGCTGTTGGATATCCTTCTCCATTCGACGCGATCTCTCGACGAGTTCGCGAACCTTCTCATCGATATCCTCGCGGCTCCCGCGCAGCATAAAAGCAACGTCGCGCAAAACCTGGTCAATGCGCGCCACCCATTCGAATGCCGCCTGTCCGGTCACGGCCTCGACTCGCCGTACGCCCGCGGCAACTCCGGATTCGCCGATGATCTTGAAAAACCCGATATCCCCCGCTCTCTCGACGTGAGTACCGCCGCAGAGTTCCATCGAGAAGTCGCCGATCGACAGCACACGAACGTCGCTCTCATATTTTTCGCCGAAAAGCGACATCGCTCCGGCGGCAACCGCTTCATCCAACGCCATGACACGGGTCTCCGCGGGCGCATTGTCGCGAATTGCCGCATTCACGAGTTCTTCGACGCGCCGTAGTTCATCGGGCGACACGGGCTGGGTATGAGAGAAATCGAAGCGCAGGCGATCGGGCGCCACCAGCGACCCCTTTTGCTGGACATGTTTGCCCAGCACCTGTCTCAAGGCGGCATGCAGGAGGTGCGTGGCGGAATGATTCAACGCGATCGCCTGGCGGCGATCAGCGTCGACTTCGGCAGAGACCTCGTCTCCGATGCGCAGCTCACCCGAGTCGAGTACTCCCACATGCGCGAACGACGCGCCTATCTTCCGCGTGTCCCTTACCGTGAAATGTGAGGTCGCGCCGATCAGCGTGCCGGTATCACCCATTTGACCGCCGCTTTCCGCATAAAACGGCGTGTGATCCAACACAACCTGCCCTTCTTGCCCCGGCCGCATGGAGCCAACCACCGCTCCGTCGAAAATCAGCGCCGTGACTTTACCCTTGCCTGCCAGCCGATCGTATCCGGAAAACTGAGTCTTCCCGGACAGCTTGACGGTCTCCCGCAGATCCGTGCCGAACTTGCTCGCGGCGCGGGCCCGGCCGCGCTGCGCGTCCATGGCCGCATCGAAACCCGCCTGATCGATCGTCAGACCGCGCTCGCGTGCGACATCGGCCGTCAGATCGAGCGGGAAGCCGTAGGTGTCGTAAAGCCGGAAGACCGTCTCGCCGGGAATCACGGATGATTTCAATTTGGCGGCCTCGGCATCGAGCAACGCCATGCCGGTCGTCAGCGTTTCCGCAAATCGCCTTTCCTCCATGGCAAGAACTTGTGTGGCACGCTCCTCGCCGCTCGCGAGTTCGGAGTAATACGAACCCATTTCGCGCACCAGCGTCGGCACCAGCTTGTGAAAAAAAGGCTGCGTCTGACCAAGCTTGTACCCGTGCCGTATGGCCCGGCGGATGATGCGTCGCAATACGTAGCCGCGACCCTCGTTGGACGGCACCACGCCGTCGATAATCAGAAAAGTGCACGCACGAATGTGGTCTGCAATCACCCGCAGGCTCGACGATTCGAGATCTTCCGTGCCCGTGATTTCAGCCGCCGCGCGAATCAGCGATTTGAACAAATCGATATCGTAATTGCTGTGCACGCCCTGCATGACGGCTGCAACGCGTTCCAAGCCCATACCCGTGTCGACAGACGGCTTCGGCAGCGGCACCAGCACACCGTCCGAAGAACGATCGTATTGCATGAACACGAGATTCCAGATCTCCACATATCGGTCGCCGTCTTCGTCAGGAGAACCCGGCGGCCCGCCGGGAATTTCCGCTCCGTGGTCGTAAAAGATCTCCGTGCAGGGCCCGCACGGGCCGGTCTCTCCCATGGACCAGAAATTTGAGCTCTCACCCATCCGCGTGCACCGAGTCGGATCGATGCCCATTTCCTCGGTCCAAATGCGCGCTGCCTCGTCATCCTCCTTGAAAACCGTGACCCACAGCCGGTCTTTTGGAATACCCAAGGTGCCGGTTATGAAATTCCACGCAAAGTGGACGGCCTCACGCTTGAAGTAGTCACCGAAACTGAAATTGCCCAACATTTCGAAAAACGTATGATGCCGCGCGGTATAGCCGACATTCTCAAGATCATTGTGCTTGCCGCCGGCACGTACGCAGCGTTGCGCAGTCGCGGCGCGCGAGTACTCGCGAACTTCCTTGCCGAGAAACACGTCCTTGAACTGAACCATGCCGGCGTTGGTGAATAACAACGTCGGGTCGTTGCCAGGCACGAGCGAACTGGAAGGCACGACTGCATGACCGTTTTTTCTGAAGAACTCCAAGAAACTGGCTCGGATCTCCGAACTGGTCATCGCTCTCAATCTGGCATCGCGTTTCATAAGTCTCTACATGTCTACGTCGATATCTGTGTCAAAGCCCAAAGCCAATCGTATCTGCGCCCCCGTGAAACCACGGTAGCCTAAGAATCGGGCTTGGCGCTGCCTGTCAGCGTAATCGGTCGGTAGCTTTGCGCCAAACTTCTTTTGCCGCGCTTTTCGCAATTGGGCAACCCAATCGCCGTACGCCCCGACGCCATCCTCCACCACGTCATCCGCAAGACCCAGTTTTCGAAGGTCGACGCGTATCCGCAGGGGCCCTTGGCCCCGCGCTGCCCGAAAACCGATGAAGTTCTCCACGTAGCGGCGATCGTCGAGGAGTTTTTCGGCATGCAATCGCTCGATGACCTCGCCGACGACTGCCGGATCGTAGCCCTTCTCGAGCAGCTTCCGGCGCAAATCCTCGGATGCGTGATCGCGTCGGGCCAGACTATCCAGCGCCGCTACTCGGGCCGCACGCGAATCGAGCGGGTCGATTTCCGGGCCAGGCAGGGCTTTATGCCTCTTTGACGTCACCGCCGCGGTTCATGGTCGCCTTTTCCGGAATCAGCTTGGCGCGAAGCTGAGCCTCGATGTCTTTCGCGATTTCCGGATGCTGTTGCAGGAATGCCCGGGCGTTGTCCTTGCCCTGTCCGATACGCTCGCCTTTGTAGCTATACCAAGAACCGGACTTCTCGACCATGTTGTGCAGCACGCCGAGTTCGATGAGTTCGCCTTCCTTTGAAATGCCCGAGCCGTACATGATCTCGAATTCCGCTTCGCGGAACGGCGGTGCAACCTTGTTTTTCACGACCTTGACTCGGGTCATCGAACCGACCACTTCCTCGCCGCTCTTGATGGCACCGATGCGCCGGATGTCCATCCGCACCGACGAATAGAACTTCAAAGCGTTCCCACCCGTGGTGGTTTCGGGATTGCCGAACATCACTCCGATTTTCATGCGGATCTGGTTGATGAATATCACGATGGTGTTGGAACGCTTGATATTGCCGGTCAGCTTGCGCAATGCCTGCGACATCAGGCGGGCTTGCAAGCCCATGTGCGAATCGCCCATTTCTCCTTCGATCTCGGCTTTCGGCGTGAGCGCCGCGACCGAGTCAACCACCACGACATCGACGGCGCCGGAGCGCACGAGCATATCGGTGATTTCCAGCGCCTGTTCGCCGGTATCGGGTTGCGACACCAGCAAGTCGTTCACTTTGACGCCCAATTTTTCCGCATACACCGGATCCAGCGCATGCTCGGCGTCCACGAACGCAGCAGTGCCGCCATTGCTCTGCGCGGAGGCGATGATCGCGAGAGTCAGCGTCGTCTTGCCCGAGGACTCCGGTCCGAAGATTTCGATCACGCGGCCGCGTGGGATACCGCCTACGCCGAGCGCGATGTCAAGGCCGAGCGAACCCGTCGGAATAGACTCCACCTCGTAGATGGCGCCCGCATCCCCCAAGCGCATCACGGAGCCTTTACCAAACTGTTTTTCGATCTGGCTCAGCGCAGCGGCGAGCGCTTTCTTACGATTCTCTTCCATGGGGAGTCCTCAACAAAGTGTGGCGTCATTATTTCATATTCAGCGCCCGACGCTCATCTCATATGCATCTAAATGGCAGAGTTTTTCTATGCTTTTGCAGAGTTATCCAGTAGTGGCCAGGTGTCGACTACTGTATACGCGGGCTGAAGTCCGCTCGTGTCGGAGCGCATCAGACAAAAGTCGCGCACGAGCCAGTCGAAGGAAGACATTGCTTGCAACACAGGCGCTTGCGGGACCTTTCTCGCCAAGGTGACATGGGGCCGCAATCGTTTGGCATCAAGCGCCCATCGGTGTTCCGCAAGATCGCGGTGCAGTTGTTGCCATAATTGCTCCATGGGTTGCGGAATGGTTCGCGCCGCCGCTACGACGAGTTCGGGTTTCGGCCAATACTCGTACGCCTCAAACCGTAGTGCGAATGCACTCGCTCGTTGAGCGGCTCCGATTTGCTGCAAGCGGTGGATTTGCGACATCGGCACGTCCCCGACAAATGCCAGCGTAATATGGTAGTTGTTGCGCGGCACCAGACGAGGCTCCGAGTCCAGCGGCAGCGATGCGGCGACGTCTGCGATCCGCTCACGCGTGGCCGCATCCGGCACCGCGGCAAAAAACAGCCGCACCTTCGACCGGTCAAGTCCGCTCACGGGCGCACCGTCATCGATCCAGGATGCCGGCCATCGCCGCCCGCACCGTCTTACGACGCACGGCGTCGCGATCGCCTTTGAAGTGCTTCAGTTCGGCGCTCACACAACTCTTCCTCCCGCACTTGACGGCCCACGCCATCCAGACGGTTCCCACCGGCTTGCCCGGTACCGCCCCCCCCGGTCCCGCGATTCCGGTTACGGCGACGGCAACGTGCGCGCCCGAACGGACCAGCGCACCTCGTGCCATCGCACGCGCTACGGCTTCGCTGACCGCGCCGCCGGCTCTGAGCACGGCCCGTGGCACACCGAGGCGGCGCGACTTCGCCGCGTTGCTATAGGTGACGAACCCTTCCGCGAACCATTGCGAACTTCCGGCAATGTCGGTCAACGCCTTGGCGATCCACCCGCCGGTACACGACTCCGCCGTCGCCGCCATTCGCCCGGTTCGCAGCAGGTGCCGCCCCACGCGCACAGCGAGGCGTGCAAGTGCCTGATCAGTATTTCTTGGAGCAATGCATTCCGAATTGACAACTTGCATCGCGAAATTCGGCCGCTACACCGACGCCTTGCCGCCCCAGCCCGGAAGATAGCGCGCTGCACTCGAGCGCGCCAGGCGCGTGCCCTCGCGTGTCGCGCGCCGTGGATCCCTCTTTATCAAGCGCGCGCCAACCAGCGGTCGGAAGAAGTCCGCCCAGAGAAATTCGACAAACGGCGCTTGGTCTTTGGCAAAACCGCCGGCATTGCGCACCAGACCCGCGAGACTGCGATAGGGATCGTCTTCGAGTTGCGTCAGCCGTTGCGGTATATCGCGATAATCGCGGCGCTTGCCTCGGTTATCGTAAGGATGGCTCCAGGCGCGAAATTCCATGGTTCGCCAGAACACCGGCGGCTCCAGCCAAGACATGTCATCCAACGTGGCGACGAAGACTTCCGTGATGCCCTCGTTGAGCAAAGCGATCCCAAGGTGATGATGATCGACGATGTAATAGTGTTTCCCTGGGCCAAGTACGGCGGGAAAGACGTGATTCTCGAGCTGGACCTTACGCGCTTTCTTTTCCAGTCGCGCCCATTCGCGAGCTTTCAGCTCAACCTCCGCGTATCCGACGGACAACTGCGTCGGACGAAGCCGGTCGAGCTGCGCGCGGGCCAGTGAAGGAGGATTGCTTGCTGAGTAATACACGGTTCGAACTCCATTTCGCTAGGCGGAGGCCCAAGCATCGATCGGGCCGGCATTGACGCCGTGCAGACCAACGGCCAGCGGTTCGACCAACGCGCCGTCGGCGAGCGAGACGGTCGACGGCAGCTTCACGCACTGACGCTGCCCCACCAACGTGTATTGACCATAGCCACCTCCGGTGATTTTCATCTCGCGGCAACGCGCGGGCTGCCCGCTGAGGCACGCCGGACAATGGCCGCAACTTCGAACCGGCAATATCGCGACATGGTCGCCCCTGCGCACGCGATCGACTTTGGACCCGACTTCCACGATCTCGCCGGCGAATTCGTGCCCAAGCACCATGCCGGACGGGGCTCCAAATATCGGATCCTCCGTGATGTGCAGATCAGTGCCGCAAATTCCGCAGCGGCCGACCTTGATCAGTACGTCTTCCGGTCCGGGGACAGGATCGGGCACCTGCTCGACCGATAATGGCTGCCCCAACGCCTTGAACACAGCGGCTTGCACGACTTCGTTCCCCTCTTTCGCCCAGGTCGGGCTCTAGGGTTCTTGTTTCCGCTTCTGGGCCCGCTGCGATATTAGCATCGTAAGTGCGTGCGGTCCGCCGTCCGGACATGGACAATATGCCCGCGTGACCACCAACCCGACATCCAAGGACCCCTCCGCCGCTGGCTCGGGCGCCGACCACACCCCCATGATGCAGCAGTATCTGCGCATCAAGGCGCAGCACCCGGACGTGCTGCTGTTCTATCGCATGGGCGATTTCTATGAAATGTTCTATGAGGACGCGCGCCGCGCGGCGCAGTTGCTCGACATCGCGCTGACGCAGCGCGGGGCCTCCGCCGGTGCGCCGATTCCGATGGCGGGCGTGCCTGCGGTGACGCTCGACGCTTACCTGGTGAAATTGGTCCGCAAGGGTCAATCCGTCGCGATATGCGAGCAGCGCGGCGAAGCTGGCAAGACCAAGGGGCCGATGGAGCGCGAAGTGGTGCGCATCGTCACGCCCGGCACCGTCACGGATGAAGCGCTGTTGGATGAGCGTCGCGACACCTTGCTCGCGAGCGTTTGCGGCGCCGACGGGCGTTTCGGTCTCGCGTGGCTCGATCTATCGGCCGGCCGGTTCAACGTGATGGAAGTCGGCGGTCTCGCGACCCTTGACGCGGAGCTCGAACGCCTGCGGCCGGCGGAGATCTTGGCCCCCGACGGCTCCCAACCCGCGCTCATCGACGCGGCCGCAGATCGTGATCGACCGTGGCGCTGGCGCGCGCCCTGGCATTTCGATACCGAATCGGCGGTGCGCGCACTCACCGAGCAATTTCGCACGCAAGACCTCGCCGGCTTCGGCTGCGCCGACAAACCATTGGCGATAGCCGCCGCCGGCGCACTGCTCGCGTACGTGCGCGAAACGCAAAAAGCCGCGTTGCCGCATTTGCTGTCCATCACCACCGAAGAGCGGGATGCGGCCCTCGTCATGGATCCCGCCACGCGCCGCAATCTGGAACTCGATGAGAGCCTCTCCGGCAGGCCCGAACTTACGCTTGCGGGAGTGTTCGACCGCACGGCCACCGCCATGGGTGCTCGCCTACTGCGGCGCTGGCTGCATCGGCCTCTACGCGATCACGATACGCTGCGGATTCGCTACCACGCGGTCGCGACCCTGATCGATGACGCGCGTCACGAGGCTCTCGCGCAAATTCTCCGTTCGATCGGCGACTTGGAGCGCATCCTGGCACGCGTGGCGCTGCGCTCCGCGCGGCCGCGGGATCTGACGCAATTACGCACCGCGCTCGGCGCACTGCCGGGCCTGCAGCAGTCGCTGCGCGCAACGCTGGATGAGGCGCCATCGCCGCTGCTGCAGCAACTCATCTCCGAATTGAGCGATCACGGCGAAGAACATGCCGTGCTGACACGCGCCATCGTCGAATCGCCGCCGCATTTCTTGCGCGACGGCGGCGTGATCGCACCGGGATACGATGCGGAACTCGATGAGCTGCGCTTGCTGGGCAGCAACACCGAACAATTTCTCCTCGATCTCGAACGCCGCGAGCGCGAGCGCACCGGGCTCACCAGCCTGAAGCTGGGATTCAATCGGGTGCAAGGATTCTTCATCGAGGTGAACCGCAGCCAAGCCGACCGCGTTCCGGCGGAATATCTGCGGCGGCAGACCGTCAAATCCGCCGAGCGGTTCATCACGCCCGAGCTGAAGTCGTTCGAGGACAAGGTGTTGGGGGCCCGCGACCGCGCCTTGGCGCGCGAGAAGGAACTGTACGACGCGCTGCTGGAACTGTTGACGGCACGGCTGCCGGCCTTGCAGCAAAGCACCGCGGCGATCGCACAGCTGGACGTACTCGCCTGCTTTGCCGAACGCGCCACGACGCTCGACTGTGCCCAGCCGGAGTTGGTGAAGCATCCCATGCTGCTCATCGATCAAGGGCGGCATCCCGTGGTGGAGCGCGCCAGTCGCGAGCCTTTCATTCCCAATGATCTGTGCTTCGACGATGCGCGCCGCATGCTCATCATCACGGGCCCCAATATGGGCGGCAAGAGCACTTACATGCGTCAGGCCGCGCTCATTGCCATTCTCGCGCATATCGGTTGCTTCGTGCCCGCGAAGCGCGCTGTTCTGGGACCGTTGGATCGCATCTTCACGCGAATCGGCGCATCCGACGATCTGGCCGGCGGCCGCTCGACGTTCATGGTGGAAATGACGGAGACGGCGAACATCCTCAATAACGCCACCGACAGGAGCCTGGTGCTGATGGACGAGGTCGGCCGCGGCACCAGCACGTTCGATGGGCTGTCGCTGGCATGGGCCTGCGCCGCTTTCATCGCCGCGAAGATCCGCGCGTTCACGCTGTTCGCCACGCATTACTTCGAGCTCACCAGCCTTGCCACCGAGGCGCCCGGCGTGGTCAACGTGCACGTGGAAGCCGTCGAACACGGCGACAAACTGGTGTTCCTGCACAGCGTGAAGGACGGTCCCGCCAATCAAAGCTACGGTTTGCAGGTGGCTGCGCTTGCAGGCATTCCAAAATCCGTCACCGCCCAAGCACGCCGCTATTTGACCGAATTGGAACGCGAGCGCGACGCCTTGAGAACCTCAGCCTCGCCGCAGGCTGAGCTGCCGCTATTCGTCACGCCGCGGGTGGAGGCTCCGCAGGAATCAGCCGCGCTGGAAGCCTTGCGCAAAATCGATCCGAACTCCGTGAGTCCGCGCGAAGCGCTTGAACTGCTGTTTCGGTTGAAGCACTTGGACGGCGGGGACTAGGAGCCTAGCGCCGCTCGAATCGGCCATCGCGCAAGAACGCCGCTACTTGCCGGGCGACCTGCGCTGAAAACACCAACCCGGTGTGGCTCACGGGCAATCTCAACTGCGCGGTGGCGCCGGGCAGATCCGTCTCCTCCACCAACACCGTGCCGTCACTCGGGGCGTCCATACGGCCGAGCAGCCTTCCCAAGCCCACGCCCAGATCGCCGGCGATGACGCCGAGGTCGCGCTCGCACGACCAGCGACGTTCCCGAGGCATCACCAGCACGTCCCTCGCCGTTCGCCCCAGCAGCGCCAGTCCGAGCGGCAGGCGCGCCAGCCTCACCGCCGAACGGCAGCCGCGCACCGGCGATCCCGTCAGCACGATCCGGCCCGGCGGCAATGCCGGCGATCCCTCGCGCTCGCGCCAAGCCGCAAAGCCCCGTTCGAACAGCTCCAAAACCAGCAAGCCGCCCATGCTATGGGCGACCAGGTGCACACGATCGGCCGAAATTTTCTGCAGGTAGCGTCCCAGCGCCGCGGCGTTCTCGGTGATGCCGGCACCGACCGACGGATACGAAAAAACGCGGGTTTCTGCCTCGAGCGCCCGGGACAACCGGCGGCGAAGCAGAACCGACTCGGCGCCGCCGAACCAGAGCCCATGGACGTACACGACGACGGCTCCCATCCTCAAGGGTTCGCTGCCTAGGAGCCTAGTGACGCAACTGCTGGATGACGGCGCGATTCGTGCTCGAAGACGCCGTTTCGACGGCTTCGGCGGCCGACGCCCATCGGTACTGCACGTGTTCCGGACTCAACGTGACCGGCACCCGCTGCAGCAACTTCAACGCAAAGGCGTGTTCCAGATTGCGCGTGATGCCGGGCGCGTATTTCTTGCCGAAGGAAGGCAGGATCTCGTACACCTGGGTCCATTGCAGATTTCGGAGCATACCCTGCGTGATCCCGGTTTCTTCGATGACCTCGCGGCGCGCCGCATCGTCAGCCATCTCGCCCCATTCGAGGCTTCCCGTGACCGATTGCCAAAAGCCCGGCGGCCGCCGGCGTTCGAGCAATAAAAACTCTCCGCCAGCGGTATAGATCACGATCAGCACGGATTCCGGGCGTCGAAATTTCTCCAACTTCTAATCGACCTTGAGCGGCGCGCGAACGCGAATGTGCAACTCCTTGAGCTGCGCTTCGCTCACTTCCGTGGGTGCATCCGTCAGCAGATCCGCCGCCGTCTGAGTCTTGGGGAACGCGATCACGTCGCGAATGCTCTCAGCGCCCGCCATCAGCATCGCCAACCGGTCCAGACCGAAAGCGATGCCGCCGTGCGGCGGGGCGCCGTACTTGAGCGCGTCCAGCAAGAAGCCGAACTTCGCGCGCGCTTCTTCCGGCGAAATCCCCAGCAAATCGAATACCACCGACTGTAATTCCTGCGTGTGAATACGCACCGATCCGCCGCCGATCTCCGAGCCGTTGAGGACGAGGTCGTAGGCTTTCGCCAGCGCTTCTCCCGGACTCGCCGAGAGCGCCGCATAATCCAAGTTCACGGGACTGGTGAACGGATGATGCATGGCCACCCAGCGCCGGGCATCCGGGTCGTATTCGAACATCGGGAAATCCACCACCCACAGCGGGTGCCATCCGGAGGCTACGAGTTTCAGATCCTGTCCCACCTTCAGGCGCAGTGCGCCGAGCGCGTCGCTCACCACCTTGCCCGAATCGGCACCGAAGAAAATCAGGTCGCCGTCGCGCGCCGATGTGCGCTCGAGGATTCCCGCGATCGCCGCATCGCTCAAGAATTTCAAGATCGGCGACTGCAATCCCTCGCGGCCCTTGGCGACCTCGTTGACCTTAACGTACGCCAATCCCTTGGCGCCGTAGCGCGCCACGTACGCCGTGTAGTCGTCGATCTCCTTGCGCGACAGCTTGCCGCCCTGGGGCACGCACAGTGCGGCCACGCGGCCGCGCGGATCAGCGGCCGGACCGGCGAACACCTTGAAGTCGCAATCCTTGACCAGATCGGCCACGTCCTTGAGTTCCAGCGGCACGCGCAAATCCGGCTTGTCCGAACCATAGCGCCGCATCGCCTCGGCATACGTCATCCGCGGCAACGGGTTCGGCAGATCGACGTTGAGCACTTGCTTGAACAAATGCCGCACCAAGCCTTCCATCAACACCTGAATGTCCCGCTGGTCCAGGAAGGACGTCTCGATGTCGAGCTGCGTGAATTCCGGTTGTCGATCGGCGCGCAGGTCCTCGTCGCGGAAACACCGCACGATCTGGTAGTAGCGGTCGAATCCCGCGATCATCAGCAGCTGTTTGTAGATCTGCGGCGACTGCGGCAACGCAAAGAACTTGCCCGGATGCGTGCGGCTCGGTACCAGATAATCGCGCGCTCCCTCCGGCGTCGCCTTCGAGAGCATCGGCGTTTCGATATCGACGAATCCCGCATCGTCCAGGTAGTGGCGCATCGCGCGCGTGATGCGATGACGCAGCAAGAGACGCTCGCGCATCTCCGCGCGGCGCAAATCGATGTATCGAAAACGCAAGCGGACCTCTTCACTGACGTGTTCATCCAACTGAAACGGCAGCGGCTCCGAGCGGTTCAATATCTCGAGGTCGTGACACAGCAGTTCGACTTGGCCGGACTTCAGGTGGACATTGGCCGTGCCGGCCGGCCGTTCCCGCACCAGCCCGGAAACCTTCAGGACGTACTCGTTGCGCACACGCTCGGCCATGGCGAACACCTCCGCCCGATCCGGATCGAATACGATCTGCAGAAGACCTTCGCGATCCCGCAGATCGACGAAAATGACGCCGCCGTGGTCGCGTCGACGATGGGCCCAACCGGCCACCGTCACCACCTGACCGATCAACGACTCGCCGACTTGGCCGCAATAATGAGTGCGCATCAGGCCCGCCGCTTCGACGTTGCAGCGGGCTTTTTGACCGCCTTTTTTGGACCGGACTTCACCGGCGCGGCGGCTCTGCCGCGTTTGGAAATCGCGCCGCCGGCCGGCTTCTTCGGCGATTCCGCCGGCGCAGCCTTGTCGGCGGCCTTATCAGCGGCTTTCTCGGCAGGCTTCGCCGCCTCCTTTGCGCCGGCGTCGGTAGCCTTGGCGGCATCCGCGGCCTTGGCATCGACCGCCGCCGACTTGTCGTCCTTCGGGGCATCCGCCTCCGGCCGTTCCGCCAGGTTCTTCTTGTTATCCTTGTCGCCCTTGAAATCAGTCTCGTACCAACCTCCGCCCTTCAGGCGAAATACGGGTGCGGACATCAGCCGCGTCAGCTGCGGCTTGCCGCACTCCGGGCATTTCTTCAAAGGTGAATCGTTGACCTTCTGCATGGCCTCCAAGGTGTGGCCGCAGCTTTTGCACTGATACTCGTAAAAAGGCATGAATTTCCTCGTAATCCGTAGGCTGGCTAAGTATAACGAAGCCGCAGGCCAGGCGCCCCGGGCTCGGCGCCCCCGGCTATTCGCCCCGGCCCCGCAGCAGTGCCCAACTGACAAGGGCAGGCATTTTCCGGACCGCCGTCAACCCATTGCGCTACGCAGTCCCTGCTGCGCGCAAGCCCGGGGTGGCCATCCATGGCCACCGCGCGACGCATGCGTCGCGCCCATGGGGGCTGCGTGAAAAACGTCCTGTTTTTCACGCTCCGGAAGGCCTCAACTAGTGCAGTCGTTCTTTTTCGAACACCAGCGCATCGCGCTTCAGGCGCGCAACCACCCGGTCGCCGGCGATGAAGTCACCACGCAAGATCTGCTGCGCCAGCGGATTTTCGATCTGCGATTGAATGGCGCGCTTCAAGGGACGCGCACCGTACACCGTATCGAAACCGGCCTCGCCGATCTTGTCGCGTGCAGCATCGTCGAGGGATAGCTGAATGTCACGCTCCGCCAAGCGCTGCCGCAAGCGTCCCAACTGAATATCCACGATGGCACGAATTTGTTCCCGGCCGAGCGAATGGAAGACGACGATGTCATCGACCCGGTTGATGAACTCCGGGCGAAAATGCTGCGTCACCACCTGCATGACGGCCGCCTTCATGTCCGCATAGTTCGCGGCGCCGCCCATTTCCTGAATGACCTGGCTTCCCAGGTTCGACGTCATGATGACCACCGAATTGCGAAAATCGACCGTGCGACCCTGCCCGTCGGTGAGCCTCCCATCGTCCAACACCTGAAGCAGGACGTTGAACACATCGGGATGCGCCTTCTCGATTTCATCGAGCAGGATGACGCAGTACGGGCGGCGGCGCACCGCTTCGGTCAGATAGCCCCCCTCTTCATAGCCGACGTATCCCGGCGGCGCGCCGATCAAACGGGCGACCGAATGCTTCTCCATGAATTCCGACATGTCGATACGCACCAAGGATTCTTCCGTATCGAACATGAACTCGGCCAACGCCTTGCACAGCTCGGTCTTGCCGACGCCCGTGGGGCCCAAGAACATGAACGAACCGCTGGGGCGATTCGGATCGGACAATCCCGCCCGTGAACGACGGATGGCATCGGCCACCGCTTTGACGGCTTCGTTCTGACCGACCACGCGCTTGTCGAGCACTTCTTCCATCCGCAGCAGCTTGTCGCGCTCGCCTTCGAGCATGCGCGACACCGGAATACCGGTCCACTTCGACACCACCTCCGCGATCTCGACGTCGGTCACCGAATTGCGCAACAGTTGATTCGGCTTATGTTCGACTTCCAGCGCCTTCGCCAGGCGCTGTTCGAGTGCCGGTATCTTTCCGTACTGCAATTCGGACATGCGCGCCAGATCCTGCGCGCGCCGCGCGGTATCTAAATCGTTACGGAGCCGCTCGAGTTCCTCCTTGATGTGCGCCGCGCCCTGCACGGTCGCCTTCTCGGCCTTCCAGATTTCCTCGAGATCCGAGTACTCCTTCTCCAGAGCCTTGAGCGCGTCTTCCAAGGTGCTCAAGCGCTTGCGGGACGCTTCGTCGGTCTCTTTCTTCAGCGCTTCGCGCTCGATCTTGAGCTGAATGATGCGCCGATCGAGCTTGTCCAGCGCCTCGGGCTTGGAGTCGATTTCCATGCGAATCAGCGATCCCGCTTCATCGATCAAATCGATGGCTTTGTCGGGCAACTGGCGATCGGCGATGTAGCGATGCGACAGCGTGGCCGCTGCAACGATCGCCGGATCGGTGATCTCCACGCCGTGATGCACTTCATAGCGCTCTTTGAGCCCGCGCAGGATCGCGATGGTGTCCTCCACCGATGGCTCGTCGACCAAGACCTTTTGGAAGCGCCGCTCGAGCGCCGCGTCCTTCTCGATGTACTTGCGGTATTCATCGAGCGTGGTCGCGCCCACGCAATGCAGTTCGCCGCGCGCCAACGCCGGCTTCAACATGTTCCCCGCATCCATGGCGCCTTCGGCCTTGCCCGCGCCGACCATGGTGTGCAATTCATCGATGAAGAGGATGATCTGCCCTTCTTGCTTCGATAAGTCGGTGAGCACCGCTTTCAATCGTTCCTCGAACTCGCCGCGGAATTTCGCGCCGGCGATCAGCGCCCCCATGTCGAGCGCGAGAATGCGCTTGTTGCGCAAGCCCTCCGGCACTTCACCGTTGATGATTCGCTGAGCCAGACCTTCGACGATGGCGGTTTTACCGACGCCGGGCTCGCCGATGAGGACCGGATTGTTCTTGGTGCGTCGCTGCAGAACTTGGATGGTGCGCCGGATCTCATCGTCCCGTCCGATGACCGGGTCGAGCTTGCCTTGGGCTGCACGTTCGGTGAGGTCAATGCTGTATTTCTCCAGCGCCTGACGATTCTCCTCGGCCCCCGCGTCCTCCACCTTGGAGCCGCCGCGCACCTCCTCGATCGCCTTGTCCAGGCCGGAGCGCTCCGCTCCGCAGGACTTGAGGATGCGGCCCAGCTCGCCGCGGTCCTCGCAGCCCGCGAGCACGAACAATTCACTGGAAATGAATTGATCGCCGCGCTTTTGCGCCAGTTTGTCCGTGACATTGAGCAGTTTGTTCAGATCGTTGCTGAGCAAGACCTCGCCCGCCGTCCCCTCAACCTTCGGCAGCCGCTCCAGGGCGCCCGCGAGCTCGGAGCGCAGCTTGGCCACGTTGGCGCCCGCTTTTTCCAATAGCGGACGGGCGGTGCCACCTTGCTGGTCGAGCAAGGCCGCCATCAAATGCACCGGCTCGATGTATTGATTGTCTCGACCCACTGCCAGCGACTGAGCATCCGCCAGAGCCGCCTGGAATTTGGTCGTCAGCTTCTCCATCCGCATAGTTTTACCCTTGTGTCACCCCTCCGAACGTTCACTACGTGGGGATGCTGACCAGGCAATTCAACGGCGCCGCGTCGGCTCCAGCCAAATGAGAGTGGCCTGGCGGCCGGTTCGACCATCGCGCCGATGTGAGAAGTACTTATCGCGGTCGGTATAAGTACACTCACCGCCGCCGTAGATCCTCTCCACGCCCAGCCGAATCAGGCGACTGCGCGCCAGGGCGTCGATATCCGCCATGAATCGGCCGCGGGAATTGGGCTCGAAGGCAGATTCCCCGGCAGGATCGCCGTGCAACAGACTATCGCGCACCTCGGCGCCGATCTCGAAATGCCGCGGGCCGATGGCCGGCCCCAGCCACGCCAGCAACTCCCGCGGTGGAGTTCCCAGCGCGGTCACCGCCGCCTCGATCACGCCCGCCGCCAGCCCCCGCCAACCCGCGTGGGCCGCACCCACCCGATCGCCCGACTCCGCCGCCAATAAGACCGGCAAACAGTCGGCCGTCAGAATGGCGCAAATCCTACCAGGTTGCCGCGTGACCGCCGCATCCGCCGGGCCGACAAGTTCCGCTGAGTCGAGATCCCTGACGCAAATTCCATGAACCTGCTCGAGCCACGCGGGCTCTGACGGCAACTCCGCTGCCGCCCGCAACGCCCGGCGATTCTCCGCTATCGCCGTAGCGGCATCCCCGACATGATCGCCAAGGTTCAGCGTTGCGTAAGGAGGCTCACTCACCCCGCCGCCGCGCAGCGTCGACAGCGCGCGCACGGCGGCGGGCGCCGGCCAATCCGGTATCAGCCACCGTGGTGCCGGCCGGTCCGCAGCGAAAGCCCTCATCGGCTGCTGGCCGCAGCCCGCTCGGCCTCGCGCGCATCCTCGCGCAGAGCGGCGAGCAAGTCGCTGTAGTCCCGAGGCAGCGGGCTCTGCACGGAGAGGCGCTTCCCGCTGCGCGGGTGATCGAATGCCAGACTCGCGGCATGCAGCGCTTGGCGCTTGAAGGCACTCAAGGTGACCCGTAATCGCTCGGTAGCGCCTTTCGGCTGCGCAAAGCGGCCGCCGTAGACTTGGTCACCGGCGATGGGATAGCGCAGGTGCGATAAGTGCAGGCGAATTTGATGGGTACGGCCGGTCTCGAGCTTCACGCTCAAGTAGGTGTGCGCGCGAAACCGCTCGAGTACCCGGTAATGCGTGACCGCCGGACGACCGTCCTGCCGTACCGTCATGCGCAATCGATCGCTGCGATGACGGCCGATGGGTTCATCCACGGTGCCGCCGCTGGTCATGACGCCGACGCACACCGCCAGGTATTCGCGCGCGACGCTGCGCGCCATGAGCTGGCGGGTGAGAGAGGTGTGCGCTTCCGGCGTTCGCGCGACGACCAGCAGGCCACTGGTGTCCTTATCGAGCCGGTGGATGATCCCGGCGCGCGGCAGTGACGCCAACGACGGGTCCATCCCCAGCAACGCGTTTTGCAGCGTATGGGTGGGGTTTCCTGCTCCCGGATGCACCACCAGGCCCACCGGCTTGTCCACCACCAAAATGTCGCGATCCTCGTGCAGCAGCGTCAGCGGAATCTTTTCCGGCAGCACGTCCGGCCGCGGCACGTCCATGCTCATGCGGACATTGACCCGTGCCCCCCCCTCCACGACGTCCCGCGGTTTGCACGGCATCCGGCCCACGAGCACCTGGCCCGCTTCGATCCACGCCTTGATGCGGGTACGCGAGTGCTCCGGCATCAGGCGCGCCAAGGCGCTGTCGAGGCGTTGGCCGGCCAATTCCTCCGGAATTTGTAGATCGATGATGTGGAACTCTGCGCTCATGGGGATACTCGAAGTTCGGAGCCTGCCGCGGTCGCGGCCATGGGGAATACGCCCCGCAGGCTCCGGCTCCAGGGCATCGGGTATACTCGCGCGACCCAAGCGACCCCCATTGTAAGGATTTGCCATTGAGACTGCGCGATCATAAGTTCCCAAGCCGCATCCTGCTGCTGACCCTCGGAATAGCCCTACTGGCTAGCGGCTGCCGCAGCCATCGGGCCGATGATGCCAAGTCCGGCCCGGAAGTGATCTACGCGCGCGCCCAAAAGGCGATGAAGAACTCGAGCTATGGCGAAGCCATCAAACAGCTGGAAACCCTGCAGTCGCGCTTCCCGTTCAGCGAACCGGCGCGCCAGGCGCAGCTGGACCTAATCTACGCCTACTACAAGAGCCGCCAGACGGATCCCGCGATCGACGCGGCCGATACGTTCATCCGCGAGAATCCGACCAATCCCCGCGTCGATTACGCGTACTACATGAAGGGGTTGGTGTATTTCGAGCGCCAGGCCAACGCGATGGAGCGTTTTTTCAATGTCGATCTCTCGCGGCGCCCGCCCGTCAACGCGCGCAAGTCATTCGAGGCCTTCGACGAATTGATCAAGAAATATCCGCACAGTCAATATATCGGCGACGCCCGTCAACGCATGATTTTCCTGCGTAATCGCTTGGCCGACTTCGAACTGCACGTGGCGCTCTACTACATGCGCCGCGGCGCCTACGTGGGCGCCCTGAATCGCGCCAAGTTTTGCGTCGAAAACTACGACGGCGCGCCGGCGGTGCAAGGCTCCATGAAGGTGATGGTCGATGCGTACCGGCAGCTCCACATGATGGATATGGCGAGCGATGCCGAGCGCGTTTACTCCGCCAATTATCCCGGCGATACGCGGGGCATCGAACCGAAAAAGTCATGGTGGCGACGCATTCTGTAGCGTGCGATCCGTTGCGCGATCCGGCGGCCGGCGATCCGGCGGCGCGCCCTCAGTTCGACTTGTAACCGCTGGTAATCGGATATCGCCAGTCGCGGCCGAAGGCGCGGCCGCTCACGCGGACGCCCGGAGGTGCCTGACGGCGCTTGTATTCGTTGCGCTTCACGAGATCCAAAATACGTCCGACCGTCTTTCGATCGAAGCCCCGCGCGGTAATCTGGTCCACCGACAGATCTTCCTCGATGAAGGCTTCCAGAATGGGGTCCAAGATCTCGTACGGCGGCAAGCTATCGGTGTCCTTCTGGTCAGGCCGCAACTCCGCCGACGGCGGACGCTCGATCACCCGCAACGGAATCGCCGGCGACTGCGCATTGCGCCACGCGCAGAGGCGGTACACCAGCAACTTACTGCAATCCTTGATGGGCGCGAAGCCGCCGGCCATGTCGCCATAGAGGGTGGCGTAGCCCACCGCCATTTCGCTCTTGTTGCCGGTGGTGAGCAGCATACGGCCGGTCTTGTTGGAGATGCCCATCAGCAGCACGCCGCGGCAGCGCGATTGGATGTTTTCCTCGGCGGTGTCCGGCGGCCGGCCGGCGAATTCCTCCTGCAAGGCGGCCAAAGTCGCCTGGAACATCCCCTCAATGGAGATCTCGCTGTGTTTGACATGCAGCCGCATCGCCTGCAGAGCGGCATCGTCCCTGCTCATCTGCGAGGTGTAGCGCGACGGCATGGCCACCGAATGCACCCGGTCCGCGCCGAGCGCGTCGACCGCAATGCAAAGCGTCAGCGCTGAATCGATGCCGCCCGACAGGCCCAAAACCACGCCCGGAAACCGATGCTTGTCGACATAGTCGCGCGTGCCCTGCACCAAGGCGCCGTACACGCTTTCCTCCTGGCCTTGCAGGGGAACGATGTCGCCGGGGACCGGCGTCACTACACCTGCGGCATCGACCGCCAGATCCACCACGTACATGCCCTCGGTGAACGCGGGGGCCCGGAAACTGACTTCGCCCTTGGCGTCCATGACGAAGGAATTACCGTCGAAGACCAGTTCGTCCTGACCGCCGATCAGATTGAGGAACACCAGCGGAATTCCCGTCTCGGCCACCCGCGAGCGGCCCACCTGCTGCTCCCGCTGCGTCTGTTTGCCCACTTCGTAGGGCGAGGCGTTGATGACGAGGAGCACCTGGGCCCCGGCGGCGCGCGCCTGCGCTGCCGGTTGCGGGTCCCAGACGTCTTCGCAGACCAGAACGCCGGCTTTGACGCCCTTCAGTTCGACCACGGTCGGATCGGTGCCGGGAGTGAAGTATCGCTTTTCGTCGAACACCCGATAGTTCGGCAGGCAGGCCTTGCGATGATTCGCCAGCACCGCGCCATCCCGAATCACGATCGCGGCATTGAATATCCGCGCTCCGACATACTCCGGATAACCGGCGATCAAAGTGATGCCGCGCACCTCGCGACGCAGCCTCTCGATCGAATGGGTGACCTGTGTGCGCATCCCGGAGTGGAACAGCAAATCCTCCGGCGGATAACCCGATACCGCGAGTTCAGGCAACAGCACCACGTCCGCCCCCCAGCGGTCGCGCGCCTCATGCGCAGCCGCCACGATGCGCGACGTGTTGCCGTCGACGTCGCCGACCACCAAGTTGAGCTGCGCCATGACACAACGCAACCGCCGTGGATGAATCATTCAATCCCCTGTAAATTCATGAATTATCCTGGAGTGCCGATCCGTTCGCGTTGAGGCGCGCTATTCTGAATTAAGCTTGAACCCAGCGCAAAGCCGCCATGGATGCAAAACCTTTGAATCGGCAATTCGACCGCAACGGCGGCTCCAAGCTCGCCCTCAATTGGCGGGTGCTCGGGCTGCTCAATCTATACCGGGTATTGGTGCCCTTGGTGTTGGTCAGCCTCTACTCGCTCGGCGGCGGCAAGGGGATTTCCGTCGACTCGCCGCGTCTTTTTTTTGCGGCCGCCGTCTTTTACCTCTGCTTTGGGCTTTTCAGCGTCATTTTGGTGCGCAGGCGCCTGGCGACTGCGTACATTCAGACGATATTTCAGGCGACGCTCGACATCGTCGTGCTGCTGGTCCTGCTGCACTCCTGCGGCGGTGTCGGGAGCGGCCTGGGTCTGCTGTTGCTGGTTCCCGTGGGCGGCCTCGCCTTCTTGCTGCCGCCGCGCAGCGCATTGTTCCTGGCGGCGGTCACGATCATTGCAGTGCTCGCGCACACGATCTGGCAGCAATTGAGCGGGCACGCCGATGTCACGGCGTACGCGACGGCGGGATTGCTCGGTATCGTGCTATTCACCATCGCGGCGGCGGCGAGCTTCGTGGCGACCAGCATGCGCCAAAGCGAAGACTTGGTTCGCCAGAAAGATCTGGATCTGGCAAACCTCGCAGAGTTGTCGCAATACATCGTGCAGCACCTGCGCGAGAGCATCTTGGTCGTGGACGGCGCCGACAAAATTCGTCTGATCAATGAATCCGCCGCCGAGATCCTCGGTGATGAGCATGCCGTGCCCGGCGCCTTGGTCGGCGAGGTCTCGCCGCGGTTGCTCTATTCATTGAGCACGTGGCGGCGCAGTGAACGCGCCGAGGATGCCCCCTCGAGCTTCGTGGCGGCCGATGGCGCTCGCTTGATCCAGCCCCATTTCGCCCCGCTCGGCGGCACCGCGCCCGGCCCTACGTTGATTTTCCTGGAGGACAGCAGTCTGATGTCAGAGCGCGTACAGCAGAGTAAGTTGGCCGCGCTCGGACGCCTGTCCGCCAGCATCGCGCATGAAATACGCAATCCCGTGGGCGCCATGAGCCATGCCGGGCAGCTGCTGGCGGAGAGTCCGCTCATGGGTACCGACGAGCGCCGCCTGACCGATATCATTCGCAACAATTCCGAACGCGTCAGCACCATCATCAACAACGTCTTGCAGCTCTCGCGGCGCGAGGCCACGAAGCCGACGCGCTTCATGCTGGGCGATTGGTTGGAAGATTTCTTGGACGAGTTTTGCGAGACCATGCAGGTGCCCATGACGCGGATCGCGGTACACGAAGAAGCGCGGGACCTGGAGGTTCGAATCGATCCCACACACCTGCATCAAGTGGTGTGGAACCTGTGCGACAACGCCATCAAGTACGGCGAAACCCGCCACGGGGTCAGTCTCGAGATCAAGGTGAGCCGCTTGAATCCCAGCAACCGTCCCTATCTCGAAGTCGTGGATCGCGGTCCCGGTATCGAAGCCAAAGCGGTGGACCGCATCTTCGAGCCATTTTTTACCGGGCGTAAAGGGGGCACCGGGCTGGGGCTATTCATCGCCCGCGAACTGTGCCAACTGAACCGCGCCCTGCTGCTCTATGAGCCGCGCGCCGGCGACGGCAGCATTTTCCGAATCGTGTTCAGCGATCCGCAGCGCTGGGAGGAATAGCGCAGTGCACCGCTCCCAAACGCTACAATAGCGCCATGTCAAAGCCTGCCGTATTGGTCGTCGACGATGAACCGGATCTCTGTGAGCTACTGTCCATCACCCTACAGCGGATGAATCTCGATCCGCGGACCGCCAGTACCGTTGGCGCTGCGCAGCGCATGCTCAAGACCGATCGCTACGACTTGTGTTTGACCGACATGCAGTTGCCCGACGGCGACGGATTGGAACTCGTCAAATGGATCCAGCAATACTCGCCCAGCGTGCCGGTGGCGGTCATTACCGCGCATGGAAATATGGAAACGGCTGTTCGGGCTCTGAAACTGGGGGCGTTTGACTTCGTTTCCAAGCCGCTTGACCTGACGGGCCTGCGCAAATTGGTGGCCACCGCCATCAAGATGTCGGAGGACCACGATGGCGATACCAGCGTTTTCGGACCGCGGCTGCTTGGAACGTCCGACGCCATGCAGAACTTGCGAGAGATGATCGGACGGGTCGCACGCAGCCAGGCGCCCGTTCACATTTCAGGCGAGTCCGGCACGGGCAAGGAACTCGTGGCTAAACTCATCCACGAATCCGGACCACGCCGCGACGGCCCGTTTGTGGCGGTAAATTGCGGCGCAATCCCCACCGAACTCATGGAGAGCGAACTTTTCGGTCATAAGCGCGGTAGTTTCACGGGAGCTGTGAGCGATAAGAAGGGCCTGATCCAATCGGCCGAAGGCGGAACGCTGTTCTTGGATGAGATCGCCGATCTGCCGCTGCACATGCAGGTCAAGCTACTGCGCGTCATCCAAGAGAAGGCGGTTCGCCCCGTCGGCGAGCAGCTCGAAGTCGGGGTCGACGTGCGGGTTTTGTCCGCCACGCATAAGAATCTTGCGCAGCTGGTCGCTGAAGGCAAGTTTCGGGAGGATTTGTTCTACCGGGTCAATGTGATCGAGCTGCGGGTGCCGTCGCTGCGCGAACGCCCGGAGGACGTGCCGGTACTGGCGGAGGCGGTGCTGCGCCGTCTGGGTAGGCGCATGAAGATCACACCGCCGATGCTCAGCAACGATGCCTTGATGGCGCTCGAGACTTATGCGTTTCCCGGCAATGTGCGCGAACTCGAGAACATCCTGGAGCGCGCCGTTACCTTGAGTACCAGCGGCGAGATCAGCGCGAGCGATATTCAACTTCGCCCCACCCCGGGGGGCTCCGCTGCAGGCGCCAATCCTTCCAACGCAGCCGCACTCGGGGACCATCTCGAAGACATAGAACGCGAGGCGATCGTAAAAGCGCTGGAACAGACTCGCTACAACAAGACGGCTGCTGCCAAGATACTCGGAATGTCGTTTCGCGCCCTGCGCTACCGGATCAAAAAGCTCGGGATCGAATGACCGCACGTGCCAAGTCGGCGCATAGTCGAACACTCGCTCTCAAGGATTGCTACGCTACGCAAACAACGCGCTCAGGAAGCAAACAATAAATGGCTCAGTCACTCGTACCCACGAAGCTCTTGGTATTGGCGGTCGCCCTTAATGCAATCCTTGGGCAATTGCTCCTGAAGCGTGCCCTGGCGGCGCTGGGAGGAAGGGATGCATTGTCGAACCTCTCCCGATTTTTCTTCGACGCGCTCAAATCCCCCTGGATCTATTCATCGCTGGCGGTGCAGGCATTCGGCTATGGCCTTTGGATGATCCTCATCTCACGCGTCAAATTGGGCGTCGCCACGGCGAGCGTCGGCGCCGGTTTCTACGTGATGATGCCGCTGTTCGCCTGGTTGGCATTCGGGGAATCGCTCACCTACATGCAATGGCTCGGCATCCTTCTCATCACCGTCGGGATCTCCTGCATGAGCCTGGGCTCTGCCTGACAGAGCCTCTTGTGCGCCTTCAAAGGCGCACAAGAGTGGCGATATTGTTGCGCCAAGGCCG